>WBZX01000073.1_pt1 | contig 89434 bp, 87 predicted proteins | sample 5204211 | NCBI WGS metagenome assembly WBZX01 (sample SAMN12344362, study PRJNA552823) | activated sludge metagenome | biome: Activated sludge suspended growth; feature: Nitrification reactor; material: Wastewater; isolation source: activated sludge from nitrification reactor of wastewater... | reverse complement strand
TCAACTCCGGATCGATGGAAGGACGCCCGGTATGGCTGTAGTGACTGGCCAGATGCTGGTGAAGTCCGCCTAGGTCGAGGCATTGGTCGATCCCTCGCAATAAATGGTTGGGAGGAACGAAGCTTTCCAGGTCAAACGAATAAAACAGTCGATCCTGATTTCCGCTCTGCTGACCCATCATCACGGCACCATCATTGACTATGCGTTACGCATATTTTACCAGGAGGCCTTCCCTATGGGGTGTTTTTCAACAGAATATGCCTTTAGCGGAAGTAGCCAGCCTAGAGAAGCGGACAGTCAATAAGAGGCGTTTAAGTGGAGGAGTACATTACTTAACATGTAGGAACGGCACGTTACCTAAAGCAGTCGCACATGCCTTGAACGCATCGTCGAAGTCTTTTTTACCTGTCTGTGGACCTGATTTATTTCCGCGCTTCCATACACCGTATTCCATAAGCCCCATATTCAAGGACTTAATCGTCATGTTTTCAGCATTAAGGAACGAAATGGTCAAGGTGTCCTTCTCTTTCCCATCGATGGTGTAGAGAGTGAACGTCAATGTTCCGATTTTTTTCGGCGTAAGTCGAAAAGACTCTTCGAAGGGTACTGGTCCGAGGTTCTGTCTGGTTAAAGCGCTCTCGGAAAAAGTCATAGTCGTTACGCACATGGGCATCACAATCGTTGGAATCCAATTAGCGTATTCTGGTGGCGGACCAGCTTTTTTTAGATACTCTTCTGTTTGCTTGGCATCGATTACCCAAGTCCCATTCAATTCCTTTGGTACTTGTCCCTCTGCGGTCAGAGAAAACATTCCACAAGCGATGCACAGTGCAAGATATTTATAAGTAGAGTTGCCCATCTATAGTCACCCACAAGAAAAATTAGAATCTTGAACCGAATGATGACATTGAGTTTCACCATTTGGTGTTTTGTCAACAAGACTCAATCGAACATCTGGCACATCTGTCCGCTATGGGTGCTGTGAATAATCGGGCTGCTCTTGGCCGGTAGTTGCCTATGAGGTGTAGCCATATCGTAGCTACGCCCAGTTAAATCAGGGCTTTTATGGCCTTTCTAGGGCTGTTTTTGGGTTTGGCGAGTCTTGCAAGGTGCTGATTTATATAGAGTCCGCGAACGGCTAGTGATTCTGTTAATCCGTAGGTCCCTGGTTCGAGCCCAGGTCGGGGAGCCATAGAATTAAGCACTTAGCCCAGTCATTGACTGGGCTAAGTGCTTTCTGATGAGTTATTACTGCATTTTTGTTGTACCCCGAGCCAAATTCGGCGGCGGCTTCGCTATACCCTTCTTTAAGGAGAGCAAGCGATGGCTTCCATCACACGTCGGGGCGACTACACGCCAAATCGGGCCAAGAAATTCATGCGATAAGCCCAGCCATATTGGTTGGCCATTTTGTCTTTCTGGGTCACATTAGCTGTATCGCAGCTTCGAGCAATTTCGCTACCATTTTCTAGCGTCATGATCCTCAAAACTACTAACCATATTCGCGTCGTCCTGGTTGGCGTCCTGTTCGCCCTATTTATGCAGGGTGCCTTGGCGGCACAAGACGATGATTTGAAAAAGGTAGATATGGGAACGCCATTGGCGGACAGGTTGACTGGAGTTGGACGGGTGTTTTCAGGGTTCGGATCTACGCTCTCAATGGCCAGTGGATTTTTGGTAAGCCCCTGTCATGTCCTAACGGCGGGGCATGTCCTGGCAAAAGTGGGGGAGCATGTTCGGATTGGAGCCGAAATTCGGTTCCTTTTGGGAAATGTATATCCGCGTTTTAGCACGCCGGTCAATGGTGTTGTCGTGGCTGCCAGTCAGAATTTCACGATGCAGGTCAATCCGGAAGGCTTCGATCAGCAACGAATTCCAAACGATTGGGCTTTGATAGAACTTGCCCATACAATTTCTGAAGTTGAGCCTATCAAGCTGCTCTACCAAGGGGTTACCAACTCAGAAGATATCTTTTATACCGTGGCCGGATACCCACTTGGGCAACGTGGACAAGGGCTTTATGCCCAGGAGCGTTGTTCCAGATGGGCAAGCCCACATGGTGGAATTGAACTGAAGGATATTCTGATTGCAGATTGTGCAGTTCGCGCTGGAATGTCTGGTGGCCCTATACTGATCGATGAAGGCAACCAGTTGATCGCAGCCGGGATCATGGTCGAACGCTTCACAATTGGGCAGAAAATCATGACCATAGCGGTGCCGATTACCGCGTTTGCCGATCAAATCAGCGAGGTTATGCGCAACAGCGATGTGTGTGCAGTGGGTTCGCCATTCGTATGGCCTGCTTCGGTACCCGCCAATTGACGGAAGCTATGTGCATCAATCAATACATGAGACATTTCATGCGCTGGCATGGGGCTGTTCTGTGCGTGTTTAAATCATCAATGCCATTTTCGGCAAAGCTGGAACAATATTGGTCTAACGCCTGTCTCCGATACCGCAGATTTTGATGAGTATGCCATTGGCAAAAACACACCAACCAGCGAGTATGCGGTGGGCGTCTTTGTTAATTGCTGGAGATCTTCGCAGGCTCGTTCGCGTTCTTTTGAAGAATCAGGTTCCCAAATGCGCAAAAGTAATGTTGCGCACATTGGCGACATGCATACAACTTTGAACCCGGTATCGCCCGCATCCAGGCTTTTCTCTGAATCCGGGACATAGCCTTGTTGCAGTTGGGGCACAGCGTTTTAGTATAGAAATACATCGCAATAACCTGCCTAAGCTGATTCAACTGATGAAGACCCTTTGAGAGGGTCGGCCGGGATTCATGAAAAATTCCCCGAAAACCGCCTATTCTTCTGAATTAAAAAGCGAATTCTGACTGTCAACACTATTCTTCTTTGCGTTGACACTTTTCGCCGGCAGCGCCTGCAAAGCCGCGAGCTTTTCAAAGATTTTCTCGTGGCTGACGACAACGGCTTTTGCCGCCATCAGTTCGGACTCCAGCCGCTGCCCCGTTGCCACAGTCTCCTGCAGCTTGCCGACGTTCGCTTGGTTTTCCTTGTCCAGATCGGCCACTCGCGCATTGGCTTGCGCAAATTGCTCCGATAGCTGCTGGTTTTTCACCTCGGCGACGGCCAACTGCTCTTTGGCAGAACGCAGTGATCGTACCTCGCTCTCCTGTCGATGAAGTTCGCTACGTGCATGGGTCAGTTCGCTCGATAGCCGGGCATTGTCCTCATGGCTGCGGATGAGTTCCTGCTGCTTGGTATTTGCCGCGTCCTTGGCAGACCGCAATTCGCCCTGCAGGAACTGAATCTGTTGTTCGGATTGCCGTTGATCTTGTTCCCGTTGCTCCTTAGCCGCTGAACGGAAATGTTCCAGTGCATCCCGGGCGTGTTGATGCTTCTCTTCTAAGGAAAGACGATGCGTTTCCGCCTTGGCCAGTTGTTCTTCCATGCCCTGAATGCGCTGAGCCATTTGAGCACGGGCAATCCGCTCTTCCTGAAGCGCCGCCACGGTGTTCGCATGAGCGGTTTTTTCATTGGACAGATCAAGGGCTTGACGTTCGACCTGTCCACGGAACGATTCGACCTCGTTACGCAAGGCAGTCATGACGTCGTTCAGAGACGCGATTTCCGCTTTGTGTTTGTCGGTCAATGCCGCCATGCGCTGATCGGCTTCCAGATGCAGACGTTCGGCCAGCCTAGCTGACAGATCCTGAATGGCATCGCTGACCGCGACCTGGGTGCCGTTGTTCCCGCCTTCCTCTTCCTCGATTTCCTTGAGGTATCGGTGAATCGTGCCTTTGGAGCCAGTGTTCCCCAATTCGCCACGGATGGCATCGATCGACGGGTAGCGCCCCATCGCCAACAGGTTATCTCGCGCTCTCACCACTTCTGACTTGTAGATTCCGGCTCTGGCCATGGCATCCTCGAATTTCGTACCGTATTACGTAATACGATATTACATACCAATTTAACAAAACACAAGGCCTACTAATTCGTAATTTTAAGACGTGATAATGGTTGATTATTTATTGTTATGCGTGCTTGGACGGAAAAAGCATGTAGAAGTGGTACGAAATCACCGGTTTCATTCCTGACAATTTCCGGCGAAAAGCTTTCAAAAACGTAACGCCCGGGTCAGCGTTCTGTTGGTATCGGCTTCCTAAGATGGCATCACGGTTGGACGAAATGAGTCCGATACGATTAACCCGATGTCACAAGGAGAGAACCATGAAAGCGAAATTTTCCCAACTGGCCCTGATTGCTGCGATCAGTGTTGCCGCTGCCGGAACGGCGTACGCCCACGAGGACTACTCGGAAGGAGGATCCCTCCACTGGTTGAGCCACGTTTCGGAAAGCAAGAGCACTCCGACGGCCAATCAACAGGCTCCGTTCGGCTACGCTGCCACGAAAAACGCCGACCGCGAGGTCAGCCTGCCCAGCGGCGGCAAGTATCTGAACGTCACGCGCCTGGAAACCATCAAGATCAATGTCGGTGGCAAGAGTGTTGTCTGGACCTTCGATACGCTCGGCACGGCGGCCTTTCCGCTGTCCAGGATCGTCCCGGGAGCCGACGGCATCACGGTCTATGTGACTGAAAACCCTGCCTATCAAGGGGGCTGAACAACCTGACTGCCGGATGACGGAATTGTCACCCGGCAACTGGGAAATCGTCAGACATCCGTAGTTAGCATCTGAAATGTAAGTTAAATACTCTCAAGGAGAAAGAAATGCTGAAGAAATTGTTGATGGTTGCCGCTCTGAGTACCGCCGCCGTTTCCGCCTTCGCGGCTTACCCCGCCGAAGAGGTTCAGAAAGCGATCCAGCTCAAGGATGGCTCGACGGTCTATATCCTCAAGGACGGCAAGATGGGCATGGAGGACAAGCTTGGGCGTGCCGTGCGAATGAAACAGGGCCAAGTCATGGAAACCAAAGACGGTCAAAAGATCATGATGCACGGTGACGAAGTTATGCGTTTGGGCAATATCCTTCATCAGGACCATCGCGGCTGATCACAAGCGTTACGCGAACTCGGCGGCTCCTTCGGGAGTCGCTCCCATTTTGATGCACCGAAACTGCTCATCACTTGCATTCTTTACCATTCTTTGTCGCAGTTTGGCACCGCTGCCCTGAGCCACCTTCAAGCGACCGCAACAAAGATCATTGAGTAGTGCCGCAAGCGCGGGCGCTAAGTCCCGGTTTCCGCTTCGGCGGGTACAAACTGACGAATCGGTAATGTTCTGCTCATGTTCCCGTAAGGTTTGAAAGACCATCATGGGATCAATGAGAAGGCTCACTCGACTCCATTCGACAGTCTATTGGCGGATGGGCAACTAATCTCAATGAAGGAGATGAATCATGAAACTGAATACCTTAATGCTGGCCACCCTGATCGCCTCGACGTCGATCGCCACGGCCATGCCGGCCGTGGCCGACGATGCTCATCATCCGGAACGTGCGCCCGCAGCACAATCGGCGCCGACACAGGCAACGGCAAAGGCATCGGAGCAGACGGTCAAGGCGATGCAGAAAAACGTCGAAAAAATGCAGCTTCAGCTTGATCGTGTTGCCAAGGCCAAGACCGACGATGAGCGCCAGAAGGCCATGGCCGAGCATATGCTGACGATGCGGGAGAACATGCAGATGGCCAGCGGCATGCAAGCCGGCATGATGGGTTGCCCGATGATGGGAAAAATGGGCCAGGGCGGCATGGGCATGATGATGGGTTCAGGCGGCCCGATGGGCAGCACTGACGAGCGCATGCAGCAGATGGAAAAACGCATGGACATGATGGAAATGATGATGAAGTCCGGTGGCCAAGGAATGCCTGGCATGGGTAAGCCCTAAGCATCGCTTCCTTCCGGTACCGTAGCGGGCAAATCATGGAAACTCCCCCGGAGGAATTGGCGATGGCGGCAGGTGGTCACGTTGCCGAAAAATGCGCTAATTGCGGATCGACTGCAACGAACCGCCTGTATCTGCATGATTGCGATGCCCTGCAATGTGAAGCTTGTCTGCTGGACCGGTGCCTGCAGCCGCACGGTGCTACGCTCACCATCGAGGGACTCTATGGGCGCTTCGTCGAGGCGCTCACCGAGACCCTGGATATCCGCGAAAAGGAAACTGGCCTTCACTCGCGCCGGACAGCCTGCCACACCTTGGTCCTGGCCCGCCATCTGGTGACCGACCCGGCGTACCTGCGCCAGATTTACTGGGGTGCTTTACTCCACGACATCGGAAAAATCGGCATTCCCGACCATATCCTGCTCAAACAGGAAGGGCTCAACGACGCGGAATGGGTGCAGATGCGAACCCATGTCGAGTTGGGCTATCACATCGTGAGCCAGTTGCCGGACCTCGCCATTGCCTCGGCATTGGTCCGCTGCCACGAGGAGCGTCATGACGGCACCGGCTATCCGCGGGGCCTGCACGGAGAGGAGATTCCGCTGGGCGCTCGCCTGTTCGCCGTCATCGACACCCTGGATGCGATGACCTCTGATCGTTCATACCGCAAGGCGCTGCCTTTCGACAGTGCACGCCAGGAAATCGTCCGCCTGTCAGGCACCCAATTCTCGCCGGAAGCGGTCGAGATTTTTATCGCCGAGGAAGCCGTCCTGCGCCAGATGGTGGAAATGAAATGCAATGCCGTGAGGCTCGCCTGAAAATTTGAATCGTCCTTCGAAAGGAAGCAGCATGAACCAGGATCCCGTCTGCGGCATGACCGTAAAGCCTGAATCGCCCCACCAAAGCATCCTGGATGGGGTTCCCTACCGTTTCTGCAGCGCCAAATGCAAAACGAAATTCGATGCCGATCCGGCCAGCTATCTGGCACCTGCCGAGACCTCGGCGGCAGCGGCGGTCACCGATCCGGGCGCCGAATATACCTGTCCGATGCACCCGGAAGTCCGCCAGATTGGGCCGGGAAGCTGCCCTAAATGCGGTATGGCGCTCGAACCGCTGTTGCCCGAACTCGAACAGGAAGAAGACGACAGCGAGTATCAGGATTTTCGTCGTCGTTTCTGGGGCAGTTTGCCGTTGACCGTCATCGTCGTCGTCCTGGCCATGGCTGGGCATGTCATTCCCGGATTGACGCCGGCGGTCCGGACCTGGAGCGAGATGCTGCTCAGCCTGCCCATCGTACTCTGGGCCGGCGCCCCGTTCTTCGTGCGCGGCTGGCGGTCGATCATCCAGCGCAGTCCGAACATGTGGACCCTGATCGGTATCGGTACCGGCGCGGCCTTCGTCTATAGCGTCGTCGCCGCGCTGGCTCCGGAGCTTTTCCCGGCTTCCTTCATGGCCCACGGTCGTATCGGCGTCTATTTCGAGGCGGCCGCCGTCATCATCTCCTTGACCCTGCTCGGCCAGATGCTGGAATTGCGTGCCCGTTCGCAGACTTCGGCCGCAATCAAGTCGCTGCTTGGCCTGGCGCCCAAAACCGCCCGCCGCATTGCGCCCGATAGCACGGAGGAAGACGTGCCGCTCAACCAGGTTCACGTCGGTGATCTGCTACGTGTTCGTCCCGGCGAGAAAGTCCCAGTCGACGGGGTCGTCGTCGAAGGTGTCAGTTCCATCGACGAATCGATGCTCACCGGAGAACCGCTGCCGGTGACCAAGCGAGTCGGTGACAAAACGATCGGCGCGACCATGAACACTTCCGGCAGCCTGGTCATCCGCTCGGAGAAGGTCGGCTCGCAGACCGTCCTTGCCCAGATCGTGCAGATGGTCGCCCAGGCCCAGCGTTCGAAGGCGCCGATGCAACGGATGGCAGACGTCGTGGCGGCGTATTTTGTGGTGGTCGTGATCGGGATTGCGCTAACCAGTTTCTTCGCCTGGGGCTTCTTTGGTGGCGAGCGCGGCTGGTTGCTCGGGCTGATCAACGGCGTCTCGGTGCTCATCATCGCCTGCCCCTGCGCGCTAGGTCTTGCCACGCCAATGTCGATCATGGTCGCGACTGGCCGCGGTGCCACCCAGGGCATCCTTTTCCGGGATGCGGCGGCCATCGAGCGGATGTGCAAAGTCGATACCCTGATCGTCGACAAGACCGGCACGCTGACCGAAGGGCGGCCGACTTTTGAGCAGGCAATCGCCGTTTCCGGCACCACCATGGATGAAGTACTTCGTCTGGCCGCCAGCCTCGACCAAGGGAGCGAACATCCGCTGGCCGATGCGATCGTCCGCGCCGCCCGGGAACAGGGGTTGGTCCTCGACAAGGTAGAAGATTTCGAGTCGGCCAGCGGGATCGGCGTGCATGGGAAGCTTGGCGGTCGCCGACTGGCGCTCGGCAACGGGGCCCTGATGGCGCAGGAAGGCGTCGATACGGCAGCGTTAGCGGACGATGCAGAAAAGCTCCGGAAAGCTGGCGCCAGCGTCATGCATCTCGCCGCCGACGGCCAATTGCTCGGCCTGCTTGCCGTCTCCGACCCGGTCAAGGCCAGTACGCCGGAAGCGCTGGCCAGTCTGCGGGCGGTGGGCCTGCGGGTGATCATGGCCACTGGCGACGGGCTGACCACAGCCAAAGCCGTCGGTGAACGGTTGGGCATCGAAGAGGTGCATGGCGAAGTCAAACCAGCCGACAAACTGGCCTTGGTCGAACGCCTGCAGGGCGAAGGCCGGGTTGTCGCGATGGCCGGCGACGGCATCAACGATGCGCCGGCACTGGCCCGGGCCGATGTCGGGGTGGCCATGGGGACCGGTACCGACGTCGCGATGAACAGCGCCCAGGTGACCCTGGTCAAGGGCGACCTGCGCGGCATTGCCCGGGCCCGCCTGTTGTCCGCCGCGACGGTTGGCAATATGCGGCAGAACCTCGTTTTCGCCTTCCTCTACAACGCGCTGGGCATCCCCATCGCCGCCGGCGTCCTCTACCCGGCGTTCGGACTGGTCCTCTCACCGGTCATCGCCGCTGCCGCCATGAGTCTTTCATCGGTCAGCGTGGTTGGCAACGCCTTGCGGCTACGGGGCGCCTGAAGCGAACGGCTGACAAAAATGTAATCCGCGGGTCACCATGTCGACCGTTTCAGCGGCGCAGACTGAAAAGCATCCGGTGAGGTGATTGTCATTCCAATGGCACGCTCATCTCACCCGACGCACAAGGAGATACATCATGGCAGGCAATAATTTGACAAGCCGCGATCCGGTCTGCGGCATGGACATCCCGGTTGCTGAATCACATTATTCGACAACCCACCGCAGCCTCGTTTTTCATTTCTGTTCCGAGCAATGCCGGGAGCGTTTTACCCAGAACCCGGCGCTCTATACCGGGCCGCAACGCACGGTCGACATCCGCCCGATAGCGAAAAAGCGCAAGTTGCAGTTCGTTTCCCCATCACAGGAAGCGCTGCGCGATGCCAGCGACAAGCTGCTGCAGATGATGGGCGTTGCGGTATCGCGGCCTGTCGATGACGATTTGCTCGTCGAATATGACCTGCGGCAGGCGACACTGGCGCAGATTGAGGCCGTGGCGACCAGCGCCGGACTGGTTCTCAAAGGCGGACTGCATGGTTTTCGCCGCGACTGGTGGCGGTTCATCGAACGCAACGAAATCGAGAACGCCGCCGATGTTGGCAGCGGCGCCTGCTGCAACCGCCCTCCAGCCAAGCTGCACTGAGTAACGCTACGCGGAGAAAAATCATGACTGAAAACACGACCGGCAAGCCCGCTGCACCAATGCAGCACACGCATCATCAGCGGCGATTGAACTGGGGATGGTGGATTTTCGCGGCAGCAGCGCTGTTCTACCTGCTGTCCGAGCATCAGGCACACTTTTTCGGTGTCCTGCCCTGGCTGATCCTGTTGGCTTGTCCGCTGATGCACCTGTTCATGCACCATGGACATGGTGGACACGGTCAGCAGGCAAAAGACAGCAATGCGAAGGACGAAAAATGAACCACGGCAACAGCGATTACGGACTGTGGTCCCTGGTGGTCATCAACTCGATCTTTTTCATCGTCTTCGCCGCCAGTTTCTTCAAGCCGCAAAGCCGTCAGGACTGGCGGACGCTCGGCATGTTTTCGGCATTCATCGTGGCATTGTTCACCGAGATGTACGGCTTCCCGCTGACGATTTACCTGCTGTCGGGGTGGTTGACCGAACGTTTTCCCGGCATCGACTGGCTGTCGCACGACGCCGGCCACCTGCCGGAAATGCTCTTCGGCTGGCGCGGCAATCCGCATTTTGGTCCCTTCCATCTGCTATCCACGGTCTTCATCCTCGCTGGCTTCTGGCTCCTGGCCAAGGCGTGGCCGGTTCTCTATCAGGCACAGCGCGAAGGAAGTCTGGCCCGCACCGGGCCGTATGCACGGATCCGCCATCCGCAGTACACCGCATTCATTCTGGTCATGATCGGCTTCCTCTTTCAGTGGCCGACCTTGATCACCCTCGTCCTCTTCCCGATCCTGGTGACTATCTATATCCGCCTCGCCCGCAAGGAGGAAGGGCTGGCCATAGCGGAGTTCGGCGAGGAATATCGATCCTATATGTCCAGCGTCCCGGGATGGTGGCCGAGGCTGGGAAAAGGCACGATAACCTCGTCGGAATAAGCGAGGTCCAAGACGTAACTCATCGATCCGTGGCAGCACAGCCTCGGATCGCCCTCGGGCGCCGGCTGCGTCAAGTCAAATTCGGAGGAGCGGGATTGTTCCAATGGTTGCATTTTTGGCTGGCTTGCAAATATCCACGCTCGAATAAGTGACAAGGCCCCTGGTCCGGGGCCTCTCAAAAACCAATTACTTCATGTCTCGCGGGTGATTGTGCATGCTCTTATCCTTGGCTGCATTCGGCCTATCGGCTTTTGAGCCTGGCATCGTTTGCGGCACGCCAGTTTTCTCTTGAACATGGGAATGCGGCTTGACCACGGAATGGTCCGCCTGTGTTTCAGCAGCTTTCTGGGCTGGAGAATTGTCGTTGCCGGCAAAGGCAACGCCTGTTGTGGCGGCACCAGCAAAAAGAACGCTAGCAATGAGAATGGACAGTTTCATGATCGTAGCTCCTGAGTTAGACGAAAAGCGTCAAAGTCGAAATCGCTTGGACTATTGCAGTTTGGGCTTCGCCGGCCGTCCACACGGTGACGTGTTAATTACATTTTCGTCAGGAATTGGTTCGGCACAGGGATTCTTCAAGGGGTCGCCGCAGAATTCGGAAAAAATCGTACGCTAAGGTTTTCCGCTGCTGCGTAGCGGCCGAAACTGACCGTCCTCATCAATCTTCTTGCTTTGCCGCCAGACGTAATCACCGGTCAGATTGATGTGCTCCCAGCCCAACGGCGACAGATATTGCAGCAGTCCGTCATTGATGGGTTTGCCGGTCTCTCGCAGCGCCAGCGTTGCACGGTCGAGATAGACGGTGTTCCACAAAACGATGGCGCCGGTGATGGACTGTCAGCGGCTTGGTTAATGTCCGATAGATGCGCCGGTTGGCACGCGTCACGGCTTCCGCGCAGGCCCGCTCGACAACGGTCAGTGCCGGCAGGATGATTTGTCGCTGCCGTAGTGTCTCCAGCGCTTGAGCGGCGAGCACCAGGCCCTTGTCGGTTTGCATGGCCAGATCGGTCAGGCCTCGTACCAGAAAGCGGAAGTCAGACAGGCCAAACGGTGATAGACCGAGATAGGCGCGTAGTTCCTGGAGATGTTCGCGCCGTGTTTCATCACGCTCGCCGTATTTGGCCCACGCGTTGGTTTCCGCTCGGACTTGGCGGGCAACCCATTGGACGACCGGTTCCGCTACCACCAAGTCGCTGGCCAGCGCATATCCTGGATAACGCAATAGGCAGAGCTGCACCGCAAAACCGAGCCGGTTCGCATCGCCTCGGCGTTGCCGAATCAGCGCCACGTCGGTTTCGTTGAAGGTGTAGTAGCGGATCAGGTCGTCCTGACTTTCGGGTAGGGCCAACAAACCCGTCCGTTCAGTCGCGGAAAGTATTGAGCGACGCGGCATGCTCAGTTTTCCGTTCTTAGGTGTAGCGGCTCACATTTGAAACCGGCCGGGCTCGCATTCAAGGCGACCCCGGGCTCAAATTAAGTGAAAGTGAAGCCGCTACCCGGCTCACAATAACTGCAAATGAGCTTGCATTTATCCGCGCCGGCTGGCATTCCATGGCGGTGGGCTCACATTAGTTGCAACTCACGGCCGCGAAATACGGGCTGGACTATTGGCATTCATTTGGATAGGATTAAATCCTATTCATGTGCTTTGGAGATCGCTATGCGAACTACCCAACAACTTAGCATCACCCTGCCTAACGACATGGCGGACGTGGTGAAAGCCAAGGTGCGGACTGGCGAGTACGCTACCGAAAGCGAAGTCATCCGCGACGGCTTACGTGCGCTCCTGGCGCGTGATCGCGCCGTCGAAAGTTGGTTGTACCACCAGGTAGGCCCGGCCTACGATGCGCTTAAAGCAGACCCGTCCCGCGCTGTCACTGTTGACCAGGTGCGCGCCCGCCTTGCCGCCGAACGCGCCAAGGTGCGATGAACTATCGCGTCGTTTTCTCCCCGGAGGTCGAGGAACAGCTTGTGGCCCTGTACGGCCACATCGCCGCTGCGGCCTCTCCGGACATCGCCGGGCGGTACACCGAGGCTATCGTGAGCTACTGCGAGAGCCTGAGCTCCTTTCCCCATCGTGGCACCATGCGCGATGACGTGCGGCCCGGCCTGCGCATCACCAACTACAAGAAACGCGCCGTGATCGCCTTCGACGTGGACGCTGAGCAGGTATCGATCATTGGCGTTTTCTACGGCGGTCAGGACTATGAAACGATCCTGCAAGACGACTCCGAAGACAGCCCGGCGCACTGAGTCTCTTGGCGTACGATTTTCTCCGTTTTCTGCGGCGACCCCTAATATCGCCTCAGTGACGACTGATGGCAAGAGTCAGCCGCCGCTACCTGCTTCGGCTGGTCGCTGTGGAATGAGCAAGATGCAAACAATTATGAACGCGAGCAAGACCAACGATGCGTAGAGCCTGTTCAGATGCAAGCCGCCTTGGGAAAACGGCTTGTCGAGAAAATCGCCGACTGTTGCACCCAGCGGTCGCGTGAGTACGAAGGCTACCCAGAACAAGATAGTGTGGGAAATGCGCATCCAAAAATATAAGACGACCACCGCCAGCAAGGCGGCGCCAAAGATCAGCGCTGCATATTCGTATCCAAGCCCCAAACCGCCGCGGTCCGAACCAGCCGTCCAGTCGCCCAAGGCCGTGCCAAGGGTCTGCGAGAAGAGAATCGTGCACCAGTAGAACCATTCGACCCGCCGCGTCGTGATGCTTCGAATCGACACGGTCCCTTCGACGCGATACCAGATGTACAAGCTGGTGAGGAGCAGCGCGAAAATGATGCTGACGCCACCCGGGTAGCCCACACCAAGCGACCGGTCGAAAAAGTCGGCCATAGTGGTGCCCAAAGTCGTGGTGGCCACAATCGTTGCCCAGTAGAGGAACGGATGAAAGCGTGCTGCCTTAACCTGTCCGAAGACCAGAGCGATGAATATCACCGCGAAAATCGCGGTCCCGATGAGATAGCCGAGCTTAAGTGACATCGTGACCCAGTCGCCACCGGTCTCGCCCAGCGTGGTGGCGGCCACCTTGATCAACCAGAAGCCCAGCGTGACCGCAGGCACTTTCGTGACCGCTTGCTCGACCACCCTTGAAGTTGTGTTATTCATCGTGGCCCTTCGTTTGCAGTATTAGTGATTGATGTCAATTTAATATTTGATCAACTGACGATATACAAGTTCTCCGGTCGGCCTTTCTATCTCCTGCTTTGTCCGAGTGGGCTATACCCCAACGAGTCGCCGGAATGAGGCACGTTTTCTGTCTCAATAGAGTGCAATTCGTGTTTTTGGAACGCCTCGGCTTGAACACCTAGACCCTAACGAGACGAAAACCCTGCTGGCCGGCATTTGCAGTTAATTCGAGCCTGCCGCCATGGATTGCGAGCCGGCGCGGATAAATGCAAGCTTATTTGCAGATAATTTGAGCACGAGCACCGTTTCGTTTGCAGTTATTTTGAGCCGGAAATCGCGTTGAATGCGAGCCCGGCCGGTTTCAAATGCGAGCCGCTACACTTAGGTATTGATTAAAGGTCTCCCGACTGATGCCGAACATGCGCGCCTGTATCGCTGTCGTCTCCGGAAGATTAGTGCTCCGAATGTCAGGAGTAGTCTGCACGGCCACCAGCACCTCCCAGCTTTTCCCGAATCCGCATAATGGACTGACGGGTCGTGCCGTAGTCGCGTGCCAATTGTGCAACTGATACTCCCATCGCAAGGCGTTGCATGACTTCGGCTTGCCGCTCCTTGGTCAATGCCGGCGGGCGGCCCATCACCTTGCCTTCGGCACGTGCGCGAGCAATCCCCGCATGCGTTCGCTCAATCAGCAAATCGCGTTCGAATTCCGCCACCGCAGTCAACACGCCCATGGTCATCTTTCCGGAAGGACTCGTCAGATCGACCCCGCCGAGCGCTAGGCAATGAACGCGGACACCTTCGGCAGCGAGCCGCTCGACTGTTGAGCGAACATCCATGGCGTTGCGACCAAGCCTATCCAGTTTTGTCACGATAAGCACGTCGTCTGGCTCCAGTCGATCAAGCAGTCGGGAAAACTGCGGCCGCTCGTTCGCTGCAACGCTACCGCTAATGCTTTCGGTTACGATGCGCCGCTGGCTGACCGAGAAGCCGGCTGCTTCAATCTCAAGAATCTGGTTGTCTGTGTGCTGGTCGATCGTGCTGACGCGAGCATAGATGAATGTACGTGACATGTTCAGATGCTGCTGATGTGTACGAAATGGAGGTACTTATCATATACCGTGTCCGAAATAAGGGAAGGCTAATTTAAGTACATCTCGCGTAAGGGGGGTACTCAACCGATCGTTTCCGTACATGAATACAAATTTATCAGGCAACAACCGGCAATGAATAGACATTGCAACACTACAAATATTGGTGACACGAACGACAGATAACTTATCTGTAATATGCCGCTCGGCCCCTTCTGTAATGCGCCCGGTCACCCCGGGCTTCAGATTCACCCACCAACGGCTAGTCTTAAGAAATAGGCACGCGCCTTTCCAGCGTGGAAACATGCACCCATCCCGAACAAGGCTGTCCGGCATGCCCAGTGCGAACGATCAAATCGACCAGCGCATCGGCTGCGTCGTCCTCACAAGCCAATTCAAGCTTGGTTTGCAGAACGACCGGTTCCCCCAGTTCGACAGAATAGTGCTGTTGCGAACTGTCACCGGTCGCATGCACGCATTGCACCTGCGAGATGGCGATATGGAAGCATGCGGCCCCCGCCTGCGCATCGCACGCCCCGGACTCCCTCAACGCCTGGATGACCGCCGCCGTGCGGTGGGGATGAATGAATGCCTTGATTTCCTTCATTGGCTTGCTCCTTCCAGAGTCGGTGATTGCCTGCGCAGTTCCATCCACTCATAGACCAGCGGCAGGATAAACAGGGTGAGGGCGGTGGACGAGACGAGCCCCCCCACCACGACGGTTGCCAGCGGGCGCAACACCTCCGAGCCAACCCCGGTGGCCAGCAGGAAGGGGAGAAGCCCGAGAATCTCCACCAGGGCGGTCATCAGCACGGGCCGCAAGCGCAGCACCGCGCCCTGCACCACGGTTTCCCGGATGTTCAGCCCCTGTTCGCGCAAACCGTTGAGGAACGAAATCAGCACGATGCCGTTCAGCATGGCAACGCCGAAGACGGCGATGAAGCCGACCGCCGCCGGCACCGACAGATACTGGCCGCTGACGAACAGCGAAATGATCCCGCCGATGGCGGCGAAGGGCACGTTGGCGATGATCAGCGTCGCGTAGCGCACCGAGTTGAAGGCGGTGTAGAGCAGGATGAAGATGAGGCCGATGGTCAGCGGCACGATGATCGCCAACTTGGCCATGGCCCGTTGCTGGTTCTCGAAGGCGCCGCCCCATTCCTGCCAGTAGCCGGCGGGAAGCTTCAACTGCGTCTTGAGCCTGGCTTCGGCCTCTTTGACGAAGCCATCCACATCGCGCCCCTTGACGTCGAGTTGCAGCACCGCATAGCGCTGTAATTGCTCGCGGCGCACGAAGGAATAGCCCTCGGTCAGTTCCACCGTCGCCACCCGCGACAGGGGCACCAGCGCACCGCCGGCCGTGCGGATCGGAATGGCGCTCACCGCCTCGATGCTGTTGCGGAACTCGGGCGGCAACCAGACCTGAATATCGTAACGGCGCACGCCGTCGATCAGGGTGCTGACCGCCTTGCCGCCGATGCCTGCCTGCACCACGTCGAGCACATCGTCGGCGTTGATGCCGTAGCGGGCCGCTTCCGGTCGATTCACCTTGATCACCATCTGCGGTTTGCCCTGATTGGCTTCCAGCGCCACATCGGTAGCGCCCGGCACCTTCTCGACGATCTCCTTGGCCTGTGCCGCCAGCCGGTCAAGCGTGGCCAGGTCTTCGCCATACAACTTCAATGCCAGCGTCGCCCGCACCCCGGAAATCAGCTCCTCAACCCGCATCTGGATCGGTTGGGTTGCCGCCAGAACGGCGGTGGGGATTTCCTTTTCCAGGCGCTCCTGCATCCGGGCGGACAGTTCGCGATAAGTCATCCGTTCCGGCCAAGTATCGTGCGGTTGGATATCCACCAGGATTTCCATGTAGTTCACATCCGCTGCATCGCCTTTCTCGGCGCGCCCAATCATGGCCAGCGAATGCTTGACCTGGGGAAAGGACTTGAGGGTTTCCTCGATGTGTTCGGAAACAGCAATGGACTCCTCCAGCGAGGTGGACGGAATGCTGGTTACCCGGAACATGATGCCCTGCTCCTCTAGGGTAGGCATGAATTCCTTGCCGAGGAAGGGAAAGAGCGCCAGCGACGCGATGAGCAGGGTGCCGGTAGCCAGCATGACCCGTCGCTTGTTCGCCAGCGTCCACAGCAGCAGTGGTTCGAAACGCGGTTTGAGCCAGCGCACCAGGCGCGGGTCTTCTTCCTGCTTTGGGCGCAATGCCAGGGCACATAGCACCGGCATCAAGGTGACGGTCAGGATCAGGGAGCCAAACATGGCGAAAGTCATGTTGATGGCCAGGGGCTTGAACAGCTTGCCCTCCAGCCCGGTCAGGGCAAAGAGCGGCAGGAAGACCACGATGATGATGACGACGCCAAAGGCAACCGGGTTCATCACTTGGCGAGCCGCCTCCAGCACGACCGCCGTCCGGTTGACCGGCTTGCCGGCATGGTGAGAGAGCAGCCGGAAAGCGTTTTCGACCAAGACCACTGGCCCGTCGATAGTCATACCCAAGCCGATGATAAGCCCACCCAGGGACATGAGATTGGCCGTCATCCCCACCCCGTCCATGAAGAGGAAGGCGATTAGCCGCGCCATGGGAATAGCGACCACCACAATCAAGGCCGAACGCACTTCCCCCAGGAACAGGAACAGCACGAGAATGACTAGCGCAGCGCCTTCCAGCATGGCACGGTCAGCCATGCCGATAGCCTTGCCGATCAACTCGGTACGGTCATAGGCGACATCAAACTTGATGTTCTCGGGCAGTGCCTTCAGGGCGGTGGCCACTTTTTCTCGGACGGCTTCGACTACTTGTTGGGCATTTTCGCCGGTGCGGGCGAGTGCCATGCCGAGCACCACTTCCTTGCCGTCCTTGGTCACCGCACCAGTCCGCAATGCCGGCGCCGGGCGGATGTCCGCCACGTCCCGGACATAGATCGGGGTGCCTTGGCGCTCGGCCACCAGGATGCCACCGATATCTTCCGCATTGGCCACCAGCCCCAGGCCGCGCACCAGGTACTGCTCACGCTGGAGATTGATGTACTGGCCGCCGACCTGCCGGTTGTTGGCGGCGATGGCGGTCATCACGTCCTTGTAACCCAGGCCGTACTTGATTAGCCGACGTGGGTCGATCAGCACCTGGAACTGCTTTTCGTCGCCGCCCCAGGAGGTCACGTCGTCCACGCCCGGCGCAGTGCGCAGGATCATGCGCACGCCCCAGTCCTGAGCGGTGCGCAGGTCCATGCCGGTCAGCTTGTCGTCCATCGTCTCCAGGGTGTACCAGAAGACTTGACCCAGTCCGGCGGCGTTCGGGCCGAGGACCGGTTCGCCGTAGCCTTCGGGAATGCGGGACTTGGCTTCAACCAGTTTCTCGCCCACCAGGCGGCGGGCGAAATAGATGTCCATGTCGTCCTTGAAATAGACGCTGACGAGCGACAGGCCGAACAGGGAGGTGGAGCGGATTTCCTCGACCTTGGGCAGGCCGGCGAGGACCGATTCGACGGGGAAGGTCACCAGCTTTTCCACATCCTCGGCCGCCAGGCCCGGCGATTCGGTATAGATGTTGACCTGTACCGGCGTCACATCGGGGAAAGCGTCCAGCGGCAACCGCTGCCAGGCCCGGACACCGAGGACCACGACCAGCGCCAGCCCGACCAGGACCAGGAGCTTGTAACGCATGGAAATATCGACAATTTTATTGAGCATGACTGTCCCTTAGTCGTGATCGCCGATTTTGGATTTCAGCAGCCGTGACTTGAGCGCATAGGCGCCTTCGACCACGACCGTTTCACCGGCCTCGATGCCGTCCTTGACCACGAAGCGACCACCGAGATTGTCTCCAAGTTCGACTTCGCGCTTCTCGAAGCTATCCTTTTCACGAACGAAGACGGTTTTCTTTCCTTCCTGCAGGAGTATGGCGCTCGTCGGCACGGTCAGTGCCTTGCCCGCCGTGGCGGTGTCGATGGCGGCGTTGGCGAACATGTCGGGCTTCAGGCGGCCGTCGGCATTGGCAACTTCGACCCGAGCCTTGATCGTCCGGCTTTCCCTGTCCATGACGCTGCTGATGTAGGTCAGGCGCCCTTTGAACGCCTCGTCGGGATAAGCGGCCACCGACACAGAGACCGTGGCGCCGACCTTGATCTTGCCGAGGTCTTTCTCGAACAGATTGGCCTCGATCCAGACGACCGACAGATCGGCCACGGTGAACAAGGACTTGTCCGGCTGGGCAAGTTCGCCCAGCACTGCCGTCTTTTCGATCACCGTGCCGGCAAAGGGTGCGCTGACCGTGAACACCGAGGCAGCATTGTCCGATTTGGCTGGCGTAACGCCCATCAGACGCAGCTTGTCCGTAGCCGCCCGCAGGTTGGCACGGGCCTTTTCCTGTTCGGAACGGCTGCGCAGATAGTCTTTTTCCGGCACGATCTGCTCGGCATGGAGCTTTTCAGCGCGCTCGAAATCGGCCTGGGCCAGCCGGAATTGGCTGTCGGCCTGAAGATACGCGGAATGGGCTTCACCGATCTCAATGCTGTCCAGGCTGGCCAGGGCCTGCCCGGCCTTGACCCGGTCACCCAGTTTGGCCGTGATGCCGACGATGCGCCCCGGCACCCGAGGGGCGACATGCGCCAGCCGGTCCTGGTTGGCCTGAATGGTGGCGGTGACGGCAATGCGCTCGTGGACTTCGGCTTCGTCGGCTTCCTCGGTGCGGATGCCGGCTGCCTTGATGTCCGCCTCGGTCAGATGGATTTGACCGGCTTCCGGCGCTTCGGTGGCTGCCTCCTTGTCGTTGGCGGCGGTCTTTTCCGGGGCGGCGGTTGGATTTTCGGTTGCCGGCTTGGCCTCGGGGGCATTGCGGCCACAGGCGGCCAGCGCCAGCGAAAGCACCAGGGCGGCGGTCATGAGGGTACGGGTCATCATTTGTTTTTCTCGGCGGAAAGGTTGGGCCAACCGGCGGTCTGTTCCAGGGCGATGCGGGTCTGGATAAAGTCGCCGAGGGCATCGAGGTAGTCGCGGCGAGCATCCAGCAACTGACGATTGACCAGCAGGAGTTGCAGCAAGCCGATTTCGCCGGCCCGATAGGCGGTAGACGACAGGCGCCGGTTCTCGTCGAGGGCGGGCATGACGGACTCGCCCAGCCGTTTGACGCGGCCTTGCAGGCTGCCCAGCCGTTGCCAGAGGGAATTCACCTGGGCCACCACCTCGCGCTCTGTGCTTTGTCGCTCGATTTCGGCCTGGGTCAGTTCCGTTGTCGCCTTGCCAATCCCCGCGCCATTGCGGCGGAACAGCGGCAATGGCAGGGAGAGGGTCAGCCTGGTGAACTGCTCGCGGGCGTCGTAGGGGGCTTCCCGGCCCGTGCTCAGCCCGACAGTGATGTCGGGGTAGGCGGCCGAGCGTTCCAGGCCGAGTCGATTGCGTGCGGCCTGTTCCCGGTGTTCCAGCGAACGCAGCAGGGGCCGTTCGCGGGCCGCCGTCTGCAATGCTTCCAGGGTGGCCGCCATGGGCGTCGCACGCAACTCGCCAGCCGTTTCCGGCAAGGCAGTCGCCGGCAGTTGTAGCGCCGTCGCCAGTTCCGCACGGGCCTGCAGGAGTTGTTCGTCGAGCACGGCGAGCTGGTTGTGGCCGCGCTCGGCTTCCACCGCCGCCAGGTTGCCGTCCAGGCGGCTGTCCTCGCCGGCCGCCACCCGTTTTTTGACCGCCGCAGCGGCGTCGTTGACCGCGGTCAGCGCCTCGCGCTCGGTCTCGATGCGCCGTTGCAGGACCAGTACCCGGTAGAAGCGCTGTTCGACTTCGGCGCGTACCTGGCGGCGGACGTCATCGATGTTTTCCGTGACGGCGGCAAGTTCGCGGGCGGCGGTTTCGCGCCGGTAACCGGCCTGACCGGCGATCTCGAAGGTCTGCGAGATACCGACTGTCTGTTCATGGAAACGGGTGTCCGCCTGTCCGGATTGCGGCACGCGACGGCGAGTCTGGTCGGTCGACAACTGCGGATTGTTGTAGAGCAGGCCGGAGGCATCCCGCAGTTGGCCTTCGGCAGCGTCGAGATTGGCACGGGTGGTGCGCAGGGTCGGATTGGCGCTCTCCGCCATGCGCCAAGCCTCGTCCAGAGTCAATGGAATGGCCGCGAAGGCGCTGCCAGTAGCGAGGGCAAGGCCCGCCAGAATGCCGAGACGACGCAGCAAAGCGCACTCCCCGGCAGGGGTATCGAACAACATGGGAGAAACCTTTCAAGCGATGAAGAAGCGGAATGCGCTACGGCATCCGCTGACGAACGAGGTCGGCTTAGGCTTGAAAGGCGCTTCGAGGCGGACGGAACAGGCTGTCGCCAGGTTGGGTGGGAACGTCGATTGCTCCCTCGCTAGCGAAAACAGCCTCTGCGGACGGCAGGACAAAAGCCTGCGTGCTGGATTCGAGGCCCGTCAGATGGGTTTGGATATGACATCCCTGATTGCACAGCTTTCCGGTCGATTCGTAATCACCGGCGTCGGCACCCGGAACGGTAATACTGGTTTCGTAGGACAAGGCATCCGCCATCGCATCCGCGCTATAGCCCCACAGCGATGCGCTGACCAGACAGATGGTCAGCAGCATCGCCACGAGCGAGCGGGAGCGGAAGCAGAAACGACGAAACATGGCTATCGATTATCGAGAATGGTTCTTAACTCGTCAATGGCACAACATATGGAAATCCATTGAGGACATCAGCGCTGCCACATGTACTGCTGATGCTGCATCATATGGTCCATCATCATCTGCTGCATACCCATGTAGCGGTCCATCATGTATTGCCGCTGTTTCATTTGTTCCGGGGTGAGCTTGGCGTAATAGCCGCCCATGTGGTCCCAGCCCATCATCGGATCGCCCATCATCATGCCGTGCCCCATCATGCCACGGCCACCCATGCAGCAGCCCATACCCCCCGAGCCACCGCTACCCCACATGCCGTGCATCATCTGCATATTGCCCTGCATGGTGGACCAGTGGTCTTGCAGCAGCTTCTGACGCTCCTGCGGATCTTGGGTCTGGCGAATCTTGTCCATCTGCTCCTGCATTTTTTTCATGTTCTCCTGGGCCAGCGCCATCTGCTTGTCGTACTCGGCCACGTTGGGTACAGATGATTTCGCCTGGGCAGCCTTGTCGGCGGGGGCTGCGGATTCCGCAAACACTGGTGTTACTGACAGCATCAAGGCGGACATTGCAGTAATCAAGAAAGTCTTTTTCATGATCGATCTCCTTCAGGTTGGATTGATTCAACATAGACCAGCGTACTTACCTTCGCAACAACCGAAGGCCATTGGCCACCACCAACAAACTGGCCCCCATGTCGGCAAACACGGCCATCCACATCGTCGCATTGCCGAAAATGGCGAGAACCAGAAAGATAGTCTTGATACCCAATGCCAGTGCAATGTTCTGCCACAGCACGCCGTGCATGTAGCGCGATAGGCGGATGGTCTCCGGAATGCGCCGCAGGTCATCATTCATGATTACCACGTCGGCTGCTTCCATCGCCGTATCGGTCCCGGCGGCACCCATTGCCACGCCGATATCGGCCCTGGCCAGGGCTGGTGCATCATTGATGCCATCACCCGTCATGGCGGTTGGGCCGTAGCGACCTTGCAACTCCGTGATGGCCGCCAGTTTGTCTTCGGGCAGCAGATTGCCCCGGGCGTCGTCGATACCGGCCTGTTGAGCAATACTACTTGCGGTCGCCACGTTGTCGCCGGTCAGCATCACCGAGACGACGCCTAGCCGATGCAGATCGGCCACGGCCTCACGCGAGCTTTCCTTGATGGTGTCGGCCACCGCGAAGATCGCCAGCACCTGATCCTCCGTGGCGAGCAGTGTCACGGTCCGCCCCTGGTTCTCGTGGATGGCCAGCCGTGCCTCAATCGCTGGGCCACAAAGGTGCCGATCTTCGATTAGGCGATGGTTGCCGAGCATGAGTTTGCGGCCATCCAGTCGGGCCTCGATGCCCCGTCCGTGGAGCGCGGTGAAATCCGTCAATCCGTTTTCCGGGAGGGCAAGGCCGGCTGCAATGGCCTTCGAGACCGGGTGATCCGAATGGCCTGCCAGGCTGGCCGCCCAGGAAAGAATCCTTGATTCAGGTTCGGTGGCCATCAGCACTTCCGTAGCGACCAGTCGAGGTTTGCCTTCGGTAATGGTGCCAGTCTTGTCTAGTGCAATGGCGCGCAGCTTGCGGGCCTCCTCCAGATAGACGCCGCCCTTGATCAGGATGCCGCGCCGGGCCGCCGAGGCCAATCCGCTGACTACTGTAACCGGCGTGGCGATGACCAAGGCACACGGACAGGCAATGACCAACAGCACGAGCGCCTTGTAGAGCGCCTGCGACCAGGTCCAGGCGAATAGCCAGGGGCCAAGTACGGCCACCGCCACCGCAAAGGCGAAGATGCTCGGTGTATAGAAGGCGGCAAAGCGGTCCACGAAGCGTTGGGTCGGTGCTCGCGTGCCCTGTGCCTGTTCGACGGCGTGGATGATGCGTGCCAGCGTGGTGTTGTCGGCGGCTGCCGTCACCTTGAATTCTAGGATGCCTGTTTCATTGATGGTGCCGGCAAAGACGAGATCGCCCACCGTTTTGTCCACCGGAATGCTTTCACCGGTCACTGGCGCCTGGTTTACCGCGCTGCTGCCGACCGTTACTCGGCCATCCAGGGGTATGCGGGCGCCGGGCTTGACCCGGGCCACGGCACCGAGGGCGATGTTCGCGGCAGGCATTTCTTCCCATGAACCATCTTCTTGCCGAACCTCGGCAGTGTCTGGCGTCAGGGCGAGTAGCCCCTTAATAGCATTGCGTGCCCGATCTACAGAACGGGCCTCAATCAGTTCGGCGATGGCGTAGAGCGCCATGACCATCGCCGCTTCTGGCCATTGGCCAATCAGGAAGGCGCCGGTCACGGCGACTCCCATCAGGGCGTTCATGTTCAACTGACCCCGGCGCAACGCCGCCAGTCCCTTGCGATAGGTTGAAATCCCGGAAAACCAGATGGCGATAGCAGCCACGGCCATCCCCAGCCCCTTGAACGGCAGCGTGTCAGGGGCGAAAAAGTCGAGCCCTTCGGCGGCAATGGCCAGCCCAAGCGCGATCAGTGCCTTGCCGAGGTCGCCGAAGCCGGACGGTGAAGTAGATTCCCCCGTTGCTTTCACCGGTTGAATCTCGAAACCCAACTTGCGGATGGCGGCCAGCGCAGCTTCTTGTATGGACGGCGGAGCTTCAATGCTTAGGGTCCGGGCGGCGAGTTCGAAGCGTAGCGTGCGGATGCCGTCGATATCGGCCAGAGCCTTGCGAATGTCGTTTTCCTCGTTCGGGCAGTCCATGGCAGGAATCTGGAAAACGCTCACGGTGCCGCTTGGATCAGGCGCGAACGATTGCGAAACTTCTTGAGGCGCTACGGTCGTTGAGGCACAACTGCCTGAACAACCGCAGTGTCCGGTGTCATTGGATATTTGCTTGTCAGCATGAGTAGCCACGGCGATCTCCTGTTCGTTACTGCCATTTAAAACCCTTGAGTCGCTACAGGGTCAAGCGGCTACAATGAAAATCCGCAAGGAGAAAAATGCTCTGCAACCGGGGCGTGCTGGATGAAGGGACGGAGACCACCATGAAAATCGGTGAATTGGCACGCTTGGCGGGAAGCAATGCAGAAACAATCCGCTATTACGAGCGTGAAGGTTTGCTACCGAAAGCCTGTCGCAGCGAAAGCAACTACCGCATCTACACGGACGCACATCTCGAACGGCTGATCTTCATCAAGCATTGCCGCAACCTCGACATCACGCTGTGCGAGATTCGGACCCTGCTGCGTTTCAAGGCGTCGCCCGAGGAGAACTGCGGCGAGGTTAACCGCCTGCTGGATGAACATATCGAGCATGTTGCCCGGCGGATTGGCGAGCTTCGGGAATTGGAACGACAACTGCGCGATCTCCGAGGATGCTGTCCGGACGGCCGCCAAGCTGCTTCCTGCGGCATTCTTGAAGGGTTGTCGCAACCGTCTTTGGAAAACGCATCGGAGAACCACGTTCCAGGTGCGCATGCGTCGTTCACAAACAATACTGACAAGCACTGAAGGATTGTTGTCATGAACCAATTCGATAGCAGCCTCAACGTCGGAGAGTGTGGCAATGCGAGGCAGCCACCCATCTAGCAACGACCGAGCGGCAGGCTGACGTCAGATTTCCGCGACCGGCAGCGTGATGATCGGTAAAGGGACATTAGCCATGATTCAGTCATCAGGCAGCTAAGGGCTGCGGATTCAAGAGATCGTCGCGCCAAATGACATTGGACTAGCGTACGATAATTTCCTAATTCTGTGTCTGCCCCTTCAAACGGTCGAGGACAGATGGCGCACTGACCTCAAGAATGCATAGAGCCACTTGTCAAAACTCCGCCCCGTGCGTTCCGCTCTGTTCGAGCACGATATACAACTTTTCCGACCTGGCGCATGCCTATGGTGTCTCAAGCCGCTGAAAGATTCAGGTGATCCCGCTGCTATTGGATGCCAATCTTCCGCTGTTCCACCTGAACATATGCGGTGATGTGGGCGACGTCGTCCGGGGTTACCCCTTTGACTGGCGCCATATCACCAAATTTCCAGTGATGAGCGCGGGCGCCATTGGCCGCTGCCAATTGGAAGGCGGCATCGGCGTGATGCGACGGTTCATATATCTTGTGCAGCAAAGGTGGCCCCTTGTCCGACCCCTTCAGATCGGCGCCGTGGCAGGCCGCACAGTGCTTGGCGAATAGCTGCTTGCCAGCAGCAGCATTTGGCATCAAACCAAAGCTGGGTTTGGGAACCACCCAGCCTTGTCCATGCGAGAGGCCAACCATTCCGATCGATACTGCAAACAACATGCCCCACTGACGCATATGCAAATTCATTGCTCCAAACCGCGCTTCAATCGCCACTCCTTGACCAGTGCGTAGAGCGCCGGAATCACGCCGAGCGTTAGCACCGTCGAGGAAATCATGCCGCCGACCATGGGGGCCGCGATGCGGCTCATCACCTCGGAACCAGTGCCACTGCTCCACATGATGGGCAGGAGGCCAGCCATGATGGCGACGACCGTCATCATCTTCGGACGCACCCGTTCGACTGCTCCTTCCATGATTGCGTGATAGAGGTCAGCGGCGCTCGGCACCGCACCCTCTGTGTGTCGCCTTTGCCTGAGTTCTTGCCAGGCCTGGTCGAGATAGATCAGCATGACGACCCCGGTTTCGGCAGCCACCCCAGCCAGCGCGATGAAGCCAACCGCGACCGCGACGCTCATGTTGTAGCCCAGCCACCACATCAGCCAGATGCCACCGACCAGGGCGAAGGGCACCGAAAGCATGACGATGACCGTTTCGGTCAGCCGCCGGAAATTCAGATAGAGCAACACGAAGATAATCGCCAGGGTTAGCGGCACGACCACCGCCAGCTTGGCTTTGGCGCGCTCCATATATTCGAACTGGCCGGACCAGGTGGCGTAATAACCCGGCGGGAAGCTGACCTTTTCGCTCACGGCCTTCTGCGCGTCCTTGACGTAGGAACCGACATCGCGGTCGCGAATGTCGACGAAGACATAAGCGGCAAGCAGCGCATTTTCGGTCTTGATTCCGGGTGGACCGTTGCGCAATTCCACCTTGGCCAGCTGGCCAAGCGGGATCATGCCCATGCTGCTCGGAACGAAGACTTCACTGGCGATGCTTTGCGGATCCTCGCGCAGAGCGCGCGGATAGCGCACCGCAATGTTGTAGCGCTCCAACCCTTCGACGGCGGTGGTTACCGGTGCACCGCCCAGCGCGGTGCTGACCACTTGCTGGAAATCGCCGACGGTGATGCCGTAGCGCGCCAGTTGGTCGCGGCGCGGGGTGATGTCGAGGTAATAGCCGCCAGTGACGCGTTCAGCGTAGGCACTCGACGTCCCCGGCACCGTCTTGACGGCTTGTTCGATCTGGCGGGCCAGCTTCTCGATCTCGCCCAGATCCTTGCCGAACACCTTGACGCCGACCGGCGTGCGGATGCCGGTCGACAGCATGTCGATACGCGCCTTGATCGGCATGGTCCACGAGTTGGCCACACCGGGGAACTTGAGCGCCGCATCCATTTCGGCAATCAGCTTGTCCACCGTCATGCCGGCCCGCCATTCCTTTTCCGGCTTGAGGTTGATCACGGTTTCGAACATTTCCATCGGTGCCGGGTCGGTCGCCGTGGCCGCACGGCCGGCCTTGCCATAGACCGACTCAACTTCGGGGAAGGTCTTGATGACCCGGTCGGTGGTCTGCAGCAGGCGCGCGGCTTCAGTCACCGACATGCCGGGCAGCGAGGCGGGCATATAGAACAGCGAGCCCTCGTTCAGGGTCGGCATGAATTCGGAACCGATCTGGCGGGCCGGAATGATCGTCACCGCCATCGACACCAATGCCAGGACCAGCGTCAGGATCTTGTGGCGCATTACCCACTGGATGATTGGCCGGTAGGCCCAGATCAGGAAGCGATTCACCGGATTTTTCTGCTCCGGCATGATGCGCCCGCGAATGAAGAACATCATCAGGACCGGCACCAGCGTCACCGACAACAAGGCGGCGCCGGCCATCGAAAAGGTCTTGGTGAAGGCGAGCGGACTGAACAGACGGCCTTCCTGGCCTTCGAGCGTGAACACCGGCAGGAAAGAAACGGTGATGATCAGCAGCGAGAAGAACAGCGCCGGGCCGACTTCCTTGCAGGCCTTGATCATGGTTGCCCCGCGCTCCGCCTGGGTGGCGTCGGGTGGGAGGTGCTCTAGCCGCTTGTGCGCGTTCTCGATCATCACGATGGCCGCGTCGACCATCGCCCCGATGGCGATGGCGATGCCACCCAGGCTCATGATGTTGCTGCCCATGCCCAGCGAGCGCATGGCGATGAAAGCGATCAGGATGCCGATCGGCAAGGTCAGGATGGCGACCAGTGCGCTCCGGACGTGCATCAGAAAAACCACGCAGACGACCGCGACGATCAGACTTTCTTCGAGCAGGGTGTGCTTGAGATTGTCAATCGCGCGCTCGATCAGGCCGGATCGGTCATAGACCGGGATGATGTTCACGCCTTCCGGCAGCCCGGATTTCAGTTCCTCGATCTTGGCCTTGACGTTGGCGATGACATCGAGCGCATTCTGGCCGAAGCGCGCCATGACGATACCCGAGGCGACTTCGCCTTCGCCGTTCAGTTCCGTGATGCCGCGCCGGCCAGCCGGCACCAGTTCGACCTTCGCCACATCGCGGACCAGTACCGGCGTGCCGCCGTCGCTCTTGAGGACCAGTGTTTCGATGTCTTCGATGCCTTTCAGGTAACCGAGGCCACGGACCATGAATTCCTTCTCGGCCATTTCGATCACCCGGCCGCCGACATCCCGATTTGATTCGCGAATGACCTGGCTCAGGCGGGCGAGCGGGATACCGTAGGTGGCCAGGCGGTGCGGGTCGACCGTGACCTGGTATTCCTTGACGAAACCGCCGACGCTGGCGACTTCGGCGACGCCTCCCGCCTTGGTCAGCTGGTAACGGACATACCAGTCCTGGATGCTCCTGAGGTCGGCCAGCGACTGGTTCTTGCCGGTCAGCGCGTACTGGAAGACCCAGCCGACGCCGGTCGCATCCGGCCCGAGTTGCGGCGACACCCCGGCCGGCAGGTTGCCCTGGGCGGCGCTGAGGTATTCGAGCACCCGCGAACGTGCCCAGTAGATATCGGTCCCGTCCTCGAAAATAACGTAAACGTAGGAGGCGCCGAACATCGAAAAACCGCGCACGACCTTAGCCTTGGGTACCGCCAGCATGGCCGTGGTCAGCGGGTAGGTGATCTGGTCCTCGACGACCTTGGGCGCCTGCCCGGCATAGGGCGTGTAGACGATGACCTGGACGTCGGAGAGGTCGGGCAGCGCATCAAGCGGCGTCTTTTTGACGGCATAAATGCCGCCGCCGATCAAGGCCAGGGTGGCCAGCAGGACAATGAACACATTGCGGGCCGACCATTCAATCAACTTGCCGAGCATCTCAGTGCGCTCCCTGATGGCTGGTCGTCGTCTTGCCGTCCATCTTTTCGAGGCGGACGATCACGAATTCGCCGTTGCCGCGGTCTTCGAAACTGAAATGCACGGTCTGCCCCGGCAGCAGACCCTTGGCGACATTGGCGTCAGCCAGGCCGAATTCCATGGTCATCGCCGGCCACTTCAAGGCCGGAATGGCTTCATGATTCATCGAAATCGTGTTGTTTGCCGCGTCGACCGTATCAATGGTGCCCATCGCCGAATAACTCTTCGCGGCGGCCGCCGCTTTCGGTTCGGAGAAGGTAGACAGCGCCGCCTTGAGATTGCTTTCGGCGTCGATCAGGAAATTCGCGGCCACCACGACTTCCACACCGGCTTCCAGCCCTTCGAGAATCTCGACGGCATCCTTGCCGCGCATGCCGATCTTGACTGGCTGCGGCTGGAACTTGCCTTCACCGGCAACGCGCAGGACGATCTGGCGTTCGCCGGTGTCGATAACCGCCGACTTGGGTACGGTTAGCCGGGTCGTATTGCCGGCGGTCGCCAGTTCGACGTGGGCGAACATGCCGGGACGCAGCAAGCCGTCCTTGTTCGGCAGTTCGAGGCGGACCGGCGTCGTCCGGGTCGCCGTATTCAGGGTCGGATAGAGGTAACTGACTTTGGCTGCGAAGTGACGCCCCGGAAAGGCATCGATATCGACCATCGCCGACTCGCCGACCTTGACCCGTTTGAGATCCTGTTCGTAGACATCGGCGATGACCCAGACGGTCGACAGGTCGGCAATCCGGTATATCGTCGTCCCCGGTGCGAAGCGCATGCCTTCGACCGCCTTCTTTTCCAGAACGATGCCGGCGACCGGCGAAGCAAAGGTGATCCGGCTCCCAACCTGGTTGTCCTTGACCCCCACCTGCCAGTTGGCCAAGCGTTCGCGGGCCGCATCGGCCAGGCGGTGCGCGGCCTCGCGCGCCGACGGGTCGGCGCCCGGCGTATCGAGCTTCAAGGACTGCGCAATGGCCAGTTCCTTCTGCGCCGAGACCAGTTCCGGGCTATACACGGAGAACAACGGCTGGCCGCGCTTAACTGGATCGCCACTGGCATTGACCAGCAGTCGCTCGATCCATCCTTCGAAGCGGGGCGCGATGTCGTAAGTTTGCCGTTCGTCGACTTCGATACGGCCGACGGCGCGGACACCGCCATCGAGCACTTGCATTTCGGCCTTAGCAGTCTTGACGCCCAGGGTCTGCAGGCGAGCCGGGCTGACCTTGACGGCCCCCTCGCCATCCGGTTCATCGCCTTCGTAGACCGCGATATAGTCCATCCCCATCGAGTCTTTCTTTGGTGTCGGCGAGGTGTCGGGCAAGCCCATCGGATTGCGGTAGTAGAGCACCTTGCGTTCGGACTTGCCTTCGCCGGCGACCGATGCTTGGTTTGGGGTGGCGGCATTGCTCGTATCGCCGTGCTGACCGGTTCGGTAACCACCATAGGCGGCAATAACCGCAACGGCGACCAGGGATAAAACGAGGGACGACTTCTTCACAGCGGGGCTCCTACCAATTGTTCTAGTTCGGCTTGACGGATATTGGCGTCGACCTCGGCGTCGAGCAGAGCCAGCCGGGCGCGCAGAATCTGCCGTTCCGCCTCGATCAGGGTATTGAAATTGACCCGTCCACTTTCATAGCCGGCCTGTGCCGCATCCAGAGTGGCTCGGGCTTGCGGCAACAGCGTGTCGCGCAACAGGCGGGCCTTGTCGACACTGGCATTGAGGCCGGCCAACGTTTCACCAAGACGCCCGTTGAGCCGGGCCTCGGCGGCGGCCACGCGTTCGCGGGCGGCGTCCAGCCGGTACCCGGCTTCCCGTTCCTGGGCGCGACGGGAAGATTGTTGCAGCGGGATATTGACTTCCAGCATCAGGTCCCAGGTTTGCGGACCGATCATCTCGGATCGCGGACGATTGTTGGTCAGGGCGACGCCGAAGTCGGGATAGCGATTCAGGTAGGTCAGATCCTTGCCCTTCTCGGCGGCATCGACCCCCAGTCGCTCCCGGCTCAAGTCGGGGGAAATCTCCTTGGCGCGGGCAAAAACCTGCACCAGCGTCGGACTTGGCGGGATTGTCGCGAGACGTACTGGTTCGGCCAAAGGGGCATCGGCATCCCGGGGCAGCAAAGCATTCAGCTTGGCGGCAGCATCGCGGCGCCGCCGTTCGCTTTCGACCAGATCGACCTTGAGACTGGTGCTCTCGCTCTGGGCGCGGACCGCGTCCTGCTGCGGCACCAGGCCCACGCTATAGCGTTGAACTACCAGATGCTCGAGCGCGCCAACGAGTTGCAGGGTTTCGTTGAGAATTCGCGACTGGCCCACCGCCTGGAAATAACGCGCATAGGCCGTCTTGATTTTCCCTTCCAGATCGAGGCGGGCCGCATCGTGGCTGGTATCCGCTTGACTGGCCAGCGCTTCCGCGACCTCGCCCCGCAAACCGCGTTTGCCAGGGAAGGGAAACCCTTGAATGACCCGATAGCGGGTGGTTCCTACATCTCCGGGCACCAGTGAAGCCGATTTGCCGGGCGTCATCGCATTGGTGAAATCCATCAGTTCGACCTGGAATTTCGGGTCGGGCAGTGCCGATGCGGATTCAACCCTTTCATGCTGCGCCTGGGCATCGAGGCGACGAACCCGCAGGTCGGGATTGTGCTCGCGGGCGTAGGCCAACAATTCGTCGACCGTTTTTCCCGGTGCTTCTTCTGCCGCCATGCCGAACTGCGTCCAGAGCGCCAGCGACACGGCAACGGCGGCAAGGCGCCACGGGCTTTTTCCTGAGCGAACCAGGCGAGCATCCATCACTGCGGTCTCCAGCACTGTTTACTTGGTATTTTCCAACGAAGACACGGTCAGCGTGCCGCCCATGTCCATGGCGACAAAGCGGATCTTGTCGCCGGCCTTGACCTGGTCGAGCATGGCCTTGTTCTTGACGGCAAAGGCCATCGTCATGCCCGGCATATTGAGGTTTTCCAAGGGGCCGTGCGCGATGGTGATCTTGCCGGCCGCCTTGTCCACTTTCTTGACCGTGCCTTCCGACATTTTGGCCATGGGCTGGCCGGCGTCATGCGACATGCCTGCACCGTGCTTCATGTCCATGTGTCCGGACTCGGCGATGGCCGGGGTGTTGGCGATGGCAAGGAAAGCCAGGGTGGCGACGGTGATTGCAGTTTTCATGAGAACTCCTGTGGTGTGGTTCAATTTAGATGTTACGAAATGAAAGGAATATTCAGGCGACTGATAGTTGGTTGGCGAACCTGGCCTAGAACCAGAAACGCAATCCGGCCACCCAACGCGTTTCTCCGACACGCTCACCAGCATCACGAGCTATGTCGGCTGTTTGACCGAATTTCTCTACCCGCTCGACCCCGATGTAGGGGGCAATCTGGCGCGAGAATTCGTAGCGCAGGCGCAAACCCAACGCGCCGTCGGACAAGCCACTGCCGATATTCCGTGCCAGGTCGCGCTTGCCATAGAGATTGAACTCGGCCCGTGGCTGCAGAATGAGGCGTTGGGTAAGCAGGAGGTCATAGTCTGCAGCGAGGCGCAAGGCACTACGGCCGTCCTCACCCAGATAGGCGGCCGCTTCCACTTCAAACCAGTAGGGGGCCAGCCCCTGGATGCCCAAAGCCAGCCAGGAACGATTGGGGCCGACACCGCTATCGTGGCGTACGCCAAGTTGCGCATCCCAGTAATTGGCGACGGCATGCCCCCACAACAGTTCGGTACGGGCTTCCTGAAGTTTGTTCTTGGTGTAATCGCCTTCAGCCTTGATCACCAGACGATCGTAGTCACGACCAAACCATGCCTGCAGGTCGTAGGCGGTCGAATTGGCGCCGTCATTGGTTCTAACGTGCTCCAGACGGTCAACCAGCAGGCTGCCGAAATTGTGCTCGTCGGCCAGTCGCAGTTGGCGCGGCCCGGACTGCGCATATTCGCCACTGTCCAGCGCATTGCCATCCGCATAGGCATGCGGATCGCGCGCGTTGCTTGGAGCTGATCCGCCTTGCATGTTCATGCTGCCATGATCCATGGCAGCCATTGCTTGCCCGGATTGCGCCCAAGCAGGCTGAAACCCGGCGATTGCAGCGAGTGCGATCAGCGTATGGAACATTTTCATCTTCATTCCTTTGGGGCCGAATCCGCTCATGACACCACCACCTCGCGGAACATGCCCGCGTGCATGTGGAACATCAGATGGCAGTGCCAGGCCCAGCGGCCAACCGCATCGGCATTGACGAGGAAACTGATGCGCTGGGCCGGTTGCACCGGAATGGTATGGCGGCGCGCCTGGAATTTTCCTTCGGCTGTTTCAAGTTCGCTCCACAGGCCGTGCATGTGCATCGGGTGCGTCATCATGGTGTCGTTCTGCAGAATGACCCGCACCCGCTCGCCATGTTTGAAATGCACCGGCGTGCTGCTGCCGAACTCAAGGCCATCGAACGACCAGGTATAGCGTTCCATATTGCCGGTCAGGTGCAGTTCGACTTCGCGCGTCGGCCCGCGCGGGTCGAGCGGCCCGCCAATCGTGGACAGATCGGCCAGCGTCAATACCTTGCGACCATTGTTGCGCAGACCAATGCCAGGGTCATCAAGGCCGGTGCGTGGCATATCGACGCGCATATCGGTGCTCGGGCCATACTCCGTCCGGGCGTGGTGGACCTTATCGGATGGTTTGGCCAGCGGATTGTCGTGCATCATGTGCTGGCCATGATCCATCGCCATGGCGCCATGCTGCATCTGGCTCATATCATGTCCCATTGGCATGGCGCCGTGGTCCATGCCCGGCATCTCATGATTCATGGATGCGTGGTCCATTCCGGACATTGCCTCATGGTTCATGCCCGCCATGCTGCCCATCATGTCGGCCATCGTCAGCCATTCGACCTTGTCAAGCATCGGCACCGGCACTTCCAGTCCGGCACGCACGGCCAGCGTGCCGCGGGCGTAGCCACTGCGATCCATGGACTGGGCAAAGATCGTATGTGCGTCTTCTGTCGGCTCGATCAGTACATCGTAGGTTTCACCCGGGCCGAAGCGGAATTCGTCGACGGTGACCGGTTCGACATTGACGCCATCCGACTGGACGACCGTCAGCTTCAGGCCCGGAATACGCACGTCGTAAAAGCTATTGGCGGCACCATTGATGAAGCGCAGGCGAATCCGCTCGCCGGGACGGAAAAGCCCCGTCCAGTTGCCAGCCGGGGTCGTGCCATTCATCAAGTAGGTATAGGTGGCTGCGGACAAATCGGCGAGATCAGTCGGATTCATGCGCATTTCGTTCCACATCTTGCGCTTCTCGATTGCTGCAGCGACACCGCCATCCGAGACATCACGGAAGAAATCGCCGACCGTTGGCTTGCTGTAGTTGTAGTAGTCGCTTTGGACTTTGAGTTTGGCGAACACATGTTCCGGATTCTCGTCGGTCCAGTCCGACAACTGAACAACATAGTCACGATCCGCGCGGATTGTTTCGCCGCCCCGCGGTTCAACGATGATCGCCCCGTACATTCCCGTCTGCTCCTGATGGCCGGAATGCGAGTGATACCAGTAAGTACCGCTTTGCTGGAGGCGAAAACGATAGGTGAATGTTTCCCCGGGGGCAATGCCGGCGAAACTGATGCCGGGAACCCCATCCATCTGGTAGGGCAGGAGGATGCCGTGCCAATGGATCGAGGTAGCGACCGGCAGACGGTTGGTCACCCGGATGGTGACCATGTCGCCTTCGCGCAAGCGCAGGGTCGGCGCCGGCAGCGAGCCGTTGATGGTCGTCGCCAGTCGCATCTCCCCGGTAAAGTTTACGGGGGTTTCCGCGACTGTCAGTTGAATTTCGGGTCCGGATAGTACGGGTGCGCTACCCGTAGGCGTCAGGCCAAGCGGGGCGACTGCTGCTTGCACCCAAGGCGAGATGCCTGCCAGCACACCACCGCCGATCAGACCCTGCACGAACCGGCGACGTGGCGTTAATATACTTGCCGGATTGTTCCTCTGAAAAAGTTTCATTTTGCTTCCCGTCAGTGCTTGGCGTAGACACTAGTGCTGCCGTCCTGAGTGACCAGCAGGGTTTCATACGGCACAGGGCGAGTACTTTCCATCCCGGGAGAACCTGGCGGCATGGATGGCACGGCCAGTCCGAGGGCCTTTGGCTTCTCCTTGATCAAGCGTTCAATGTCGGCTGCCGGCACATGGCCTTCGATGACATAGCCGGCGACCTTTGCAGTATGGCAAGAGCCGAGGCGATCGGGCATACCCAGACGCTTGCGCGTCACTGGCACATCGTTGACCTCATGAGTGCGCACCTCGAACCCGGAGGCCTTGAGATGATCGACCCACTTGCCGCAGCAACCGCAGTAGGGACTCTTGTAGACATCGACCATTTCGGCCGCCGATGCAGGCAAGGTGATGCCTGTGCCCAGGGCAAATACAGTCAGGAAAACAGCGATGGGCTTCGTCATGAAAATATTCCTCAGGAGATCAAGTGCGGTCAGTATGGTGTTACGTGACCAACAAAAAGCTGACCACGAAATTACATTTCTGTAAGCTTCGATCGCCTAATGCTTGTGCGTGCCGTGTCCATGGTCATCATGACCGTGCACCGCCGCCGGTGAACCGACGGGTTTGAGCGCTGTGTTTACCGCCGATGACGATTCGTGTTCGTCATGACCATCGACATGGTCGTTTACGCCGCCGTGCGCGTGACCATCACTGGCAGCAACCAGTTGGTCGTAGTCGGCCTTTGCTAGCCCCGGCAGTTTCTGCACGAACGCGGCCAAATCCCAGATCGCCTCGTCATCCATGCCGCCTTTCGACCAAGCCGGCATTCCCGACGCTTTGATGCCATGCTTGATGATCCAGAAGTCACGTGCGGAATCCCTGGAGAGTTCCGGCATTTGAGCCTGAGTGACTAGATTAGGCGGCCTTGGATACAAGCCCTTGCGGATTTCCGAGTCTGGCATTTCGGGCGCCAGGTGACAATTGATACACATGGCATCGTAATTTCCGGCCCCGCGCCGGACCCGTTCAAGGTTGCCGAAATCATCGGGCACCTTGAGGCCGGCGGCACGGCGGGCAATCGATCGCTCCCGGCCAAATTCCAGGGCTTTATAGACCAGCGGGTTATGCGGCGTATCCGCGCCCATGTCGATCAGGCCGGAGGCGGCCACGATGGTGGCCGTACCTGCCCCAAAAACGATTGTCGTCAAAGCGCCGATGAGTATTTTGTTCATGTGTTTTCTCCGTGGGGATGTTGGAGTCTGATTGCTCCCATGCTCGCCATGGTGCTTTTGCCAAACCGACAGTGGGATGACTTGCGGATTACATTTCCGTAATCTAGGCAGATGCGCCCAAAAATCGATGGAGAATTCTCTATGGACGACCAATAACTGGTGGAAAGCGCAATGAAAATACTGGTAGTCGAAGATGAGCCGAAAACCGGAACCTATTTGAAGCAGGGCCTTGTCGAGGCGGGTTTTGTGGTGGATCTGGTCGCCAACGGGCTGGATGGACTGCATTTGGCACTGACGGAAGCCCACGATCTGGCCATCCTCGACGTCATGTTGCCGGGCATTGACGGTTGGCAGGTGCTGCAAGGCATCCGCCGGGCCGGCAAGGAAATGCCGGTCTTGTTCCTGACGGCCCGCGACCAGGTGGAAGATCGGGTCAAGGGACTGGAACTCGGTGCCGACGATTACCTGGTCAAGCCTTTCGCCTTTTCAGAATTGCTGGCCAGGGTGAGAGGCTTGTTACGTCGTGGCGGCAAGGTAAAGGAGTCGGAGTATCTACGTGCTGCCGACCTTGAACTCGATCTGATGCGGCGCCGGGTGAGTCGATCGGGCAAGCGGATCGACCTGACCGCCAAGGAATTCGCCTTGCTCGAACTGCTGCTTCGGCGGCAAGGCGAGGTTTTGCCGCGGTCGTTAATTGCGTCCCAGGTTTGGGACATGAATTTCGATAGCGACACCAATGTGATCGAAGTTGCCATCAAGCGCCTGCGGATAAAGATCGACGAGGCATTCGAACCCAAGCTGATCCGTACGGTACGGGGCATGGGCTATGTGCTGGAGGTTACGGATTGAACGTTACCTGGAGTCGATCGCTGACACTGCGCCTGACGCTGTTGTTTGCCTTGGCGGCGGCACTCGTCCTTTTTCTGCTGGGACTGCTCATTGGCAATTTGGTGGAGCAGCATTTCGTGCAGCAGGATATGGAAGCGCTCTCCGGAAAAATGGAGCTGACCCAACACATTCTTAAAAGAGATTCGAAAACACAGGACAACGACGCGCTCAGAAGGCAGCTCGACGATGCCCTGACCGGCCATCACGGCCTGGTGGTCGCAGTTTTTGGACCATCCCGACAAGCTCTATACGGCAACGAAAATCTGGCCTTTCCCCCAGCGCTGTTCGATCGGCCAGCCGTCAGCAATCCCGAGCTCCCCATCAAGTGGACTGCTCCCGATGGGCTCCCATGGCGAGGCATTTCTACCGCCGTGACCGCCGGGATCGACGGAAAGACCCCTTACACCATAGTCATCGCGACCGAAATATCCCATCACGAACACTTCATGACCGGATTCCGGGGCACCTTGTGGGTGTTCATCTCGCTGGCCACGCTGGCCATCGGGCTGCTGGGATGGGTTGTCGTCCGCCGTGGTCTCGCTCCGCTGCACTCGATCAAACGCCAAGCCGCCGAAATTACCGCCAATCGCCTGCATACCCGCTTGCCGGCGGAGGCAATTCCACTTGAACTGGCCGCCTTGACCGACACCTTGAACGACATGCTGTCACGGCTTGAGGAGTCGTTTCAGCGCCTGTCCGATTTTTCGTCGGATCTGGCGCATGAATTGAGAACACCAGTCAGCAATTTGCTGACCCAAACCCAGGTTACGCTATCGCGGGCTCGTTCCATTGACGAGTACCGCGATGTCCTCGCTTCCAACGCCGAGGAATTCGAGCGCTTATCTCGAACGATCGCCGATATGCTTTTTTTGGCCAAGGCGGACAACAAGCAGTTGATGCCGAACCAGGAACCCATTGAACTGGCTGAAGAGGTGGCCAGTCTGCTGGAGTTTTATGGCATGCTCGCCGAGGAAAAGGAAATTCAAGTGACGCTTGTCGGCAAGGGCGTGGTCACTGGCGATCGGCTCATGCTGCGCCGGGCGGTTAGCAACCTCTTGTCCAATGCATTGCGCCATACCCCAAACAACGGTGCTGTCACGATTCGGATAAGCGGGCACCCATCAACGGTTACGCTGACCGTGAAAAATACCGGTGCAAGCATCCCTGCTGAGCACCTGCCTCGTTTGTTCGATCGCTTCTACCGTGCAGATAGTTCACGCCTGCGGACAACCGAAGGCTCCGGTTTGGGGCTGGCCATTACACGCTCCATCTTGCTCGCTCATGGTGGTGATGTCAGCGTAAGGTCGGAAGAAGGCATCACACGATTCACGCTGTCCTTGCCAGTTAGTGGGCAGCTATAAAAACCAGCAATGAGTCAGGTCGATCGTTACCTCGATGCTGCCGAGCGGGCCAATACCCGGCGCAGCTATGCCTCGGCTATCCGCCATTTCGAGATCGAGTGGCGCGGTCTATTGCCGGCGACGATTGATTCGATCGCCCGGTATTTGGCCATGCATGCCGAATCCTTATCCCTGAACACGCTCAAGCATCGCCTGGCCGCATTGTCGCGCTGGCACCAGGAGCACGGTTTCCCCGACCCGACCAAGGCCGCCAAGATCCGCCAAGTTCTTAAAGGCATCCGGGCGCTGCATCCGGCCCAGGAGAAGCGCGCCAAGCCGTTGGAACTGGACATCCTGCAACAGACCAGTGACTGGCTGGTGCAGGCGACAGCCGCCGCCGTTGTCCGGGGCGATGCCGGCAGCGCGCTACGACATACCCGTGACCGCGCCCTGGCGCTGCTCGGATTCTGGCGGGGATTCCGATCCGATGAATTGGCCAGTCTGTGTATCGAGTTCATCGAGATCAAACCTGGCGAAGGCATGACCTGCTATCTCCCGCGTAGCAAAGGGGATCGCCAACTGGAAGGGCGAAAGTTTTCCTGCCCGGCGTTGTCCCGGCTTTGCCCCGTGGAGGCGGTCGCGGATTGGCTGGCCTTGTCCAAACTCAAGGACGGTCCGCTCTTTCGAAAAATTGACCGCTGGGGTCATCTCTCAGAAACCGGGCTTCTCCCTGGAAGCATCATTCCCATGCTGCGCCAGTTCCTTGCGCAAGCAGGGATCGCCGATGCCGAAGCGTTCAGCAGCCACTCCCTACGCCGGGGATTTGCCCAGTGGGCAGGTTCGAGCGGGTGGGATATCCGGGAGTTGATGATCTACGTCGGCTGGCGCGACGTGAAGGCAGCCATGCGCTATCTGGACGGGATTGATGTTGGTCTCAAGGCGCGCTTCGAGCAGGGCTTGGATCGTACTTTGCCGGAGTTGGTGAAGCCGATGCCGCAACTTCCGGCCGTTCCGGAAGTGGCACAGACGATCATCGAGGTATCGATCCAGCTATCTTCATTTAGCGGCAGCCGTCGGAAAGAAGCCAGTGCATTACGCGACATGCTGGATACCGGTCTCGCCCGTTTTCAGGCGCAGCAGGTCGACAGTGATCGCGGCCTATATCAGCTATCCGTCCCGACCCCCTCGGCCGATATTCTGGATGATCATCTCTACGCTTTGCTGGATGAACTCCACCGCATTGCCGATGCCAAGGAATGCTTTCTGGAGGCAGTTTGCCGCGATCCATCAAGCGGCAAGCATTGGGATTGATCCAGCATGACCCAACTGTACGAGACCGCGTATCCCCGCTTGAATGCGGACCCTTCCGCGCAGGATCTTGAAGAGGTCTACACCCTGACGCGGGATGAAATTGCCTTCATTGACCGGACCTTCAAACGACCGCCCGCTCGCACGGTGGCCTTTCTCTATCTGAAGCTTTTTCAGCGACTGGGCTATTTCATCCGTATCAAGGATGTACCAACCGTCATCCGGCAGCACATTGTGGCGCAAACGGGATTCGCCCGTCCCCCAAGGCTGGAGGAGTTGTTGCAGTTTGACCGCTCAACCGGCCGAGAACGGATGATCGAATCGCTGCGCCGCTTCCTGGATGTCCGTCCACTCAATCAGGAGGGTCGGGCCTGGCTCCAGCACATTGCCGAGACGGCTGCCGACAATCGCCATGTCGTGGCCGACATCATCAACGTGATGCTGGAGGAACTGGTCCATCACCGCTATGAGTTGCCCGGCTTCACGGGTTTGGATCGATTGGCCATTCAGGCCCGGGAAAAGATTCACGAGGTGCATTTCGCGGGTATCGCAAATCAACTCGATACCAAGGTCAAGGAACGGATCGACAGCCTGTTCAAGGTCAGCAAGGATGAATCCAGCACGACCTGGAACATGCTCAAGCGGGAACCGAAGAAACCAACCAACAAGGAAACCCGCTCCTACCTCCAACACATCAGGCGCTTGCAGTTGCTCGTTGAGCAACTGCCCCAACCGGATATTCCCGTCCCCAAACTCAAGCAGTATCGCTATATCGCTCGCTCCCTGAATGCCAGTGAGATGGCGGAACTGAAACCGCAGAAGCGTTATGCGCTGGCGGTCATTTATATCCGCGCGCAGTTTGCGCAGACCCTCGACGATGCGACCGATCTGTTCGTCCGCATGCTCCAGAACCTGGACAATCAGGCCCGCACCAAGTTGGGTGAGTACCAGCAAGAACACTTGCAACGAACAGATCGCCTGATCGGGCAGTTAAAGGAGGTGTTACTGGCCTACCAGATCAATGGCACCGACCATCAACGCGTGGAAGCCATTGGTTCCAGTCTGATTGCCGACGTCGACGACTTGGTGGCCATCTGCGACGAACACATGGCCTATGCCGGTCGCAATTATCTGCCGTTCCTCATCCAACCCTACAAGGCGGTGCGCGCCCAATTACTCAACTGCATCGAAATCATCAATCCACAGAGCAGCAGCGAGGACGATACCTTGATCCGGATGATGAAGGCGTTGCAGGGACTGCGCGGCTCGCGTCACGAGATCGTGCCGATTTCGCTGATTGACCTGGATGCAGAACGCGATCTCCAGTGGTTGCCTGCTGCCTGGCGAAAACTGGTCGTTACCGAACGTGCCGACGGACGGATCGCCACCATCAATCGCCGCTATTTTGAACTGGCAGTCTTGTATGCCATTCGCGATGAGCTAAAGTCAGGCGACCTCTTCATTCAGCATGGCGAACGCTATGACGATTATCGCGAACAGTTGGTTGACGATGAAACCCTGAATCGTGAACTGACTGAATATGGTCAGGTAACGGGCGTTGAAACCGATCCCAAGGCCTTTACCCAGGCATTGAAGTCCGCCTTGCTGGAAACAGCCGAAGCCGTCGATGCCGAGTTCCCGGAAAATGCCTATGCCGAGATCGTCGACGGCCGATTGATCCTGAAAAAGCCACCGGCGAGCGAATTGCCGCCCGGTATCCGCCAAATTGACCATCTGATTACCGAGCGCATGGAGAACGTCAGCATTGTCGACGTGCTGATCGATACCGAGCGCTGGCTGCAAATGCATAAGCTGTTCCGGCCCATGATGGGGACCGAAAGCCGGATCGAGGATTTGCGCCCACGGGTGATCAGCACCTTGTTTTGTTACGGCTGCAATCTGGGCCCCACCCAGACGGCACGCTCGATTCGCGGAATGAGCCGCAAACAAGTTGCCTGGCTAAACATCAAATATATGACCGAAGAGGCGCTGGAACAGGCCATCGTCAAGGTGATCAATGCCTACAACAAGTTCGAATTGCCCGGCTACTGGGGTTCGGGAAAACATGCCTCAGCCGATGGCACAAAATGGAATCTCTACGAACAGAACCTGATTTCCGAGCACCACATTCGCTATGGTGGCTATGGTGGCATCGGCTATTACCACGTCTCGGACAAGTTTATCGCCTTGTTCAGTCACTTCATTTCCTGCGGCACCTACGAGGGAACGCATATCCTCGACGGGCTGATGACCAACACCTCGGATATTCGGCCGGATACCATTCATGGCGATACGCAGGCACAGAGCTACACGGTCTTCGCTTTGTCGCATCTGCTTGGAATCAAGCTGATGCCCCGTATCCGGGGCATCAAGGATCTGGTGTTCCATCGTCCGGATAGCGACAAGAAATTTGCGCACATCGACGGCCTATTCACGGACGACATCAACTGGCAATTGATCGAAACCCATTTGCCGGACATGTTGCGCGTGGCCATTTCCATCAAGCTCGGGAAAATATCAGCTTCGGCCATCCTGCGCCGTCTGGGTACCTATAGCCGCAAGAACAAACTGTATTTCGCCTTCAAGGAATTGGGCAAGGTCGTCCGAACCATGTTCTTGCTGAAATACGTCGGCGACGTCGAATTACGCCGGCTCATCAACGCTGAAACCAACAAGTCTGAGCAGTTCAATGGCTTCGCCAAGAAAATATTCTTCGGGGGAGAAGGTGAGATCGCCGAGAACCTGCGCCATGAACAACGCAAGGTGATCAAGTACAACCATCTCGTTGCCAACATGGTCATCCTTCACAATGTGGTGGGAATGAGCCGGGTGTTGAAGCAGCTACAGGCCGAGGGCGTGCTAATCAACCAGGAAATTCTGGCTGGGCTGGCCCCATACCGTCTGGAACACATCAATCGCTTTGGCGACTATGTTCTGGATTTCCGGCGCAAGGTTGCGGTGTTGGCGGATGGGTTCCGGATTCTCGATGTTGAATCAGAGACTTAAAGCAGAAACGGGGAATTTTTCATGATTCCCGGCCGACCCTCTTTGATGACTGAGCATAGCGTGAATCTTTTAGGTGGGCTGTAGTCGCTTGGCGACAGCTTTGTATCAAATTGCAACTGCAATCGTGATTACATCTGTACGGCATTTTCTTGCCAAGGCCGACTGATGCTTGGTGCCTGATAGCTCGCGTTGAGGCGATTTTCCGGATCTGGAACGGTGACCTAGTCATCTTTGGGAGGCAATGCCTCCCAGATCTGCCAGTGGCCGCAGGCCGAGCGGGCGCGGCGTTCCGAGTTGTCCCAGCCACCGCCCACGCAGCGCCCTTCGGATGTTTCAGATTCTATAACTACTGTTCCCGGCTCGTTGCCGGGTTGGCGCCAACCGGTCCAGTGCTCGCAACTTGCACAGCGCTTGCGGTTGACAGCTTGGATCAGCAAGTTCTCGCGGCCTTGCAGGAAGCGATGGTCTGGGTTGCCGGGACGACCGGGCCACCGGCGCCTATCCAGCCCTTGATGCCGCTCTTGACGTTGTAAACTGTGGTGTAGCCGGCCTGTTGTGAGAGAAACTGGCTGACCGCCTTGGTTCGGTTGCCGCTGCGGCAGATGACAATCACCGGTTCGTTCGGCTTGGCGATAGGTTTGACCTTTTCAAGCCAGGCGAGAGGATCGGCACGGCCTTTTTCGTCGAAGAAAGTGAGCAGATTGCTGCCACTGACAATGCCGGTTTCTTCCCATTCCGATTGCAGGCGGATGTCGACCACAGGCACGCCGCTGTGGCTCAGTTTTTCAAGCTGGGTGTTGTCGATATCGATGACTTCCGCGTGGGCTAAGCCGCTGACAGCGATCAGGCAGGCAAGAATCAGTTGGCGCATGGCAATCTCATTCATAAGAAATGGCTGATTATATCGGGCACCTTGCTACTTCTGCTGGCGCTTCATCATTTCGCGCACCTGCGGATCGTTCATCATTTCCTGCACGTTGAATTTTTGCTTCCCTGGCATGATCACGTCGCCCGGCTTCTGGCCAGGCTTGCAGGTGCCGAGCCAGCGGGCTTCCTGGACCATCTTCATCTCTTTCATGCCGTGTTGCGGCGGATCGTAGCGGATCACCATGTCGTTGCGGTAGGCGGTGTCGAAATCGCCTGTGATGACAGAATCACTCGTGCTGGTCATGCCTTCATGCTTGCAGACGGCATGGATGGTCACCTTGCCGGCGCTACGACTGATATCCATCACCGGGCAATTGACCTTTTCCTTGGTGCGTTCCTGCATCACATTATCGCTGGCCTGATCGACGCACATCTGGATCGGACCTTGCGGGGGAATGCCGGCCATCTGGGTTTTCATTTCCCACAGGCCTGATTTACGGCGCGGGACATCGGCGGCATCGGCATGAGCTACGAAGAGACAGGCGAGCAACAAGGGTAGGGTGCGCATTGGGCTCATGACGGTATCTCCTGAAGATTGGCTAGTGATAATCGTAGTCTGCTTTGGAGAATGCGTCATGGGATAATCCGCGTTTTTTACGGGAACCGGCATGGCGCTCAAATCCACCATCTTCAAGGCCGAATTGCAGCTCGCCGATCTCGATCGCTCACATTTTGGCGACTACACATTGACCATCGCCCGACACCCGTCGGAAACGGATGAGCGAATGATGGTCCGCCTGCTCGCCTTTGCGCTGAATGCTTCGGAAACGCTGACGTTTGGGCGTGGCCTGTCGGCAACCGAGGACGAGGCGGATTTACAGGATTTGGACGCTACCGGCAGCATAGAGCGCTGGATTGATGTCGGCCTGCCCGATGAGAAGCTCATCCGTCGCGCCTGCAATCGGGCGCGTCACGTCATGGTGCTGAGTTATGGCGGCCGGACGGCTGAACTCTGGTGGCAACAAACGCAGGGCAAAGTCTCGGGCCAGAAGAATCTGCGCGTGCTCTCGTTGAGCGTGGAAGAGGGTAAGGCGCTGGCTTCGCTCGCAGCACGCGGTATGCGCCTGCAATGCACGATTCAGGATGGCCTGATTTGGCTGGGTGGGGACGACGGGCATGTTGAACTGGCGCCAAGAATTCTGTTTTCTAGCGATTCGGCATAGTAGAATCATAAAATGTTTCACAGTTTCCGATTGAATTCTTTACCAAGGGGTGACTATGGCTGCAAATGATGAAGACGAATCCACAGCGGTAATCGTGGGGGTACTGGCAGGTATCGTATTGGCCGTGGTGGCGGTGGTTTATGGCGCCAGCGCAGGCAAGAACGTCAAACCCGCTGCCGCTCACGTGGTTGAGCAGGCGGAAATCGCGCCGGTAGGAGAGGCGTTGGCCAAGGTCTACTTTGCAGTCGGTGCTGCAACGCTGGATGACGCTGACAAAGGCGTCGTTGCCAAGACAATGGAAGCGCTTGCCAGCAACCCGAACGCTATCGTCCTGCTCTCGGGTTTTCATGATCAATCCGGTGACCCGGCGAAGAATGCCGAGCTGGCCAAGCAGCGTGCCCTGTCGGTGCGTGATGCGCTGGTTGCAGGTGGCGTAGCGATGGAACGCGTCAAGATGCGCAAGCCGGAATCGACGGTGGGTACCGGAAGCGCTGAAGAGGGACGTCGCGTCGAGATTCGCGTTCAGTAATTCGTATTCATGGCAAAAAAGGCGAACTTCGGTTCGCCTTTTTTATTGTTCGATCAACGCCTGATCAGGTGCCAGACAAATTCGGCACCGGCCGAAACGAGATCGATTACGTCGACCAGGCTGGCGTTTTCCGGCTCCTGGTTGATCCGTTTTTGTCGCGATTTTTCGCGTTCGCGCATCACGATGGCGTCGCCCAGCGCTTCGACGTCGCGCGTCGTACGGCGAACTTCGGCATGCTGGAAGCGGGCAAGTGCCTGCTCGATCGCATCCGGGTCGAGAATGGTGATCGGTGCGCGGCAATGGCCGCAGGCGTGGTCCTTGCGGATGTCGACCGGGGCGCCACAGCCCATGCAGCGGATGATGCCGACCTTGGCCGACAACTCATTGATTTCGGCCGGATGAAGTTGCCGCACGAAGCCCTTTTCAATCATGAACTGGGCGAAGGTGGTGAAACGGCCATGTTTCTGCAGGCAACGGTGATAATTGAACTGCCCGCCGTGCTTGGCCACATCCAGACCGTGCAGCAGCCGTTCATTGCAACGCGGACATTGCAGCGGTTCGCGCAGCGGGATGCGCTGGTCATCGCGATGTTCATGCAACAGCTTGAACAACTCAACAATGCCGCCCGGTGTGATCTGGACGCTTTCGAATTCGTCGAACCAGATGCCCTGGCAGGAAAAACACAGATCAAGCACGACTTCGCCATGATGCAGGCGTTCAAAACGCTGCTTGACCATGGTTTGCCGGCAGGACGGGCAGGGAATCGGTTTCATCGTGCAAACAGCGGTTTCAGATGGGACGGATGGTGCCGAGGTTGAGCTTGACGCCCTTCTTCATCTTGCCGACGACGTGCATTTCGCAGGCCTTGCAGTCAAATTTCAGGATCAGTTTTTCGTTGCCGTTAACCAGCGTCATCGGGTCCGGCTTCAGGTGTTTTACTTCCTTGGGGCACAGGTTGAAGCTGTAACGCAGGCAGTGGCGGGTGATCATCAGCGAGACCATGCCTTTTTCATTGCCGGCTTCGTAGGCTTCCTCAATCAGCTTGACGCCGTGCTTCTCGTAGAACTGGCGGGCCTTGGTGTTGAAGACGTTGCCGAGATAGGTCAGCTCTTCCTGCGGGTAGGGCACTGGATTGACGGCCGGGACAGCGCGTGGCGGACGCGGGTGGCTGGCGATGCGGGCGGCTTCGAGTTGTTCGGTAGCTTCGCGGCGCAGGGCATTGATGGCGCTGACTGGCAGAAACCAGGTTTGGCTTAGTTTCAATTCGACCGGTTCGGCGACGAATATCGTGTTGCCGAACTTGCTGAGGTTTTCCTTGAGCTTGGCCATCGCCTGCTCGGGATTCTGGGCCAGTTGCCATTCCGATTTTGGCCCGTTTTTCCGGTTGACCGTAGCGGTTACGCCATCTTCGTCGGTGAGCGTCAGTGTGAAGCCATCGTCGGTTTCGGTCAGCACCGGCGTGACTGAAATGCGCCGATCAGCCGATTCCTTCTCCAGCGCCCGTTCGAATTCCTGGTCGCGATTGCGGAAGAGGGTGGCGCCTTCGGTCAATTCTTCCGGCATCTCGGCCGGGAACAGGGTTTTACCATCGGCGCGATTGATCCGCATGCCGATTAGCGTCCCTTCGCTGTTGTAGAAACAGACGCCATCGCCGTTATTGAACGGCTTGTCGGCATTGACCGTAAAGAAGCCGTCACCGATTTCAAGGACTTCACCGATCAGCTCGCCGACAAAAGCGGGCGAATCGAAGGCGCCGATGTCGTCCTGACGACCCCCGGCAAAATAGTCGGTGTAGCCGCGATTGAAAGTCTTGTCCGGTTGTGGCGTGAAGGTGAAGGTGCTGCGGCCACTGGAAGCGCGGGTGAATTCTGGATTGTTGGCAATAATCTCGTCGAGCAGCGCGCGGTAATGCGCCGTGATGTTCTTGACGTAGCTCAGATCCTTCAGCCGGCCTTCAATCTTGAAGGAACAGACGCCAGCACGGGCCAGTTCCAGCATGTTGTCGGTCTGGTTGTTGTCCTTCATCGATAGCAGATGCTGGTTCTCGGTGATTGTCTTGCCCTTGTCGTCCACCAGCGTGTAGGGCAGGCGGCAGGCTTGCGAACACTCGCCGCGATTGGCGCTGCGCCCGGTATGCGCCTGGCTGATGTAGCACTGTCCACTGAACGCAACGCATAGCGCGCCGTGAACAAAATACTCCAATGAAACATTGGTTTGTGAAGCAATCTTAATAATTTCGTTTAAGCTGCATTCGCGCGCCAGGACGACTTGTGAGAAGCCGACGTCTTCGAGAAACTTGACCTTGTCCGCATTGCGATTGTCGGTCTGCGTGCTGGCGTGGAGCTGAATGGGCGGCAGGTCCATTTCCAGCAGGCCCATGTCCTGGATGATGAGCGCATCGGCGCCGGCTTCATACAGCTTCCAGGCCAGCAGGCGGCTGCCGTCGAGCTCGTCATCGTGCAGGATGGTATTGAGCGCGACAAAGACCTTGGCGCGGTAGCGGTGGGCAAAATCGCACAGGCGTTTGATATCGGCGACATTGTTGCCGGCGCCATAACGGGCGCCAAAGGCCGGGCCACCGATGTAGACGGCATCGGCGCCGTGCTTGATGGCTTCAATGCCGAAATCGGCGTTTTTGGCCGGCGCGAGGAGTTCCAGGGGGTGTTGAATGCGGGTCATGGCGCCTTAGTACGTAAAACGCGGGGCAAGTTCGTCGATATTGAATTCACGCAGGATGACTTCGGCGCGTTCGCGGGCGTTTTTGCGAGGATTGCCACGCTTGGTGGCGATAATCAGTTCGTTTTTCATCGAATGTTCCCAGCCGACCAGTTCGGTGACGGTCACATCGTAGCCATGCGACTCGAGCAACAGGCAGCGCAGCACATTAGTCAGGTGGCTGCCGAGTTCGCGGGTGTGGATCGGGTGTCGCCAAAGTTCCGACAGCGGTTTTTGCGACAGCGATTCGTTCTTTCTGGCCCGCATGGTGGCGGCGACTTCGGCCTGACAGCAAGGGACGAGGACGATATGGCGAGCATGTTTGGTCAGGGCAAAACGAATGGCGTCATCAGTCGCCGTATTGCAGGCGTGTAGTGCTGTCACGACATCGACGGTGGCCGGAAGGTCGGCAGCGGTCAGCGAATCCTCGACCGTGCAGGCGAGGAACCGCATGCGCTCAAAGCCAAGCCTGGCGGCCAGTTCGCGCGATTTGTCGACGAGGTCCGGCCGCGTTTCGATGCCGATAATTTCCCCGGTGGCACGCTCCTTGATACAGAGATCGTAGAGGATGAACCCGAGATAGGACTTGCCGGCCCCATGGTCGACCAAAGTCTCGGCATTTTCCAGCAGCGGTTCGATGAATTGATAGAGGTGATAGACCTGTTTGAGCTTGCGCCGCGTGTCCTGGTTGAGTTTTCCGTCACGGGTGAGGATATGGAGTTCCTTGAGCAGTTCGATGGACTGCCCGGGGCGGATTTCAGGAATATCAGCAGTGGTAATTGGCTTCTTCATGGGGCGACATTATCGCATTCAAACTTCTCTCACTTTCGTGTCAACCGAATCAAAGTCGAGTCGTTATTAGGCTCATGGTGGCCAAACACCGCATATAAACGGAGAGACATAAATGGGCAGTCTGAGCAACGAATCCTTCGAACAATTTCTGGATTCCCTGAAGAAAGCCGGTATTACGATTTCCAACGAAGCCGAGTTGCGTGAGCGACTGGCTGAAGCACAACGCTGGCGTTTCGCCTTCCAGACACTGGCAGCCAATGGCAAGCTCATCGGTATCAGCTTCGAAGACCATTCCGACGGCCGCAACGAAGCCGAAATTGATCGCGCTTTCAGTCAATTTCAGTTTTCCGAGAAGTCAAAGGCGGTTTTCTCTGCTAACCTGAAGCACTAAGAATTTAAGGTTTCGGCCTTCCGCATTGGCGGGGGGAAGAAGAAAAAACGGGCGCCTGACGGCGCCCGTTTTGCATGGTCTTTTCGGTTTGATGTGACGGCCACGGTCAACCTGAAAAAATGGCCAAAATCGAAATTTTGGCCATCTGTTTTTAGCGGGTAATCGGCTTGTAGCGAATTCGCTTCGGCTTGGCGCCTTCTTCACCCAGGCGCTTTTTCTTGTCATCTTCGTATTCCTGGAAATTGCCTTCAAAGAAGTTCCACTGCGAATCGCCTTCGGCCGCCAGGATGTGTGTACAGATGCGGTCGAGGAACCAGCGATCGTGCGATATGACCATCGCGCAACCGGGGAATTCGAGCAGCGCGTCTTCCAGCGCGCGCAGGGTTTCGACGTCGAGGTCGTTGGAAGGCTCGTCCAGCAGCAGGACGTTGCCGCCCGTCATCAGTGTCTTGGCCAGATGCAGACGGCCGCGTTCTCCGCCGGATAGATTTCCAACCTGCTTGCCCTGATCCGCCCCCTTGAAGTTGAAGCGGCCGATGTAGGCGCGGCTCGGCATCTCGAACTTGCCGATCTGCAGGATGTCCCTGCCTTGGGCCAGTTCTTCGAATACGGTCTTGCTGCCATCGAGGCAGTCGCGCGACTGATCGACGTAAGCCATTTTGACCGTCGGGCCGATGTCGACCGTGCCGGAGTCTGGCTGTTGCTGGCCAGTGATCATCTTGAACAGGGTTGATTTACCGGCGCCGTTCGGGCCGATAATGCCGACGATGGCGCCTGCGGGGATGGTAAAGCTGACGTTGTCCATCAGCAGCTTGTCACCGAATGATTTGGTGACGCCGTTGAACTCGATAACCTTGCCGCCCAGGCGCTCGCCGACCGGAATGAAGATTTCCTGCGTCTCGTTGCGCTTCTGGTATTCCTGGCTGGACAATTCCTCGAAGCGTGAGAGACGAGACTTGCTCTTGGCCTGCCGGGCCTTCGGGTTGGAACGCACCCATTCCAGTTCCTGCTTCATCGCCTTCATGTGGGCGTCGATCTGCTTGTTTTCGGTCTCCAGGCGGGCTTCCTTCTGTTCCAGCCAGCTGGAGTAGTTGCCCTTGTACGGAATGCCGTGGCCGCGGTCGAGTTCGAGAATCCATTCGGCAGCGTTGTCCAGGAAGTAACGGTCGTGGGTGACGGCAACAACGGTGCCCGGGAAGCGGACGAGGAACTGCTCCAGCCATTCGACCGATTCGGCGTCGAGGTGGTTGGTCGGTTCGTCGAGTAGCAGCATGTCGGGCTTGGCGAGAAGCAGCTTGCACAGGGCGACACGGCGTTTTTCACCGCCGGAGAGCACACCAATCACGGCATCCCAAGGTGGAAGCCGCAGCGCGTCGGCAGCCAGTTCCATCTGTGCTTCGGTATCCGAACCGGCGGTGGCAATGATCGCCTCCAGGCGAGCCTGCTCCTCGGCCAGCTTGTCGAAATCGGCTTCCGGGTCCGCGTAGGCAGCATAGACCTCGTCGAGCTTGGCCTGGGCCTGCATCACTTCGCCCATGGCCGACTCCACTTCCTCGCGTACGGTCTTGGCCGGGTCGAGCTGCGGTTCCTGCGGTAGATAGCCTATGGACACACCAGCAAGGTGCTGCACTTCGCCGTCGTATTCCTTGTCCACGCCGGCCATGATCTTGAGCACGGTCGATTTGCCTGAGCCGTTCAGGCCGAGCAGACCGATCTTGGCACCAGGAAAGAAGGAGAGGGAAATATCCTTGATGATCTGGCGCTTGGGCGGGACGATCTTGCTGACGCGCAGCATCGACATTACGTATTGAGCCATTGAACCTACCTGTAGTCGTAAATATTAATGATGCGCGAGTCTACGGCCCTTCAACGCAAATGGCCAGCCTCCCGAATACCGGGGGCTGGCCATTGCAGAAACAAAAAAGTGAAACCTAGAGTCGCATGTTACCCATTGATCGATGCAGCAGAACAGCGGGGGCATTTACCCGGGGGCAATTGCGAAGATCACCGACTTGCGAAAATCCGAATTCCCGCCGGTAATACGTGGCATGGCGCGGATTAACTTCAATGACAACATCAGTTACACCAAAAACTGCTTTGGCATATTGGTATGTGGAGCGAAAAAGGGATTTCAAAATTTCCGGATCGTTGCCTTCGCTATCGACGGCAAGACGGGTAACTTCACAAATAACTCGAGCAGGCTTGCGCAACATGGCCATTTCATCCGCGTATAGTTTGTCGGCAAGCAGGCCGGCACTTGAATCACGGGAAGCAGTCATCGTTGCCACAAGTTCGCCGTCCAGCCAGCCAGCCAGCGTTGCATGATTCGGGTCGTCGATGAGTTGGCGGGCGGGCGCAATACAATAGCCGCGCCAGGCATACATTCGGCGAACCAACGTCGCACAGGCACGGTGCTGCTGGTAGGTGACAGCAGGCGCAACGGTCAGCTCCGGCGAATCGAAATCGACGTTTGCGCCAAATGCGCTATCGCTCCCCACGGATGACATCAGTGCGGACATGAATCCGGCTGGCGGAGTGGAGCCTGAGGATATGACGTATTGCATAGGCAGCATTCTATGAGGAGCGACGTTAGTAATCAACCAGCTACGGCAGCGAGAGGTTTGATTGCCTCGTCACGAAGATGAAACTGGTTCGATTTTTCGGCAGAAAGCGTGCTGATGTCGCCACACAGTTCGCCACCTTCATCGATAACCAGTTTGCCATAGCGAATCTTCCCATGCACTTTGCCCGTTGCATGAATAATAAGTTGCGAGCGTGCGGTCAGTTCACCTTCGAAAGTGCCATGAATTTCGGCAATGTCGATACTGACCTTTCCGGAAAAGGAGCCATTTTCAGCGATGCGGATGACCCGGCTATCCATGGTCGCCTCGACGCGACCTTCGACCACGAGCGTATCGCAGTCAAGGATTTCGGCGCCCTTGAGCTTGACATCGGGGCCTACAATCAGGCGCGCACCAATGACAGTTTCGGTTGTGCTGGCAGCTTCGGCTTTTTCAGGTTGCACGACCGGGGCCGACGGTGTGCTGGGTGTTGTCGATGTTGCATTGAGATTGGTACCGCTGCCAAGGATATTATTGACCTCCTTGCGGGTGATGGTGTCATTGCGGTTGGTAAGGGTAGGTTTATTGAACATGGTGACTCCCGTTTTGAGGTTTTCGACGATTAGCTGTCCGGAGGCTCATTGCGAGAAGCGTGCCATGTAAAAATAGTCACATTAAAACAATTTGTTACAAACGAAACATAAAAATCGCATCAAGTGCAATTAGTCATTTCGTCGCTAATTGGCGACATAATTTTTTGCCTTTGGGCTAAATCGCTGTCACCTTATATCCAAGAGCTGTCGCTATATTGCGACAAATTTGTAAATCATTGAATTTTATATAGTAATTTTAATCGATCTCTTTCTGCGTCATGCGCCTGAATCTGTATTGCGAATAGTTGGCCGAGGTCGTTGCAGTTTAAACTCGAGTTTTCAATCATCGAATCCGAATGAACAGAATCTCCTTTCGCCAAGGTATGTTGCTTGGCTTTGCGTTAGTTGTTTTGCTTCTTGGCGGAGCGGCAGTGCAAAGCTGGCTGGTGGTGGAGCGCCTGGTCGACCAGAGTCGGCAGAGTAGTGATCGGGCCATTCAACTTATGGCGTCGGTCCAGGAGCTCGGTGAGCGTACTGTCGATATCGAACGGAGCGCCCGCCAATATCTCGTCCTTGATAATCCCGTCTTCCGGCAGCGTTTTGACGAACATCTTACCCAGTCGCTGGCAGTAGTTGATCGGCTGGATGGCCTTGCTGCTGAACCGCTACTGCCCCTGCTGGGCGGTTGGCGCATGGTCGCTGCCGCATTACGCAGCGGCCTGGATCAGAACATACCGCAAGCTGAAATCCTTCCCCTGTTAGCCAGAATGGCCGAGTTGGATGGTCTGCTCAAGCAAGGCGGACAACGGTGGATAGAAGCCGAAAACAGGCGATCGCTTGATGAACTCGAAGCCAACCGTTTGCGACTCGGTGGGCATATCGGGTTGGCGCTGCTGGGTGCGTTACTTGTGGCACTGGCTATGGGATGGTGGCTTGTCCGACCGGTTCGCCATCTGGAACAGGCTATCATCCGCCTCGGCGCCAGTCGCTTCGACGAAGCGGTTACCGTAGGCGGGCCAGCGGACTTGAGACAACTGGGCAAGCGAGTTGACTGGTTACGCCAGCGCCTGGCTGAACTGGAAGCTGATCGCGAACGTGCCCTGCGCCATGTCTCACATGAACTGAAAACCCCGCTGACAGCATTAAAAGAGGGCGTTTCGCTGTTGCGCGAAGAAGTACCCGGCCCTTTGTCAGCCGGGCAGCGTGAAGTCGTCGAGATCCTTCAGCACAACGTAGGCAGTCTTCAGGAGCAAATTGAGAGCTTGCTGACACTAAATGCGGCATCCTTTGAATCACGTCGCCTGCAGATTGCACCGGTCAAGCCGCGCAAGCTGCTGGCATCGGTGATTCAACGCCGCGAGTTGCACAGCCAGTCACGACAATTGAATATCGTCGTGGAGGCGCCAGATGAAGCGGCCATGCTCGACGCTGAAAAGATGGCTATTGTTCTTGATAATCTGCTTTCCAACGCCATTGATTTCAGTCCGGAGCAAGGTGAGATCCGATTAGTCGTCCGCCATGCAGATGGCCTGTGGCGCTTCGATTGCATCGATCAAGGACCGGGAATTGCCGATGAGGACCGGCAGCGAATTTTCGACCCCTTCGTTCAGGGACAGCGCATGGCTCCGGCACCCCGTCAGGGCAGTGGTGTCGGCCTCTCCATCGTCCGCGAACTCGTGCGAGCCATGGGAGGCGCGGTTTATCTCGTACCGCAATCAACGGGTGCCCATTTTTGTGTGGAAATTCCAGATGAGCAGTAACGATCATTTTTCTATTCGCAGGCTGCTAAGCCTTGCTGTCGGGCTCTTCATGGCGCTGACGCTAACGGGTTGTAGCGGAATGGCAACCTTGCCCAAGAAAGTCTTATCCCAAACCGAAGAACCGACCCCCGAGTTAGCCTTAACTTATTATCAGGGACTCGCCAAAATGACACCGGCTGAACTTGGCCGGGAGCGCATGATATTGGTTGCCGTTCAGCAGACTCCCTACACGCAGATCAGAATGGCAATGCTACTCGGTCACCCGCGAGTTCAACAGGACTTGGGCAAGGGCCTGTCGCTCCTTGATGGCATTCTAAAGTCCAATGATCCGGCGGCTGTGCCGTTCCACCCCTTGGCGCGAGCGGTTGCCGATAATTATCTGGAGCGAATCAAGCTGGAATACCAGCTCGAAAAGCAGGTGCAGCAGCTAAATGTGCAATTGAAGGAAAGCCAGCGCAAGGCCGCGGAGCTGCAAGACAAGCTCGACAGCCTCGCTAATATCGAACGAACGCTGATTCCCCGGCCACGAGCGGTGAGACCGGAAGGAGTGAAACGATGAGCACTGGTGCCCACGTACTTGTCGTTGACGACGATGAAGACATCCTGAAATTGCTGACCATGCGTCTGCGCGCCAAGGGCTTCCGGATTACCGCCGTTGGTTCTGCAGAGCAGGCGCTGGCTCAGATTGCCATTGATCCGCCGCGCGTTGTTGTCAGCGATATTCGTCTACCTGGTCAGGATGGGTTGGCGCTGTTTGAAGAGATTCGGCGGACACGGCCGACCTTGCCCGTTATCCTGCTCACCGCCCACGGTAACATCCCGGACGCTGTCGACGCTACTTCCCGCGGGGTTTTCGGCTATTTGACCAAGCCATTCGACAGTCAGATATTGCTCGAGAAAATTGACCGAGCACTACAACTTTCTGCGCCGTCATCGCCACCAAGCGATGATCCAGCAGTATCAGGCAGACGGGGCGACGATGCGTGGATGGCGGGTGTCGTCTTTCGCAGCAGCCGCATGGCCGAATTGATGGCCGAAGCGCGCATGGTCGCCGCCTCGGATGCCAGCGTGCTGATCCGCGGCGAAAGTGGCACCGGCAAGGAGGTATTGGCCCGCGCCATCCATCGCGCCAGTCCGCGCGCCAACGGACCGTTTGTCGCCATCAATTGTGGCGCCATCCCGGAACAACTGCTGGAATCCGAGCTCTTTGGGCACGCCAAGGGTGCGTTTACCGGTGCCGGCGCTAGTCGCGTCGGTTTGTTCCAGACCGCCAATGGGGGCACACTATTTCTCGATGAAATCGGCGATATGCCCCTTGCCCTTCAGGTCAAGCTGCTGCGCGTGCTGCAGGAGCGTGTCGTGCGTCCGGTGGGTACCACCAAGGCCGAACCGGTCGATGTCCGATTGCTGTCAGCGACGCATCGCGACCTCGACGCCGCTATGGCAGAAGGGCAGTTCCGCGAAGACCTCTACTACCGGCTGGATGTGGTTTCGCTCAACCTGCCGCGTCTCGATGAACGTCGTGAAGATATCCCATTACTGGCGTCACATTTTGTCCACCTGCTTGCCGGCAAATACGGCAAGCCGGTCAATGGTTTTGCACCTGAAGCACTTGAAGCACTTGCCACCGCGGCTTGGCCGGGAAACGTGCGGCAGCTCTTCAATGTTGTCGAACAAAGCTGTGCGCTGACGTCAACGCCGCTAATACCACTCAGCCTAGTCCAGCGTGCCTTGCGCGTACCGTCCATGGATACCCTGAATTATGCTGAAGCCAAGCAGCGGTTCGAGCGCAACTACCTTGTTCAGTTGCTCAAACTGACCGATGGCAATGTCGCCGATGCGGCACGTTTGGCTGAACGCAACCGGACGGAATTCTACCGCTTGTTGCAAAAGCACGACCTTACTCCAGCAATGTTCCGAAGTGAGGGCGATTCCGCGCAACCGAGCGCTGATCGTTCAAGCATTGCCTGAAGCAAGGGCCGGCAACATCCACGGCAACAATACCTGTCGTTGCAAGACGACTGAGTGGATGTGAAAAATATAACCCGTTTCAGTCAATGCGTTGATTATAAATCATAAATTAAAGCTGGCACGAAGTTCGCAATGAGACATGGCAATCAACAAAAAGAGGATTCGCCATGATCAAACGTCACCTGATGGTCGTCAGCCTAACCGCCGCTGCAACCTTTGCTGGCCTTGGCCTCTCGGCCTTTGCCACCGATGACCCCAAGGCTGTTGCCGCACTCATTGCCAACAACGAAGTCCACGACACCGCACTTGTCGAAAAAGTAGAAACGCTGCTGCGGACCGATGTCGGACTGACCGGTTCGCAATTCCGTGTCCTGTCGAGATCCGCTGTGGTCACCGTAGGTGGCACCGTACCGGACGAACATGCCCTGCGTCGGGCGCTCGATCTCGCTAGTGGTGTGCGCGGCGTGCGAGAAGTTCGCAATGCCATGGAGGTTGGATCCCCAAAGTAAAGGAAGAGGGTGATGAAAGTCGACTGAGCCGGCTGGTCAGATTATTTCCAGCGTTATCAGTAGCGCGCCTTCATCGACTGTATCGCCCTCTGTAACATGTAGCTTGACGACCCGGCCAGCCTGTGGACTAGGAATATCCAGTGCCACCTTGCCAGTCTCCAGCGTCAGCATATTGTCATCGCGTGCCACCCGGTCGCCCACCTTGACCAGAAGCTCAAGAATGAAGACATTACCACTCGCGCAAGCGCCGCAACTTGACCAGCACTCGGGGTATTTCGGCATGCGAACAAAGGCGAAAGCCATCAGCTAATTTCCTCGAAACGCTTGCATTCTACCCGCACCCCCGTATAATGCGCCGCTCTGACAGTGCGCCCGTAGCTCAGCTGGATAGAGTACTTGGCTACGAACCAAGGGGTCGGGCGTTCGAATCGCTCCGGGCGCACCAAAGAAACAAGCATTTAGGCCAATCTCTGATTGGCCTTTTTGCTTTCCGTGGGGAGAAATTGGGAAATGTGCTTCCCAATCTGTTTCCGACAGATCATCTCCAGGCTTCGATTCGTCCGGCTACGCTCATTGGCAATCCGCTCCAGGGCTTCAACATCTGGGCGACCGAGTAATGAGCCGTCATGCCCGGCGCGCATGCCAGAGAACGCCTGCAATCGTTTCTTCCCATGCTCCACCGGCATACTGATGTTGAGAACTCACATAAGCATCCCGATAACAGACACCAGTCAATAGTTTTAGATAATTAACACATCTAAATTATATGGAATTATCTATCAATCAACTGTCGGAATTTTTTCCACAGGCTCATTGTGGTAACTCGGCATTAATCCATATAAGACTCATTACCTATTGAATATTATGGAAATCTTATTAACTGGGTTCATTTTTGCTTATTGCAAACCGTAGTTATGTTAATGGTTTATCGTCATAAACTTTCAGGGGAATCAAAATGACATCAAGGTATAAAAAATCTGCAGTTACTACATTGCTGACCGCAATGTTTATCTGTGGGTCAGCCCAAGCCGTTCCGCTTACACTCGAAGTTGTTGATAGCGTTAATGTTTCGTCTGCCTTCGGTCTGGCGTTTGATGGCACTAACATTTGGTACACCACAGGCAACAGGACCACCGGTCGCATCGATCAAAACTCTGCAGGGATGGCTGCATTTGGTAGCACATTCGTTGCACCAGTCTGGTCAGCGATGGCTTGGACTGGTTCTAGCTTGGCTTTTGCTCAAGGAAACACGGTTTATTATCGCTCCACCACAGGTGTAGATATGGGGACCCTCACCTTGGGCCGTAGTGCAGGATTGATTGATGGGTTTGATATTGAAGGCGGCAAGATTTACTGGTCGCCAGACGTCAGCTACGCCGCTGCGATTAATGCTGTCACTGGTGCAGACGATCCCGGAGTAATTCTCAATCCGGCTGGTGGATTGTCTGGTATTGAGCGCGTTATTTCCGGGACCAATGATTGGCTGTTCGTTGTTAATGATGCATCAAGTCCGCGCAAAATTTGCCGCACCTTGACTAGCGCTCCGGATGCGGCGTTCCCTGCTGACGATTGCGTTTCCCTTCCTAATTCTCGCTATGAAGACCTAGCTTTCGACGGTCGATATCTTTATGCAGCGGATTACTTCGGGAACCGTATTGATAAGATTGACCTTAAGCTGGATGGGTCGTCCATTTTTGTCCCGCCTGGTGGTTCGGTGCCTGAACCGGAGTCACTTGCGCTGGTGGGCTTGGCCCTCGCAGGTCTTGCAGCAACGCGTCGGCGCAAAATTTGCTGAGTAGAAAATAGTTAGTATGTCTGGCGACCTCATGAGGTCGCCGGTTCTATTTTGTTTAAATCCATTTCCGTCTTGCTGTCTCTATTGCCAGGTAGATATTTTCAGTTGCGGTGAGGCATTCAAGTTGAAAAAAATCTATTGGGTCGTTGCGGTGCTGGCGTTCCTGTATGGGATTGACTGGTATATTCAGGCGCCAGACTCGCGGTCGCGGGAATTGACTGCTGCCATTGAAGTAAAGGGCAGCCCGAAGCTGAAGGCCTATCCCTACAAGTTCCGTGTGATGCGGGTTGATGGCGCAACGGCGGTGATGGGTACGCCGCGTAATTTCGACGTGCCAGCCTTCAAGGCGCTGGCGGTTCTCTATCCGGATATCAATACCAAAGATGCCAACAACCCGGCCTTCATTGCCGTGGAGCAGTTGCTGGGTGAGGTACAGTCCGAAGCGCGGGCAATTGTGTTGGCGCAGCCGGGTGTCAAGGATGTCACCTGGGAGCTGGATCGTGAGTGGTTAAGAAAGCATTTCATCGAGGTGCCGGAGAAGCGTTGAGCGCAGAAATATAATGGCGCGCCCAACGCGAGAGCGATCGAGCCTCTGGATTTATGTCACCGGCTACCGGATTTATTTTGTTTTTGGCCGTTTTTTCCGGTTGACCGCGGTGATCCCCCCGGACGGGCTGAAGGACGGGGACCGGGGCGTTTGGGCGCCGCGTCGAAGCCAACCCAGTTGCTGGGTGTGCCTTTGCTACCGCGCCCCCCCGCAACTTTTGGCTTTTTGATCTTCTTTGCCGCAATCGCAGCGGCCCCGGTCAGCGGAATTCGGTGGTCGGGTTCGAAGCCCGGTTCTTCTTCTCGGCTGAGCGTTTGTTTGAGTAACGTTTCGATAGCGGCAAGCATCGGCGCCTCATCGGCGCAGACCAGCGAGATGGCTTCGCCGGTAGCGCCGGCACGGCCGGTGCGGCCGATACGGTGGATGTAGTCTTCGGCGACGATGGGCAGGTCGAAATTGACAACCTGCGGCAGGTCGTCGATGTCCAGCCCGCGGGCAGCGACGTCGGTGGCGACGAGAATCTGTATTTCACCGGCTTTGAAGCTTTCCAGCGCGCGCAGGCGGGCCGCTTGTGGCTTGTCGCCGTGGATGGCGTCGGCCTTGATCTTCTTGGCGATCAGCGTGGCGACCAGTTCGTCGGCGCCGCGCTTGGTCTTGACAAAAACCAGCACCTGACCCCAGCGCCGGTCCTTGCGCATGAACAGGAAGAGCTCGGTCTTGCGCTTCTTGTCGACCGGCACCATCCATTGCTTGACGGCCTTGACGGTGCTGTTGGGCGGGCTGATTTCGATGGTCAGCGGGTTGCGCAGGCGGGCCTTGGCGAGGCTACGGATGACTTCGGAGAAGGTGGCCGAGAAGAGCAGGGTCTGACGCTTCTTGGGCAGGGCGGCGAAGACGGCGTCGAGTTCGGTTGAGAAGCCGAGGTCGAGCATGCGGTCGGCTTCGTCGAGGACGAGTACTTGCACCTTGTTGAGCTTGAGGGCGTTCTGGCTGTAGAGGTCGAGCAGGCGGCCGGGCGTCGCGACAAGGACATCGACGCCGCGGCGCAGGCGCATCATCTGCGGGTTGATGCTGACGCCGCCGTAGGCCGCGTAGGTGCTGACGCTGGTGTGTTCGCCGTACTGGCGGAAGCTGGCGTGGACCTGTTCGGCCAGTTCGCGCGTCGGCACCAGCACAAGGGCGCGCACGGAGTTGCTGCCGACCTTGATGCCGTCGGCGCTCAGCGCTTGCAGGATGGGCAGTGCAAAGCCGGCGGTCTTGCCGGTGCCGGTCTGGGCGGCGGCCATCACGTCGCGCCCTTCGAGGACGGCGGGAATGGCTTGCTCCTGAATCGGCGTCGGCGTCTTGTAGCCGAGCGTTGCTAGGGATTGGAGCAGCGTTTCGGCAAGGCCGAGCGTAGAAAATGTCATGGGTGGGGAGGGCAATTGCTAAATAGCGAAAAGAGAACAGGCGATGGGCGAGTTTAACCCGCCCATGCTGCGAACGTCAGTTAAACGCCAGCGGCGAGACCTTTGCGCAGCAGCGTGTCGACCACTTCATTGATGCCACCTGCGCTGGCTTCGGCCAGCGTGCGGAGCTGTTCGGCGAGCTGGGCATCAAGCTTGACGGCGAAGGGGATGAGGCCTTTGGCCTGGTCGAGCTTGCGCTGCTCCTTGCGGTCAAGGACGGCGGCCTGGCCGAAGCGGTCCGGGCTTCCTGCCTGTTTCATGTCGCGGTCGATCTTGCTGGCGAGGTTTTTGTAAAGATCAGTTCTTTTCATGGGGGAGCTCGGGTGTGTGACGGTGTTGGCCACTGTCACTGGGTCGCAGCCGGCCGGCGGCCGGCTGACTTGCTAGCGCCGCGTCAGCAGCAGGCCGCACTCCAGATGGTGCGTGTAGGGAAACTGGTCGAAAACCGCCGAGGCGCTGATGGCGTGGGTATCCTGCAGTGCGGTGACGTTGTCGAGCAGGGTTTGTTGGTTGCAGGAAATGTACAGAATGCGGTCGAACTCGCGGGCCAAGTCGAGCGTAATCGCGTCCAGCCCGCTGCGCGGCGGGTCGACGAAGAGCGTCGCATGGCGGAAGGGTACGAGGTCGATGTCTTTCAGCCGCGTGAATGTTTCGCGTCCGGACAGGGCATCGCTGAATTCCTCGCTCGACATGCGCGCGATGGCGACATTCTCGACGTTATTGGCGGTGAGGTTGAACTGGGCGGCATGGACTGAGGATTTGCTGACTTCGGTGGCGAGCACCTTATCGAACAGCGGCGCCAGCGCGATGGTGAAATTGCCGTTGCCGCAGTACAACTCGACCAGATTGCCGCCGATGCCGGCGGCCTGCTGGCAGGCCCAACCAAGCATCTGGCGATTGACACCGCCGTTGGGCTGGGTGAAGCTGCCTTCGACCTGCTTGTAACGTAGTTGCCGACCGTTGAGTTCGAATTCTTCGAGTACCCAGTCGCGGTCGAGCACCTTTTTCTGGCCACGGCTGCGGCCAATGATGCGGATGCCGAGTTCCGCAGCCAGTTCGCGGGCGGCGGTTTCCCAGTCTTCATTGAGGTTGCGGTGATAAATCAGCGTGACTAGCATGTCGCCACTTAGCGTAGCGAGAAAATCGGCCTGGAACAGGTTGCGGCGAAGGATGGTGCTGACAGCCAGGCGGTCACGCAGGCGCGGCATCAACGCGCAGATGGATTCGTCGGCTGGCGGGAAGGTGTCGAGCGTGATCGGCACCTTCGGGTCTTCGGGGTCGAACATTGCGTAATCGAGGCGGTCGCCATCGTGCCAGATACGGAATTCGGCACGCAGACGGTAGTGCAGCGGGGTCGATGCGTGGGCAACGGTGTTGGCGACGCCGAGCGAGGCAAACGTTCGCTCGAAATCGACGAGTTTGCTGGCGAGTTGGGCCGGATAGAGGGCGGGATCGAAACTGGGGAGGGGCATGATTTGCGGGGTCTTGGGGGCCGTGCCGGGCCAAATTTTGGGCGATGGCCTTGGATGGAGGGCGAAATATACGCCGGTCTGACTGCTCCGTGGAGAGTTCCGGGTTGGCGAGATCATTTTCGATTCATTTATGTGCCATTTTTTGTGGAAATATCAGGTGTTCGGCCCGTTGTAGTGGATTTTTTAATTTTCAGGCGGTATAAAGTCCGAGTCACTTCATCAGAATAATGTTTTAGGATCGCTATGAAAGTCGCTCAACGATTGATCAATGCCTTCGTGGCGCCCTTGCTGATTGCGCTGACACTGTTTAGCCCGTTGTCTGCTATGGCCAATGATCATGGCGGTGGCGGCGGTGGGCCGGAGCCGATGATTTTTACGGTCAATCTGGGGAAAGATAATTATCTGCAGTTCGGCCTGATTCTGGAGGCAGCCAATCCTGAAGCTGAACATGCGCTGGCCTCATACAAGCCGATGATTCAGCATGAAATTATTCTGCTGTTGTCGGGTAAGGATGCGACCAAATTGCGTACGCTGGAAGGCAAAAAGGAACTGATTGAGGAAATTCATGATCTGGCCAACCACGTCATTCATGAAGACGAAAAAACCGGCGTCAAGGAAGTGCTGTTAACCAAATTTCTTATCCAGTAGGGCATGCCGATTCGTTGATGACGACATATGCTGGGCCAATCGGGATTGCGCTGGATCAGATTGCCGAGCATCTGCGCCAAGCCCGACGCGTACTCTTCATAACCGGCGCAGGGATTTCAGCGGACTCGGGGTTGCCAACCTATCGCGGCGTAGGTGGACTCTACGACAGTGATGAGACGGAAGAGGGGATGCGCATTGAGGATGCGCTGTCTGGCCGGATATTTGCCGTTCGGCCGGATATTACCTGGAAATACCTGATCCAGATCGAAAAGTCCTGCCGTGGCGCCAAACCCAATGCAGCCCATCTCGCCATTGCCTGTCTGGAAGAGCATCTCGACCAGGTGATGGTGTTTACCCAGAACGTCGATGGTCTGCACCGCCAGGCCGGTAGCCAGAATATCATCGAAATCCACGGCAACCTGCAGGAACTGGTCTGTACCGCCTGCAGCCATCAGGAGGCTGCTATAGACCTGGGTGGCCTGGATATTCCGCCATTATGCCCATCGTGCGGGGCGGTGCTGCGGCCGAAAGTGGTGTTGTTCGGCGAGGCCTTGCCCGAAGGAGAGCTGGACCGCTTTATCGACGCCTTTCAGGCCGGTTTCGATATCGTTTTTACGATAGGAACATCCAGTATTTTCCCCTACATCACGCAGCCCGTTGTACTGGCAGCCTGTAGCGGAATCCCGACCGTTGAGATCAATCCGGCACGCACGCAACTCAGTGACATGGTGGATTATTATCTGCCACTCGGCGCCGCCGAGGCGATGACCGAAATCCTCGACAGGCTTGGCCTGTACCCGGTTCGGGGCGATTAGTTGGGAATTTGCCACAGCATCACGACCGAAAATGGTGCAGTGCAACAAAGTGGTTGACAAGCTGTTTTCTATGGTTAGAATTGAGTCATGCTGCAGCGCAACATAAATGTGCTGACAACCGATTACTTAACCTCAGGAGATTCAACCATGTTCACCAAACCCGAAGATTTTGCCAAGTCCGGTATCAACACCGCTCTGTTTTTCGCCAACACCACCTTTGATGGCATCGAGCGTCTGGCCCTGTTGAACCTGGCCGCTGCCCGTTCCGTTTTCGAAGGCGCGATGTCCAACTTCACCACGCTGCTGGGCGCCAAGGATGTCAATTCCTTCGTCTCCCTGCAGAAGGAAATGGCCACCCCGTCCATCGAAAAGGGCATGGAATATTCACGTAACGTGATCGCCATCGCTTCCGAGACCAAGGACAAGCTGGCCAAGGAAGTTGAAACCAAGGTTGCTGAAACCAACGCCAAGGTTTCTGGCCTGGTCGAAAAGGCTCTGGCTTCCGCTCCAGCTGGTTCTGAAGTTGCCGTCGCTGCCGTCAAGACTGCAATCAAGACCGCCAACGAAGCCTACGAAGGCCTCAACAAGGCTGCCAAGCAGGCTGCTGAAGTTGCCGAAGCCAGCGTTGCTGCTGCGACCAGCGCCACGATGAAGGCTGCCAACGTTGCTGCCCCGAAGGCTTCTGGCAAGAAGGCTGCCTAAGCGCAGACTGCTTGTTGCACTGATATTGCCGGAGTCTGACTGCGGTTATCGAAAAAAGCCCTTGCTTGCCAAGGGCTTTTTTCTTTGAAAAACCGGAAGGAGTATCGCCATGCCACACACTCACGCTCATACGAAGGCCGAAGCCATCCACGATGCTTTGGAAGTTTTCGAGGAAGAGCATCACCATCGTCCGGATGCCCATGAAAAGGCACGCCTCGTGTCGGACACGATCAAGGAATGGGAGCATGAAGAGGTTGAAGTCATGCACCATGCAACGGACAGCGCGAACTGACACTGTTCTGGATCAGACCGAACGCAAACGGGGCAAGCCAGCATGAATTGGCTTGCACCGTTTATTTGGCCAGCGTTTCAGCGCACCAAATTACTTGCGACTTGCCCTGACCAGCTTGCCTTTGCCCCCACGAGTGCCACGACAGACTTCAAGGCGCTCGCCCTTGAGCTTGCCGGCAACACCATCGACGACAGGAATAATGTCGTCCAGTCCGGCCTTGCCCGGCAACGCGTCAATCAGCTTCAATCCGCGACCCTTGGCCAGCATGCGGATTTCCGCTACGTCGAAGACCAGCGCCCTGCCATCTTTGGTGACGCAGGCAATTTCTCCCTGAGCTGGCGCCGGCATGAATACCGCTGGAACTTCGCCGTCGCCCAAGCTCAGAAAAGCCTTGCCAGCCTTGCCTCGTGACAGGAAATCCTCTCCCTTGCAGCGGAAGCCATAGCCGCCATCGCCAGCGACGAGGTACACCAGATCGTTCTTGACGGCCAACGCCAGACAAGGCTTGCCACCATCCTGGAAGTCGGCCAGCGACGTGGCCGGAATACCATCACCCTTGCCGCCGGGAATATCGGAGGCAGCGATGGAATAGGCCCGCCCGTGGGTGTCGAGCAGGACGAGTTGATCGACCGTCCGACAGGGCAAACAAGCCAACAGGCTATCGCCGGAGCGGAAAGTGAGTTGGGTGGGATCAATATTGTGACCCTGCCGCGAGCGCAGCCAGCCGTGTCTGGATACGATCAAGGTTGTTGATTCATCGACGATGGAAACGGTTTTGGCATCCGACATCGTGACCTTGGTATCGGCTTCGATGAACGTGCGACGGTCATCACCGTATTTCTTCGCATCGGCTTCGATTTCGGCTGCTACGCAGGTGCGCATGGCTTGATCGGAATCGAGCAGTTTGTTCAGTCCGGCAGCCTCTTCGCGCAGCTTGGCCAGTTCTTCGCCAATCTTGATACCTTCCAGTCGCGCCAGCTGGCGCAGGCGGATTTCGAGGATGTCTTCGGCCTGAATTTCGGATAGCTTGAAGTGCGCCATCAGATCGACCTTGGGGTCGTCCGATTCGCGGATGACCTTGATCACCTTGTCGATATCGAGCAGGACGGCAAGCCGGCCTTCCAGGATGTGGATGCGCTTTTCGGCTGCGGTCAGGCGATGGCGAGTACGTCTTTCCACGGTCGACAGGCGAAAACGGCACCATTCTGAAATCATGCTGTACAGCGATGCCTGGCGCGGCGTGCCATTGACGCCAAGAACCGTCAGATTGATCGAGGCGTTGGTTTCGAGGCTGGTGTGGGCGAGCAGCATGCGCACCAGATCATCTTGTCCCTGGCGTGATGATGCCGGCTCGACAACGAGGCGGACGGCGTGCTCCTTGCCGGATTCATCACGCACGCCGCTTTCTGAAATCGACGACAGGAAGGCGGCCTTGAGGTTGAGCTGTTCCGGCGTGAATACCTTCTTGCCGGCCTTTTCCTTGGCGACCGGGTTCGAGCAGGCTTCGATTTCCGAGAGCACGGTGGCGGTTGAAACGCCCGGCGGCAGTTCGGTAATGACCAGCTTCCACTGGCCGCGGGCCAGATTTTCGATTTTCCACTTGGCCCGAACGCGCAGGCTGCCACGGCCGCTGCGGTAGGTGGCGGCAATTTCTTCGGGCGTCGAAATGATCTGCGCACCGCCGGGATAATCTGGGCCAGGGATGATGGCCAGCATCTCGTCTTCGCTGAAGACCGGATTGCGGATGATTGCGACAGCCGCCTTGGCCACTTCGCGTAAATTGTGCGCCGGTATTTCCGTCGCCATGCCGACGGCGATACCGGAGGCGCCATTCAACAGGCAGAAAGGCAGTCGGGCCGGAAGCAGGGCTGGTTCATCGTTGGCGCCATCGTAATTGGGCTTCCAGTCCACCGTACCTTCATCGAGTTCGGCCAGTAACAGCTCGGCGATAGGCGTCAAGCGGGCTTCAGTGTAGCGCATGGCCGCCGCGTTGTCCCCGTCGCGCGAACCGAAATTGCCCTGGCCGTCGACGATCGGGTAACGCAAGCTCCAGTCCTGTGCCATGCGGACCATGGCGTCATAGACCGAGGAATCGCCGTGCGGGTGGTATTTGCCGATCACATCACCGACGACGCGCGCCGATTTGACATGGCGCGGGCTCTTGTACAGCCCCATTCGGTGCATGGCGTAAAGAATGCGGCGCTGCACCGGCTTCTGGCCATCGGCAGCCGAGGGTAGGGCGCGGCCGGTGACGACGCTCATCGCGTATTCGAGGTAGCGGCGGGCAGCGTAGTCGGCGGGCGAAGGAATGTCGCTGGCCGGGCCGCTGGCGGCAGGCGGCAGATCCGGCGGCGCGGTGCCGCCAGCGTCGGCAACGAATAGGTCGTTCGTCACTGATGGGGTGGCTTCCGACACGGTGTCAGGAATGGTTGCCTGCGCCGAATCGGTCTTGATCGGGGCGTTCGGGTCGAATAGTTTCAGCTGGTCAGTCATGGAATTCTGTTATCACTACGCGGTCTGTACAGTGTTTGCGTGCCGGATGGTACCCGAAACCAACTGTAATGCAGTATCGGGATACGTTGGCTGATTTTCGGGATCATTTGGGGAATGCGGTTTGATGCTGCGGCTCAAAGACGTATGCCTTGCTCTGTGGGAATCTATTGGGGATAATTCATGCGAATAGATGCGGTATACAACTATTTGATGGCACGAGAGATCTGGTGAGTTTGTTTGTTCAATTTCACGCGGTTTTCAAGCGTTTTTCGGACTGATCCCATGAGGCTGATTCCAGTTTTACTGCTGCTTTGTGTCACCGCAGTCGCTCAGGCAGAGGAAGAGCGGATGATTCGCATCTGCGACGATACCGGCTGTTCCGACCGTCCGCGTAGTACAACCACCTTCAACCCGAACGCCGACGTCAATACGGATGCCGAGCGTCGTCTGGCTGCCTTGAAGGCCAAAGCCGAGAAGGATCCACGCGCCGCGTATGATCTGGGCTTGCGCTATTTTCGTGGTGATGGCGTGCGCCAGGACAGTTATCAGGCCCTGCAGTGGATGCGCGATGCTGCCGAGCGTGGCGATCGCAAGGCGCAAACGGCTGTTGGCAAGCTCTATCTGATGGGTTTGGAAGAAATGGGCTCCGACCCGGCCGAGGCCGAGAAATGGCTATCGATAGCAGCCGGTCGTGGTGACAAGGAAGCCAAAAAACTGCTCAGTCAGGCCAGTGCGGCCAAGAAAAATGAAGTGGCCTATCGCCGCTGGGTCGATTCGCAGCGCGTGTATTGGAACGACTACTGGCAAAGCCGTTATACCTACCGATGGTACTGGGGCAATGGCGGCTGGTACTACCGTGACGATTATTGAAACGATCTCGTTGAACCGATTTAGTGACCCCTACAGAAAGTTGATCGACATGAATACCAAGAATCTTCCTCTTTGTCTAAGTGCGGCCGCGGCCTTGATGTTGGCCGGCTGTGGTGGCGTTATTCAGTCCGGCAATGCACCAACGGCGGCGACGGGTGGTGCTGCGGGCGGGACCAGCGTAGGCGCCAATCCCACCTTGGAACGTTGCCCGGCGCCGCTCGGCACCCTGGCCGTCGATGACGGTCGCGGCAAGGAGTGGTACGCCAGCTTTGGCCGGGCAACCAAGATCACGACCATCGAACCGTTGATTCGCCTGGCGGTCCAGCAGTCAAACTGTTTCATCATTACCTCCATCGGCAACAATCGCCTGGAGAGCAAGCTGACCGGGATCACGGACAAGCAGCGCAATTCGGGCGAATTCCGGGCGGGTTCCAAACAGCAGAAGGGCCAGCGTGTAGCGGCTGACTATTTTATGGATCCCTCAATTGTGATCGATGAGTCACCAACCGGTCGTCTGGCCGGTGCTGTCGGTGGTGCGTTGCTCGGCGGTCGTGGCGGTCAGCTGATTGGTGCCGGGATGGAAAGCAGGGTTTCGGTTGTAACTCTGTCGCTGTTTGACATTCGCTCGTCGGTGCAGATTGCCATTTCCGAAGGTAATTCGACGGCGACCAACTTCGGGGCCGCGCTGGGCGCCTTTGGCGGCGGTGCAGCGGGCGGCCTGAGCGGGTTCTCGCAAACGCCGGAAGGCAAGGCGACCGTGGCAGCCTTTATGGATGCCTACAACAGCATGGTCATCTCGCTGCGAAACTACAAGGCGCAGGACGTCAAGGGTGGTCTGGGTCGCGGTGGTACGTTGAAGGTCAATTGATCGGCCGCTAAGGCGAGTACTCCACCGGAAGTACGCGTGATGCAGGGCCTCCAAAAGCGCCGCTTGGTCGGCGCTTTTTCATGCCCAAACAATTTGAATTCAAGCCTTATTTTCCGGTTGACCGTGGGAATACACCTGTCCAGGGAATAATGCATTTGGCCTGCGCTGGTCGGACTGCCGTCTGCATGCTATGAATAGAACATCGAAGCAATAGATTCAAGCCTATCCATGGAGCATTCCGGCATGCAGATCGCCCGGCAATCGCCGGCCGAAGCGTTGGCTGCTCTGAACAGCGCCCACGATGGTCTGAGCATGAAGGAGGCGGTGCGCCGGCTTGGCGAATTCGGGCTCAATCGTGTTGAGGCCGTGGCGCGCAAGCCTTGGTGGCTGAATTTGCTGGGTGAATTTACCCACTTTTTCGCGTTAATTCTCTGGGTCGCCGCCATTTTGGCGTTCTCGGCGGCCTACCTGCAGCCGGGCGAGGGGATGTTCGAGCTGGGGCTGGCCATTCTGGGCGTCATTCTGGTCAATGGCGGCTTTTCGTTCTGGCAGACCTATCGCGCCGAGCAGGCGCTGGCAGCACTGGAAAAGCTGCTGCCGCAAAGCGTCAAGGTGCGGCGCGATGGGCGCGAGATGGATATTCCAGCCGAGCACCTGGTACCCGGCGATATCCTGTTATTGATTGAAGGCGCCAAGGTGCCGGCCGATTGTCGATTGGTTGAAAGTTGGGGGCTGCGCGTCAATCTGTCGACACTGACCGGGGAAACCTATCCGAAAGCCCGCAGTGAGGTCGCCGAAAAAGCCCATGCGTTCGATCCATTGGAGGCCCACTGCCTGCTGCTGGCGGGTACGCTGATCGTGTCTGGTGAGGGCAGTGCCGTCGTTTTCGCCACAGGAATGCGCACCGAATTCGGTCGAATCGCCCATCTGACGCAATCCACCGGTGATATGGAATCACCGTTGCAAGGTGAAATTCGCCGTGTATCAAGGCTGGTAGCAATGCTGGCATTTGGACTGGGCGGAACATTCTTTTTGCTGGGGCAGGTCATCGGCCTTGGCTTCTGGGCGAACCTGATGTTCGCCATCGGCATCATTGTGGCCAATGTGCCGGAGGGGCTGCTACCGGAAGTTACGCTGTCGCTGGCCATGGCCACCCAGCGCATGGCGCGGCGCAACGCGCTTGTCCGCCATTTGCCGGCGGTTGAGACAATGGGCTGCGCGACGGTGATCCTGACTGACAAGACCGGAACCCTGACGCAGAACCGCATGGCCGTGCGCGAATGGTTCGCCGGTGGCCGACACCACCTCGCAGCCGAACGCTGGCCGGCAGCGCGTGACGGGCATCTGCGCGCTGTCGCCCGTTTCTGCCAAAGCCTGAAATTCACCGATGGTCAGCCAAATGGTGACCCGATGGAAATCGCCCTGTGGCAGTTTGCGGGCGAGATCCCGGCCGACTGGCAATTTGCCGGTGAAATTGCCTTTGATGCCGAGCGGCGGCGCATGTCGGTTTATAGCAGCGAGGCAGACGGCAGCGGTGTGCTGCTCTGCAAGGGAGCGCCGGAAAACCTGCTGCCGTTATGCACGACCTGGCTGGACGCCGATACCGCGAAGCCGCTGGATGACGAAGCACGCGAGAATTTTCGTTTGGCGCATGAAGATCTTGCCAGCCGCGGCCTGCGCGTGATCGCCTGCGCGTGGAAGCCACTGCTTGCCGGTGAGGCGCCACGTGAAGAGAACATGGCCTTGTGCGGGCTGATCGGCCTGGAAGATCCGCCCCGGCCGGATGTGCACGAGGCGGTTGGGCGCTGCCATAGCGCTGGTCTGCGCGTCATCATGGTAACTGGCGATCATCCGCGCACCGCCCTGGCACTGGGCCGCGAGGTCGACCTGATCCGCAGCACGACGCCGCGGGTGCTGACTGGCGACCAAGTCCGCCAGATGAGCGATGCCAGCCTGCAAATTGCGCTCGATGCGCCCGAAGTGATTTTTGCCCGCGTTACCGCCGAGCAGAAAATGACCATCGTTCAGGCCTTGCAGCGCAAAGGCGAAATTGTTGCCGTCACCGGCGACGGTGTGAACGATGCGCCGGCGCTGCGCGTGGCCGACATTGGCATCGCCATGGGCCTTTCCGGTACGGATGTGGCGCGCGAAGCGGCGGATATCGTGCTGCTCGACGACCATTTCGGCACCATCGTCAATGCCATTGAGGAGGGGCGGGCGGTCTATGAAAACATTCGCAAGTTCATTACCTACATTCTCACCTCGAACATTCCTGAAATCGTGCCCTATCTGGCCTTCGTGCTTTTCCGGATACCGTTGCCCCTTACCGTGATCCAGATTCTCGCGGTAGACCTTGGCACCAACGTGCTGCCAGCCCTTGCGCTGGGGGCTGAAAAGCCGTCTCCCGACATCATGCTTCGTCCGCCTCGTCCACGTGACGAGCGCCTGCTATCAGGGAAATTGCTGGCGCGTGCCTACCTGTTCCTCGGTCCGCTGGAAGCGCTGGGCGCCATGGCCACCTTCTTTTTTGTGCTGCATGGCGTTGGCTGGCAATACGGCAAAACCCTGGCACTGAGCGATCCGCGCTATCTTCAGGCCACCTCGGCCTGCCTGATGGCGATCGTCATGGCACAGATGGTCAATCTCTTTCTCTGTCGCCATCCCCGGTTGCCGGCCTGGCATTTCCCGCTCGTCGAAAACCGCTGGCTACTCGCCGGACTGGCCTGCGAAGCGGGCTTGATCACGCTGATTCTCTATACACCGTGGGGCAACCGCCTGTTCGGTACAGCGCCGCTGGGAATGTCGGTATTTCTTTACGCCTTGCCATTTGCACTTTTCCTCGGGCTGGCAGAAGAAACACGCAAGTGGTTCATTCGAAGGGCTTAAGCTGGCATTTCGCGCAAGCGGTCGGCGAGAAAATCGACAAACACGCGGATTTTTGGCGGCAGGTGCGTTTGCGGTAACCATAGGGCGTAGGCGGTCTGCCCGAAGGGGCCGACCGGCGTCCAGTCGGGTAGTAGCGAAATCAGCCGCCCATCGGCGATTTCGCGGTCGACGGCGTAGTTCCAGACCAGCCCGATGCCCATATCCGCCAGCAACAGATCGCGGACGACCTCGCTGTTATTCACCACCACGTTGCTGGTGACACGTACCCGTACCTCGTCGTCGTCGCGCTGGAAACGCCATTCGTTGCCGAATTCACGCAGCCCGTAATGCAGGCAGTTGTGGCCGGCGAGATCGGCTGGGGTTTCGATTTTCCGGCCATTTATCGCGTTGACCGTGGAACATAATCGGTAGCGCACCGGCATCAGCGCCTTGGCCACCACCTGGTCGGGCGGCGTGCGGGTCAGGCGCAGGGCGACGTCGTAGCCTTCATCGACCAGATCGACAAAGCGGTCGAGGAGGGTCAATTGCAATTCGATATCCGGGTAGCGGGCAAGGAATTCCGGCAGCAGGGGCGCCAGGCACAGCTTGCCAAAGGTAACCGAGGCCGTCACCCGTAAGGTGCCACGTGGCGCTTCAAGCAGCCCGGCGGCAAGACGGGCGCTTTCATCGAGGAGTGCGACGCCTTGCGCCGCTCGTTCGTAAAGCACTCGGCCCGCTTCGGTCAGCGACATCGCGCGCGTCGTGCGTTGCAACAGGCGCAGGCCAAGCTGCCTTTCGAGGCGGTTGATGCGCTTGCTGACGGCCGATTTGGTCAAGCCCATGGCACGTGCCGCCGATGAGAAACCATGCGTCTCGACCACCCTGACAAAGACCGCGAGGTCAGACAACTGATCGAGTGGGTTTATTGTTTCCATTGGGCAACAAATAGTTATAGGAAATGCTAATTGTAGCTATAAACGCCCCATGAAATGATGCAGACGTCACGTCAATGGAGAATGCCATGCCCCTGATCCAGATTACTTTGAGCGGTCCGTCGGCCGCACCCGATACGATTCAACATTTGCAGCGTGAAACGACTCGCCTGATGGAAGGCATCCTGAACAAGGATGCGACGCTGACCGTCGTCGTTATTTCGCAGTTGCCCGATGGGGCGCTCTCGGCCAATGCTCGGGCAGTGCCAACGGGGGCCAGCATGCAGGCAATGATTACCGCGGGCACCAACAGCGCGGCTGAAAAGGCAGATTTCATTTTGGCTGCAAAATCCTTGTTGACCGCAGCAATCGGCGCCAGCGCTGCCCCGATCTACGTTGCACTGCATGAACTGCCTGCCGACAGCTGGGGTTACGATGGTGCAACACAGGCAGCACGCAAAGCGCAGCGCACCATGGCAAATGCGCACGGCGGTGCCGCATGACCGCCCGTACCTTGCGCCAGATCGCCGGCGTCCGGCCTGGGCTGCAGGCCGGCGCCCGGCTGCAGGCCGCCAGAACAGCCGTGGTGCTGATCGACTACCAGAACGAATACCGCAGTGGCCCGCTGGCACTGCCAGATGAGCCAATGGCCAGCGCTGCTGCACGCCAGCTCCGCGCCTGGGCGGACAGCGCCGGCATTGCGCTCATTCATGTACTGCATCAGGCCCCGGCCCCGGCCTCGGCACCGGTATTCGCACCGGATTCCTTTGGCGCTTTGCCTATTGCCGGGCTGGAACCTGCCGAAGGCGAAACGATCATCCGCAAGCACCTGCCATCAGCCTTTGCCGGCACTGAATTCGCCGAAGTTCTGCAGGCGCGGGGCTTTGAAACGTTGTTGATTGCCGGTTACATGACGCACAATTGCGTCGATTCAACCGCCCGCGATGCCTTTCATCGCGGTTTTCAGGTTGGCGTGGTGGCTGACGCCTGCGCCACGCGAGACCTGCCGGGACCGGATGGGCACACGATGCCGGCATCAACGGTCCAAAATGCGGTGCTTGCCGGATTGGGCGACCGCATCGCAGAGCTTGTCGATTTGGGGATGCTGGCAGCCATAAAAATTGGCTGAGCGATCTCCGGGCGGGCCAAGGCTGTCGCCCGTCATGAGCGCGAATACGCTTTGCCGGAGGCACCAACCGCCAATAAATTATGTAGAAATGTTAAGACTTCTTCATATAAATTCACCAAAGCAGGCGTTGTTTTGCTTAGTATTGGGCTGCGTTCCGGATAAACCGGCGCTTTTTAATCAGGCAATAAAGGAGCTTATATGGGAATCTTCAGCAACATTTTGTCCAAACTCGGATTTGGCGATGACAAGAAGGACGTGGTTGCCGAAGCGGCTCCAGCGGGCGCAGAAGCATCAGCAGCAGCACCGGCTGCCCCGGTGGCCATCAGTGCGGTTGATGTGGTGTCCAAGCTTGAAGGGATGGCAGCAGCACACGCTGAAAAGCTGAACTGGAAGACATCGATTGTCGATCTGATGAAGCTGCTCGGCCTGGACAGCAGCCTTGCCGTCCGCAAGGAACTGGCGGCCGAACTCGGCTGTCCGGCAGACAAGATGGGTGACTCTGCGCAGATGAACATGTGGCTGCACAAAGCCGTGCTGCAAAAGCTGGCTGACAATGGTGGCAACATTCCGGCAGAACTGCTGTAAGCAGTAGCAATACGCAGCTTTACCGCATCATCAGGGCCCGTCTTGTACGGGCCTTTTTCTTGGCTGTCTTAACCGGCGAGCCCTTCGTCGAGCAGGCGTTCGCATTCGAGCATCAGCGACTCGGCGATCTCTGAATGATGATTGGGATCGAGCGACTCCATCATTTCATGGGCGGCGTACATCCCGGCTTCGCGTGACAGACTGCCCTGGATCTGACGAGCGAGCTGGTCACTGAGGGCAGAAAGCAGTCGGCGTTCGTTGAGGGGCAGCTTGTTTTTCGAGCGCGACAGCCAATCCGCCGCGAGGCTGGCGCCCTGGGCTTCAGTCAGCCATTGCGCGTGTTCGTAAAAAGCCGTCAGCCGCTCGGCGGCGAGGGCGAAAATGAGCGCAACGCGCATGCCGCGCTCGGTCATGGATGGGCTGGCAGGCTTCTTCCAAGTCATGTGTCACCATCTTTTGTTATCCTGCCGCACCTTATCACGCCCGCCCGGTACGCCATGTGCCGGCATGACCTGAATGTCACTGAACACCCTTGAAGACTTGCGCGCCGGCAAGCTGGCGGGAAGTCGCCATCTGAAGCTGGCCTGCGGCCTGACTGAATTTCCACGCCAGATTTTCGATCTTGCCGAAACGCTGGAGATTCTCGATTTGTCCGCGAATGCGCTGACGGCGCTGCCCGACGATCTGCCACGGTTGCACAAGCTGCGCATCCTGTTTTGTTCGGATAACCATTTCACGGAATTGCCAGCGGTGATCGGGCAATGTCCGGCGCTGGAGATGGTGGGTTTCAAGGCAAACCGGGTTCGGACGGTGCCGGCAGCAGCGCTGTCACCCAGATTGCGCTGGCTGATTCTGACCGATAACCGGATCACCGAACTGCCACCAGAAATCGGTCGCTGCACGCGCTTGCAGAAGCTGATGCTGGCGGGCAACCGATTGCAGTCGCTGCCGCCCGAAATGTCCAAGTGCACCGGGCTGGAGCTGCTGCGTGTCTCCGCCAACCGGCTAGCGGCTCTCCCAGACTGGCTGCTTGCGCTGCCGAAGCTGTCTTGGCTGGCGTTTGCCGGGAATCCATTGTGTCAGGATGGACAGGTGCAGACGAACGTATTGCCGATTCATTGGAATGATTTGCTGGTCAGCCACCCATTGGGCGAGGGCGCGTCCGGCGTCATTCATCAGGCGGAATGGCAAACCGGCGAAGGCGCCCAGCCAGTAGCGCTGAAGCTGTTCAAGGGCGCCATGACCAGCGATGGCCTGCCGCTCAACGAGATGAATGCCTGCATGATGGCCGGTGCGCATCCGAGTCTGATTCCTGTGCTTGGCAAGCTTGCGGCGCATCCTGAGGATGCTCACGGGCTGGTCATGGGCTTGATCGACACCAGCTTTCGCAATCTGGCCGGGCCGCCCAGCCTGGATTCCTGCACGCGCGACGTTTATCCGGCTGACACGAGTTTCGATGTGGATGCCGCAGTTCGCATTGCTTTGGGTATTGCCTCAGCAGCTGAGCATCTGCACGCTCAAGGCATTGTGCACGGCGACCTGTATGGCCACAATATTTTGCACGGTGCGGATGGACAGGCGCTTCTCGGCGATTTCGGCGCGGCATCGTTCGTGCCGCCGGACGACCCGGTCGTCGCCAAGGCCCTGGAGCGCATCGAGGTACGGGCATTTTCCTGCTTGCTGGAGGAATTGCTCGAACGTACTCTGGAAAAACAGGATTCTGCGGTCAACCGGGAAAAAGCCGAAAAATTGAAATATTTGCAAGCGGCCTGCGCACAGGAAAACGTCTCGGGAAGACCGCTTTTTACGGAAATACTCAAGACACTCGCTGATCTGTCGAACGAATAATCGCGTTGCTGTCTGTTCGAGAGCGTCTGTTCCGCTCGCCTGCAATCAATTCTGCAAGTTTTTCATGCGGCGATACAAGGTGCGTTCGGAGAGGCCCAGATGTTTGGCCAACGCTTGGCGACTACCGTCAAATCGAGATATCGCATCGGCCAGTTCTCGCTCGTTGAGTTTTCGTCTTTGTACCTTGCGTGGCGGGTCGGACGGGGGCTTCGCCATGAGCGGTATCTGGCCGCCAGAGAGATGGCTGACCTGGATTTCGTCGCCATCGCACAGCAGGCAGGCGCGTTCGAGCATGTTGCGCAGTTCGCGCACGTTGCCGGGGAAGGGGTAGGCTGCCAGCCAGTCGAACGCTGCCGGCGAGAGGCGCAGGTTGCGGCCGTTGGCCACCCGGGTCAGCAGGCTTTCGGCCAGCAGCGTGATGTCGTCGCCACGATCACGCAGGGCGGGCAACAGAATGGGGAAGATGTTCAGGCGGTAGAACAGATCCTGGCGGAAACTGCCTTCGGCGATCATCTCGGCCAGCGGCCGGTGGGTCGCTGAAATGATGCGGACCTCGGCCTGGCGCAGGTCCGGCGAACCCACCCGGCGGTAGGTGCCGGTTTCCAGCAGGCGCAGTAACTTGACTTGTATGGAGAGCGGAATGTCGCCGACCTCGTCGAGAAACAGCGTGCCGCCAGCCGCCGCCTCGATCAGCCCGGTCTTGCGGGCCGTGGCGCCGGTGAAGGCGCCGCGCTCGTGGCCGAAAAGCTCGCTTTCAAACAGGGTTTCAGCCAGTCCGGAACAGTCGACGGCGACGAAGGGGCGCTCGGCGTGCCGGCTGAACTGGTGAATGGCATTGGCTACCAGTTCCTTGCCGGTACCGGATTCGCCCTGCAGCAGCACCGCGGCATCAGAGGGGGCCACACGGGCGATCATTTCCATCATGTTGAGGAAGGGCGGCGAGCGGCCGATCAGGCCATGCGCGTGGTCTTCGCTGCGGCTGACGGCGAAAGGCTCGAGTTTCTCGATGTAGTAAACGACCTCGCCTTGCGCATCGCGGATGGGGGAGAGCTCGATGTTCTCGAAGTGTTCGCCCAGGCGGGTGTGATGGACATGGATGACCCGTTCGCGTTGGCCCGATATCAGGCTGCGTTGCAGCGGGCAGGATTCGCCAGCCTGGTCGCAGGGGACCGAGTATCGGTGCGAGACCTCATAGCAGGTGCGGCCGACCGGTTCCAGCTCGGTGACCCACTTGCTGCGGTAGGCTTCATTGGCGGCCAGGATGCGGTAGTTTCGATCGCAGAGGATGTGCGGCTCGGCGAGATTTTCCAGGAAGGAAATCAGTTCGTTCGGTGGTTTGCGGTGGTCGGCCATCAGCGTGCTTTCGTCATGCCACAAACTGTCATTGTAGCTGCCATGTCCGCCATTTTGTTGAAATGGCAGTAATAATGGCAGCGATGGAAAATATACTTTCCCGTCAAATCATCTACTTATCAATGCAGCGTGACTTGATGACTGCTGGCACGACTATTGATAAGTATTTGCTGTTATACGTCTAACCAGCCTGCGACCATTTACCACATTCCATGAGCTCAGCCGCTTCAGGACAATCCGCCTTCCCGTCACCACATCAGGAAACAGCCAATGAATCTTAAAGATCGCAAGCTGCGCAATGACATCGCGCTGGTGATCGTGATCAAGCTGGTCCTGATCATGGCCCTGTGGTGGGTCTTTTTCCGCGGCGCGACCGTTGCTGTCGATGACGCAGCCACGGCCGCCCACCTGATTGCAACGCCGAATCCCCCAATTTCTGTCAATGGAGAACCCCATGCTCAGTGAGCAACTCGTCGATCTGTCACGCCTGCAGTTCGCCGTCACCGCCCTTTACCACTTCCTGTTCGTGCCGCTAACCATCGGCATGACCTGGATACTGGTGATCATGGAGTCGGTGTATGTGATGACCGGCAAGCCCATCTACAAGGACATGACCCGTTTCTGGGGCAAGCTGTTCGGGATCAATTTCGCGCTCGGTGTGACGACCGGCATCACCATGGAGTTCCAGTTCGGGACCAACTGGGCTTATTACTCGCACTACGTCGGCGACATCTTCGGCGCGCCGCTGGCCATTGAAGGGCTGATGGCTTTCTTCCTCGAATCGACCTTCATCGGCCTGTTCTTCTTCGGCTGGGATCGGGTATCGCGCAAGCAGCACTTGCTGGTGACCATCCTGATGGCCATTGGCACCAATCTGTCGGCGCTGTGGATTCTGATCGCCAATGGCTGGATGCAGAATCCGGTCGGCGCCGAGTTCAGTTACGTGACCATGCGCATGGAAATGGTCGATTTCGCGGCCGTGCTGTTCAACCCGGACGCCCAGGCCAAGTTCGTGCACACCGTGTCGGCCGGCTATGTCACCGGGGCGATGTTCGTCCTCTCCATTTCAGCTTTCTACCTGCTGGTCGGCCGCGATATCGATTTTGCCAAGAAGAGTTTCCGCATTGCTGCCGCGTTCGGCTTTGCCTCGATCTGCTCGGTCATCGTGCTCGGCGACGAATCCGGCTATACCGTCGGCGAGGCGCAGCAGACCAAGCTGGCGGCCATGGAGGCGATGTGGGAAACCGAACCGGCGCCCGCTTCGTTCAACCTGATCGCCATCCCCAACGAAGCCGAGATGAAGAATGACTTCGCCATCGAGATTCCCTGGGTGATGGGTTTGATCGGCACCCGTTCGCTGGACAAACAGATTCCCGGCATCAAGGAAATTCGCGAGAAGAACCGTGAACGCATTGTTTCCGGCATTCAGGCCGTGACCGCGCTGGAAGCCTTGCGCAAGAATCCGGAGGAGGCTGGCGTCAAGGACGCCTTCGATGCGCACAAGGCCGATCTCGGCTTCGGGCTGCTACTCAAGAAATACGTCACGGACATGCGTGACGTGACACCGGAAATCATCGACAAGGCGGTGGCCGACACCATTCCCCGTGTCGCGCCGATGTTCTGGGGCTTCCGGCTGATGGTCGGCTTCGGCTTCATGATGCTGGCCCTGTTCTCAGCCGCGCTGTTCTACTCGGTCAAAGGGTGTTTTGCCGAACGTCGCTGGCTGTTGCGCAGCGCCTTGTGGTTGCTGCCGTTGCCCTGGCTGTCCTGCGAACTCGGCTGGTTCGTCGCCGAATATGGCCGCCAGCCCTGGACCATCTATGGCGTACTGCCGACCCATCTGTCGGTGTCGACGCTGTCGGTCAATAGCCTGTATGGCTCGCTGGCCGGCTTCATTGGCTTCTACACCGTGCTGCTGATCGTCGAGATGTACCTGATGATCAAGTTCGCCAAGCAGGGACCGGGCAGTCTCGGTACCGGCCGCTATGCCAACGAAACCGCTCACGCCTGAGGAAATATCATGATCTTTGATTACCCCACCCTGAAATTCATCTGGTGGCTGCTGGTCGGCGTGCTGCTGGTTGGTTTCGCCATCATGGACGGCCACGACATGGGCGTCGGCACCTTGCTGCCGTTCGTCGCCAAGGAAGACGTCGAGCGCCGCGTCGTCATCAACACCGTCGGCCCGCACTGGGACGGCAACCAAGTGTGGTTCATCACCGGTGGCGGGGCCATCTTCGCCGCCTGGCCGCTGGTGTATGCCACGGCTTTCTCGGGCTTTTACTGGGCGATGCTGGCCGTTCTGTGGGCGCTGTTCTTCCGACCCGTCGGCTTCGACTACCGCAGCAAGATCGACAACGCGACCTGGCGTTCCACCTGGGACTGGGGCCTGTTCATCGGCGGTGCCGTGCCGCCGCTGATCTTCGGCGTCGCTTTCGGCAATCTGTTCCTGGGGGTTCCTTTCAGTTTTGCCGACAACCTGATGTCGACTTATACCGGCAGCTTCTGGGCCTTGCTCAATCCGTTTGCCTTGTTGTGTGGCGTGGTATCGACGTCGATGATCACCTTCCATGGTGCCATCTACCTGATGCATCGCACCGAGGGGGTCATCCAGCGTCGCTCGCAGACGGCCGTACTGATCTTCGGCGGCCTGCTGCTGCTGACTTTCTCGGCGGCCGGGGTCTGGTTGTGGCAGGGCATAGAAGGCTATGCCATCACCTCGGTGCTTGATCCGGCGGCGCTACCCAATCCGTTGGCTAAAACCGTCGTTCGCCAGGCCGGCGCCTGGCTGGCCAATTACGACAAATATCCGGCAACCATGGCGCTGCCGGTGCTGGCCTATGTCGGCGCGCTGGCGGCCATGTTGCTTGCCGTCAATCGCCGGACCTTGTCCGCCTTCGTCGCTTCGTCGCTGACCATCGTCGGGGTGATCGGCACGGCTGGCGCCTCGCTGTTTCCCTTCATCATGCCGTCCTCCAGCGACCTGCGTTCCAGCCTGACGGTCTGGGACAGCGTCTCCAGCCACCTGACGCTGAATATCATGCTCTGGGCGACGCTGATTTTCATGCCCATCATCATTGCCTACACCAGCTGGGCTTACAGCGTCATGGCTGGCAAGGTAACGGCTGCTTACATCCGCGAAAACGAGCATGCCGCGTACTGATGCACTGCATTCAAGAATCGCCGCGGCACGCCTTCCGCGCTGCTGCCGCGCCAACACACCTTCGCCTGCGCTCGGCGCAGTGCATGGCCTGAAAGGAAAATAGACATGTGGTATTTCACCTGGGTTCTCGGCGTTGGTTTCGCCGTACTGCTGGCCATTCTCAACGCCCTGTGGGGCGAGTACGAGGAAGCACGCCATGCTGCCCGTCATCCCGACAATGAACACTGACTCATCGCCACCCGTTGGCATCGACGAACCCTCCGGGTTGCCGGGGATGGCGTTTTTTCCGTTCCTGATTGCCCTGGCTCTGCTGGCGCTACTGACTGTCTGGCCGGCTATCGCGACCGATGGCGCAGGACGGGCCGATCACCCGATGGCATTGCTGCTGTTGTGGGCCATGTGTGCCGGGTTCGTCCGGGGCGTTGGCTTTGTTCCGGTTAACCGGGTGCCGCGTTGGCTGCTGTCTACGGTTGCCTGCCTGCTCGCCCTGGCGCTGGCAGTGCTTCGAGCCGCTTGCTGCGGTCAACTCGAATTCTTGTTCAAAATTTAAAAGGAATCATTCCCATGCAAATCGCCGTGACCAGCCAAAACCGCAAGACTGTGACCGAACATGCTGGCAAATGCCGGAAGTTCTGGATTTATGACGTTGAGGCCGGCAGCATTGTCGGCCGGCACCTGGTAGAGCTTGGAATTGATGAGAGTTTTCACGCCAACCATGACGCTTTCCCTGCGCCGCTGGCCAAAATTAATGCCTTGATTTCAGGCAGCATGGGGACTGGCCTCCATCAGCGTCTGATGCAACAGGGGGTGAAACCGGTGATCACCGTTGAAGAAGATCTTGATGCTGCGGTCCTTGGTTTCCTGAACAACACGCTCGAACCGGTGCAAGTGGGGCATCACGACTGCGAGGGGCACGTTCACCATTGAGTTTGCCCGGCAGCAATTCGTCTGGCCTGCCTGCAGCGTAGGCCAGACAACTTCAGCGCCACGCCTGAATTGGCTATTTCTCAATATCCACAGCGCTGCCTGCTGCGTGACCTGGGACACAGAAGGCGCGGTCGATAAATATTAGAATTTGATGAAATACAGGATTCTTGAATTCGTGCTGGTCGCTGGCACCATAAAGTGACCGCGCATTCCGAATGCCTCTGCCAACATTGACTCAGCCGCCGGAAAAATGACCATGCCTGCTCAACAACCACGAATTTTCATCCTCGGTGCCGGTTTTGCCGCCCTGACGGCAGCGCGTGAACTGCGTCGTCGGGCGCCTCAGGCCTTGATCACGCTGGTGGCTCCGAAGGCCGAATTTGTTTATCTGCCCAGTCTGATCTGGATCCCCTCCGGCATTCGCAAGGGGAGCGATCTGGTCGTTCCGCTGACCCATTTCATCAGCAAGTACCGCGTCGAGTTTATTGCCGCCAAGGTTACCGGGCTGCGCGATGGTGGCCGGACGGTAATGACGGATCAAGGTGAATTTGCCAACGATGGCCTGGTGATCGCCACCGGCGGGCGTTTCCTCAAGGGCATGCCGGGCATCGAGCATGCGCTGACGTTGTGCGAAGGTGTCTCGGCGGCCGAAAGCATTGGCCAGCGCCTGCGCGACATGGCGGGCGGTCATGTCGCCTTTGGTTTTGGTGGCAATCCCAAGGAGCCTTCCGCCATGCGCGGCGGGCCGATGTTCGAATTGCTCTTTGGCGTCGATACCATGCTGCGCCAGCAGGGGCGGCGGGACCGCTTCCACCTGAGCTTCTTCAATGCAGCCGCCGAGCCGGGCAAGCGCCTGGGCGCCAAGGCCGTGCAAAACCTGCTGGCCGAAATGGGGCGTCGGAACATCGAGACCCATCTTGGCGAAAAGATTCTTTCCTTCACCGACAAGGCGGTGATCCGCGAAGGCGGCGAGTTGCCGGCCGACCTGATCCTGTTCATGCCCGGCCTGACCGGACCAGTCTGGGCAACGGAGGCTGGCGTGCCGTTGTCGGAAGGGGGCTTCTTCCCGGCTGACGAATTCTGCGCGGTGAAGGGCATGGATAAGGTTTTTGTCGCCGGTGATGCGGGCAGTTATCCCGGCCCCGACTGGCTGCCCAAGCAGGCCCACATGGCTGACCTGCAGGCCTGTGCAGCAGCCGAGAACCTGCTGCTGGCTTTGGCCGGCAAACCGGCCAAAGCCAAACCGCGGCCCGAGCTGATCTGCATCGTCGATGCAGTCAATACGGGCATGCTGGTCTACCGTGATGCGAAGCGCAGCCTGATGCTGCCTTCACTGCGCCTTTTCCACTGGGCGAAGCGTTATTTCGAAACGCATTACTTGCGCGAATTTCGCTGAAGAATTCCATAACATCGGTGAATTTGGCAGATGGACGTCCCGCCGCCGCGGCTTGTCGATCATTGATCAACGAGCTACCGGTTTGCATAGGCGTAGGCCGCCCTTTGCCATGAACCAATAGCGGTGCTAGATCCTGATCAATAGCGCGCCGAAAGCGCCTTGGAAATCCTGTAGCGCGCCACCGTCGTTTTCGGCACCTTGCCGGAGAACCAGCTGCGCACATCCTCATCCAGCCCGATGCCGTGCATGTAGTTGTACAGCGCCTTGTTCAACGCCTTGCCCAGGCTGTCGTGATCGACACCGGTCGGGTCGATGAATTCGACGTCGTTGGTAGCGAAGGTGATCGGTGGCAGGGCCTTGAGCTTGATGCCGTAGTCGGCCGGATTGAGACCGACCGGCGAATGCACGGTGCACGCAAAGCGGTGAAAGAAACCGGACTGGATGCAGCCCTCGGCGAACAACTGGCGGACGTATTCGAGCGCATCGACCGTGTCCTGCACCGTTTGCGTTGGGAACCCGTACATCAGGTAGGCATGGACCAGCACGCCGGCGTCGCTGAAAGCACGGGTGACGCGGGCGACCTGATCGACCGACACGCCCTTTTTCATCAGCGTCAGCAGGCGATCGGAGGCGACTTCCAGGCCGCCGGACACCGCGATGCAGCCGCTGTCGGCCAACTGGTTGCACAACTCGGGCGTGAAGGATTTTTCGAAGCGGATATTGCCCCACCACGAGATCGCACGGTTGCGGCGTTGCAACTCATCAGCCAGCGCTTTCAGGGCTTTCGGCGGGGCTGCTTCGTCGACAAAATGGAAACCGGTCTGCCCGGTTTCGCTGATGATTTCCTCGATGCGGTCGACCAGCAACGCGGCCGGCGCGCCGTCGTAGCGGCCGATGTAATCGAGGCTGACATCGCAGAAGCTGCACTTTTTCCAGTAGCAGCCGTGGGCGACGGTCAGCTTGTTCCAGCGCCCATCCGACCACAGGCGGTGCATGGGATTGAGCATGTCGAGCAGCGACAGGTAGCGGTCAAGCGGCAGGCCGTCCCAGGTTGGCGTACCGACTTCGGCGAAGGGGACATCCGGTTCGCCGGCATTGAAGTAGCGCACGGTACCATCGACACGTGCGTAGGTGCGGACGAGACCGTTTTCCGGCTGGGCGACTTTGATCGGGATGATGCCGGCAGTGCCGTTCGCCGGCGCCGCGCACACTGATTTGTCCTGCTGCATCGCCGGGGTGCGGTAGCCCAGATGTTCGAGCAAGGCGAGGATCGGACGCTCGCCATCGTCCAGCGTGACGTAGTCAAAATAATCGAAGACACGCGCTTCTTTCAGCTCGCGCAACTCGGTATTCACCCAGCCGCCACCGAGCACGGTGACGATTTCCGGCTTGTGCGCCTTGATCGCCTTGGCCATGCGGAATGCCGCATAGACTGCGCCGGGGAAGGGCACCGAGAGCAGCACGATAGCGGGATTGCTACGGTCAACGGCAAAAATCGTCAATTTTTCAAATGTGCTGTCGACCAGCGTTGGCGCTGCCGCCAGCGCTCTGGCCAGCGGCTCGAAGGTCGGCTGGCTGCGGGCCAGTGATTCGGCGTAGCGGACAAACTCGAAGCGCGGATCAACGGCGTCGCGCAGCACATCGGCCAGATCGTTCAGATACAGCGTCGCCAGATGCCGCGCCCGGTCCTGCACCCCCAGCGAGCCAAAGGCCCAGGCCAGCGGGTCGCCGCCATCTTCATCGATGTACACGTCCAGCGATTCGAAACGCGGGCCTTCCGGCAGAAAGTTGCGGCCGGCGATGCGAAAACCCATCGATGGGTCACGGCCTTGCAGGAAGGCGATGGCTGGGGTAACAGTAGCCAGGTAGCGCTCGAACTGCGCGCAGAAGCCAATGATGACCGGCGTGCGCTTGCGCTGCGGCAGCGCGTCTACCCGCTCGCGAATCGCTTTCAGACCGTCCGGTGAGAAAAGATCGAGCACCAGCTGGAGCGCGATGTCTTCCTGCACGGCATCGAAGCCGCGCGAGCGCAGGAATCCCGTCAGATAGGCCGTTGACGGATAGGGCGTGTTGAGTTGGGTCATCGGCGGGATGACCGAGAGGATGCGAGGATGGGCGACGGGCATGATGGGGCGAATGATAGGCCAAGGCGGGAGGTTTTACGTGCCGCTTCAGCCGAAGCGCCGAGTTCCAGTGTGCGTGCGGCGTTCAGCGCCCCAGCTTTTGGCGAATTTTGGGCAGGGCAGCCAGTGCCGCGCGTTCGCCTTCAAGCATGGCATCGTTGCGCGCTGCAAAGTCCCAGGATTTGACGTAAGGCAACCGCGGTCGAATGACGATGTCGGCGCCTTTCAGTTCATTGGCCCCGATGACGCCGCCCATGATGGTCGTGGTTTGCCAGAGGATGGCGGTCAGGCTGTCCACCGGCTGCCCCTCGGGCCTGGCCGAAATATCAACGGCGATGACGAAGTCGGCACCCATGTCGCGCGCAGCCTGCACCGGGATTGGGCTGCTCAGGCCGCCATCGACATAGCTCTTGCCGGCAAATTGCGTCGGCTGGAAGACGCCGGGTACGGCGGCGGAGGCGCGCACGGCCAGACCGCTGTCGCCGGTACGGAAAACGACACGCTCGCCGGTGTTGAGGTCGGTCGCTACGACGGCGAAAGGCTTGTTCAGCCTTTCCAGCGGACGCATGTTCAGGTGCTGGTTGATGAATTCCTGCAAGGCTTCACCTTTGAGGAAGCCGCGCCCACCCAGCGTCCAGTCGGCGAAGATCTTTTCATCCAGCTGCTGGGCGATTTTCTGCATGGCGAAAGCGTCATGACCCGAAGCGTACAGCGAGCCCACCACGGCCCCTGCGCTGGTGCCGACGATGTAATCCGGCACGATGCCCTGCGATTCCAGCATCTTGATGACGCCAATGTGGGCAAAACCACGTGCCGCGCCACCGCCGAGGGCAAGGCCAATCTTGGGCCGTGGCGCGGCCACCGACAGGCTTTTCTGGCCGCTCGAAAAGGTGGTACAGGCAGCCATCAAGGCCACGCCCATTGCCAGCAGGCAGGCGCGGAAAAGGGCCGAACGGGTGTTTCTGGAGCTCGGGCCGGCGAGGGCTGGAGCGGTAGCGGATTTCATCGGTTTTTCGTGAGGCAGCAACGGCAAGGGCTCGATTTTACTGGCACATGCGACGAATTTCGTCTTCCTTGATTGCTTCTTCAATTTGTTGCAGTACGGCGTCGACGTCGGCGAGGCTTTCGTCGAGCTCGACCAGCCCGGTCAGAACCTGGTCAGGCTGCAGCAAGCCGCTTTCGTAGAGCGCCCAGATTTCCTTGCCATATTGGCTATCCTTGAGCGATGGCGCAAAGGCGCTGAAATAACTGCGCAGATTGTTGACGTCACGTTCCAGCATCTCGGCCGCGGTGCTGTTCGCTGCGGCATCGATCGCCTGCGGCAGGTCGATGATGACCGGCCCGTTTTCATCGACGAGGATGTTGTATTCCGAAAGATCGCCGTGAATGATCCCGGCGCACAGCATGCGCACCACTTGATTGACCAGCATGGCGTGATAGTCCAGCGCGACCGCTTCGCTCAAGGCGACATCGTTGAGCCGTGGGGCCGCACCGCCATCGGCATCCACCACCAGATCCATCAGCAATACGCCATCGAAGCAGATGTAGGGCTGCGGCACTCGCACGCCAGCGTTCGCCAAGCGATACAAGGCATCGACTTCGGCGTTCTGCCAGACTTCTTCCTGCATCTGGCGCCCGTAGCGGCTGCCTTTCTCCATGGCGCGCGCCTGCCGGCTGTTCTTGACCTTGCGACCTTCCTGATAGGAGGTCGCCTTGCGGAAGCTGCGCTGCTTGGCATCCTTGTAAACCTTGGCACAGCGGATATGCTCGCCGCAGCGCACGATATAGACGGTGGCTTCCTTGCCGCTCATCAACTGCCCGATCACCTCGTCAACAAGGCCTTCTTCAACGAGCGTGGTGAGTCTTTTCGGGGTTTTCATGGGCGACAGGGCTTTTCTGACAGACGTGGCAAGGCTGAAAAATTTCAGCCCCGAATCAGATCACGAATTGGGCAAACAAGCCACGCCTGAACATCAATAGCCTTTGTTGAAGAGCACGCCATTGCATTTGGGGCAGGGTGGAACATGTCCGGTATGCTTGATGTGAACTTTCTGGCCACAACCCTGACAGGTCAGTGTTCCTGCAGAGGTCATCTCGCCGGTTTTGTAGGTGAGCGTGTCCTTGGCCTTGTCGCGCAATGAGCGCAATGCGTTGCCTGTCATGTCGAGTACGGTGACGAGGGAAGAGAGTGCGCCTGCCGTCAAGCGCGCCGGGTGGAGTTTTTCCTTGGCCTCTTCACCCAGTTGCTGGGCATCTGCGATGGTCTGATCCAGGTCGCGCGAGAGAAATTTTTTCAGTTCCTCACCTTGTTCAGCGCTGAATTCGCCAACGGCGGTCAATTGCTCCCGGGCTTTTTCCAGCGCCACGTTCATTGCTTCGCGACTACGCTCCTTGCCGGCCATATAGAGTTCATTGAATTTACTGGCAAACAGATCGTATTGCCGGCTCAGCCGGTCTTTTTCCTGGTCGTTGTTGTCCATGATGAATCTCCGGTGAATGGTGGGTTAGCGAAAAGCACTAGCTGCGAATGCCTGAAGCACCAGTCTTTTCCAGGCGATCTTCGAGTTCGCCGATGTAGGCGGCAAGGGTGTTGCCCGAGCTTTCGGTAACGGCGCGAAGGTCGCGTTCCAGCTGATCGATCCTGGAAATGACTGTTGTTCTGGACTCGGCCTGCAGATTGTTCTGTTTGGTCAACTCGGCGTCCAGAAAGGTCCGCAATTCGGTAAAACGAGATGCCTCGGCCTGATCAGCCAGTTCCTTGTTGGCCTTCAACTCGCGCGAGATGCGCCTGTTTTCCATCAAGGCAGTGCCCTGAAGGTAGACGACAAAAACCAGAAACAGCGCTGTGAGGAATATCAGCAACCCGAGCATGACCAATCCCAGGGGCATCTGAATTTCAGTAATGCCAAGACTGAGCGCCGTTGGCGTAATGAATACGCCCCAGTTCAATGCGGAGAAAGCCGCAATGGCTGCCAATACGATAAGCAATAACAATGATTGAAGTTTCATCTCAAGTATCCTCGTTTTTATGTGGATGCGGCATCTTGGCAAGGTTATCAAGTTGGCTTCTGCGGCCATCGGCCCTGTCGATGGCACCCCATGTTTCTCGGCATGAACCGACTACGGAATTACCGTGGGGTGCGAATTGGCGTTGTGTTCTTCAGAAGCAATGAAAGGAGGAACGCACCGCGCCTTTTAATGGTAGACCAAAAAATGGCTCTGAATTGTGTGCTTGCCCACATACAAGCGGCACGGACATGCTTTTTTGCCAATTCGGACAAGACCAAATTGGCAATTTGTCAGCGGCTGACCGTGCTCACTCAAACATCCGCTTCGACCAGCCCGCCATCCTTCTCCATCCATGCCCGGCGGCCGGCGGCTTCGCCTTTGCCCATGAGCAGGGTGAAGGTTGCAGTCATTTGTCGGATAGTCTCGCGGCTGGCCTGGAAGGGCACCAGACGGCGGGTATCCGGGCAGAGCGTGGTTTCCCAGAGCTGGTCCGGATTCATTTCACCCAGGCCCTTGAAGCGGGAAACGGTGATCTTGTTCTCATGGACACCTTCGTCCCGCAGCTTGGTCAGCGTCTGTTCCTTTTCGGCTTCGTCGAGGCAATAGACTTTGCGCGTGTGGCCGCGCGCTTCGACATCGACACGGAAGAGCGGCGGCTGGGCGACATGGATGTGGCCACGCTCGACCAGCGCCGGGAAGTGTTTGAGGAAGAGCGTGAACAGCAGCACCTGGATGTGCGAGCCATCGACGTCGGCGTCGGACATCACAATGATGCGACCGTAGCGCAGGCCGGTGACATCGATGCTGTCGATCTGGTCAATGCCGTGTGGGTCGACGCCGATGGCCACCGAAATGTCATGGACTTCGTTGTTCTTGAACAACTGGTCGCGGTCAACTTCCCAGGTATTGAGTACCTTGCCGCGCAGCGGCAGCACGGCCTGGGTTTCCTTGTCGCGGCCTTGTTTGGCCGAGCCGCCGGCCGAGTCGCCCTCAACCAGGAAGACTTCATTGCGGGCGATGTCGTCGGATTCGCAATCGGTCAGCTTGCCGGGCAGGGTGGCGATGCCGGAGGATTTCTTCTTTTCGACCTTCTGGGTCGATTTCATGCGGTTCTGCGCCGCCTTGACGGCCAGTTCGGCGATCTTCTTGCCGAAATCGGCGTGGCTGTTGAGCCACAGCTCGAAGGGGTCGCGCACCATCTGCGAGACCAACTTGTAGGCATCGCGGCTGGTCAGTTTTTCCTTGGTCTGGCCCTGGAACTGGGGGTCGAGGACCTTGGCCGAAAGTAGGTAGGTCATTCGGCCGCAGACATCTTCCTGGGCCAGCTTCACTTTCGCCGGCAGGATGGCGTGATGTTCGGCGAAGGTCTTTATCGCCTCGAAGACGCCAGCCTTGAGGCCGGCTTCGTGGGTGCCGCCGTCGAGCGTCGGAATCAGGTTGACGTAGCTTTCCGGCTTGCCGCCGCCTTCCTCGAACCAGGCCAGCGCCCAGGTGGCGCCTTCGCCGACGGCGAAACCATTGGCGCTGTCAACGTGTTTTTCGCCGACGAAAATCGGCGCCACCGGCGTGCCAACCATCATTTCGTTGAGGTAGTCGGCCATGCCGTTCTGGTAGCACCAGACTTTTTTCTCTTGCCCTTCGATGTCGAGTTCGACCGTCACGTTGGGCATCAGCACGGCCTTGGAGCGCAGCAGGTGCT
>WBZX01000072.1_pt1 | contig 90369 bp, 85 predicted proteins | sample 5204211 | NCBI WGS metagenome assembly WBZX01 (sample SAMN12344362, study PRJNA552823) | activated sludge metagenome | biome: Activated sludge suspended growth; feature: Nitrification reactor; material: Wastewater; isolation source: activated sludge from nitrification reactor of wastewater... | reverse complement strand
TGTCCCGGACATCTCGATCACCTCGCGCTCGCCGCGGCCGAGCGGCGTCACCACGGCGACCGGACGGCGGCTCCGGCGCGCGGCCAGCAGCCGGTCGAGCATGGCGCCGTCGCGCTCGCGCGTCAGCCGCTCGACGTGGACGCGGATGCTGCCGCCGCACGGCAGGCCCGCCTCCCAGGCGGTCTCGTCGGCGACGCCGAACTCGAGCGTCCGTGCTTCGCCACCGGCCAGCACGTCCCCGGCCTCGGCGATGACGTCGGCCTCGACGCAGCCGCCCGAAACGGAGCCGGCGAAGCTCTCGTCCGGCGCGACGACCATCTGGCCGCCGACGGGCACCGGCGACGAGCCCCAGGTGGCAATCACGGTGGCGAGCGCCACGCGGCCGTGCCCGGCCAGCCAGCCGGCGGCGGTTTCGAGGCTGTCGGACGCGGGCAACGGATTTTGCTCAGCCATGCGTTCCATCGGAGGTCTTGCGTCGCAACGCGCGGTCGGGTTTCTCAGTCGCAGTTTCGGGACGCGCGAACCCGGATTCGGGCGGCCGGCCGGATAGAGCATTTCGGGAGGGGCGCGGGAATATGCAAGGCAGGAGGTTCGGGCCCCTCTTCCTTCTTGCCGTGGCGCTCGCCCTGGCGGGCGTGGCCTATTTCGGCGCCGATCGCGTGCCCCTGCCCCGATCCGGCCTAGCGCCGCGGGAGGGACCGGCGCCCGGCGAGGCGACTTCGTGGGGCTACCAGCTGCAGCGCTTCGACCCGCGGCAGGTGACGGACGGCATCGACCTCATGGTCATCGACTACTCGCGCGACGGCTCGGACGCGAAGGCGCTCTCGCCCGAGTCCCTGCGGCAGCTGCGCGAGCGGCCCGGCCGGCCGCCCCGCATCGTGCTCTGCTATCTCTCGATCGGGGAGGCGGAGAGCTACCGCTTCTATTGGCGGCCACGCTGGAAGCTGGAGCCGCCGTCGTGGCTCGGACCGGAGAACCCCGAATGGAAGGGCAACTACGCGGTGCGCTACTGGCAGCCGGGCTGGAAACGGCTGATCGTGACATCGCCGACTCTGGCCGACCGCGTGCTGGAGATCGCCGACGCACGGCGCAAGCCGTACCTCGACCGCATCCTCGAGGCGGGGTTCGACGGCGTCTACCTCGACCGTGTCGATGCCTACGCGCAATGGAAGGATGATCCGTCCGCGGCGCGCGAGCGGATGATCGCGCTGGTGCGGGAGATCGCCGCCTACGCGCGGGCGCGCAAGCCCGGCTTCCTCGTGGTGGCGCAGAACGGCGAGGAGCTGCTGCGATCGGAGGCCTACCGGCGGACGATCGACGGCATCGGCAAGGAGGACCTGCTCTACGGCCTCGGCGGCGACGGCTTCCCCAACGCGCCGGAGGACATCGAGGGATCGGCGCAGCTGCTCGGACTCGCCCGGGCGGAGGGGCTGCCGGTGTTCGCGGTCGAGTACATCGCCGACCCGGCGCAGCGCGCCAAGGCGGTGGCCGATCTCAGGAGGCGCGGGCTGGTGCCGCTGTTCGCCGCCCGTGGCCTGGCACTGCCACCCGAGCCGATTGTGGCGGAGGATGTGGCGAAAGACGGCAACGCTCCGCCTGCGTCCCGCTGAATCCGATTCAATGACCACAAGCTGTTGATGGTTTGGATTCATCCGGCCTACCAGCCCTCGTGTTGCATGCTCCATTAATGGTTGTGAAAGAAGTCGTGAATCCGCCTAGGTTGTGCCGCGCGACTCGCGTACACTGCAATCTATGCGTGTGTACTCTCGTTGTGGTTGTGTCAGCCTGCGGGTGGCGTTCGCGCTCGCCGGCTCGATTTCGATGCTCCTCTCCGGTCTCACCGGCGCCCACGCGGCCTCCCCCGCTGCCGGCCCGATCACCGGCGTGGCGCGCGTGGTGGACGGCGACACGATCGAGGTCGCCGGCACCAAGATCCGGCTCGAGGGCATCGACGCCCCCGAGAGCGGTCAGACCTGTGCCCGGAAATGGCTCGGCATGGTCTCCGGGACCTGGGCTTGCGGCACCAAGGCCGCCGACGAGCTGACCCGGCTCGTCACCCGCCAGACCGTCTCCTGCGACGCCACCGGCCGCGACAAGTACGGGCGGACGCTCGCCATCTGCCATGCCGGCGGGGTCGACCTCAACGCGCACATGGTGCGCCAGGGGTTGGCCTGGGCGTTCGTCAAATACTCGCAGCGCTACGTGCCGGAGGAGAACGCGGCGCGCGCCGCTGGCCTCGGCATCTGGCAGGCGCCTACGACGACGGCCTGGGACTTCCGCACCGGACAGTGGCAGCAGGCGGCGGCCGAGGCGCCGAAGGGCTGCGCCATCAAGGGCAACGTGTCGCGCGGCGGGCAGATCTACCACATGCCGTGGAGCCCCTGGTACACGAAGGTCAAGATGGACGACGCGCCGGGCAAGCGCTGGTTCTGCTCGGAAGCCGAGGCCGTCGCGGCCGGCTGGCGCCCGGCGCAGATGACGCATTAAGCGGCTGAACACTACGGCTCGGCGCCGCCTATTCGCCATCCGGCCCCGTACCTCAATGGCTGCTCATCAGCGATGAGCAGCCGGAGGGGGATGTGAGGGGCGAAAGGGAGAGTGACCCGTCCGCACCCTGCGCCGTTGTGGCGTGCACCGCACATCGGTCATTGGCATCTGAGAGCTGGCGGATATCGAGCAGCCCGCTATCGCGCCGCTGCTACAGCCCCGTCCCGCATGTCCGCCTTCTCTCAGCGGCGGCGATGCATTCGGCCGCGACCGAGGGTGTAGAGGCCATATATCCAAAGGGCGGCGCCGCCCGCAAAGCAGAGGGCGCCAATCACAAGCTCCGCGACGATCAGCATGGCTCAGCCCTCGCCTGCGGCGACGGGAGCGGGAGCCGGCGCGTGAGCGCGGTGGCCTTCGCCCGCCGTCTTGGCGACTCGCTTGCGCGCCTTCACCCGCTCCGCCCGCAACCACATCCATATTCCTGTGAGCACGAGCGTCATCAGGATCCAGCCGAGGATGTTGCTCCAGACCATCTCGCCGGGGCCCTTGCCGAAGAAGAAGGCTCCGGAATGGAGCTCGCGCATCACCTGGTGGAGGGGCGCGCGCGGGTTCTCGAGCCTGGGCAATCGCCCGTTGGCCTTCAACGCGTCGGCGAAGGGCTGCCACTCGCCGGCCTGGGCGGAGACGAATGGCTTGCCGTCCGCCAGCTCGCCCCTGCCGCCGGCGATTGTGAGAAGGCGGCCGTCGGGGAGTGTAGAGAGCTGGCGCACGCGTCCGCGGCGGGCGGCCGTCCACTGGCCGGCCTGCTGCTCCCAGACCGCCATGCGCGTGGCGACGACCGGTACGGCGCCACCGGAGCGGAACGCCACGGCCACCACCTCCTGCCCAACGAAGTGGGGAACAGGCTCGGCTTGCTTGCCAGCGACCCGGTAGAGGCCCTGGGCATTGCCGATCCACACCGAGCCGTCCGTAGCCTCGGCGTAGGCGTTGATCGGCAGGCGCTCCGGCGTGGTCTCGGCGCCCAGCCAGCTCAGCGGCACCGTGACGTGCGACACGCTGCGCATCGCGATCAGGATGCCGCTTACCGCCATCAGCCCCATCGGAATGGCCAGCGCGATGCTGATCCAGAGATGGATGCGGCGCGCCGTCCAGATCTTCCCGCCCGGCTTCATCGTTCTCAACTCCCGCTTTGCTTCAGAACTTCGCCAGCGCCTCGAAACCGATGACTCGCCCGATATCCTGGATGCCGTTCGTGGTCTCGAAATGCTTGTCCGTGAGATTGCGGCCGTAGATCGTCGTGGTGAGGCTCGAGTTGGCGAACTTGAACTCCCGGCTGATGCCGGCGTCGATGCGGGTGTACCCGCCGAGCCAGGCGTCCTTGTCGGCGGCGGTGCCCCGGTAGGCGTCGACGTACTTGATGGCACCGGTGAGAAGGAACGGACCCACCCGCTGGTCGAGCAACAGGCCAGCCATGTTGTGCGGGGTGATCGTCTCGACGTTCTCCAGGTTCGTGAAATGCGTGTAATTGAGCTTATAGGAGCCGCCGGGCCAAAGCTGGCCGGACAACGTAAGCTCGACGCCTTCGCGGGTCGTGTTCTTCTGATCGTAGCAGGGTGTAACGGCCGTGGTCAGCGACTTCACGGAAAGCGGACCGCTCGGGGGAATCGAGCCGGGCCGGCAGGTCTGCGGCTTGTTGTTGAATGCGAGATAGCTATAGCCGTAGAGCGTCTTCTCGTTCTCGACAGCGCGATGGAAGAAATTCACGGCCGGGTTGAACCAGCGGCTGATCCGCCCGTCGATGCCCGCCTCGATCTTCATTTGCGAGTCGGGGCTGAGTGTCACTCCTGGCCGTGCCTGCAGGCCACTCGTCGCCTGCTCGCTGGTTCCGACGCGACCGGTGAGCTTCCACTCGTCGGTCACCTTCAGAGCCGTGCCGAGCTCGTAGAACTTGGCAAGCGGCAGCGAGACGTTCGTGGTCCGCAGGGGCGAGTTGACGCCGCCGACGGGCTGGGCGCCGCCGGTGTAGTAGTCCAGCCCATGCAGCACCTGGACCTTGTCGAAGCGCACCGCGGCATCGACCGTCAGGCGGTCGCCGAAGAAGCGCTTCTCGATCTCGGCGAAGCCGCCGTAGGTCTCCTCCTCGCGCTGAATTTTTTCATAGTATTGCTGGCCATTGGGGGCATTCCAGTTGCGGAAATCCCCGCCCACTGAAACACGGAAGGAGGGAAGATCGAAGTTGTGACGAACATTTGCGTGGGTTGCATAGTTGGGATTGTCATTGCCGGTATAGGGTCCGGCGGGCGAATTGGCGGTCCAGAGGGTTTGCTCGCTCTCGACCCGCGAAACCATGAACAGCGTGGTGTGCTCCGGCGTCCACCTCATGCTGCCGCTGGCGATCGCCAAAAGCGTCCTCGAGGGAGACATGTACCAGCTGCCCTGCCCCGAGCCGACCGGACCGTGGCTGTTGGCATTCGGGATGCCGAAGCGCCCGTCGTCCTGGTAGGCCATCAGGTCGAGTGAGAGACCGCCGGTCGAGAAGCCAGCCTTCCCCAACCCGGAGAGGGTGTGGGAATTCTTGTTGTACGTGGCGCCGTTGTCGAGCAGGTCGCCCGGACCATCGGTGGAGGTGCGCGAGATGGCCCCTGCCACGTAGCCCTCGACGCCATCCTTCTTGAACCGCGTGCCTGCCCACAGCCCCGCCTGGAACGTGTTGTGGCTTTCGACGACGCCGCGGGCCTCCGCCTCCGTCCCGGCCGGCTTGCGGGTGCGGACCACGATGAAGCCGTCGACCGGAGCGCCGCCGGGGCTGGCGGATCCCACCATCGGGGCCAGGGTCAGCGCCGCGGCCCCGCGGACGACGGTGACCTGCTCGATGATGTTGACCGGGATGGAGCGCATGATGCGCGAGGCCATCGTGGGCTGCAGGTAGGCTCCGTCGAGGATCCAGATGAAGTTCGAGTCGCCGCGAATGAGCAGGCCGCTGAAGCCTTTCCGGCTTCCCTGGGTCTCGATCACGCTGGCCGCGTTGTTGACGAGATCGAAGACATCACGCGGTCGCAGCTGCTCGATCTGCTTGCGCGTGATGGTCTCGGTGTGGTTGCCGCTGCTCTGGGACAGCCGGAACGGGTTCGTCGGGCTGCCGGGATGGAGGTCGGAGCGCCCGCCACCGGTGCCGCCGGCGCCGCCGGTCGAAGCGCCCGGATCATAGGCTCCTGGCTCCGCGGGGGCAGCCGCCGCCGTGGCGGCCGCCGGCTCGCTCTTGCTCACGGGCTTCTTCTTCGCCTTGGCGGTCGCCGTCTTGTCGCCCGCCGCCTCGGCCTTGGGAGGCTTCCGCTCGGCCGCAGCCTCGGCCTTCTTCTTCTGATCGACAACCACCGGCGGCAGGTTGACGCCACCAGGGCTGGACTGCTGCGCGCTTGCGAACGAAGACATTGCCGCGAGATGGAGCACGACTGCCGTCGCGCCCATCGCCGCTGCCCGATAGGACCTCGACATGGATGGAATTCCTTGGGTACGCCTACTCTCGCGCGACCGCGTCTCAGGGTCGCGAGCTGATCGTCATCGATGGACAGGATCAGGTGAGAGAGGGAGGCCCTCGGCTCGGCGGCCGGATGCGCAGATGCGTCTCGACGCGCAGGTCACGGGGGACGTCCAGCGCTCCGGCGGCGGGCGGTGCCGCCGCGAGGAAGAGAGCGCCTGGTGGCGGGAGCATCACGAGCGGGCAGAGCCCGCTGCAGATCGGGCAGCTCGATTTCGCGCCGTCGCGGGGATCGCCGGTTTGGTCCGCATCCGATCCGGCATGACAGAGAAGGTTGAGATCGGCGGCCAGATCCGCCGTGGCGGCCGCATCGGACAGGGCGGCGTGCAAGGAGTGCGGAAGGACGGACCCGCCTGCCGAAAGCATAACGGCGTTGTGGCGCACGATGGCGACGGCGTGCAGAAGCACGCCTATCAACGCCAACACTGCCGCGCAACGCCGCACGAACCTACTCCCACGCTAGTGAATTGCGACCATATCGGTGCGGTTGACGGCCGTCCACGCCTCCGGAAGTTCCGCCCCAAGCGTTGTTGGCCGTTGTGTCCGACGGGCAACATGCCGTTGGCGCCGGGTAAGGGCTGGTTATGCTCGGAGGCCGAAGCCGTCGCTGCCCGCCAGACCACGACCGCCCCATCGCGGGCAATCCGGCGGCAGACCCTTCATCTGGGATAGAGATCGGAAATGGCAGTAGATTTTTTAGGATCGGTCGACAAGACGATCAGCCCGCCACCGTTTTTCCCATCCTCGTTACACGCGGCCATCAACACGTGAACTCCAGCGGCTGATCGCGCCGCAAACTCCCGCTCGAGCAACTCCGTCACCTCTCCCAGAGAGGTACGACTCAGCACCTTGATCTTGTTCTGTCGAGGCACCACCAGAACGATCGGCACGCCCAATCCGGTGACTTCCGCCGAAGAGGCATCGTACCCGTCGACGAATTGTTTCACCGCCTGATGACCGACGATCGTCTCGACACCCCTCGATTTCCTGATCAACAACATGGCATCATCGCCCGTGTCATAGGCCCAATGCCGCGGCTTATGATTCATGTTCTCTTTCAGGTATTTCAACTCACGCGTCGCAGCCGTCTCCGAGGCGGAGAGGTCCGTGTCGAAGTTCAGCGGAGCCAGCACGACGTCCGGCATTTCCGCGACATGAGCCTTCTCATGCAGCTTCCAGCTGCTCTTCACCGATGCTCGATCGAAGGCCGGCAGTCGCCCAGCAGCGAAAATATTCTCGATCCCTTTTGGATCAGCCTCATCGTCTTTGAAGGAATATGCGTCGGCAAGCACGCCGGGGGTGTAAACGCGCACGGAGGAGGGCAAGACGAATTTCTTCGAGGTCTTGGCACCATGCGCGTTGACTACGAGAAACAATTGCCGATCGTCCGCCATGGCCGACGTCGCCCAGCAGGAGATCAGGAGCAACGCGAGGGTCGCAATCACCTTGAACGCCCGGATCTTCAACATCACACAATGTCCTCCGTGACTGGCTCACACCATCTCGCCCCTCAGCATCCTGGGCACATCCCCCGACAGACCGGCGGCTTCGCGGACGAACATGGATTTCAGGCCGGGCAGCCGGTCGACGAGGCCGAGGCCCATCGAGCGCAGCGCGCGGACGGCCATCCAGTCGTTGGAGAACAGGCGGTTGAGGCCGTCAAAGGCGGCGGCCGAGGAGAGGCCGTCGAAGCGGCGCCAGGACTGATAGCGGCCGAGCACGCCGGCGGCGCCGATGTCCATGCCGAGCCGGGCCGCCTCGGCGACGAGCTCGATCAGGGCCGCGACGTCGCGGAAGGCGAGGTTGAGGCCCTGGCCCGCGATCGGGTGCACGCCGTGGGCGGTGTCGCCGACGAGGGCCAGCCTGTCGCCCGTGTAGGCGCGCGCCAGGTGCATCTCCAGCGGCCATGACTGGCGCGGGCCGGCGAGCGTCACGGCGCCCAGCCTGCCGCCAAAGCGCTTCTCGACCTCGGCAAGGAAGCCGGCGTCGTCGAGAGCCAGGATGCGACGCGCCTCGGCCTCCTCCTCGCTCCAGGTGATGCAGGAGCGGCTGCCCTTCAGCGGCAGGATGGCGAACGGGCCGGCCGGAAGGAAGTGCTGCACGGCGGTGGCGTCGTGGGGGCTCTCGTGGGCGACCGTGACGACGATGCCGCGCTGGCCGTAGCCCCAGCCGACGACCTTGATGCCGGCCAGGTCGCGCAGGGCCGAGCGGCGGCCCTCGACGGCGGCGACGAGATGGGCTGAGAGCGTTTGCCCGCTCTTGAGGCCCAGAGTGGCGCCGGTGGTATCGACGGCCATCGCCGTCACCTCGTCGGGGGCGAGGCGGACGATCGAGGGATGGGCCGCGACACGGGCCTCGAGCGCCTCGAGCAGGACCGGGGCGGGGACGATCCAGGAGGCCGGCTCGCCGTCGTCGAGCAGGTTGTCGTAGGAGAGCAGCACCGGGCGGAAGGCGTCCGTCAGGCTCGAATCGGTGATCTCGATGCGGGCGACGGGCTGGGCGTGCCCCGCCACCGCGGCCCAGGCGCCGATGACGTCCAGCATGCGCTTCGAGCCCGACGACAGCGCGAAGGCGCGGGCATCGACCGGCGGCGGAGCGGCGGCGGCGCGGTCGATCAGCGCGATCCTCAGGGCTGGCCCCAGCGTCCCGGCGAGGCCGGCGGCGAGCGCCAGCCCGGCGAAGCTGGCGCCGGAGACGGCGACGTCGAACCGCTCGATCGATCCCGTGTTGCCCATACCTGCTCCTTACTATCAGTCCGGCACCCGTGCCGGGCCGCGGTCGCGGCCTCGCCGAGCCGACAATTCAAGAGACCACCTCGACTCTTCCGCTCGGCGAAGAGACTTCCAAGTCCGGCACCCGTGCCGGGCCGCGGCGTCGCCGAGCGGTCGCGGCCAAATCAGTCTATGATGGCATTCCCGCCCGACCCGCGTCCCGAGGACTCGCATGCAACAGAAAAAACGCAAGCCGGCAAGCGCGGTCGACACGCTGATCTCCATCCTCGACCTGGAGCAGATCGAGCAGAACCTCTTCCGCGGAACCAGCCTCGACCCCGGCTGGCAGCGGGTCTACGGCGGCCAGGTGCTCGGGCAGGCGCTCGCCGCCGCCATCCGCACCGTCGACGAGAGCCGCGCGGTCCACTCCTTCCACGCCTTCTTCCTGCTCGGCGGCGACCCCAAGGCGCCGATCGTCTACGACGTAGAGCGGGTGCGCGACGGCGGCAGCTTCTCGACGCGCCGGGTCAAGGCGATCCAGCACGGCGAGACCATGTTCGTGATGAGCGCCTCGTTCCAGAAGGCGGAGGAGAGCTTCCAGCACCAGGCCGAGATGCCGAACGTGCCGCCGCCGGAGAAGCTCGCCAGCGCGGCCGCGCTCATCACCCAGGTCATCGACCGGCTGCCCGACAGCATGCGCAGCTACTGGAACCAGGAGCGGCCGATCGAGATGCGGCCGGTGGACCTCAAGCGGTACACCTCGCGCGAGCCGCATCCGCCGCAGCAGCACATCTGGATGAAGGCCAACCAGAAGCTGCCTGACGACCCGCGCCTGCACGCGGCGATCCTCGCCTATGCCTCCGACTTCACGCTGCTCGACACGGCGCTGATCGCCCACGGGCGGCTGCTGTTCGATTCCGACGTGCGGCTCGCCAGCCTCGACCACGCCATGTGGTTCCACCGGCCGTTCCGCATGGACGACTGGCTGCTCTACTCCCAGGACAGTCCCAACGCGAGCGGCGGTCGCGGCTTCTGCCGGGGTGCCGTCTACACCCGTGACGGGGCTCTCGTGGCCTCCGTTGCGCAAGAAGGCGTCATGCGCCGCCGTCTGCCCAAGGCTTGATGCCTATTTTTGCAGCATCTCCGAAAAAGTGCACAAAGCGCAGGCGAAAAACGCCTAGCCAACAATCAGGTCTTGCCCAGGCCTGAAGGATTCTCCCCGACTCTTCAACGTCTTCAGAGCCGGCTGCCAATCTGGCACGCGTCTTGACTCCTTAAGCGCCGGTAACCGTCCCAGTGGTGGTGGCGGTGAAGTCGTGGCGTGCCCCAGCGGGGCAGCACGTAGGATCAGGGGGTGCGGGCATGAAGCTCATCACAGCGATCATCAAACCGTTCAAGCTCGAGGAGGTGCGCAGCGCGCTGACCGACCTCGGGTTCCAGGGCATGACGGTCACCGAGGTCAAGGGCTACGGCCGCCAGAAGGGGCACACCGAGATCTATCGCGGCGCCGAGTACGCGGTGAGCTTCCTGCCGAAGATCAAGATCGAGGCCGTCGTCCCCACCCCGCAGGTGCAGAAGGCCGTCGACGCCATCGCCAAGGCCGCCCGCACGGGCCAGATCGGCGACGGCAAGATCTTCGTCTCGACGATCGACCACACGCTGCGCATCCGCACCGGCGAGGCCGACGACGACGCGCTCTAGTTTCCAGCCAGCCAGAAATCCAATTCACGGAATCCGGAGGGAGTACTCCATATGAAGTCAATGCTCGACAAGCGACTGCTGGGGGCCGCCGGCGCCCTCGGGGCGCTGGCCCTGATGGCCGGGCCCGCCCTCGCCGCAGGACCGACGCCCAACAAGGGCGACACGGCCTGGATGCTGATCTCGACCGTGCTCGTGCTGCTGATGACGATCCCGGGCCTCGCCCTCTTCTACGGCGGCCTCGTGCGCACCAAGAACATGCTGTCGGTGCTCATGCAGGTGTTCGCCATCGTCTGCCTCGTCTCCCTGCTGTGGGTGTTCTACGGCTACTCGATGACGTTCACCAACGGCGGGTCCCTCAACGACTTCGTCGGCGGGTTCGACAAGATCTTCCTCAAGGGCGTGACCGCGGAATCCAACGCCGCCACGTTCTCCAACGGCGTCGTGATCCCCGAGTTCGTCTACATCTGCTTCCAGATGACGTTCGCGGCCATCACGCCGGCCCTCATCGTCGGCGCCTTCGCCGAGCGCATGAAGTTCTCAGCCCTGCTCATCTTCGTCACTCTGTGGGTCACGGTCGTCTACTTCCCGATCGCTCACATGGTGTGGTACTGGGCCGGCCCTGACGCCGTCGCCGAGGCCGCCAAGAAGCTCGCCGCCGCGACCACTGACGAGGCCAAGAAGGCCGCTCAGGCCGCGCTCGACGCCGTCAACGCCGATGCTGGCAAGGTCTTCCAGTGGGGCGCCATCGACTTCGCGGGCGGCACGGTCGTGCACATCAACGCCGGCATCGCCGGTCTCGTCGGCGCCATCATTCTCGGCAAGCGCGTCGGCTACGGCAAGGAGGCCATGCCTCCCCACTCGCTGACCATGACCATGATCGGCGCCTCCCTGCTGTGGGTCGGCTGGTTCGGCTTCAACGCCGGCTCGAACCTCGAGGCCAACGGCACCGCCGCTCTCGCCATGATCAACTCGTTCGTCGCGACCGCCGCCGCCGCCCTGGCGTGGATGCTCGCGGAGTGGATGGCGAAGGGCAAGCCGTCGCTGCTCGGCCTCGTGTCGGGCGCGGTCGCCGGCCTCGTCGCCGTCACGCCCGCCTCCGGCTTCGCCGGCCCGATGGGCTCCATCGTGCTGGGTCTCGTCGCCGGCGTCGTGTGCTTCATCTTCGCCACGGCGGTGAAGAACGCGATCGGCTACGACGACAGCCTGGACGTCTTCGGCGTCCACTGCATCGGCGGCATCCTCGGTGCTCTCGGCACCGGCATCCTGGTCAGCCCCGACCTCGGCGGCACGGGCATCCTCGACTATGCCGCCAAGCCGGGTGAGGCCGTCGTCGCCGCCTACGACATGGTCGCTCAGCTGACCAATCAGGCCAAGGCCGTCGGCCTGACGCTAGCCTGGTCGGGCATCGGCTCCGCCGTCCTCTACCTGCTCATCAAGGTCACCATCGGCCTGCGTCCGGACGAGCAGGGCGAGCGCGAGGGCCTCGACGTCACCGAGCATGGCGAGCGGGCCTACAACTACTGAGTTGAGCGAGCGTGGCGGTCCAGTGATCCGCCACGCTCTCCACCACGTTCTCCAGCGAGCATACCTCCCCAAGGTGCTCCGCACTCGGCCCGGTCGCGAGACCGGGCCTTTTTTCCCGCCCCGGCCCGCCATGAAAACGAGATCGCCGCCCCCAGGGCGGGAGCGGCGATATCAATCAGCCTCTTCCAGATCAGAAGTGATGGTGCCAGCGCTTGTGGCGGCGGTCCCACCAGCCCTCGCGCCCGCCCTCGCGGTGCCACTCCCAATACTTGCCGGACGGGCGATTGGGACGGCAGACGACGATCTTGCCCGCGCCGATGTCGACGACCCAGCGCCCGTCGCGCCAGGAGCAGCCGCGGTCATAGCGCCAGGACCGTGCCTGCTCGACAAGGCTCGTCGCCCCGTCCGGCCTGGCCGTCTGGGGCAGGGCCGAGGCGGAGCCGGCCGCTGCCACGGTCAGGACAGCGGCGGTGATGATCGATGCCATGCGCATGATCGCGTTCTCCCTTGTTGCGTTCCGAATGGCGACCGAACGCCGGGGGCGACCGATGGTTCCCCGACAGTCGCGTGGCGGCAGATCGCCGAGCCGCGCGGACGGACGCTGCGCTCAGACGCTCTCGATGAAGTCGATCATGCGCGGCAGGCACCGCGTGCGCAGGTCGTAGCGGTCGATGATCGTGCGGCGGGCAGCGTGGCGCAGATCGTCGAAGCGGGCCGGCTCGGCCAAGGCTTCGATTAGCGCCTTTGACCACGCCGCGACGTCGAAGAAGTCGACGAGAAGCCCGTTGACGCCGTCCTCGATCACCTCCTCGACCGGTGGCGTGCGCGAGCCGATGACCAGGGCGCCGGCGCTCATGGCCTCGATCATCGACCAGGAGAGGACGAACGGATACGTGAGATAGGCATGCACGCGCGTGACGCGCATCAGGTCGACGAACGTGGCGTACGGCACCTTGCCGACGAAGTGCACGCGCGACAGGTCGAGGCGGGGGCCGAGCTCGTCGAGGAAGACCTGCTTCCAGGTCTTGTCGGGGCCGGGGCTTGGGCTGTAGCTGCGGCCGTCGCCGCCGACAATCACCACCTGTGCCTCGGGGCGTGCCGCGAGAACCGCGGGAAGGGCACGCAGGAAGATGTGGCAGCCGCGATGAGGCTCCAGGTTGCGGTTGACGAAGGTGAGGACCTCGTCGCCCTTGCGGAAGCGAAGCCCGGTTCCCGGTATCTCGACGGCGGCGTCACCCTCGGCGGGGCGCACGCGATCGGTGTCGATGCCATCGTGGATGACGGTCATGCGCGACTGGACGTCGGCGGGAAAAGTCGCCGCCTGCCAGCGCGTCGGCGCGAGGAGCTTGTCGGCGCCGTTGACGGCGAGCAGCAGGTGGCCCTGGCGCGCCGTCACCGCCACGCGCGAGGCCAGCGTCGTGGAGGAGAGCTCGGGGTCGAATCCGACATCGAGGCCGCGCGGGCGGTAGAAGAACTCGGCGTAGAGCAGATGGCGCGCCTCGGGCCAGACCTCGCGCAGGAACAGCGTCTCGCCCCAGCCGATCGAGCCGAAGACCACGTCGGGCACGTATCCGCGCTTCTCCCTCAATTCGGCGGCGGCCGTGGCGACGACTTGGCCGCGATAGGTCATCTCGGCGTAGGTGGCGGCAAGGCCGTAGGCTTTCGTCTCGAAGGCGCGGGGCGTCCACTTGTAGCGGACCGTGGGCACCGGCGAAGGATTGGCGTGGCGGTCCGTGGTCAGCGCCAGCACGTCGTGGCCGCGCGCGGCCAACGCCGGCGCGACATGCACGAACTGAGCGGGGAAGTTCTGGTGGACGAGCAGAACCCGCATCGGCGCCCGCCCCTCAGCCCTTCAGCCGCTCCTTCGTCAGCACCTTGGCCAGCTCGACCGCCGGCTGGTCGAACGGATCGATGCCGAGCAGGCGACCGGCCAGAATGGTCTCGAGCATGAAGTGCATGAGGAGGGCGCCCATCGCGCGCTCGTCGAGGGTGGCGACATCGAAGGTGCGGACGGGGCGCCCGGCGCGGGCGAGCGCCTCGGGCAGCGCATGGGCCTGGGCGTCGACGACGTCGCCGATCGCCTTGCCGCCCATGAAGCCGATGCCGGCCTTCTCGGCCATGGCCTTGTCGATGACGGGGCCGACGCCGCGGCTCGCTACGCGGACGACGTTGAGCATGTGCTCGCGCGGGCCGTCCATGTAGAGCTGGAGCTGGCTGTGCTGGTCGAGGGGGCCCAACGCGGCGATCGGGCTGGTGCCTTCGCCGCCCTTGCCCAGGCTTTCGGCCCAGAGCTGCACGTACCAGCGCGAGAAGCTCAAGAGTCGATCGTTGTAGGGCATCATCACCAGCGTATGGACGCCGCGCTCCTTCGACAGCGCCACGGCCGTGGCGGCGCCGACGGCCGGCGCACAGTCGGCCGGCGACTTGGCGGCGAGCATCGCATCGACGACCGACTTGGCTCCGGCGCGGATCTTTCTCGCGTCGAGGCCGCGGGCCAGCGCCGGCATCAGGCCGACGTTGGTAAGGCAGGAGAAGCGGCCGCCGATGCCGGTGTGATGCTCTAGCATGGGAATGCCGAGACCGGAGAACAGCGCCCGGAGACCGTTGGCGACACCGGGCTTGGCCGGCTCGGTGATGCCGAGGAACAGCTCGGGGATGCGCTTCTCGAGCCCGGCCGCCTTGACCGCGGAGAGCGCCGCGATGGCCTGCGCCAGCGTCTCGGAGGTGCCGCCGGACTTCGAGGTGACGACGAAGCGGGTGGTCGCGAGATCGAGCTGGGCGAGCGCGCCCTGAAGCGTGCGGCCGTCCAGGTTGTCGTAGAAGCGGGTGCGCGGGCGCGCCATCTGCTCGGGCGTGGCGGCGCCCGGAATGTTCCAGCCGGCGAGCTGGGCCAGCGTCTGGCCGCCGAGGCCGGAGCCGCCGGTGCCGAAGAAGACGACGATCTTGGCGCGCTTGGAGAGCTTGTCGAGAGCGGCCGTGGCGGCGTCGATGTCGGCGGTGTCGTCGACGATACGCAGGAGCGCGAGGCGGCTTTCGGCGTGGTCGCGCTTGAGCTCTTCCAGGCCCGGCGCCGCCTTATCCAGCCAGCGGGCTAGAGCCGCCCTGTCGAGGCCGTGCTTACCAATGGCGCCGTCGAGACAGCCGTCGATCGTCTGCCGGTATGCGGCCTCACCCTTCGCCTCGCCCATGATCGTCTCCCATCGCCTCTCGCCGCGGACCGGCGTGGGGCAGAGCTAGCCGGATTTGGGGGCCAAGCCAAGCGGCGCGCCGGTCCTCCGTCGTCGCAGCTCACGCCCGCGCACGCTCCGATCACGAAATCGAAACGAGTGTAACCAGCGCCGTCACCGCCCGTAATCCCGAGTGTCAGCGCGATGCTGATGCCCGCTCGAACAACCAACCAAGGAGATGATCATGAGCCGCATACTCGCTTCCCTCGCTCTCACCCTGGCGCTCGCCGGTGGCGCCATGGCCGCCCCCAGGGCCCACATGTCCGGCAAGGCGCCGGCTGCGACCAGCAGCGATTTCGCGACCCAGTTCTTCGCCGAGATGCAGCGCAACATCGGCGGCTGATCCCACCCCGGCTGCTTCCCATTAGTTCAACAAAACCATGGAAATCCGATCATGAGCACCCTTCTCAAGACCCTCGTCGCCGCCTTCACGCTCGCCGCAGGCGTGGCCGTCGCCCAGGCCGACACGATCACGCCGCACGGCGTGTGGGACCAGATCGACATGCAGCACACAAACGGCAAGTAAGCCGCAAACACATTCATCCAAAGCAAAAGCCAAAGGAGATCCGATCATGAGCACCCTTCTCAAGACTCTCATCGCCGCCGCCGCGCTCGCCGCGGGCGTGGCCGCCGCCCAGGCCGACACGATCACGCCCCATGGCGTGTGGGACCAGATCGACATGCAGAACATGCACGACGCGCGCGGCAGGTGAGGGCCGCATCACGGAAACGGCCGCGGAGATGATCTCCGCGGCCGCCCAATTCCGACAGTCGTGTGCGGGTCAGCCGCCGTTGGCGGTAGCCATCACCGGCTTACCGACGATGGTGTCGACGATTCGAGCGGGATCGAGCAGACGCTTGGCCACCCGCTTGGCATCCTCGATCGTCACCGCCTCGACCTCGGCGTTACGCTTGTCGACGTAGTCGATGCCGAGGCTCTCCAGGCTGATGGCCAGGAGCTGGCTGGCGATCTTGGCATTGGTGTCGAAGCGCAGGGCGTATGAGCCGATCAGGTACTTCTTGGCGCCGTCGAGCTCCTCCCTGGTCGGGCCATCGGTGCCGAGGCGCTTGATCTCGCCGCGGATCACCTCCAGCGAGCGGCCCATCTCCTGGTTCTTGGTGGCGACACCGCCGGCCAGGATCGAGGCGTGGCGCATCGGCTGCAGGTAGCTGTAGACCGAGTAGGCGAGGCCGCGCTTCTCGCGCACCTCCTCCATCAGCCGCGATGCGAAGCCGCCGCCGCCGAGGATGTGGTTGACGACGAAGGCCGCCATGAAGTCCGGGTCCTTGCGCGTGATGCCGGAGAGACCGAACACCGCAACCGACTGCGGTACGTTCATCTCGATGATCTTCTGCTCGCCGGCCTTGGGCGCGACCATGGGCACGGGCGACAGCTTCGGCTCGGCCGCGAGGCCGCCGAATACGGTGTCGAGCAGCTTGCCCAGCGTCGCCGCGTCAATGTCGCCGACGGCGACGATCTTCAGGTTCGAGCGGGCGAAGACGCGCGAGCGGTAGCCTTCGAGGTCGTCACGGGTGACAGACTTGACGGTCGCCTCGGTGCCGTTCGACGGGCGGCCGTAGGGGTGCCCCGGGAACGCCGCGGCGAAGAACGCCTTGCCTGCCACCTTCTCCGGATCGCGGTCGGCGTAGACCAGACCGGCCAGGAGCTGGCCGCGGATGCGCTCCACGGCGTCGGCGTCGAAGCGCGGCTTGGTCAGCGCGAGGCGCAGGAGGTCGACGGCCTTGTCGCGATTGGCGGTCAGGGTCTCGAAGCTACCGTACAGGTGGTCCTTGGTGTCCTCGAAGCTCATGCGCATGGCGATCTCCTCCATGCGCTCCTGGAACTCGCTCGACTTCAGGTCGCCGGCGCCCTCGTCGAGCATGGCGGTGATGAAGTTGGCGACGCCCTCCTTGCCGGACGGGTCCTGCGCGTTGCCGCCCTCGAAGGCGAACTTCAGCGCCATCAGCGGGACCGAGTGCTCCTCGACCAGCCAGGCCTCGATGCCGCCGGGGCTCTTGACGGATTGAATGTTCATGGCGTGTGCGGGCCGCGAAAGGTTGACGAGGAGGAAGAGGACGAGGACCGAGAGGCTCAGCGCGATGTCGATGCGGGCGAGCCGGCGCAGGACAACGGCACCGGCCGGGGGCCCATGACGCGATTTCGAAAGCATGTGAGGCTCACTCCTCAAGACCGGCTCTTGGGTGCGCCCGGCGCGGGGCCGGTCATGGCGGCGTCGGCGGGGGCGGGAACGAGCGTTCCCGTGACCGACTGGCGAATGTCGAGATAGCGCCCCGCGGCGCGCTTGATGTCGTCGAGCGTCACCTTGGCGATCTCGCCGGGCCACGCCTCGACCTGGGCGATGGTGCGCCCCGCGGTCAGCGCCCAGCCGTAGCGGCGGGCGAGCGTCGCCTGATTGTCGCTCTCGTAGATGTAGTCGGCGAGGAAGGTGCTCTTGGCGCGCTGCAGCTCGGGCTCCGTGACGCCGTTCTTGCGCACGTCCTCGAGCACGTCGTCCATGGCCTTCTCGATGCGGGCGAGATCGACGCCGTCGGCGGCAATCGCGGTGATGGCGATCTTGCCGCTGTCGAGACCGGTGCCGGAGTACCAGCCCTGCGTGCTCGACGCGACCTGCTGCTCGACGACCAGCTTCTTGTAGAGGCGGCTGGTGGCGCCCGAGGCGATGATCTTGACCAGGATGTCCAGCGCCGCCGCGTCACCCTCCGGAGCCGTGGTGTAGCTCGGGGCATAGTAGTAGCGCGACAGCGACGGCGTGCCGGCGCGAGGATCCTTCAAGTCGACACGGCGCGGGGCGATGTGCGGCGGCTCGCCGGGACGCTCGCGGCGGCCGGTGACCTGCGGGTTCGCCGGGATCTTGCCGTAGGTGCCCTCGGCCAGGCGCATCACCTCATCGAGCGTGACGTCGCCGGAGACGATGAGGATGGCGTTGTTCGGCGCGTAGTAGTGCTTGTAGAACGTCAGCGCATCCTCCTGGGACAGCCGCGCCATCTCGCGCTCCCAGCCGATGATCGGGATCTTGTAGGGGTGGTTCAGGTACAGCGCGGCGTCCATCTGCTCGTCGAGCATGGCGCTGGGATTGTTGTCGATGCGCGAGCGGCGCTCCTCGAGGATGACGTTGCGCTCGGTCAGCACCTCCTTCTCGGTCAGGCGCAGGTTGACCATGCGGTCCGCCTCCATGCCCATGACCTCGCCGAGGCGCTCCTTGGAGATGCGCTGGAAGTACGAGGTCGCGTCGTGGCCGGTGAAGGCGTTGTCCTGGCCGCCCAGCCGCGACACGATCTTGGAGAACTCGCCCATCGGAATCTTCTCCGTGGACTTGAACATCAGGTGCTCGAGGAAGTGCGCGATGCCGCTGACACCCTTGGGCTCGTCGGCGGCGCCGACCCTGTACCAGACCATGTGGGTGACGACCGGGGCGCGGTGATCGGGGATGACCACGACGCGCATGCCATTCGAGAGCTGGCTCTCGGCGGCGCGGGTCTCGGCGCGGGCGGCGAGGGAGGACTGGAGGAATGCGAGCATGATGAACGCCAGGGTGAGGAGGGGGGATCGGGGGGAAGCAGGGTTCAGCATCAGCGGCCCTTGGCCCTTTCAGGTTCGACCTCGGCCGGCGGCACGCCGCGGGCCTGCAGTGCACCGGCACGGAGCCCAGACCGGCGCAACATTCCTTACGTCGGCACGGCGCGGCCCGGACCAGCCTCGAAGCATCGCACGATGTCGGCTGCCGGGATCACGATGTCAAATGACAACGGTGTAAGGCAAGGGCAAGGCGGCAGGACGCGGTCAGGCCGGCCATCGGAGGTGCGCGGGTTGGGCTCCTACTCCTCGTCGGCCTGCTTGGAGCCCTTGTTCCAGCTCTGCAGCGCGGAGAAAACCGAGGCGCGGCATAGTCCCAGCGGACCCTTGGCGGTGTCGGCGCTCATGTCGCCGCGCATCTTGGCCAGCTCGTAGTGCTGCTTGCAGTACTCGGCCTGCTGGCGCTCGAGATCGGCCTGGGAGACTTTCTTCTGGTTGTCCGGGTCCTTGACGTCGGCAATGGAGACCTCGGGCGCCTGCCCGGTGCCCGGCTCCGGCAGCCGTTCGAGGGACGGCGGCACGACGAGGCCCTGCCGCTCCTTGATCTGCGCCACTTTCGGGGCCGACTGGTTGTTGAGGCCCATGGCGTCGAAGATCTTGCCGTTGAACTGCACATCGCCCGGCGAGCATCCCGCCAGCGCCAGCGTCAGGGCGGCGGCGGCCACATAGAGGGCGCGCTTTCGTGCTCCCGGCGCTTCTCCCGGCTGCATCGGCATGGCTCCCCTCCGTTCACCCCGGACGCGCGACGAATGCCCCATCATGTTGCGCTACAATGGATTTGCGGCGTCTTTGCGACTCGCCACGAACGACTCATACAACAGGCCGACGACCCCGGCAACGATGGCGACGTCGGCGATGTTGAACACGTACCAGTAGAACCCGAAGGCGTGCAGCGAGAAGAAGTCGGCCACGCCGCCCAGCCGGACCCGGTCGATGGCGTTGCCGATGGCGCCGCCGATGATCAGCGCCAGGCTCCAGGCCATGAGCCGGGTGGTCGCGGGGCGGGTCAGCCAGACCCAGAGCGCCAGGGAGGCCGCGAGGGCGAAGGACGCGAGCAGGATCTGCCCGGCGAGCGTGCCGGCCTGCAGCAGCGAGTAGCTGATGCCGATGTTCTTGACGAAGACGAGGTCGAGGAACGGCGTCACGGCGATGCGCATGCCCTCGCGGATGCCGTAGACCGAGAGCATCCACCACTTGTGGGCCTGGTCGACCAGCGCGGTGGCGAGAACGACGGCGAGTCCGAGCCGCGCCTGCGGCCCCCACAGCCAGCCCTCCCCCTTCATCCCCTCCCCGGTCATGCGCGGCCCAGCTTGGCGAGCTCGCGCACGGCGGCGGCGTCACGAGCCGAGAGGTCCGGATAGTCCGGGTCGGAGCCGACGTCCGTCGTGATGCGCCAGGAGCGGGCGCACTTCCTGCCCTCGGCGCGCACCGGCACGACCGCCACGCCCTTGACGTCGGGGAGCGTAAAGGCGCCCTCGGGCGGGTTGCCGTCGATCAGCTCCAAGCCCGAAGTGAGGCAGATCTCGGCCATGTCGACGCCGGCGAGCACCGGCTTCAGGGCCTCGTCGGCGATGTAGACCCGCGGCGCCGCCTCGAGGCTCGAGCCGATGCGCTTTGCCGCGCGCTCGATCTCCAAGGCGCCTGTCACGACGCGGCGGACGTTGCGCACGCCCTCCCACTTGGCGGCGAGCACGTCGTCGCGGCGGCCCCATTCGCTGGCCCACTCGGCATCCGGGAACGTCTCCAGATGCACGGAGCCCTTGCTGGAGGGATAGCGGGCGAGCCAGGCCTCCTCGGCAGTGAACGACAGGATCGGCGCCAGCCAGACGGACGAGCAGCGGAAGATCTGATTGATCACCGTCAGCGCGGCGAGGCGGCGCGTGCTCGAGGGCGCGTCGCAGTAGAGCGCGTCCTTGCGGATATCGAAGTAGAAAGCCGAGAGCTCCGTGTTCATGAAATGCGACAGCCGGGCCACCACGAGACGGTAGTCATAGGCGGCGAAGGCGGCCCTGATCTCGTCGGCGAGCTCGGCAAGCCGGTGGAGCATCAACAGCTCCAGCTCGAAGCCGCGCGCCTTCATCAGCTCGACGGTGACGCGGTCCTCGTCCTCGCGATAGTGAGCGAGGGCACCGAGCATCCAGCGCAGCGTGTTGCGCAGCTTCCTATAGGCATCGGAGGCGGCGGCGACGATCGACGGCCCGAAGCGGATGTCGTTGGTGGTGTCGGCCGAGGCCACCCACAGGCGCAGGATGTCGGCGCCGGATTTCGCCATCACGTCCTGCGGCGACAGCACGTTGCCCTTCGACTTCGACATCTTCTCATCCCCCTTCTCGTCGAGGATGAAGCCGTGCGTCAGCACGACGTCGAAGGGGGCGCGGCCGCGCGTGCCGCAGCTTTCGAGAAGCGACGACTGGAACCAGCCGCGGTGCTGGTCCGAACCCTCGAGATACATGACACGGTCGTTGCCGCCATCGACCTTGCGCTTGACGCCGGCGAGGCCGGGGAAGGCCTTCGGGTCCTCGAGCGTGAAGGCGTGCGTGGAGCCTGAATCGAACCAGACGTCGAGGATGTCCGTCGCCTGCTGCCACTCGGCGGGGTCCTTGACCAGCCCGGAGAGGAAGCGCTCCCTGGCGCCGGCCTCGAACCAGACGTCGGCGCCGTGCTCGGCGAACGCCTCGGCGATGCGCTGGACCAGCTTCGGCGACATGTCCTCGCGCAGCTTGGAGCCGTTGGGGATGACCTCGCCGGTGTCCTTGTGGACGAAGACGGTGATCGGCACGCCCCAGGCGCGCTGGCGCGACAGCACCCAGTCGGGGCGGCCAGAGACCATGCCGGTGATGCGGTTCTGTCCGGATGCCGGAACCCACTCGGTGTGCTCGATGGCGGCAAGGGCCAGCTCGCGCAGCGAACGGTTGCCGCCGGCGCCGGCCAGCGGCTTGTCCATGGCCACGAACCACTGCGGCGTGTTGCGGAAGATGACCGGCTTCTTGGAGCGCCAGGAGTGCGGGTACTGGTGCTTCAGACGGCCGCGCGCGATCAGCGCGCCCGCGTCCGCCAGCGCCTTGATGACGGCATCGTTGGCGTCGCCCTTGTCACCGTTCTCCTTGAGGACGCGCTTGCCTTCGAAGCCCGGCGCCTCCTTGGTCAGCACGCCATCCGGCCCGACGGTGAACGGGATCGTGGTGTCGATGCCGCGGTCGCGCAGCTGCTTCTGGCAAGCGGTCCAGATGTTGTAGTCGTCGGCGCCGTGACTCGGCGCGGTATGGACGAAGCCGGTGCCGGTGTCGTCTGTGACATGGTCGCCGTCGAGCAGAGGCACGTCGAAGTCATAGCCGTTGCCGCGCAGCGGATGGGCGCAGAGCACGCGCGACAGCTCCTCGCCCGTCACCGTCTCGCGGCGCTCGTAGGCCTCGACCTTGGCGGCCTTCATGACGTCGGCGGCGAGCTTGTCTGCCAGGATGTAGCGATCACCCGCCTTTGCCCAGTTGCCTTCCGGCGCCTTGGTCACCTCGTAGAGGCCGTAGCCGATGCGCGAGGAGAACGAGACGGCGCGGTTGCCGGGGATGGTCCAAGGCGTGGTGGTCCAGATCACCACCGAGGCGTCGATAAGCTCGGGCTTGAGGCACGCCTGGTCGGCGCGGCGCATCTGCTGCGCGTCACCCCAGTCGGCATCCTGGATGACCTTGAATTTCACCCAGATCGTGTCGCTCTGGTAGTCCTGGTACTCGACCTCGGCCTCGGCGAGCGCGGTCTGCTCGACCACCGACCACATGACCGGCTTCGAGCCGCGGTAGAGCGAGCCGTTCATGGCGAACTTCATCAGCTCGCGGGCGATGGCCGCCTCGGCGGGGAAGCTCATCGTCGTATAGGGATGGTCCCAGTCGCCGACCACGCCGAGGCGCTTGAACTCCTCGCGCTGGACGTCGATCCACTTGCCCGCGAACTCGCGGCACTCCGCCCGGAAGGCATTGATCGCCACCGGATCGGAGAAATTCGGCTTCTCGCGGCCCTTCTCGCGGTAGCTCTCCTCGACCTTCCATTCGATCGGCAGGCCGTGGCAGTCCCAGCCGGGCACATAGTTGGAATCGTGGCCGAGCATGGTCTGCGACCGGGCGACGAGGTCCTTGAGGATCTTGTTGAGCGCGTGGCCGATGTGGATGTTGCCGTTGGCGTAGGGGGGGCCGTCGTGGAGCACGAACTTGGGCCGCCCCTGGCCCTGCTCGCGGAGCTGGCCGTAGAGATCGGTGTCCTGCCAGCGCTTCAGGAGCTTGGGCTCCAGCTCGGGCAGGCCGGCCTTCATAGGGAAGTCGGTCTTGGGCAGGTAGAGCGTCTCGCTCCAGTCACGGCCTTTCTCCGCCGGTTTGGGGGGCTCGGCCGGCTTGGGGGGCTCCGCCGGCTTGGGGGGCTCGGCTGCCTTCGGCGGCTCCGGCTTGGCTGGCTCGGCCGCGGCGGCGGGCTCGGCGGGCTTCGGAGCATCGGCCGGCTTGGCGGCCTTCGCGGAGACCGGCTTGGCCGCCGGACGGCTCCCCGTCGCCGCCGCCTTGGGCTCGGGCGCCGCCGCTGGCTCGGCCTTCGCCGCCTTTGCAGCCTTCGGCTCGGCCGCGGGCTTGCTCTTCCCCGCCTTGCTCTTCTCAGGCTTGCTCTTGTCGGTTTTGGCGGGCTTGTCGCCCGGTCCGCGGCTGTTCGGCATGACGGCTCAATCCGGTCCTCAAATCAGACGCGGGTTCTAGCAATCGCGCGCTGAACAATCCACCCGTGATTGGCCACCGGCGATTGGCCACCCGCGATGGCCGGCCAGCGGATCAGGCCGGCGCCGAACCCGCCGAGGCCAGGATCTCGCGCACCCTGGCGACGTCCAACCCCATCTGCTCCTTCAGGGCCTCCGGGGTCGGGAAGCGGCGGTCGGGGCGGACGAAATCGATGAATTCGACCTCGATCTGGCGGCCGTAGAGATCGCCGTCGAAATCGAGTAGGAAGACCTCGAGCACGGGCTTGCCGTCGTCGAAGGTCGGGCGCGTGCCGAGATAGCCGGCGGCCGGATGAATTTCCCCGCCGATGTGCACGCGTACGGCGTAGATGCCGTGAGCTAGCGCCGTGCCCTTGAGCATGGGGATGTTGGCGGTCGGATAGCCGAGGCCGGTGCCGCGCCTGGCGCCGCCCACGACCTTGCCGGCGACGCGCCAAAAATGGCCGAGCTCGCTGGCCGCGTCCCTAACGTCGCCCTGGGCCAGCAACAGTCGGATGGCGCTGGAGGAAAACACCTCGCCGCCCTCGGCGACGGGAGCGATGACCGAGACGCCGAAGCTCAGCTCGCGGCCGGCGTCCTTCATCATCTCCGGGTTGCCGCCGCGGCCCTTGCCGAAGAAGAAGTCGTAGCCGATGACGACGTGGCTGACGCCCAGTCCGGCGACGAGGATTCGCTCGATGAAGTCGCGGGCGGTGAGCGAGGCGAAGCCGGCGTCAAACGGCAGCACGAAGGCCACCTTGATGCCGAAGCGCTCGAGCAGGGCGAGCTTCTGGTTGAGGTCGGTCAGGCGGAAGTGCGGCTCGGAGGGGTGGAAGTGCTCGCGCGGATGCGGCTCGAACACCATCACGGCCGATGGGCGGCCGAGCTCGCGGGCCTTGGCAACGGCCTCGGCCAGCAGCGCCTGATGGCCACGGTGGACGCCGTCGAAATTGCCGATGGCGACCACGGCTCCGCGCGCGTTGGCGGGCACGTGCGTGGAACCGTGGATGACCATCATGGCCGCATTCCTGTTCACATCCCTTTCCCGAAAGTACGGGGAGAGGGGGACCGGTCGTCAAGCCGCCGGCTTCAGGGGCACCATCAGCACGGCCTCGCCGACGAGGATCGGCGTGCCGTTGACGGTGCACACCGTCTCGAAGCGGGCGCGCTTCTTGGCCTCGATCAGCTCGACGACCTTCACGGTGGCGGTGACGGCGTCGCCGATCTTGACCGGGCCCTTGAAGTTCAAGGTCTGCGAAACGTAAATGGCGCCGGGGCCCGGCAGCTCCATGCCGAATACGGCCGAGATGAAACCGGCCGAGAGCATGCCGTGGGCGATGCGCTCCTTGAACATTGTTTTGGCCGCATAGTCGGCGTCCAGATGCACCGGGTTGCGGTCGCCGGAAATCTCGGCGAAACCGACGATGTCCTTCTCGGTGACGGTCTTCGTGAGCGAGGCCTCCTGGCCGAGCTTCAGGTCCTCGAAATAGGTCGTCTTGAGCGTCATGACGGCGGTCTCCGATGGCATGAGATGAGGTCCGCCGTACCCGGCCCGGCGGAGCGGCGGGCAACCTAGCGGCAGGCTTTGTGCGCCGCAACACTCTCGTTCGTACCCTCCTCGGCGCCCGGGCGCACGCCGCGCGTGCATTTGAGGGTTGCACGATACTGCCCCGCGGGGTTATAAGGCCCGATCCCCAACTTGTTACGGTTCTCGCACTAAGGCTTCCGCGCCACCCGCGGAAGCGGGAGCAAACTCATATGAGCGATCGCAAGCCGCTGATGCCCAAGGCCACCGCCGTGTGGCTGGTCGAGAACACGTCGCTGTCGTTCGAGCAGATCGCCGCGCTGTGCGGGCTGCACGTGCTCGAGGTCAAGGGCATCGCCGACGGCGACGTGGCCCAGGGCATCAAGGGCATGGACCCGATCTCCAACGGCCAGCTGACGCGCGAGGAGATCCAGGCCGGCGAGGAGGACCCCGCGCACGTGCTGCGGCTGGCGGAGTCCAAGGTCGCCGTGCCGCAGGTCACGACCCGCAAGGGCCCGCGCTTCGTGCCGGTGTCGCGCCGCCACGACCGCCCGAACGCCGTGCTCTGGCTGCTGCGCAACCATCCGGAGCTCAAGGACAGCCAGCTCATGCGCCTCGTCGGCACCACGAAGCCGACCATCGCGCAGATCCGCGATCGCACGCACTGGAACTCGCCCAATCTCGTCGCACAGGATCCTGTGACGCTCGGGCTGTGCTCGCAGACCGACCTCGATGCCGAGGTGAAGAAGGCGGCACAGCGGCTCGAGCGCGAGCGCAAGGAGGCCAACCGCGGCGGCGAGGTCGAGCGCGCCGGCACGCTGCTGCCGACCTCGGAGACGACCACCATCCCCGGCCTCGGCCCGCAGCCCTACGCGGAAATCGTGCAGCCGAAGCAGGAGGAGCAGCGCGAGGAGACGGAGGCCGAGGAGGAGGCGCGCGTGTTCGCCAAGCTCAAGGGCCTCAGCAAGGGCCAAGAGGACCAGCCGGACACGGAGTGAGGCAGACGGTCAGGCCTCGGCCGGGCGCACGTTGGCTGCGATCCAGGCGGCGAGCTCTTCCTCGGCGAGATCGCCAGCCGCCAGCCGCATCATCACATCCACCGCGGCCGGCGACGTAAATGCAGGCTGCAGCTCATTCTTGACCAGAAAAACGACCATTGCAGCGAAGGCAGCACGCTTGTTGCCGTCGATGAATGGGTGATTTCGCGCCAGACCGAAGGCGTAGGCGGCCGCCAGCGCCGGAATCTCGGTCTCGCCATATGCCCATTTGTTTCGGGGCCGGTCGATGGCCGACTGTAGCATGCCCTCGTCTCGCAAGCCGAGTGGGCCGCCGAAGATCGCCAGCTGCTCCTCGTGGATACGAATGATCTGGTGGAAGGTGATCCAGCGCGGCTCCTTCACTTGGCAAGGGCCTTGAACACTGCCGCGTACCTGTGCATCGCCTCCCGCGCGATGCGCATCGTTTCTTCGTCGTCATCGCTATGGGGGGTAATTGTCAGCGTGCGATCGGGTCCCTCGGTCACCAGCACCGCATCCCCCTGCTCCAATCGCAGGCGGGCCAACAGCTCCTTGGGCAGGATGAGGCCTGTCGAGTTGCCGATCTTCTTGAGCTCGAGGCGCATCGGACGTCTCCACGTTATACAAAACGTATAACACTTCTTGATACCTGACGTCGAGGCTTTCGAAGGGGGAGCATTGACCATATGGGCGGCATCCCGCAGGGTGCGGGCTCGCACTCAGCCACGGATCGCCATGCGCATTGCCCTTCTCGCCGACATCCATTCCAACCGCGAGGCCCTCTCGGCCTGTCTCGAGGACGTGCATGCCAAGGGCGTCGACCGCATCATCTTCCTCGGCGACTACGTCGGCTACGGCGCCGATCCGGAGTGGTGCGTCGAGACGGTGATGGCGGAAGTCGGCAACGGCGCCGAGGCGATCATGGGCAACCACGATTGCGCCGTCTCGAGCAACCGCGAGACGATGAACGCCAACGCGCAGATCACGCTGGAGTGGACGCGCGGACAGCTCGGCACCGCGACGCGCGCCTTCCTCGCCGGGTTGCCGCTGCAGGTCTCCGACGGCTCGCGCCTGTTCGTCCACGCCGAAGGCTCGGCGCCGTCGAAGTGGAACTACGTCATGGACGCGGAGGACGCGGCGACGAGCTTCCGCGGCACCAGCGCGCGGCAGACCTATTGCGGGCACGTCCACCGGCCGGCGCTGTTCGCCTGTGCCGCCACGGGCAAGCTCACGCACTTCGTTCCTGTCGCGGGCGTTCCCGTGCCGCTGCTCACCCAGCGCCGCTGGCTCAGCGTGGTCGGCTCCGTCGGCCAGCCGCGCGACGGAAACCCCGCCGCCGCCTGGAGCCTCCTCGACACGGAACGGAACGAGATCTCATTCCTGCGCGTCGCCTACGACAACGAAGCGGCGGCGCGGAAGATCCTCAAGGCGGGGCTGCCCGAGGCGCTGGCGAAGCGGCTGATGGTCGGGCGATGAAGGGCGGGCACGGAGCAGGCGGGGCAGTGGATTCCGGGGCGGTACGATGGCGCTGGCAACCCTGACGACGGGTCGCATTCTCGACGGGTTCACCGTCGGCGAGATGCTGCACAAGGGCGGCATGGCGATGCTGTGGCGGGTGTCGAAGCCCGGCTACGACTTTCCTCTGCTGATGAAAGTTCCGGTGCTGTTCGAGGGCGAGGACCCGGCGGCCATCGTCGGCTTCGAGATGGAGCAGATGATCCTGCCCCGGCTCACCGGGCCGCACGTGCCGAGGTTCGTCGCCGCCGGCGACTTCTCGGTGCAGCCCTACATCGTGATGGAGCAGATCGAGGGCGACACGCTGCTGCCGCTGATCACACAGCTGCCGCTGCCCTACGAGCGCGTCGCCGACATCGGCGCCCGCGTGGCGATGGCCATCAACGACCTGCACCGCCAGCACGTGATCCATCTCGACGTTAAGCCGTCGAACATCATCCTGCGGCCGACCGGCGAGGCGGCGCTGATCGACTTCGGGCTGTCGCGGCACGAGCAGCTTCCCGACCTCATGGACGAGGAGTTCCGGCTGCCCTACGGCACCGCGCCGTACATGGCGCCGGAGCAGATCATGGGGGTCAGGAGCGAGCCCAGAAGCGACATCTTCGCGCTCGGCGCCCTGATGTACTTCTTCTCCACCGGCGTCAGGCCGTTCGGCGATCCGCAGCGGCTCCGCGGGCTCAAGCGGCGGCTGTGGCGCGATCCCATCCCGCCGCGCAAGCTGCGCAAGGATTTTCCGCCGTGGCTGCAGGAGATCATCCTCAAGTGTCTCGAGGTCAACCCGGCGTGGCGCTACCCGAATGGCAGCCAGCTGGCGTTTGACCTTTCTCACCCCAGCCAGGTCAAGCTGACGACGCGCTCGGAGAGGCTTCGCCAGGACCCGTGGATGACGGCGATGAAGCGCCGCTTCGACCCCGACACCCAGCACATGCCGCAGCGCAAGGAGGAGATGGCGAAACTCCTCGATCTGGCGCCGATCATCGCGGTGGCGATCGACCTCGAAGCCGGCGACACGCTGACCGAGGCCCTGCGCACGACGGTGAAGCGCGTTCTCGACACGGTGCCGGGGGCGCGCGTCGCCTGCCTCAACGTGCTCAAGGAAAGCCGGCTGATGATCGACACGACGCTCGACGAGGAGGGGCACTCCAAGCACATCCGCCGCCTCGTGCAGCTCAAGGGCTGGGCGCAGCCGCTGAGGCTCGACGAGGGCCGCATCAGCTATCACGTTCTGGCGGCGACGAGTCCGGCGGCCGCGATTCTCGAATATGCGCGGTCCAACTCGGTCGACCACATCGTGCTCGGGGCGCGCGCCAACTCGACCATGCGCACGCTGCTCGGCAGCGTCTCGGCTGAAGTGGCGGGCCACGCGCCGTGCACCGTCACCGTGGTGCGGCCGCCGCGCACGGGGATCGAGGGCGCCGAAGCTGAGGCGAAGGAGACGGCGGCGGCGCAGTAGGCGCTCGCGCGGGGCGATCGCCCCGGCTCACGGGCGGTTCAGGCGGCGGGCGCTTTCGGCGAGGGTCGCGGTATCGAGGCGGCCGTCACGCTCGGCCAGCAGCAGCGCCGCGAGCACCGAATAGACCTGATCGGTGTCATAGCTGACCAGCAAGAGATCGACGCCGGCGTTGAGCGCCGCCACCGCCGCGCTCCCCGTGGCGCCGAGGCCCCAGGACGGCTCCCCGGCGTAGGCCGCGCGCATGCTCAGGTCGTCGGTGATGAGGACGCCCTCGTACTTCCAGTCGCGGCGGATGATGCCGGTCACGACCTTCTTCGACAGCGAGGCCGGGCGCTCGGCGTCGACGGCAGACAGGCGCACGTGGCCGAGCATAAGGTAGGTTGAGGACGGCCGTGGTCCGCTCCGGAACGGAACCCAATCGGTGCCTTCGAGAACCGCCTCGGGCAACTCCAGCCGCGCCTCGGAAACGTGGGTGTCCTTGGCGAGGCGGCCGAGCCCTGGGAAGTGCTTCAGCGTGCACGAGACACCCGCCTCGGCGAGGCCCTGGCAGTAGGCCTCGGCGGTCTCGGCGACGATGCCCGGCTCTCGCGCGATCGCGCGGCGATAGATGCGCGTGTGGGCGTCGGCGCTGCTGCGAACATTGAAGTTGAGGTCGACGACCGGCGCCAGGTTCAGCGTCACGCCCAGGCGGGCCAGGTCGGCGCCCTGCTTGCGTCCGTAATCGAAGGCGACGGCGCGGCGGCCCTCGCTCGAGTTGACCTTGGCTACCAACGTGGCCAGTGACGGCAGGCGGTCGAGCGGTGGCGAGAGGCGCGAGACCTCGCCGCCCTCCTGGTCGCTGGCGATGATCAGCGGGGGCAGGCCCTGGGCCCGCCGGATCGCCTGCCAGCCGGCGATCTCGGCGGCGACGTCGTCCGCCTTGCGGCGCTCGACATTGCGCGCGGTGATGAAGACGCCGCCGATGGCGCGGGCCTCGATCAGGCGGCGGATCTCGGCGCGATCGCGATAGCCGGCAATGAGGTGGCGGCCGAGCCGCTCCAGGCTGGCGCGATCGGCGGCCAGCACCTCGGCGCGCATTTCGCCGAAGCGAGTTTCCGCGGCGAGAGCGGCAACGGCTCCGGTCATGGCCAGCGACAGGGTCACGAGCGCGGCGAGCCGCGAGACGGCGGTGGCCCGCGCCGCTCCAGCGCGAAGTCCACGCATCGCGACGCCGATCAGCATCGCCGATCCAGCCAGCAGGACGGCCAAGCCCAACGGCCGTACGCCGGCCAGCCCCGGCGAGCGCCAGTCGAGGCCGAAGGCGGCAGCCAGAAGCGCGGCAGGAAGGGCAATCCCGTAAGCGGTGGCGGGCATGGACGAGGCGTCACCTTTCTGAACATGTGATCTCTAGTGTGATGATCGAGAAGTCCGTTTCATACTTTGCGGCTAGGTCGGGAGACGGACTTCTCGATCTGAATCACACTAGAAACATAGTGTTGGCTAGTGTCGTGATCGCGAAATTCGTCACATTCTCCGGCACGCTCGGAACGGATTTCGCGATCTGAACGACACTAGCGCACGGCCGGAACGAAAATGCGGCGTGGGAATCCTACCGCAATACGTCCGTGGGGTGACGGATCTTGCTCAGTTCTCGTTAATTCGACGACGCGGTTGCGCATCCGGGCGGCGCGGAGCAGGACCACGGTGGGGTCGACTGCCGCCTTCACGCGTCGGCAGACCGCGCGGCCCTTATCCGCAACGCGCGGTCGAGCATCGTCGCCGGACCTGCCAGAATCGCCCGCCACTCGGCGCGCGACCGCGCCAGCCAGCCGGCCCAGCTGAACGAGCCGTCGCCCTGGCGCGCGACCTCACGGACGGCGACGGCGAAGATGCCGGCGTGAACGAATGGCGAGAGCGGGATGCCGAGCCTCTGCGTGTAGATGACGACGATCGGGGTCAGCCATCCCAGGAACACGATCAGACCCCAGCGCCTCTCGGCCTGCAGCGAGCCTGTCAGATACCACGTCAGCACGACGGCCAGGGCCGTCAGGTCGTAGCTCATCATGTAGGGGCTGATCAGCGGCGTCGCGGAGACGAGGACAAAGCTCCGGAGCCTCGGGTCGGGGGTTCGCGTCACCGCCCAGGCCGCCGCCAGCAGGGTGGGTACGGCAACGGCAACCTGCACCATCATGGCCGGTCCGTAGGCAAGGCCGGCCGAACGCACCGCCCCGAGCACCGAGGACATCAGCAGGGCATAGAAATCGGTGAACGGCGTGACCTGCATCGCGAACATCTGGAAGCGCTTGGTCAGCGTCAGGTAGGTCACCCACGGCTCGGTGCCGAGCAACGCCACGGTGAGGGCGACCGAGGCGACGGCAACGATGCCGGCGGTCAGCATGGTCCGCCATGCGGCGAGTGCCAGCAGGGCGAGCGGCAGCGCGAACAGCAGCTGCGGCTTGAAGGCGAGCACGCCCAGCAGCACACCGGCCAGCACCGGCCGCGTCTCCAGCCACAGGATGGCGGCGATGAACAGCGCAGCGGTGAAGAAGCCGTTGTGACCATGGATCAGGTTCATGATCGTGGCCGGGGCCACCATGAGAAGCAGCAGTGCCGAAAGACGCTGGCCCCGCTCGACGACGGACAGCGCCACCGCCAGAAATGCGGCATAGCCGGCGATCGTCCACGCCGCGAGGGCCGGGAAATAGGGCAGTAGCGAGAATGGCCAGCACCAGAGCAGCGCGTTGAGCGGATAGCTCCAATTGTGGAACTCGAGCGGGTGGCCGAAGAGCCGGCTGATCTCGGCATGATAGGCTTGGAGATCGAGCAGATGCTCGGGATGGGGCCCGAAGGCGATGCGTGGCCCGGCCCAGGCGTTGATGAAGTCGCGGCCGACCTGATAGCCGAGGACATCGAGACCGCCGCCCACCGGCAAGTAGTGCATCACCACCAGGCGACCACATAGAAACAGTGGAATCGCGAAAAACGTGACGAGAAAGAAGATGCGCTGGCGGCCCGTGCTGTCGCAGCCGATGTCGGCAAGCTCGGATTCGCCGAGCCGGCCGGGCGAGCGGGCCTTCCAAGCCTGGGCATACGTCGCGATACGCATGTCGAAGATCCGTCCGGCCAAGAGCGCTGCAGAGACCCCACTGTGCGGCCCACATTGGGCGAAACTGCTTGCGATCACGTAAAGTTAAGCCGGCATGAACGATTTCCGGCATCGGGCATCGGAAATGCGGCCAGCCGCGCCGAGCCGCCTTTCGGATCATTGCTGATGCTCCCCGATCCGTGCTGAAAATCGCGGCATAACCCTGTCAGAGGGGATCACGGGAGGAAATCGATGAGCCGCTACCACGAGGTCTACGAAGGCTGGCAGAAGGATCCTGAAGGGTTCTGGGGCGAGGCCGCCCGCGACATCACCTGGTACAAGGTGTGGGACAAGGTGCTCGACCCGTACGCCGGACAGTACGGCCGCTGGTTCGTCGGCGCGGAGTGCAACACCGCCTACAACTGCCTCGACCGTCACGTCGAGGCCGGCCATGGCGCGCGGCGGGCGATGATCTATGACAGCCCCGTTACCGGCCAGCAGCGCTTCTACACCTACGCCGAGCTGACGCACGAGGTGACGACGCTCGCCGCCGTGCTCACCAATCTCGGCGTCAAGCAGGGCGACCGCGTCATCGTCTACATGCCGATGATCCCCGAGGCGGTGATGGCCATGCTCGCCTGCGCCCGCATCGGCGCCATTCATTCCGTCGTGTTCGGCGGCTTCGCCGCGGCCGAGCTCGCCACCCGCCTCACCGACGCCAAGCCGGTGGCCATCCTGTCCGCCTCGTGCGGCATCGAAGGCTCCCGCATCGTCGAGTACAAGCCGCTGCTCGACAAGGCGATCGAGCTGACCGAGAACAAGCCCAGCGCCGTGCTGATGCTGCAGCGGCCGCAGGCGAAGGCGACGATGATCGCCGGCCGCGACCACGACTGGGCGGCGTCGGTGGAGCAGGCCAAGGCCGCCGGCCAGACGGCTGCGTGCGTGCCGGTCAAGGCCACGGACCCGCTCTACATCCTCTACACGTCGGGCACCACCGGACAGCCGAAGGGCGTCGTGCGCGACAACGGCGGCCACATGGTGGCTCTCAAATGGACCATGAAGAACCTCTACGGCATCGAGCCGGGCGAGGTGTTCTGGGCCGCCTCGGACGTCGGCTGGGTCGTCGGGCACAGCTACATCTGCTACGCGCCGCTGCTGCACGGCGCCACCACCGTCGTCTACGAGGGCAAGCCGGTCGGCACGCCGGACGCCGGCGCGTTCTGGCGCATGATCTCGGAGCACCGCATCTCGGCGCTGTTCACTGCGCCAACCGCCTTCCGCGCCATCAAGAAGGAGGACCCGGAGGGCACCTTCGTCAAGAAGTACAACCTCGGCTGCCTGCAGACGCTGTTCCTGGCCGGCGAGCGCGCCGATCCCGAGACGATCAAGTGGGCAGAGAAGCAGCTCGGCGTTCCGGTCATCGACCACTGGTGGCAGACGGAGACCGGCTGGGCCATCGCCGGCAACCCGATCGGCCTCGGCAAGCTGCCGGTGAAGTATGGCTCGCCGACGGTGCCGATGCCGGGCTTCCAGCTCGACGTGCTCGACGACAAGGGCCATCCGGTGGAGCCGGGCCATCCGGGCACGCTGGCCATCAAGCTGCCGCTCCCTCCCGGCTGCCTGCCGACGCTGTGGAACAACGACGAGCGCATGCGCAAGAGCTATCTCGTCGACTTCCCCGGCTACTACACGACCTCGGACGCCGGCTTCCGCGACGCCGACGGCTACGCCTACGTCATGGCGCGCACCGACGACGTCATCAACGTCGCGGGCCACCGCCTCTCCACGGGCCAGATGGAAGAGGTCGTCGCCAAGCACAAGAACGTCGGCGAGTGCGCGGTGATCGGCGTGCACGACGACATGAAGGGCCAGATGCCGCTCGGCTTCGTCGTGCTCAACGCCGGCGTCGACCGCCCCGCCGCCGAGATCGAAGCGGAGGTCATCAAGCTCGTCCGCGACGAGATCGGCCCGGTCGCCGCGTTCAAGAACGTCATCGTCGTCAAGCGCCTGCCGAAGACGCGCTCGGGCAAGATCCTGCGCGGCACCATGCGCTCGATCGCCGACGGCGAAACTTACAAGATGCCGGCGACGATCGACGATCCGGCCATCCTCGGCGAGATCACCGACATGCTCAAAGGGCGCGGCATGGCCAAGGGCAGCGAGGCACCGCCGGCTTGAACGCCGCGGCACCGGCCGCGCAACGATCAAGGGGTGGCCTCGACGAGGCCACCCCTTTTTCAATGAGCATGTGGCTCGGTATCAGTTGCCGAAGTTCTTCGGGCAGCTCTCGAGCAGCAGCTTGTTGAGCGCGGTCAGCATCTGCCCCTCGAACAGGCCAAAGTAGTCCTCGGCCGTGGCGGCGGTCCAAATGGCGCCCTTGACCGCCGTTGGCGCCTCGATCTTGCCGACGTTGAGCTTGGCCTTCACGGCCTTGCCGTCCTTGAACTCGAACGCCGGCGTCAGCTCCACCGTCACGGAGGCCGCCTTCTCGCCTTCCTTGGTGCTGTCCACCTCGCACTTCGCGGAATGCTTCGGCAGCGCGAGCGTGTGCGCCGGCTTCGTCAAGGCGTCGGCCAGGGACTGGCCCGGGACGACCAGAGGAACCGAGCAGCGCGCGTCGCCGAACGACCACGACAGCTTCTTCTTCTCGACACTCTGGGCGATGTCGGCCTTGCTCCAGGTCTTGAGCAGGTCGCACTTGACGTCGCCGGAGCCGGCCTTCTTGACGGCAACCGCGCACAGGTTCTGCTCGCAGGTCTTGAGCGCGGCCTTCTCGGCCTCCTTGTCGGCGGCGGCCGGAGTAGCGGCGGCGAGCAGCACGAGCGCGGACACGAGACCGGCTGCGCCCGAGGTCAGCCTCGGTGCCCAAAGATTGATCATGGATTGGAACCCCCAGAATGCGGTGCTTGGCGACGGGAACGCGCGCGGCATCGCCCGCGCGACGACACTCCGGTGTCGCTGAATTGAGCCGAAACGATGTCAAGCGGAGACGCCAGTCCACACCGTCCACAAGGCGATGCCTGGAAGCAACGCGGATAGGGTGGGCCCTGCTCTCAACCCGGTGATCCAGGTCAGCCGCCGCGCGCCTCGGTCACAGCGGCGGCCGGCGTCACCGGCTTGACGCGGATGGCGGTGATCTTGTTGCGGCTCTTCCTCAGGATCTCGAAGCGGTAGCCGTAGAACGTGAAAGCCTGCCCCGGCTCGGGGATCGTCTGCGCCTCGTGGATGACGAGCCCGGCGATGGTCGTCGCCTCCTCGTCCGGCAGGCTCCAGCCCATGTGGCGATTGAGATCGCGGATGGCGACGGTTCCATCGACATTGACGGTCCCGTCGGCCTGCGGGCGGATCGCCGCCTCGTTGACGTCGTGCTCGTCGGCGATCTGGCCGACGATCTCCTCGAGAATATCCTCCAGCGTGACGAGGCCCTGCACCTCGCCATACTCGTCGACGACGAGGGCCATCTGCGCCTTACGCTTCAGGAACTGGTTGAGCTGGTCCTTGAGAGTCGTGGTGTCCGGCACGAACCAGGGCGGCGTGGCGAAGCCCATGACGTCGAGCTTGGTGATATCCCAGCCGGCGCGGCCGAGCGCCGACAGGAGGTCCTTGGTGTGGAGCACCGCGACGATGTTCTCGGGCTCGTCCTTCCAAACCGGCACGCGCGAGTACTGGGTCTTCAGGAGCTCGTCGATGATGCGAGCAGGGGGGTCGTCGGCGTTGACCGTCTCCATCTTGGTGCGGTGGACCATGACGTCGAGCACCTGCAGGTCGCGAAGGTCGAGCACACCGCCCAGCATCTCGGCATCGTGGCGGGCGACCGCGCCCTCCTTCTGCTGCAGCTCGATGGTGCCGCGAAGCTCCTCGTGCGCCGCCAGGATGTTGGCCTCGTCGTCGCGCGTCGACGGCGTCAGCTTGAGCAGGCCGCGCACGACGAACTCGACCGCCTTGGTGGCTGGAGTCATCAGCCAGATCAGGCCTCGCATGACTGGCGCCACGACGAGTGCGACTCTGTCGGCATAGGCCAGCGCGTAGGTCTTGGGCAGCACCGCGGCAAAGACGACGATGAGCAGCGTTACGGTGCCGGTGGCGTAGGCGACGCCGACCTCGCCAACCAGGTCGACGGCCACCTTGGAGGCGAGAGCAGCCGCAAGAACGTCCACGAGCGTATTGCCGAGCAGGACGGTGCCGATCATCTTCTCCGGGCTCGCCAGCACCCTGTTCACAACACGCGCCTTGAGGTTGCCCTCCTGGTCGAGAGCGTGCAGGCGGGCTCGCGAGGCGGCTGTCAGGGACGTCTCCGCCAAGTTGAAAAATGCCGAGAGGCCGATCAGCAGGACGATGGCGGCGACGGTCAGATAGATCTCGATGTACATTGGAGACTCGGAGAGGGAAGTTCCTTGTGGGCGTTCTGCCGCCTTCTAGCACATTCCGCGCCGCGTCAATGCTAAGGCGTGGCAAGCCACCCGGACGCTTCTGCTCCACCCCGCGGGCCCAGAGCACGCTGTGGTCCGCCTTGCCCCGGAGCGCCAAAGTCCGGGAAGTCATGACGGCCTTCGCGGCGGTGTGCGTACGCTCTGATCTTCCTTGGACGGCAAGAATCGCGACGCCCGGCCGAAGCAAGAGCGACTCTGGGACGTTTTCCTCCGGACGATGGATGACGGCGCGCGGCGGTGATGCCAGGATGATCCCTCATCGGTGCATCATTCGGAGCGGCAGGAGGAGCGGTGGTGGGCGGCGGTGGCCCCGTACGGATTGCCTGGAGCCGGGCGCTCATAGGGCGAACGCCGCAGCAGATGTTCGACCTCGTCCGCGACATCGAGAGCTATCCGCGCTTCGTGCCCGGCTGCGTCGAGGCGCGGATCGTCAGGCGCGAGGAGAGCCGCTGGATCGTCGATAATGTTTTCGGCCTCGGTCCGGTGCGTACCCGCTTCACGAGCATCGCCACGTTCGTGGCGCCGGAAGCCCTCGACATCCGCTCCGTCGACGGGCCGTGGCGGCAGTTCGACATGGGCTGGCGATTCGGGCCGACCGACACCGGGTGTCTCGTCAGCTGCACGACGGCGTTCGACTTCCAGTCGCCGATCCTGTCGCGGGTGGCCGCCATGGGGACCGAGGCCGCCCAGGCCGCCGTCGTCGAGGCCTTCCTCCGCCGCGCGAGCGTACTCTACGGCGCGCGCTGAGGGCGCCGAGATGTCCGTCGCCGACCCGAGCGGCGGGCTGCGATGTGCCCGAATCCGCTTACCAGATCCGCAATCAGATTAGCGACTTCGAAACGTTACCAGACGAAGAACAGCAGCAATTTGAACCGTTGCGCGAAAGGTTTACCCGGCGCCCCTATCGTCCGCCCCTGATGGCGGGTTACCGCCCATCAACGCAGAACGGAAGGACAGGGAGCCGCGGGCATGATGAACATCGGCAGTCTTCTGGTGGCCAAGGGCGTGGCCTCGGCGGCGGACATCAACCGGGCCATCGACCACCAGAGATCGACCGGCGGCCGGCTCGGCGACAGCCTCGTCAACCTCGGCATCTTGAGCAAGGAGCAGATCGACGAGGTGCTCGCCGATGCACCTCAGGTGCCGACGACGACGGCGGGTACAGGCATCGATCCCGTGCTTCTGCTCGAGCTGGCCCTCAAAGGCATGTACGCCGAGAACATCGAGACGGCGTCGCAGCTCGCCACCGCCATGAAGCTGTCCAGCACCGTCGTCGACCAGCTTCTGAAGGCCGCCACGGAGCGCAAGCTCGTCGAGACGCTGGCGGCGGCCTCGGGCATCAACACGAGGAGCGAAATTCGCCTCACGCTGACCCGCGCCGGCCGGGAATGGGCCGCAGACGCGCTGAGCCGCGGGCAGTACTTCGGGCCTGCTCCCGTCCCGCTCAAGGACTATCAGGACCGCATCCTGCACCAGCGCATCACCAACGAGGTCGTGACGCGCCAGCGGCTCGAGGCCGCGTTCTCGGGCCTCGTCGTCCCGGATCGATTCCTCAACCGGCTCGGTCCGGCGGTCAATTCCGGAAACGCCATTCTCATTTATGGACCGGCAGGCAACGGCAAGACGACGATCGCGGAAATCGTCGGCAAGATCTTCGACAACGTCATCTACGTCCCCTACTGCGTCGAGATCAACGGCGAGATCATGAAGGTCTTCGATCCGACCGTTCACCGGATCGTCGACGATGCTCCTGCTCAAGCCACTTCGAGCCTGCGCCGCAGCCGCATCGATCCGCGCTGGGTCGCCTGCTACCGGCCGATGGTGGTCACGGGCGGCGAGCTGACGGTCGAGATGCTCGATCTCAAGTTCAATCCGATTGCCAAGTTCTACGAGGCACCGCTGCACATCAAAGCCTTGAACGGCGTCTTTCTCATCGACGACTTCGGCCGCCAGCGCGCCCGGCCCGAGGAAATTCTCAACCGCTGGATCGTGCCGCTGAACAGCCACATCGATTACCTCACCCTGCATACCGGCAAGACGGCGATGATCCCGTTCGACGAGATGGTGATCTTCTCGACCAACATGCACCCCGACGACCTGATGGACCCGGCGTTCCAGCGCCGCATCAGCTACAAGCTCGAGACCGTGGAGCCGCCCGAGGACATCTTCCACAAGGTGTTCGCGGGCATGGCCCGCAAGCACGGCCTCGAGCTGCCGCAGGAGATCTACAGGCGGGTGCTCGACGGCATCAGGAGCAACGAGGCGCCGCTCGCCTATTTCCAGCCGAAGTTCATCGTCGAGCAGGTGCTCGCCTCGTGCAAATTCGCGGGCATGACGCCGCAATTCACGATCGACAACATCGACGACGCGCTCGCCAACCTGTTCGTCACCGGAAGCAAGTCATTCGGCTTCAAGCGGAGCTGAGCGTCAGCCGACCTCGCGCGCCAGGAAGGCGCGCACATCCGCCGGCGCGACGTCGCGGGTGATGAAAGCCTCGCCGATGGCGCGGGCGAGGATGAAGGTGAGGCGGCCCTCCTTGACCTTCTTGTCCTGGCCCATCAGGCGAAGCAGCTCGTCCGGGTCGGCCTTGCCGCCGGGGATGTCGGCGACACGAGTCGGCAGGCCGACGCCCCTCAAGTGCTTCTCGACGCGAGCGGCGGTGCCATTGGCACACAGTCCTCGCTCCTCGGAGAAGCGGAATGCCTGGCACATGCCGATGGCGACGCCCTCGCCGTGGAGCAGCCGGTCGGAGTAGCCGCACCACGCCTCCAGGGCGTGGCCGAAGGTGTGGCCGAGATTGAGGAGCGCGCGGTCGCCCGTCTCGTGCTCGTCGCGGGCGACGATGGCCGCCTTGGCCTTGCACGAGGTCTCGATGGCCTCGGTCAGCGCCGAGACGTCGTTGCCGCCGAGCACGCTCGGCGCATGGGCCTCGAGCCAGGAGAAGAATGGCGCGTCGCCCAGGAGCCCGTATTTCGCCACCTCGGCGTAGCCGGCGCGAAGCTCGCGCGCGGGCAGCGTCGAGAGCACGTCGGTATCGGCGAGCACGAGGCTCGGCTGGTGAAACGTGCCGATCAGGTTCTTGCCCTGGGGCGTATTAATTCCGGTCTTGCCGCCGACGGAGCTGTCGACCTGGGCCAGCAGCGAGGTCGGGATCTGCACGAAGCGGACGCCGCGGCGGAGGATGGAGGCGGCGAAGCCCGCCAGATCGCCCATGACGCCGCCGCCGAAGGCGACGACCAGGTCGCCGCGCTCGAGGCCCATCTCCAGCAGGCGCTCGCACAGGGGCGCCAAAACTCGGAAGCTCTTCGAGGCCTCGCCCGGCTCGAGCACCACGGTGCCGCGAAGCCGATCGGCGCCCAGCGCGGCTTCCAGCGCCTTCAGGTGATGCCGGGCGACGTTCTCGTCGGTGACGATACCGAAGCGGGCCTTCGGGAAGCGCGCCGAGACCAACTCGCCGGCACGGGCCAGCAACCCCGGCCCGATCAGGATGTCGTAGGCGCGGTCACCCAGCGCCACGGGGACGGTCCGGCTCGGGTTGCGTGTCGTATCGGCGGCGGTGGTCATCGGGCGGCTCGGCTCCAGGGCGGGACGGCCCCTCCTATCAGACCGGCGGCGGAGACGCCAATACCGGCGAGCGGCGCAGCGCGTCCATGATCTCGCCGACGATGACCTCGTGCGCGACCTCGCGGCTCTCCACCGTGATGTCCGCCTCGGCATAGACCGGGTAGCGCTTCTCCATCAGGCCGCGCATGACGCCCTCGGGGTCGGGGTTCTTCAGCAGCGGCCGTGTGTCCCGCTTGGCGACCCTCTTCATCAGCACCGGCAGCTCGGCCTTGAGCCACACCGAGACGCCGCGGCGGCGGATTGAGTCGCGCGTCTCGGGGCTCATGAAAGCGCCCCCGCCGGTCGCCAGGACCTGCGGGCCTCCGGCCAGGATGCGGGCGATGACGCGGCGCTCGCCGTCGCGGAAATAGTCCTCGCCGTACTCGGCGAAAATCTCGGAGATGGTCATCTTGTGGGCGATCTCGATCTCCTCGTCGGCGTCGACGAACGGCAGGTCGAGGCGCGCCGCCAGCCGGCGGCCGATGGCCGATTTGCCACACCCCATCAGCCCGACCAGGACGATCGAGCGGTCGGCGAGGAGGCCGCGGATGTCGGCCGGACGGTCGGCGTCGGACATGTCTCGCTTCTTTCGAGTCTCGGCACTTTCAAGGTTATCGCCACCTCCGAAGTCGCAACACTTTCGGAATCCGGGCGAATCGCGTCTGCTCGGGCCGGCGGGGCGAGCAGCCGACGCGGTAGACCCGGATCATCGGCTGAGGCCGTGGCAAGCCGACGGCATAGAGGCCATAATCGCGTCAATTTGCAACCGGACAAACGCCCGTAACGTCCTGGGGACCCAGCGCATGCCGAGCCTCTTCCGGTTCCTGACCATCATCGCGATCCTTGCCGGGAGCGTTGCCGGCGGACTCTACGCGGCGGCGGTCTACTTCGAGCCGGAGCCCAAGGAAGTGTCGAAGGTCGTGCCCGGCGTCAAGATCCGCAAGTAGTGAAGAAAGGCGGCCTCGCCGTGCGACGGCCTTCGCTCCTCGTCCCTTACCTCACCCTGCCCTTTCTGATGGCGGTCTTGCCCGTTTCGGCCGGCGCGCAGGACTGGAGCCCGTTCTCGGACGTTCCTTCAGCCCGCACGGCGCGCAAGCGACCGCCAGCCGCCGAATCGCCGAGGCCCTATCTGGAGCCGATGGGCTCGCCGACTGCCGCCGGTCCAGCGGGCGACGCACCCCCGCCGGGCGACTACCTGCCACCACCCTGGGAAGCGCGCGGGACCGCGGAGCCGGCGCGGACCGCGCCGGTGGGGCCCGCGGCGCCGGTAGGACGCGCCGGCGCGGGTATCGAGCGCGGCGAGCTGGCGCCGATCCCGGGGACGCAGTCGGCGGGGCCGGCGCCCATCTCCGGCGGCTTCTCCCAGGCCGGCGGAGGCCCGGCGCTGCCCGCCGATGTCTGGCGCGGCATCGACATGGCGCGGCTCGAGGCCATGCTGGGGCGGCTCGAGATCCCACCGCGGTCGCCCGCCCTGCACGCACTGTGGCGGCGGCTGCTGACGGCCGTGGCGTCGCCTCCGGATGGAGCGGCGTCGGGCGCGGCCTTCGAGCAGGTGCGGATCGAGACGCTTCTGAAATCCGGGCTCGTCTCAGAGGTGGCGGAGGCACTCGGGCGCGATCCCGACGCGCGACGCGACCCGGCCACCGCGCTGCAGCTCGCGCGCAGCGAGCTCGCCTCGGGGCGGCGCGAGCAGGCCTGCGCCCTGGCCTTCGGACTTTCTCGAGAGCGCGATGGTGCCTCCAAGGCGGTGCGGGCGGAAACCCTGCTGTTCACCGGCTACTGTGCCGCGGCGCAAGGCAACAAGCCCGGCGCCGGGCTCGCCGCAGACATGGCGCGCGAGGAAGGCATCGATGTTCCAGGCCTCGCACTGCTCGACGCGGTATCCGCTGGCTCCAAGCTGAAGCACACGGCCGCCGGCCCGACTACGACGCTGATCGAGCTCAAGCTAATGGAGATGGCCGGAGCCCTGGATCGCGCCAAGGTGGTGACCCAGGCCAAGCCCGCGATCCTGGCGGCGCTCGCCGCCGACAAAGCGACCGAGCCCCTGCTGCGCGTCGCCGCCGCCGAGTCGGCCGCCAAGCTCAACGCGATCACGCCCGAGGCGCTGGCCGAAGTCTATCGCGCGACACCGCAGAATCGCGCCGACACGCCATCGACGCGGGCGGAGCTGTTCCGTACCGCGGAGTCGGAGGTCAATCCGCAGCGCAAGGCGCGGCTCATCCGCGGCTTCCTCGACGAAGCGCGGCGCGCCGGTCTCTACCTTCCTGGCCTTCTCATGTGCGCCAAGCCGTCAGAAGCCATCGTGGCCGTGCCGGAGATCGGCTGGTACGCGGAGACGGCGGTGGAGATCGCGCTCGCCGCCAACGATTTCGCGGGGGCGCGCAAGTGGATCGCGTTCGGGCAGTCTCTCGACCAGCCGGGCGGCAAGCAGAACGAGATCGGCGGCTGGCTGGCGCTCGCGGACATCGCCGACCCGTCGCTCGGGCGCGAACGCGGGAAGAGCCTCGTCATCATCGAGCAGCTGGCGCAGAAAGGCCGGTTCGCGCCGGAGCTGCTGCACCGCCTCGCCACGGTGCTCGACGCGCTCGACACGCAGGTCCCCATCCCGCTCTGGGAGGCGGCGAGCCGGACGCCGCAACCCTCGGGCGGACATCTCCCCGCCACCGGGGTTCTCACCGAGCTGCAGGACGCGGCGAAGAAGAAGGAGATCGGGCGCACGGTGCTCCTCGCCATGGATGCGCTCGGCCCGAGCGGCGCGGAAGGCGCGCATATGATCTCACTCGGCGACGCCATCCGGGCGCTGAAGCGGGCCGGGCTCGAGGGCGATGCGCGACGGCTCGGCTTCGAGGCGCTGCTGGCGCAGTGGCCGCGCGCGCCCGCAAGCTGAGCCTCACCGGCGATCAACGGCCCGTCAGCGAACCGGCTGCTCGATGGCTGCGGTTCGCGCGCCCGGCTTGTCGGGCCAGATGTGCACGGTCATCGTGTAGACGACGAGGCCAGAGGTCGCGACGAGCATCCACAGCGACCACGTCGTTCGCGCGAGACGGCGGTGCAGGCCGTTCTGGCCGGCGATGGCGCGCCAGGCGGTGACAGGCACCAGAGCGGCGGCCGCGGCCGACATCAGGATGTGCACGATCAGGATCGTGAAATAGACCGGGCGCACGAAACCGGTGCCGCCGAATTTCGCCAGCCCGGATTCCAGGTGATAGACGACATAGACCGCGAGGAAGGCGACGCCGCAGGCGAGCGCCGTGATCATCGCCACCCGATGGCGCATCGACTGGCCACGCTGGATGTAGAAGAGGCCGGCGAGCAGCGCGACGATGGTCGCGACGTTGATGACCGCGAGCACGTGCGGAAGCTGGGCGTTGCTCATGATGGCGCTCACGGACCGAATTTGATGATTTTGTACATGATGCTGACGTACATGAATGCCGACAGGCCCAGCAGCGCCAGCAGCACCATCCACCGTGGCGGGCCCTTGCGCTGCTCCGCTTTCTCGCTTGCGGCCATTCTCGTCTCCCCCGGGTTTGCCGTGATCCCAACTTGGCGTGACGCGGGCAGCCTTCGCATGAAGCTGCCCGCGCGGCCGCTTGCGCGTCAGTGGTAGTCGTAGGGCGTCCAGCCCTCGTGCACCGTGACGGGCTTGGGGAAGTTGCCGGGGCCGGGCGGGCTCTCGGCGTGCGTCCACTCGAGCGACCGCGAGCGCCAGGGATTATTGCCGACCCGCGGGCCATAGAGCGCCGACCAGATCCAGCCGACGATCATCAGCGTGACGCCGGCGGCGATGAGGAAGGCGCCCATGGTGGCGACGCGGTGATAGGGCTCGAACTGCGGGAACATCTCGTAGTTCCAGTAGCGCCGCGGCATTCCCTGGACGCCGATGATGAAGAGCGGCCAGAAGGTCAGCTGCGTGCCCGCCACCTTGAGCCAGAATGCCACCTTGGCGATCACGCTGTCGGCCGAGCGGCCCGTCATCTTGGGAAACCAGTGGTAGACGGCGGCGAAGACCGCGAACGTCGCCATGAGGCCCATGATGAAGTGGAAGTGCGCGTGCACGAAGCTCGTCTCCGAGAGGTGCACGGTCATCGAGGTGACGGCGAGCGGAATGCCGGTCAGGCCGCCGACCAGGATGAGGAACAGGCACACCACCGCGTACCACATGGATACATTGTAGGTGATGGCGCCCTTGTACATCGTGCCCCACATGGAGATGAGCAGCAGACCCACGGGCACCGAGATCAGCAGCGTCGACACCATCATGCCGATGCGCAGCCAGTCGGGCATGCCGGCGATGTAGAGATGGTGCACCCAGACCTCGCCGGTGATGACGAGGATGCCGACGATGCCGCCCCAGACGCAGGTCTTGTAGTTGAAGACGTGGTTCTTCGACTGGGTGGCGATGATCTCGAACAGCAGCCCGACGGCTGGCAGGAAGATCACGTAGACGGCCGGGTGCGAGTAGAACCAGAACAGGTTCTGATAGAGGAGCACGTCGCCGCCCTTGGTCGGGTCGAAGAAGCCGGTGCCGAGGTACTTGTCGAACAGCAGCAGCGTCACCGCCGAGGCGAGCACCGGCACGAACACGATCTGGATCATGAAGGCGGCGAAGGTGGTCCAGACGAAGATGTTCATCTGGTTCCAGCCCATGCCCGGGGCGCGCATGTAGATGATGGTGACGAGGAAGTTGACGGCGCCGAGGATCGACGAGAAGCCGATCAGGTGCACGGTGAAGACGTATAGCGCCGTGTTGGCCGTGGTCTTGACCGAATAGGGCGGATAGCCGGTCCACATGACGTCCGGCTTGTCGGGGATGAAGAAGGTCAGCAGCGCGAGGAGGATGCCGCCCCAGAACAGCCACAGCGACAGCGCGTTGATGCGCGGGAAGGCGACGTCCGGCGCGCCGATCATCAGCGGCACGAGGTAGTTGGCGGCAAAGCCCGTCAGCCCGGGGATGAGGAAGGCCAGGATCATCGCGGCGCCGTGGAAGTAGAGCGCGACGTTGTAGGCGGTGCCCGTCGGCAGGCTCTTGGCGAAGTCGAGGACGAAATAATTGATGAGGCCGGATTCACCCGGCGCCATCTGCTCGATGCGGATGCCGAGCGCCATGATGCCAGCGACGATGAAGGCGGCGATGGAGCCGACGAGATAGAGGATGCCGACACGCTTGTGGTCGGTGGTGAAGATCCATTCCCAGATATTGAAGCCCGGCGAGGCGTCAGGAACGTGATGGGTCGCGGTCGTCATCGATCAGGTCCTTTCGCGATCGTCAGCGGGTCGAAACGGCGGGCAGCGCGGCGGCGCCGGAGGCCGGGGCGAGCTCGGCCTTCTTCTTCTCGAGCTTCTTGCTCATCCAGCCGTCCCAATCGGACTGCGCGATGGCCTTGACCTTGTTGAACATCTCGGAGTGCGAATTGCCGCAGAACTCGACGCAGACGACGTTTGTCTCGAGCGGCTTGTCGGGCAGGAACCAGATGTGGGTGATGCGGCCCGGCATGATGTCCTCCTTCAGCCGGTACTCGGTCAGGCCGAAGGAATGGATGACGTCATTCGAGGTCATGCGAAGGACGACGGGCTTGCCGACGGGCACGATCAGCTCGTCGGCGGTGACGCCGTTGGCGTACTCGTACTCGAAGAACCACTGGTTGCCGGTTACCTTCACCTCCATGGCGCCCTGCGGAACGGTGCGCTGGATGTTCCACAGCGACCAGCCCTTGGCGGCGAGGAGGAAGTCGTCGGCCATGAACAGCGCCGCCGGCACCAGCGACCAGGCGAGCGCCTGCTCGAGGGTCAGCGGCTTGGCCGTGCCGACCTGATCCGGGCTCTTGGCGCGATAGCGGATCAGAAGGTAGACGGCGACGACGGCGAACACGCCGCCGACGATCCAGAGATCCCAGAGGATCTCGACCCAGGCGTGGTTCCAGGCGTCGGTCGGACTGAGGACGACGGGCTTGCCGCCGCCTCCCGCCGCCAGTGCCGCGCCGCCCGTCAGCGGCAGGGCGGCGGCGGCGGCGAATGGGCGTAGTGCCCAATCCGCGCGCAAGTTCTCAAGCCGCATGCGCATGTGCGTCCCCCGTGGATTTCCGTTTTTTCGTGAGCTTGAAGACGAGGATCGACCCGAACAGGATCGAAACCCCGGTGAGGAGCGCGCCGAGACCGACGAACAGCGGAATGCTCAGCGCGTATTTCCCGTCGTGATAGTTGTAGCTGTAGCAAAGGCTCAGAGCGAAATTGATGATCTCGTTGGGGCGGAACTGGCCTTGCCGCGCGTCGAGCACGGCGAGCTCCACGTCGCGGGCCGAGATGTCCTGCTGGTAGAGCACGCGGACCAGCTCGCCCTTCGGAGAGAAAAACAGGAAGGCGCCCGGGTGCAGGAAGACACGGTCCTCCGGCGACCAGAAGAATTTGAAGCCGATGCGCTCGGTCTCGGCCTTGAGATCCGCCTCGCTCTTGAACGTGGCGAAGGTCCAGGCACCCTCGGGCAGGCCCCTGGCCTCGCTCGCGACGAGATCACGGAACTTCGCCGTCGAGCCGAGCGTGTCGTTGCGGTCGAATGACAGGGTGACGATGCGGAAGTCTTCGCCAGGGCGGACCGTCGAGACGTCCTTCAGCAGCCCGGCCATGGCCTGGTTGATGATCGAGCAGCTGCCGTCGCAGGTGTAATACGAGAGCACGAGGATCAGCGGCTTGCCGAGAAGATCGCCCCAGCGCATCTCGCGGCCGTCGTGGCCGACCAGTGTGGCCGCGGGCGTGATCGACCGGCCGAGCACCTCCTTCTCCTCGATGCGCATGATGCGCGGATCGAGGTCGGAGACGGGGCGGCGGAAATACTGCGCAGTGGCCGTGGGCGCCTGGAGAGCCCATACCGCCAGCGCGACGAGGATCGCCGCCCACCGCCTGCCCGAGGTTGCCCGCATCGCGCTCATCACCCCGGGCTCACCAGAAGTAGACCTGGGAGGCGACGAAGAACCAGACGACGTCGACGAAGTGCCAGTAGATGCCGGCCACAGTGACGAAGTTCTTATTCACCCCGCTGCCCCAGACGGTGCCGACGATGATGCCGACGAAGGTGCCGAGGCCGACGAAGACGTGCGAGGCGTGGAACCCGGTGAGCGAGAAGAAGGCCGCCGAGTAGGCGTTGGTCGACGGAATGAAGCCCTCGTGGACGAGGTGCGAGTACTCGTAGAGCGTGCAGCAGAGGAAGGTGAGGCCGAGGACCAGCGCCACCACCACCCACGTCACGAAGCTGGACTTGTTGCCGTGATGCAGGAGCTCCTCGGCGTAGTGGAAGGCGATGCTCGAGGCGACCAGGATGGCGGTCATGACGAGCGGCAGGACCGTGTTGATGTGCGGCGTGCCGGCCGGCGGCCACTCGCCGTGGTAGCCGATGCGCATCGTCCAGTAGCTGGCGAAGAGACCGAGGAAGATCAGGATCTCGCCGATGATGAAGACGCCGATGCCGACCGGGGAGACATTCTCGATCGCGGCGTGCTGGGTCGCACCCTCGTGGATCCAGCGCGCGATGCCGGCGAGAACCAGCGGCGCGCCGATGCCGGCCGTGAGGATGGCGGCGAACTTCGAGCCGTAGGAAAAGTAGAGCACGAACGAGAGCGGCACGAGGAACAGGGTGCCGAACGAGATCGCCATGGGCGCCCAGCTCACTTCCCAGTGATGGGCGTGGTCTCCGGCGCCGTGTCCAGCCCCGTGGCCATGGCTCAGTGTCGATGTTTCCTGCTGCATCGTGGCGGGTCCCCTGATGATGCTTCCCGTGACGGATCAGTCGAGCTCCGGCGCGCGCCTCACCGCACCCCGGCGAGCAGGGCGACGTAGAGTGCGAACAGGTAGAAAATCGAGTAGCCGAACAGCCGCCAGGCAGCCTTCAGCATCGCCTCGCGTCCGGCAGCCCGGTAGAGCGCCCAGGCGCGCTCGATGAAGACGCCGCCGAGAGCCGCCGCGATGGCGACGTAGAGCCAGCCCTCGGTCCCGGCCAGCGCCGGCAGGAAGGTGGCCGGCACCAGGATCAGCGAATAGACGAGGATCTCGCGTCGCGTGCGCTCCGGACCGGCGACGACCGGCAGCATGGGCACGCCGGCGCGCTCGTAATCGGCCGACTTGGCCAGCGCCAGGGCCCAGAAGTGCGGCGGCGTCCATAGGAAGATGATGAGGAACAGCGCCCAGGCGCCGGGCTCGATGCCGCCCGTGGTGGCCGCCCAGCCGATCATCGGCGGAAGGGCGCCCGAGATGCCGCCAATGACGATGTTCTGCGGCGACCGGCGCTTGAGCCAGGTGGTGTAGACGAAGACATAAATGGCGATGGTGAGGGCCAGCAGCACCGCCGACACGGCGTTGACCTTGGCGGCCTGGATGGCGACCGACAGCACCGAAAGCACGATGCCGACGAAGAGGGCCTCCGTGGGCGAAACGCGGCCGGTGGGGATCGGGCGCTTGGCGGTGCGCGACATCAGCGCGTCGATATCGGCGTCGTACCACATGTTGATCGCGCCGCAGGCGGCGGCGCCGCCGGCCATGCAGGCGAGCGTGACGAGCGCCTCGACGAGGCCGACGTGCCCTGGCGCGACGGCCATGCCGACGCCGCCGGTGAAGACCACCAGCGACATCACCCGCGGCTTGAGCAAAAGAATTCGCGCCTGTGCTCGAGAGACTGCGCGCGCCCTCGCGCTCGCGGGCGCAGCGCCCGCGGCCGTGTCACCGCTCATCACGGCGCCCCCTTCCGAATTCCACCCGACTTTTATGTTTTGGCGGACCTCGATTGACCGAGATCAACGGTGTCGATCATTAGGGATGCGGCATCGGGACGCTTGACCTCAATCAAATCCGGCTGCGGCAATGTGCATCAAATGCAAAAAATATCATGCTTGGCGTGCCAGAGATTTACTGATTGAAGTCCGAGACTTAGACGCTGTCCGTTGTCAACGGATAGAGACAGAATCCCTGTTTCAAGTCGCTTTCGGCAGCATAATTCTTAGCCCTTCGTTTCGTGAAAAGGCACTCCTCCGAGCCGCGAATCCACGTGCCGTCAAAGGGATGCGCAAAAGTCAGTCCGGAATGGAAATCAGCCGAATTTCTTGATCCAGCCGATAACCTTTCGGAGCACCGGGCTCGCCGGCGCGGTGGCGTAGAAACGGAAGGCCGCGCGTTTGCTGATCTCGCCCAGAGTCGGGTAGGGCGAGATCCAGCCGGTCATGGCCTTGATGTGGAGCTTCTGCGACACCGCCAAGGCCCAGGTCTGAATGAGCTCGCCGGCGTGCTCGCCGACGATGTCGGCGCCCAGGATGCGGCCCTTGCGATCGCAGACGACCTTGATGTGGCCGCGGGTGGCGCGCTCGGCCTGGGCGCGGTCGTTCTCGTGATACGGCCAGCGCAGAACCGAGACCTTGCCGTGGCTCGCCCGCGCCTGCTCCTCGCTCAGGCCGACATGCGCCAACTCCGGCTCAGTGTAGGTGACCCAGGGCACGATGCCATTATCCACCTTGGCGGGGAGCCGGAAAAGCGCGCGGCGGATGACGATGCCGGCGTGATAGTTGGCGACGTGGGTGAACTGCAACCCCCCCGTGACGTCGCCGATGGCGAAGACACTCGAGTTGCTGGTGCGCAGGCCCGCATCGACCATGATGCCGCGCTTGTCATAGCGGATGCCGGCCGCCTCGAGGCCCAGGTCGGCGACGTTCGGCTTGCGGCCGGCGGCGACCAGGAGATGCGTGCCTTCGATCACCTCGGGGCCGCCTTCTCCCGCGACGTGGACGCGGATGCGGCCGAGGCTCCCTTCCACGCGCTCGACCTTGGCGCCCTGGCGGATGTCGATCCCCTCATCGGCGAGCGCGGTCAGAACGATGGCCGCCATCTCGGGATCGTCCTTGCCGAGCGCGCGCGCGCCCTCGAGCACGGTGACGCGGCTGCCGAGGCGATGGTGGGCCTGCGCCATCTCGAGGCCAATGGGTCCGCCGCCCACGATGATGAGATGATGCAGCCGCTCGGCGTTGTCGAAGATGGTCTCGTTGGTGAAGTAGGGCACGCCGTCGAGCCCCGGAATGGGTGGTGTCGCCGGCGAGGAGCCGGTGGCGACGACGAAGCGGCGGGCGTGGACGCGGGCGTCTCCCGCCATCACGGTGCGCTTGTCGACGAAGCGGCCCGCCGCCTGGATGACGCGGACGCCGAGGCCGGAGAAGCGCTCCACGGAATCATTCGGAGCGATGGCCGCGATGACGCGGTGGACGTGGTCGTGCACCGCCTTGGGGTCGATGCGAGGCTCGACCGCCTCGATGCCGAACGGCTCGGCCCTGCGCATGGTCTCGGCGCGCCGGGCCGCCGCAAGCAGGGCTTTCGAGGGCACACAGCCGTAGTTGAGGCAGTCGCCGCCCATCTTGTGCTTCTCGATCAGCACCACCTTCTGCCCGAAGGCGGCGGCGGCCGCTGCCACCGACAAGCCGCCGGAACCGGCGCCGATGACGCAGATGTCGGCGGTCATCTCCTCGGCGGCGGTGGTTCCCACGTCGCGGGTCTCCGCGCGCGCGCCGGCCGAGCCCACGGGTGCGGCAACCGACTTGGCGGACAGTGTGTCAGGCGTTCGCATGGCGGTTGCTCCTGGTCTTGAGCAGGACGGGAATGAGGGCGACGATGCCGAGCAGGACGAAGGCGATCTTGGTCTGTGTATTGATCAGATTCGCGAGCCCGATGGTGAGCCTGCACGCCGAGGCGCCGTGAGCGGCCACGCATTCGGCGTATTCGGCCTTGGCCGAGGCGATGACGCCGTCGAGCCCGGCCCCCGCCGAGGCGAAGGCGAAAGTGCCCGGAATGATGCCGAAAAAGGTGCCGATGACGTAGGTTCTGAGCGGCACCCCGAGGAGCGCCGGCGCGATGTTGACGAGGAAGAACGGGAAGGCCGGGACGAGGCGCAAGAACAGGAGATAGCTCAGGGCATTGCGCTTGAAGCCTTCCTGCAGCTTGACCAGCGAAGGGCCGGCCTTGGCGGCGAGCGTCGCGCCAAGCGCAGAGCGCGCGACCAGGAACACGATGGTGGCTCCGATCGTGGCGGCGACGACGGTCGCTGTCCCCGCCACGACCCACCCGAACAGGAGCCCGCCGGTGAGCGTCATGATCAGGGAGCCGGGTACCGAAACCGCCACCGCGGACGCGTAGATGACGACGTAGGCGGCCAGCGCGAGCGCCCAATGGTCGTTGATCAACGCCTGCAGTCGGTCGCGATTGGCGGCGATGTTCTCGATGGTGAGCTGGCGGTGCCAGCCCATGGCGAAGACGAGCACGGCCAGGCCGGCGAGGATCGCGAGCGGCAGCAGGCGTTTCATAGCGCCCTGGGTCGGGGCCGGAACGGGGCTCGGCTCGGGCATCGAATGATCGGCTCCTGGCGTGGGGTCAGCGGGCATCGTTGAGGCTCCAATCGTAGCCGTATTCGGCGATTTCGCTCACACCTTCGAGCTTGCGCTTCAATTCCGGCCCGGCGTAGCGGCGCACATGCTCGAGCACCCCCTTTGCATCGCCGCCGAAGTCCTTGGCGAACCAGTCGTAGATCGACGACGCCTTGACCTTGCCGCGGGTGACGTCGATGCCGCGCGAATGGTTGACGTAGGCGCGCGCGCCGGCATCGAGCTGCCGCTCGAGGCTGGCGCCGGTGAACGCCTCCCGCATGAGGTTGGGGCAGCCGATGGAGGCGCAGTTCACCGAATAATGCACGCGCGGATCCTTGAACGTGCCGCGCAGCAGCGTGTGCTCGATGTCATCGAGGCTCAGATCGACGCCGCCGACGCGTGTCACCTTGGCCTTCCAGGGGCCGCCCGTGACCGTTGCGATGAGTCCGCCGCCGAGGCTGATGTCCTTGATCGAGCGGACCGGGTAGCGGTCAAGCACGATGTCGAGCGTCTTGGCGTTGTATAGGTTGGCCCAGAAGGCGAACTGCTCCGGGCGGTCCAACGCCTTGATGTCCGCCTTCTCGAGAGTGGCGATGTAATGCTTCAGGTCCTCGCCCGCCTCTCGCTTCAGCTTCGCATAAGCGACGCGATTGATCCCGTCTGGGCCCTCGACGACATGGGCGGACAAGATGCGGGTCCAGGCCGAATGATCGATCGTGACGGCCGAGCCGGGCGTGTGGGCGGTCAGGTCCGATATATTCGCGGCGAGGGCACGGGGGGCCGTCGGCGTCAACGCCAGGCCGGCCGCCAAGAGCAGCGCACACGTTGCCTGCCGGCGGAAAGGGGCGGCCAGCCGGCGGAACGGGCCTGATACGGCCTGAGGGATCATCGGGTAGCTCCTCGGTTCGGGATCGTTGCCTGCGACTACGCGGCGCAGCCGGCATTCCGTACCGGTCCGGCGGCTCAAGTTCCCGTGAGAACGACCGTGCCCCACGAGGGATAGAGTGGAAGCCCGTCTCGCGATTGACTTCACCGCGGGCTGCACCTATAAGCCAGCTCTTCCATTCAGGCGGCGGGGGCACGGGTGTGCCGGCAAGTCCGGCAACGCTGCGCTTTCGCTGTACGTTTGCCGGGGCGTTGCGCCCGTATCGGCGAAGCCACGGAGACGTCAAGTGAAACGCACCTATCAGCCCAGCCGGCTCGTCCGCAAGCGCCGCCACGGCTTCCGCAAGCGCATGCTCACCCCTGGTGGCGTCAAGGTCATTGCCCGCCGCCGCGCCAAGGGCCGCAAGCGCTTGTCCGCCTGAGGTTTTCCGGCGCGGGTTTGGCCCGGCCAGGGAGGCAGGCGGTGTCCCCCAGCCCAGGTAAGCTGGTCACGCTGAAAAAGCGCGCCGAGTTCCTCCGCGTTCGCGGGGGCGCACGCTGGGCCACGCCTGTCTGCGTGGTGGAGGCCAAGCCGGCGGCCGAGGGCTCACCTCCGGACCAGCCGGCCCGGTTCGGCTTCACGGTGACCAAGAAGCTCGGCAAAGCCAACGTGCGCAATCGCATTCGACGCCGTCTCAGGGCCGCCGCCGCCGGACTGGCCGGAAGCCGAGCGAGGTCCGGCACCGACTATGTGCTGATCGCTCGCGAGGCGGCCTACACACTCCCCTTCGCCGAGATCGTGAAACATCTTGATCAGGCGTTGCAACGCGTGCATCACCCTCGCTCGTCGGGCCGGCGCCAGCGGTGAGAAGCGCCGACCGGCCGCGCGCGGATTCAGGCTGGCTCCATTCCGGCCCGGGATCGCGGGTGAAGCGTACACAATCTGACCCCCGGCGACCCGAGGCGCCCTCATGAGCAAGCAGCCCGACACCCAGAACAATCTGATGATCGCCGTCGTGCTGTCGCTCGGCATCATGCTGGCCTGGCAGTACTTCGTGGTCGGGCCGAAGGTCCAGGACGAGCAGGCGCGCAAGCAGCGCGAGCAGATCGAGCAGACGCAGGGCAAGGTGCCGACGGACCAGGCCGCGGTGCCGAAGGCACCGGTGCCTGGCGTTCCGGGCAAAGCAGCAGAGGTGCCGCAGGCGACGCCGTCCGCGCCGGCCATGACGCGCGCCGAAGCGCTCGCCAAGTCTCCCCGCGTGCAAGTCTCGACGCCATCGCTGAAGGGCTCGATCGCCCTCAAGGGCGCCCGCATCGACGATATCGCGCTGGTGAAGTACCACGAGACGGTCGACCCCAAGAGCCCGAACGTCGAGCTCCTGTCCCCGGCGGATACGCCGGAGCCCTATTTCGCCGAGCAGGGCTGGATCGCCAGCGCCGGAGCCAATATCAAGACGCCGGATCGCGACAGCGAATGGCGCGTCGAGCAGGGCGGCACGCTCACGACCTCGACGCCGGTGACGCTGGCCTGGGACAACGGCCAGGGGCTGGTGTTCCGGCGCACGATCTCGGTCGACGACCGCTACATGTTCAAGATCGTCGACGAGGTCGAGAACAAGAGCGGCGGCGAGGTCGCGCTCTACCCCTACGCCCGTGTCTATCGCGGCGGCATGCCCAAGACGCAGGCGTTCTACATCCTGCACGAGGGCCTGATTGGCGTCGTCGGCGACAAGCTGCAGGAGCTCACCTACGCCGACGCGCTCAAGGACTCCAACGCGAAGAGCTTCGAGCCCACGGCCGGCGGCTGGGTCGGCATGACCGACAAATACTGGGCGACGGCGCTGATCCCGGAACAGACCGACAAATTCTCGGCCAAGCTGTTCGCGCCGAGCAAGAAGAGCGCGTCGACGCACGAGAGCTTCCAGGCCGACTACCGGCTCGACGGAATCTCGATCCCCAAGGGCGAGAAGCGCAGCGTCACGACGCGGCTCTTTGCCGGCGCCAAGGAGGTCAAGACGCTCAACGCCTACGAGGCGGACCTCGGCATCAAGCTGTTCAGCTACATGATCGACTGGGGCTGGTTCTACTACATCACCAAGCCGTTGTTCACGCTGATGGAGCTCATCAACTCCTGGGTGCACAACTTCGGCATCACCATCCTGCTGCTCACGCTGATCGTGAAGATCGCCTTCTTCCCGCTCGCCAACAAATCCTACGAATCCATGGCGAAGATGAAGAAGCTGCAGCCGCAGATGGAGCAGATCAAGCTGCGCCACAAGGACGACAAGGCGCGTCAGCAGCAGGAGATGATGACGCTCTACCAGAAGGAGAAGATCAATCCTCTGGCGGGCTGCCTGCCGATCGCACTGCAGATCCCGGTGTTCTTCGCGCTCTACAAGGTGCTGTTCGTCACCATCGACATGCGACACGCGCCGTTCTTCGGCTGGGTGAAGGACCTGTCCGCGCCCGACCCGACCACGGTCTTCAACCTGTTCGGCCTGCTTCCGTTCGACGTTCCCTCGTTCCTGCACATCGGCGCGTGGGCAGTGATCATGGGCATCACGATGTGGGCCCAGATGCAGCTCAATCCGCAGCAGCCGGATCCGACACAGCAGATGATCTTCAACTGGATGCCGGTGATGTTCACCTTCCTGCTGGCATCTTTCCCGGTCGGCCTGATCATCTACTGGGCCTGGAACAACGTGCTGTCGATCGCGCAGCAGGCCTACATCATGAAGAAGCAAGGCGCCGAGATCCCGTTCAAGGACAACATCAAGAAGCAGCTCAATGGCATCATGGGCTTCTTCAAGCCCAAGCCGAAGAGCTGAGGCCCGAAGCCGCGTCCTGATCGGAGCGAGCAGATGTCTGAGCCGGCCCTGACCGACGAGGAGCTGAAGGCGGGGGAGCGGCTGTTCGAGCAGGAGTGGCGCTTCGTCAAAGGCGTCGTCGGCGTCGAGCACCTGCCCGTCGCCGACCGTCCCGAGATCGCGCTCGCCGGACGCTCCAACGTCGGCAAGTCGAGCCTCATCAACGCGCTGGTGCGGCAGGGCGGGCTCGCGCGCACGTCGAACACGCCGGGGCGGACGCAGGAGGTCAATTACTTCCGGCCGCCGCACGCCGACGCCTATCTGGTCGACATGCCGGGCTACGGCTTCGCGCAGGCGCCGAAGGACAAGGTCGACGCCTGGACGGGGCTCATCAAGGACTATCTGCGCGGACGGCCGACGCTGGTGCGCGTGTTCCTGCTCATCGACGCACGGCACGGCCTCAAGGAGGTCGACACCGGCATCATGCGCATGCTCGACACGGCGGCCGTGACCTACCAGGTCGTGCTGACGAAATCCGACAAGCTCAACGCCTACCAACTCGCCGAGATCATGAGCCGGACCAAGGAGGCGCTGCGCTTCCATCCCGCGGCTTTCCCCGAGGTTCTGGCGACGTCGGCGGAGAAGGGCGACGGGATCGCAGAGCTACGCGCCATCGCCGCGAAGGTCTTGCTGCAGTGAGCCCGCCCGTGTCCGTCGCGCCGGCCATCGATGTCGTCACCACGCGCGGTTTCGCGGACTACGCGCTCCTCGACAGCGGCGGCGGGCGCAAGCTGGAGCGGTTCGGCTCGGTCGTCGTCGACCGGCCGGAGCCGCAGGCGCTGTGGCGGCCGCGGCTGCCGGAGGACGAGTGGCGCAAGGCGCATGCCGTCTTCTCGGCTTCGGGCGAGGACGACGAGAAGGGCAAGTGGCGCGTCGACAAGCCGGTGCCTGAGAGCTGGCCGGTTCGGGTTGCGCTCGATTCCCCTCCCCCTCGTGGGGAGGGGTCAGGGGTGGGGGGAAGACCTACCTCAGCCGTTTCGCCGTCCCCCCCTCCCGGCCTCCCCCACAAGGGGGGAGGAGAAGCGCAGCCTCCCGTCACGATGCTGTGCCGGCTGGCGGGGCTGTGGCACCTGGGGCTGTTCCCCGAGCAGGTTCCGCACTGGCAGTGGATGGCGGCGCGGCTCCACGAGATCACGCCTCGTCTCAACGGCGAGGCGCCTCGCGTGCTCAATCTGTTCGGTTATACCGGGGCCGCCTCGCTCCTCGCGGCGGCGGCAGGTGCGCAGGTCACCCACGTCGACGCGTCGAAGAAGGCGGTGACCTGGGCGCGCGAGAATCAAGCCGCCTCCAAGCTCGCCGACAAGCCCATCCGCTGGATCGTCGACGACGCGCAGAAGTTCGTGGCTCGGGAGGTCCGGCGCGGGCGGACCTATCATATGATCCTGGTCGATCCGCCGAAGTACGGACGCGGCCCCGAGGGCGAGACCTGGGATCTGTTCCCGCACCTGCCAGGGCTTCTCGACAATTGCGCCGCCCTGCTCGAGCGACAGCACGCGGCGATGATCCTGACCGTCTACGCCATCCGGGCCTCCGCGATCGCCTTCGACCAGCTGATGCGTGAGCGGCTTTCCCAGCGCGGCGGCCGCTTCCACACCGGCGAGCTCGCCATCCTCGAGGAGAGGGGCACGCGCGCCGTGCCGACGTCGCTGTTTACGCGGTGGGTGTCGGACGTCGCCTGACCGTTCAGCCAGCGCCGCCCATGCGGCGGTAGACGAACGGCGGCGGCGGAAGCGCCGATTCGCGCTCCGCGATCCTCGCGAAATCCTCGTGCCAAGACGACAGGTGGCAGGTCGGGTCGGTGGCGCAGGCATCGCCGGTCACCGCGAAGGCCTGGCAGCGGCAGCCGCCCCAATCCACCTCGCGGCGGTCGCACGACTTGCAGGGCTCCTGCATCCACCCCGTGCCGCGGAACTTCTGGAAGGCGTCGCCGGCGAACCAGATGTCGGCGAGCGGCTTGTCCTTCACATTGTCGAAGGTCATGCCCGGCAGCGTCTCGGAGGCGTGGCAGGGCAGCACCTTGCCCGACGGCGTGATGTCGATGAGGTTGCGGCCCCAGCCGCTCATGCACGGCTTGGGGCGCTTGGCGTAGTAGTCGTGCACGACGACGTCGAAGACGAGGATGCCTTTCAGGCGCTCCTTGGCCTCCTCGACATAGCGCATGGCGTCCATGAACTCGGCGCGTGTCGGGATCAGAGCGGCGCGGTTCCTCAGAGCCCAGGCGTAGTATTGCGTGTGGGCCACCTCGATGCGCTGCGCGCCGACCTCGACCGCGTAGTCGATGAGCGCCGGCAGGCTCTTCAGATTCTGCCGGTGCATGACGGCGTTGATGGTCAGCGGCAGGTCGAGCTCACGCACCCAGCGGGCAACCTCGCGCTTCTTCTCCGCGCCGCCCTTGTAGCCCGAGATGAGCTCGGCATTGGCCGGGTCGGTGTCCTGGATCGAGAGCTGGACGTGGTCAAGACCGATGCGGGCCAGCCCCTCCAGGCGCTCTCTCGTCAGGGTAACGCCCGAAGTGATGAGGTTGGTATAGAGCCCGACCTCGACCGCCGTGGCGAGAATGTCCTCGAGGTCCTGCCGGACGCAGGGCTCACCACCCGAGAGATGGAGCTGAAGCACGCCCAGCGCCGCCGCCTGACGCATGACGTCCTGCCACTGCGCCGTCGTCAGCTCGTCGCCGACACGAACCATGTCGAGCGGATTTGAGCAGTAGGGGCACTGCAGCGGGCAGCGGTGCGTCAGCTCGGCCAGGAGCCCGAGCGGCGTCAGCGTGCAGGCGGCCGTCGCAGTGTCGACGGCGGCGGCGGGCGTGAGGTCGTTCATTATGTGATCCTCTATCTCCCTCTCCCCGCCTGCGGGGAGAGGGAATGCTTTCAAGGCCGATACGCGCCGGGCGGGATCATGCCGACGACGTAGGCGAGGTGCAGCGCGTCGAGCTGTGCCCACAGCACGTCACACTTGAACCTGATCGCGGCCACGCACGCTTCCTGCATCTCACGCGTATAGGCGTGGTCCTTGACGAACTCGAGCGTGAAGTTGGCATCACGCGGGGCTTGCGACAGGCGGCGCTTGAAGTAGGCCATGACGTCGTCGTTGACGAAATTGTAGTTCGCCAGCATGCCGGAGATGCGCTCGCGGTGGATGTTGGGCGCGAACAGCTCGGTGAGCGAGGAAGCCGCAGCAACGACAAGGGGCTGCTCACGCACGAAGTAGACGTAGGACTCGACGGCGAAGCGCGTCGCCGGCAGCGCGCCTTCCATGCTCATGACGTAATCGCGATCGAGACCGAGGCAATCCGTCAGCACCAGCCAGCGCTCGATGCCACCCTTCTCGTCGGGCAGCTGGCCATCGTGATCATGGACGCGGTGGATCCACTCGCGGCGCAGCTCGCGGTCGTGGACGCGGCTCATGAAGGCGGCATCCTTGCGCGGAATGGCCTCCTGATAGCAGTAGCGGTTCAGAGCCCAGGCGGCGACCTGCCCCTTGTTCAGCTTGCCGCCGTGCAGCAGCTTATGGAACTCGTGCTTGTCGTGGTAGCGCTCGGGCCCGACGGCGCGCATCTGGGCCTCGAACTCCTCCTTGGACCACGGAGCCGCGGCAGTGGGAAAAGAGCGAACGAACTCGTTCATAGCGTGACCTCCATGGTGTCTTTTCCGATTGTCCATCCCGCAGCCTCGACGGCGCGCCGCTCGTCGGACGAGTCGTCGAGGACGGGGTTGGAATTGTTGATGTGAACGAAGATCTTCTTCGCCACGCCGAGCCTTTCGAAGGCGGCGATAGAGCCGTTCCGGCCCGACATCGAAATGTGGCCCATGCGCGGACCGGTCTTGGGCATCAGCCCCTGCCGGATCATCTCGTCGTCGTCGTAGAGTGTGCCGTCGAGGAAAACGAGGCTGGCCCCGAGCAGTCTCCGTGTGACGGGCACGTCGAGCTCGGCGATGCCGGGGATGTAGAAAAACGACTTGCCGGTGTCCGTCTCGGTGACCTCGAGCCCAATGGTGTCGCCAACCTGTGTGCCGAAGGTCGGCCCCGCCGCGGCATCCTCCAGGTAGAGCGCCACCTTGCCCGGAACGGCGAAGGCGGTGACCGTGAGGCCGAGATCGACGCCGCCACCGGTCAGGGCGATCGGCACGCCGAGGGGCAGCGCGTTGCGCGTCACGATGCCTGGATTGAGGATGTTGAACACCGAGTTGGCCGCGATGACGCCGAGCACGCGGCTGGTGGCGTAGATCGAGAAGGGCTGCATCTCGCGCAGGTTGATCAGGCCGGCGATGTGGTCGACGTCGCCGTTGGTCAGGACGGCCGCCTTGATCGGGCTGGAGCGCATGGGGGCGTCAGGCGCCGCCTGAAGCGGCGGGTTCATCGCGATCTGCTGGCGAAGATCCGGGGAAGCGTTGAGCAGCGCCCAGTGCGCGCCGTCGCGGCTTACGGCCAGCGACGACTGAGTGCGCGGCTCGAAGCCGGGCTTGCCTGCGCGCGCGCCGGCACAGTTGCGGCAGTTGCAGTTCCATTGCGGAAAGCCGCCACCGGCCCCCGCGCCCAGAATGCGGATCAGCATACTTTCGCGCCGGCTCTCGTTCTAGATCCCGACCGGCGGCGCGAGGCGCGCCGCAGCTTGGCATTGATCTGACGAACGGACGCCGTGCCGGACGCCCGGGCGGAGCCGAACATCACCTCCTTAAGGCACGATCTCCGCTCGTCAGACGACAGGGACACTCGCCGCACGTGACAGCGGGCAGCTTGACCGAGGTCAAACCTAGAGCCTCACTTCTTTGTGCATGCGCCGTGATCGGGGATCAGCAGGAGGTGCTCTCGGCGAAGCGCTCAAGCCGGGAGAGATCGCGCACCGTCACGGTCCGCTTGCCCTGCGTCTCGACGATGCCCTGCAGCTTGAGCTGGCGGAACTGGCGGCTCACCGTCTCGATGGTCAGGCCCAGATACTCGCCGATCTCGGTGCGTGACAGCGGCAATTCGAACTTGCAATCGGGGCCGGTGGTGTTGAGCCCGCACTCCTGGTGCAGGCGCTGCATGACGAGCAACAGGAAGCTCGCCACCTTCTCCTGGGCGCTCTGGCGGCCGAGGACGAACATCCACCGCCGCGCCGCCTCGAGCTCGTCGAATGTGCGCTGCAGCAGCGCGTGCTCGAGACCGGGATGATCGCGCATAAGCTGCTCGAAGGACGGCTTGGCGAAGCAGCAGAGCTCGAGCTCCGTGGCGGCCTCGGCGAACAGCGCGTCGGGCTTGCCGAATGGGCGGCCGATGAAATCGGCCGGGAACTGGAGGGCAACGATCTGCTGGCGGCCGTCGGCCTGCGACTTCACCAGCTTGACGACGCCGGAGACGATGACGGCGTACCAGTCCGGAGGACGGTCGCCACAGGCGATGACGCGTCCGGGCTGGAACACGCGGCGGAACGCGATGCGGTGCACCCGCTGCGCCTCGACGCTCGGAAGTGCACTGCAGAGCGCGCGATCGCGTACCTCGCATTTCTCGCACGGCATTCGCGTGTTCACAGTGTGTCCTCTGCTCCAGCCTTCGAGCACAGCGTCCTCCGCGTCGATCCTCAACCCCGCCGGGTCGTGTCTCTCTGAATTGACAACGGATAGTGCAGGAACTTCCAAACTCGTGCCAATCGGCGATTGATTCAAATCAAACGGGCGGTGCGCTGACTTGATGCGCACGGCCATTATTCGAGGGTGCGGCGGAATCTCGCAACGGCAATGGCCATGGCAATCAGGGTCAGCGCGACGAGCCAAACCGCCTCCGGGCCCAGATCACCGAGGCTGGCGGCCTTGAGCATGATGCCGCGGACGACGCGCAGGTAGTGGGTCAGCGGCAGCAGGTTACCGATCGCCTGAGCCCAGTCCGGCATGCCGGCGAAGGGGAAGAAGAACCCGGACAGCAGCATGCTTGGCAGGAACCACATGATCGACATCTGCATGGCCTGCAGCTGCGTGCGCGCCAACGTGGAGAACGTGTAGCCGACGGCGAGATTGGTGGTGATGAAGAGCAGCGTCAGCAGCGTGAGCAGGGTGACCGAGCCCGCCACGGGCACTTGGAACACGAGAGCCCCGGCGGCGATGATGATGCCCGCCTGAAGAAACCCGACCAGAACATAGGGCAATATCTTCCCGAGCATGATCTCGACCGGCTGCAGCGGCATGGCGAGCAGGCTCTCCATGGTGCCGCGCTCGACCTCGCGGGTGACCGAGAGGCCGGTGAAGATGAGCATGGTCATGGTCAGGATGGTGCCGAGCAGGCCGGGCACGATGTTGAGCTGGGTGACGGCGGCGGGATTGTAGCGCCGGTGCTGGCGAACCTCGAAAGCCGGCTTGACGTCGGATGGCGGGGGCAGGCCACGAAGGCCGGTGAGCGCGGAGGACACCACGCCTTCGAGTGTGCCGAGCGCCGTGCCCGAGGCGACGGGATCGGTGCCGTCGGCGTCGACGAGCAGGGCCGGCATGTCGCCGCGGCGCACGGCCCGCTCGAAGCCGGCCGGAATCTCGATGGCGAACAGCATCTCGCCCGAGCGCAGCCAGTGGTCGAACTCGGCCTCGGACTTGGTGACGCGCTTCACCTCGAAATACGAGGTGTTGGCCAGCGCGGCGAGGATGGCGCGCGAGACGTCGCTCTCCTCCTGGATGAGCACGCCCGTCGGCAGATGCTTCGGGTTGGTATTGATGGCGAAGCCGAACAGCATCAGCTGCATCAGCGGCACCGAGATCATGGTGGCGAAGGTCACGCGGTCGCGGCGAAGCTGGATCAGCTCCTTGACGAACATGGCCCAGATCCGCGACAGCGCGCCGGAGCGGCGGCTCCTTCTCAGCGGACTCCTCATGACACGCTCCTCATGAAAGGGCACCTCCGTGGCGGTGCATGAGGTCGATGAACACATCCTCCAGCGACGGCTCCGAGCGCGTCCAGGCGAGGTGAGCGTCGCCGCGAAACGGCGCGATGGACTGCTCGAGCGCGGCGTGATCGCGTCCCGAGACATGCAGGCTGTTGCCGAACGGCGCGACCATATCGACGCCGCCGAGAGCGGTGAGCCTCTCGGAAAGCGCGTGCAGGTTCTCGCCACCGTTGGCGGGGCTCACCGTCCAGGTCTCCAGGCCCGATCCGGCGATCACCTGCTCGACCGTGCCGCGCGCCAGGATGACGCCGGCGGCGATGTAGGCGATCTCGTGGCAGCGTTCGGCCTCGTCCATGTAGTGGGTGGAGACGAGCACGGTCAGCCCTTCCGCGGCCATGGCGTGGATCTCGCTCCAGAACTCGCGGCGCGCCGCGGGATCGACGCCGGCGGTGGGCTCGTCGAGCAGCAGCAGGTCGGGCTGCGGCAGGATGCAGGCACCGAGCGCGAGGCGCTGCTTCCAACCTCCGGATAGCTCGCCCGCGAGCTGGTGCTGGCGGCCTTCGAGGCCAAGGCGCGCGATAGCCTCGCTGGCGCGCTTGCCCGGCTCGGGCAGCCCGTGGATGCGCGCGACGAACTCGAGGTTCTCGCGGATCGAGAGATCCTGATAGAGGCTGAATTTCTGCGTCATGTAGCCGACGCGGCGCTTGATCTCGTCGCTGTCGCGGACGATGTCGAAACCCAGGCAGGTGCCGCGCCCGGAATCCGGCAGCAGGAGCCCGGTCAACATGCGAATGGTTGTGGTCTTGCCGGAGCCGTTGGGGCCGAGGAAGCCGTAGATCTGGCCGCGGCGGACCTGCATCGTCAGGCCCTTCACCACCGTCTTGCCGCCGAACGACTTGGTCAGCCCCTCGACCTCGATGGCGATGTCGTGCGCGCCGCCCGCCGGTTCGTATCTGTCGAGCTCAACGTCCGGCACGGGATGTCTCCACGGGCTGGTCCGGCGGCAGGTAGCGCACGGTCACCGGCTGGCCGACGCGCAACTTGCCGGGCTCGTCGGGGCGCGCCTCGACGCGGAACACGAACTTGGAACGCTCCTCGCGGCTGTAGATCACCGGCGGCGTGAACTCTGCCTCGCTGGCGATGAAGCTGATGTGCGCCTTGAGCCCCGGCGGGCAGCCGTCGCACTGCACCTCGACCGGCCCGCCGTATGCGATCCTCGGCAGTTCGGGCTCGGGTACGAAGAAGCGCAACTTGATATTGTCCGGCGGCAGCAGCGCCACGACCGGGCGCCCCGAGGGCACGACCTCGCCCTGGCGGTAATAGACCTGCTGGATAACACCGCCGGCCGGCGCCACGACGCGGCGCTGCCGGAGGCGCGTCTCGGCGGAGGCGACCCTGGCTACGGCGGCGGCGACGACCTCCCTGGCGGCGGCGATGTCCTCGGTGCGCGAGCGCAAGCGCGCGACCTCGATCTGGCGCTGGACCTCGGCGAGGGCAGCCGTATCGCGATTGAACGCGGCGCGGGCCTGCTCGAGGCGGTTCGACGCGGCGACGCCACGGTTGACCAGATCCTGGGCGCGAGCCAGCTCGGGCTTCGACTGCTCAATGGCCGCCTTGGCGCGGGCCTCCTGCGCCTCGAGGACGGCGATCTCCTCCGGGCGCTGCTGGGCCGCCTCGGCGCGCGCGAGGCGGGCCTTGGCCTCGTCGAGCGATGCCCGTGACTGGCGGAGGTCGGCCTCCTGCAGATCGCCCTGAAGCGCGAAGAGATCGGCTCCCGGCTCGACCTGCAGACCCTCCCTGACGGCGAGCGAGACGACGCGGCCGGGCTCGTCGGCGCCGATGAAGAGCGTGTCGGCTTCGACCCAGCCCTGCACGACGGGAGTGGCGGCCGGGGGATGTCGCCAGTGCCACAGCCCATAGGCCGCGGCGCCGAGCGCAACGATGGCGATGATCGGCTTCACATTCACGGGCGCCTCCCGGGCTTGGCGGTGAGCACGTCGCGATGGGCGGCGAGCAGGCCTTCGACGTCGAGCGGCTCGAAACGGCTGAAGAGGCCGTCCCAGAGAATGCTCAACAGCAGCGGGGCCATGATCAGGTGAGGAAAGCGGGCCACCGCATCGCTCGGCAGCTCGCCCTTGTCGGCGGCCCAGCGCGCCACCTGCCGCATGAGGCCGATGCCCTTGCTCAGAACCTCGCGATGGTAGAAGGCCGCGACCTCGGGAAAGCGGGCGCCCTCGCTCAGCAGGAGGCGCAGTACGAGGCGGCGGTCGGTTCCGAGCACCTCGGCGCGGAAGAGCCCGAACAGCTTCTCCAGGAGCGCCGCGAACGGAATGCCGGGGGCGTGGGCCAGGGCCTCCAGGGTGGACAGCACCGGGTTCACAGCAGAGCGGATCAGCTCCTCGAAAAGGGCCTCCTTGGTGGGGAAGTAGAGATAGACGGTGCCCTTGGCGATGCCGGCCTTGCGCGCCACGTCGTCCAGCCGCGCCTGCGCGAAGCCGCCTTCCGAGAACACCGCCAGCGCGGCGGCGAGGATGGCCCTTCGCCGATCCTCGGCAGGCAGCGAGCGGGGCCGGCCACGGCGAGCGGGTTTCACGACCGGCTTCGATGAGCGGACGGCGGAGCTCGTGCCGGGATCGGGGCGCTTCGCGATCTTGCCCGGTGCTCTGCTCGCCGCCTTCGGCCGGGCAGCGGCCTTGCCCTTGCCACCAGTTCCTCTGGTACCCGGACGAGCCAAGCTCACCTCCTACGTCCAATTTAATGACTGACCTACCAGTCATTAAATAGCGCCGATGCGCGAGCGTGACCAGCGAAATCGTCGCGGCACGCCGGCGCAGGGAGCTTGGGAGAGCGAGCTACGGATCGGGCAGAGCGCAGAAAACACTGGCCCGCAAAGGTAATCCGGCCTATTGCGAACCCACCGAACAGCTCGATGAGCCGCCCGAGATGCCGCTGCCCGACCCGAAGGACCCCGTTTCCGTCGCCCAGGCGCTGATCCGCTGCCCGTCCGTGACCCCGGAGGAGGGGGGAGCGCTGACGCTGCTTGCCGACCTGCTGACCCCGCTCGGATTCACCTGCCACCGGATGACGTGCACCGATGTCGACACGCCGGATGTCGAGAACCTCTACGCGCGGCTCGGAACCAGCGGCCCAAACCTCTGCTTTGCAGGTCACACCGACGTGGTGCCGCCGGGTGACGAGGCGGCGTGGACGCTGCCACCGTTCGGAGCCGTGATCCGCGACGGGGTGCTCTACGGGCGCGGCGCGGTGGATATGAAAGGCGCGGTTGCCTGCTTCGTTTCGGCGGTGGCGCGGCATCTGGCGATGGGGAGACCGGCTGGCTCGATCTCCCTTCTCATCACCGGTGACGAGGAGGGCCCGTCGATCAACGGCACCATGAAGGTGCTCGACTGGCTGAAGGACCGCGGCGAGACGCTCGACGTCTGCATCGTCGGCGAGCCCTCAAACCCCGAAACGCTCGGCGACGAGATCAAGATCGGGCGGCGCGGATCGGTCAACGGCGACCTTATCGTGCACGGCAAGCAGGGGCATGCCGCCTATCCGCACTTGGCCGACAACCCGGTGCCGAAGCTCGCGCGCATCATCGACCGGCTGTCGACGCTCACGCTCGACAAAGGCACGGCGCACTTCGAGCCGTCGCAGCTCGCGGTGACGGTGATCTCTGTTCCGAATACGGCGACCAACGTCATCCCGGCGCTGGCGAGGGCGAAGTTCAACGTCCGCTACAACGATGCGCACACGCGGCCGAAAATCGAAGCGACCTTGCGCGAGGCTTGCACGCGGGCGGCGGCGGAGGTCGGCGCGCGCTTCGACCTCTCGTTCTCGGGGACGGGCGACGTGTTCCTGACCGAGCCGGGGCCGCTGGTCGAGACCATGCGCCGAGCGGTGGAGACGGAGACGGGCCGCTCGCCTAAGCTCACCACCGGGGGCGGCACCTCGGATGCGCGTTTCATCAAGGATGCGTGCCCGGTGATCGAGTTCGGGCTCGTCAACAAGACCATCCATCAGGTCGACGAGCACGTGGCGGTGGCGGACCTCGAGGTGCTGACGCGCATCTATCAAAGGGTGCTGGCGAGCTACAGGAGGGCGTAGAGCCGTTACGGCGTCTTCTTCGCCTTCTCGATCTCGGGGAGCATCTGCTTTTCCAGTGACTCGGGCGAGATCGGTCCGACGTGCTTATAAGTAATGCGGCCCTTGCCATCGACGACGAAGGTCTCGGGCATGCCGTAGACGCCCCACTCGATGGCATTGCGGCCGCTCGCGTCGACACCCAGCGCGGTAAACGGGTTGCCGTAGCGGCCGATGAAATGGCGGGCGTTGGCTGCGCTGTCCTTGTAGCTGACGCCGAAGAGATCGACGCCGGCGCGGTCCTTAAGCGTGGCCAGCAGCGGGTGCTCCTGGACGCAGGGGATGCACCAGGAGGCCCAGAAGTTGACGATGGTCACCTTGCCCTTGGCGAGGTCGGCGCTCGAGAAGCCCGGCACGGGCTGCCCGTTCTCCACGGCTTCCTCGAGCGCGGGGAACGTGGTTTGCGGCACTGGCTTGCCGAGCAGCACCGAGCCCAGCTTGTGCGGGTCCCGTCCCGGCTGCAGCGCGTAACCGAATACAGTCGCGAGCGCCGCGAAAACGAGCACCGGCGCCACGACCCAGCCGTAGCCGCGGCTCGGGGTGGACGGGTTTGCCTCAGCCATTGATGCCCTCGTTGACGCTGCCGGGGCTGCGGGCCGATCGGCGGCGGACGCCGCGGGCCTCGATGTCGGCCAGAAGCTTCGCCTGTCGGCGTCCGTCCCAGATCAGCCAAGCGATGAGAGCGCCGAGCACGATGGCGCCCGCCACATAGGAGGCGACGATGAACGGGGCGCGCGGGCCGAGGCCGAACAGATCCATCACTGACCGGGCTCCAGTCTTTCGGCGCCGACCGCGCCGCGCGGTGCCTGCGAGCGCTCGACAGCCGCCATGCGCAGCGCCTTCACCCTGCGGCGCAGGATCTCGTTGCGCATGCCCTTCATATGCAGCGCGAAGAACAGCAGCGTGAAACCCGCCGCCGACCACAGCAACGGGACGAGCATCGACTTGTCGATGCTGGCGCCGCCGGAGCGGATGACGCTCGACGGCTGGTGGAGCGTGTTCCAGCCCTGGATCTGGATGCCGAGCCAGGGAATGCTCAATCCCTCGACCGAGATCTTGATGAAGGGGAGGATGATCACGCTGACGAGGGCCAGCACGGCGGTCAGCTTGGCGGCCAGCGTCTCCTCCTCGATCGAGGAGCGCAGCGCCATCAGGCCGATGTAGAGGAAGAACAAGATCAGCACGGAGGTGAGCCGCGCGTCCCAGGCCCAGTAGGTGCCCCAGGTCGGCTTGCCCCACAGCGAACCGGTAACCAGCGCCAGCAGGGTAAATGCCGCGCCGATGGGGGCGGCGGACTTGGCCGAAACGTCAGCGAGGGGATGGCGGAACACGAGCAGGCCGAAACTCGAAACGGCGATAAGGCCGTAGCCCATCATGCCGAGCCAAGCCGACGGCACGTGCAGGTACATGATGCGAACCGTCTCGCCCTGCTGATAGTCGGCCGGAGCCAGAAATCCGCGGAACAAGCCGTAGGCGATGAAGCTGACTGCGAGAGCGGACAGCCAGGGCAGGAGCTTGCCGGAAAGCTCCATGAAGCGGGTCGGATTGGCGAGGCGCTGGGTCCAGGTCTGCATATCGGTTCACTTACGCTGCCGGGCCAGAAAGCGCAAATGAGCGTCCTGTTACCTTGACCAAGGTCATGCCTCTGCCTCTCCAATCCCATCGCCCAGGGGAGAGGCTCAGCCGCCCTTACCCTCGAAGAATTCCTTCATACGCGCGAAGAAGCCGTGGCTCTCGGGGCTCGTCTCCTTGTGGCTCTCGCGCTCGAACTCCTCGAGCAGCTCGCGCTGGCGCCGTGTCAGGCTCTTCGGCGTCTCGACCTCGACCTGGATGTACATGTCGCCGGTGACCTTCGAACGCAGCACCGGCATGCCCTTGCCCTTGAGGCGAAACTGCTTGCCGCTCTCGGTGCCCTCGGGGACTTTCACGCGCGTCATCGAGCCGTCGATGGTCGGCACGTCGATCTGGCCCCCGAGCGCCGCCGTCGTCATGGCGATCGGAACCTTGCAGAACAGGTCCGCGCCGTCGCGCTGGAAGAACTCGTCGGGCTTGATCGAAAGGAAAATGTATAGGTCACCGGCAGGGCCGCCGCGCAAGCCGGCCTCGCCCTCTCCGGCGAGCCGGATACGGGTGCCGTCCTCGACACCCGATGGAATATTGACGGAAAGCGTGCGCTCCTTGACGACCCGGCCCGCCCCGGAGCACGCCGCGCACGGATCGTCGATGACCTCGCCGCGGCCCTGACAGGCGGGGCAGGTGCGCTCGATGGTGAAGAAGCCCTGGCTGGCGCGGACCTTGCCGTGTCCGCCGCAGGTCGGACAGGTGTGCGGCTTGGTGCCGGCCTTGGCGCCGGTGCCCGAGCAGGTGTCGCAGGCGACGCTGGTCGGCACCCGGATCTGCGCGTTGCGTCCGGCATACGCCTCGCGCAGCGAGATCTCCATGTTGTAGCGGAGGTCGGCGCCGCGCTCCTTGCCGCTGCGGCCGCGCTGAGCGCCGCCACGGCGGCCGCCCATGAACTCGCCGAACAGGTCGTCGAAGATGTCATGCATGGAGGCGGCGAAGTCGGGGCCGAAGCCACCGGGCTGGCCGCGTCCGCCCATGCCGCCATCGAAGACCGCGTGGCCGAACTGGTCGTAAGCCGCGCGCTTCTGGGGGTCCTTCAATGCCTCATAGGCCTCGGCGAGCTCCTTGAACTTCTGCTCGGCGGCCTTGTCGCCCGGATTCTTGTCGGGGTGATAGTCCTTGGCCAGCCGGCGGAACGCGCTTTTCAGCTCCTGCTCGGTGGCATTCCGGCCGACGCCGAGAACCTCGTAATAGTCGCGTTTTGCCATGTCTGGTCAGGCCTTGCCGTCGAGAGGTGACATGCCGACGAGGCCGACCGCATGGTCCCCCGCTGGCCGGCCGTCGTGATGACAAGCCTCGTGCCGTGCCGCATCCGGACAAACTAGAGGGAGGCGGCCCCGGCGCGCAAGTGTCGCACCGGATGAGCCGCCAACCGCTCTGCCGCGTGGAACCCACCGCACTCCTCCACCGTTCGCGTAACGGGCGGGTGTCGTCAGCAGCAATGGTCGGGTTTGGAAGTGCATGGCGGGTCGGTCCGGCGGCTCGCCTAGGGATCGCGCGTCGAGCATGGCTCGGGCCCGGCAGCGTATTGAGCGCCGGGCCCGATCAATTGGGCTCAAGCGGACTTCTTCTTGTCGTCCTTGACCTCCTCGAAGTCGGCGTCGACGACGTTCTCGGCACCGGGGCCACCCGCATTGGGCTCGCCGCCAGGAGCCGCGCCCGCTCCCGCGCCGCCGCCCTGTTGCGCGTAGATCGCCTCGCCGATCTTCATCGCCACTTGGCCAAGGGCGTTGGTCGCCGACTTGATGTGCTCGGCGTCATCGCCCTTGATGGCGTCCTTGACCGCCTCGATGGCCTTCTCGACGTCACCCTTGACCGCGGTGACCGCCGCGTTGGAGGCGTTCTCGGAGAGCTGCTTCTCAGTCGCGTGAACCAGCGCCTCGGCGTGGTTCCGGGCCTCGACGAGCTCCTTCTTCTTCTTGTCATCGGCGGCGTGCGCCTCGGCATCCTTGACCATGCGGTCGATCTCATTGTCGGAGAGACCGCCCGAGGCCTGGATGCGTATCGACTGCTCCTTGTTCGTCGCCTTATCGCGCGCCGAGACATGCACGATGCCGTTGGCGTCGATGTCGAACGTGACCTCGACCTGCGGCACGCCGCGCGGGGCGGGCGGGATGCCGACGAGATCGAACTGGCCGAGCAGCTTGTTGTCCGCGGCCATCTCGCGCTCGCCCTGGCTGACGCGGATGGTGACCGCGTTCTGGCCATCCTCGGCGGTCGAGAAGGTCTGGCTCTTCTTGGTCGGGATCGTGGTGTTGCGGTCGATCAGGCGCGTGAACACGCCGCCGAGCGTCTCGATGCCGAGCGACAGCGGAGTCACGTCCAGCAACAGGACGTCCTTGACCTCACCCTTGAGCACGCCGGCCTGAATGGCGGCGCCCACGGCGACGACCTCGTCGGGGTTGACACCCTGGTGCGGCTCCTTGCCGAACAGCTGCCTGACGACCTCCTTGACCTTCGGCATGCGCGTCATGCCACCAACGAGCACCACCTCGTCGATGTCGGCAGCCTTGAGACCGGCGTCCTTGATCGCCTGCTCGCAGGGGCCGCGGGTCCTCGCGATGAGATCGTCCACGAGGCTCTCCAGCTTGGCACGGGAAAGCTTCATCGTCAGGTGCTTGGGACCAGACTGATCGGCGGTGATGAAGGGCAGGTTGATCTCGGTCTGAGCGGACGACGACAGCTCGATCTTTGCCTTCTCGGCGGCCTCCTTGAGGCGCTGCAGGGCGAGCTTGTCGTTCCTCAGATCGATGCCGTTCTCCTTCTTGAACTCGTCGGCCAGATAGGTGACGAGCTTCATGTCGAAGTCCTCGCCGCCGAGGAACGTGTCGCCGTTCGTCGACTTCACCTCGAAGACGCCGTCGCCGATCTCGAGAACCGAGATATCGAACGTACCGCCGCCGAGATCGTAGACGGCTATGGTCTTGGCCTCCTTCTTCTTGTCGAGGCCATAGGCGAGCGCGGCCGCGGTCGGCTCGTTGATGATGCGCAGCACCTCGAGGCCGGCGATCTTGCCGGCGTCCTTGGTCGCCTGGCGCTGAGCGTCGTTGAAGTAGGCGGGGACGGTGATGACGGCCTGGGTGACCGGCTCGCCGAGCTTGGCCTCGGCGGTCTCCTTCATCTTCTGCAGGATGAACGCGGAGATCTGCTGCGGCGAGTAGGCTTTGCCGTTGGCCTCGACCCAGGCGTCACCCGAGGGACCCTTGACGATCTTGTAGGGGACGAGCTTCTTGTCCTTCTCGACCAGCGGGTCCTCGTAGCGTCGGCCGATCAGGCGCTTGATGGCGAAGAAGGTATCGGTCGGGTTGGTGACCGCCTGACGCTTGGCCGGCAGGCCGACGAGACGCTCGCCGTCGTCCGCGAAGGCTACGATGGACGGCGTCGTGTTCATGCCCTCGGCGTTCTCGAGCACACGCGGCTTGCCGCCTTCCATGACGGCGACGCAAGAGTTCGTGGTGCCGAGGTCGATACCGATCACTTTGGCCATGAGTGTTTTCCTTTTGTTGCGGCCGACCGTCCGGACCCGCTTGCACGGCGTCCCGAAGGCTCAGTCCCTGCTCCCGGCTTACGCCGGAGAGCCACGGTCCCCTGGATCACTGACGAGTTTCGCCGGTTATATAGGGGCCACTTCCCGCGGTGCAACGGGCGCAGATGACACGCTTGTGATCAATTTGGTTCCGCAGGCGCAATCCCGGGAACGTTTCGAGTGTTCGACACATAAGGGCAAAGTGGGGCAGAATCCATGCCCGTCCCACCCGATCAGAAATAGACCACCAGCCGCCGGCATCAACCAGGCGCCTGGCCGCCGTCCGCACCACCAGCGTCACTACCGGAAGCATCGGTGGACGGCTTGGCCTCGGCGTCGGCAGGCTTGCCAGGCTTGGGCCCGCCCTTGGCCACGACGACCATCGCCGGGCGCAGGCAGCGCTCCTCGATCATGTATCCCGACTGGAAGACCTGGGTCACGGTGCCCGCCGGCACGGAGGGGTCCTGGGCCTCCATTACCGCTTGATGGTGGTGGGGATTGAAGGGCTCGCCCTGGGGCGAGATGCGCTTGACGCCGTGCCTCTCGAGCACGTTCAGGAACTCGCGCTCCGTCATCGAGACGCCGTCCAGGAGGGCCTTCAAGGGGCCGCCTTCGGCGACAGCGGCGGCGGGAACGGAGCCGATCGCACGCTCGAAATTGTCGGCGACGCCGACCACCGCCTGGGCGAAGCGGGTGATTGCGTATTTTGCCGTCTCCTCCTTCTCGCGCTCCATCCGCTTCCTCAGGTTGTCGAGGTCGGCGTGGGCGCGAAGCAGGCGGTCGGTCAGGTCCTTGATCTGGCCCTCGAGCTCCGCGTTGCGGGCGGCAAGAACGGTAGGGTCGGGGGAGGCCTGGGCCTCGGCGGAAGCGGCGGCGGCAGCGCCGGGCTGCTGCGCCGCATCAGACGCCGGCTGAGCGGAATCCGGAGCCGGGCGCGGCTCGCCGGAGCCGGGCGTCTTATTGTCGTCGGTCATGATCTCTCCGATCAGGTGCTCGATGGAGGCCGAGGGCGAATGCGACAGGCCCGGCACGGCCGCCGCTCAAACAACGGACAACGGGCAGATGCGGTCGCCCCGTCCCCCAGGGGTCGAGGCGGATATCTGCCGTGGAGCCGAAAAAATCAAGTCAACAGGCGGCTGACCAGCCGCGCCGTATAGTCCACCATGGGGATGATGCGCGCGTAGTTGAGCCGCGTCGGCCCAATGACACCGAGAACGCCGACGACCTTGCGCGTCTGGTCCTTGAAGGGCGCCACGATCAGGGACGAGCCGGACAGCGAGAACAGCTTGTTCTCGGAGCCGATGAAAATCCGGACGCCATCGCCCGTTTCGGCGAGACCCAGGAGTTGTAACAACTCCCTCTTGCTCTCGAGGTCGTCGAAGAGCTGGCGGATGCGCTCGAGGTCGTCGATGGCCGTCAAGTCCTTGAGCAGGTTGGACTGACCTCGGACGATCAGGCTCTTGCGCTCGTCGAGCGTGCCCGACCATTCGGCGAGCCCAGCCTTGACCACCTTCTGCGTCAAGGTGTCGAGCTCGTTCCTGGCGGTTGCGAGCTGCTTTTCGATCCGGTCGCGGGCCTCGGCCATGGACAGCCCACGCGCGTTGGCATTCAAGTAGTTTGCCGCCTCGGTTAGTGCAGATGCCGGCAGCCCGGGCGGCAGGGTCACGAGGCGGTTCTCGACACCGCCGTCCTCGTCGACGATGACGGCGAGCGCGCGCCTAGGCTCCAGGGGCACAAACTCGATGTGCTTCAGGCGGCTCACCTGCTTTTCGGCGAGGACGACGCCAGCGCAGTGGGAGAGGCCCGAGATCATCTCGCCGGCCTCGGACAGCACCTGGTCCACGGTCTTGTCGCGGCGGAAGCCGATCTGGCCCTCGATCTGGCGGCGCTCCTCGACCGAGATGTCTCCGATCTCGAGCAGGCCGTCCACGAACAGGCGCAGACCGGTCTGGGTCGGCAGCCGACCGGCCGATGTATGAGGTGCGAAGATGAGGCCGAGCTGCTCCAGGTCCGACATGACGTTGCGGATGGATGCCGGCGACAGTGTCATGGGCAGAACCCGGGACAGGTTGCGCGAGCCCACCGGCTCACCGGTCGCGAGATAGCTCTCGACGAGCTGGCGGAGAATGGCCCGCGAACGGTCGTTGAGGCGGCTGAGAGGATTTGAAACGTCGTTCATCGTTTGCGCCGCGCTGCCATGGGTCCCATCTGGAGCCCGAATCTAGGAAGCGGGCGGGCGAGTCGTCAAATGGCGGCTGAGCGGGTGCGGGAAAGCGACCCATTCAGGCCCGGGCGCCATCAAAGGGGAACTCGATCTCGACGAGGACGCCCGGCTTCGCATCGGTGATTTGCACAGTGCCGCCGAGGCCCGCCGTCAACGCTCGCACGATACCACGGCCAATACCCGTGCCGCGCACCGTCCTTTGACCAGACCCGTCCCCTTGGCCGACCCCGTCGTCGCGAACGATCAGGAACAGCCTGCTCTGATGGCGCGTGAACTTCACGGCGACCCGGCCAGAACGGTCGTCGGGGAAGGCGTACTTGAGCGCGTTGGTGAGCAGCTCGTTGATGATCAGACCGAGAGAAACGGCGCGCTGAAGGCCAATCGAGTGGCTCTCGACCACCAGCTCGAGCTTCACGGGACGAGACCCTACCAACGACTGGCGCAGGTGATCGCAAAGATCGGTAATGAACGCACCGGTATCCAGCACCGCCGATCCCTCTTGCATGGTCAGGCGCTCGTGGACACGAGCGAGCACGTGGACGCGGTCGCTGGCGAGCGCCAGTGCGGCCTTCCCCGCGGCGTTGTCCAGACTGCGAGCCTGCATGCCGAGCAGGGAGGCAACGGTGGCCAGATCGTTGCGCATGCGGTGGGACAGCTCACGGAGCAGAACCTCGCGCTCCGCGGCCACCTTCTCCAGCTGCTCCTTGCTTCGAACGACCTCGACGAACGCCACGTGAAGGGATTCCGTCAGCACCGCCGTGCCAAAACCCGTCGCCAGATAGATCGCCATCGCAACGACGTCACTCGCCTCGCGAATGCCGAAATTTCCGGTCGGATGGAGAAAGAAATAGCTCGTCAGGAGCGCGCTCAGAGCCGTGGCGTAGAGGCCGTTGCCCCGGTCGAGCAGGAGACCACACACGATGATGACAGGAAAGAAGAGGACGAACGGATAGGCATGTGTCTCGCTCGCCATACCGCGGCTGGCGAACAGCGCGAGCATCACGAGGGCGGTCGTGAGCACGTAGCGCACCCAAACCGGCAGGCGCCTCGTGAAATCGATCACGCGTATAAAATGCCGCATGTCCGCGCAACGCGCGCCGGGCTCGCCGCGTTCCGGAGGCTGATTCCCGAGCATGCGAGAGGCGGCCATGGACAGCTACGACGCGATCGTGATCGGCGGCGGCATCGCGGGGCTCAGCGGGGCGCTGGTGCTGGCGCGCTGCATGCGGCGCGTGCTGGTGCTGGACAGTGGGCGCTACCGCAACGCCGCGTCGCGGGCGCTGCACTGCTTCCTCGGCCATGATGGCGTCGCGCCCGCCGAGTTGCTCGAGTGCGCGCGGCGACAGCTCGAGCCCTATGACAGCGTCGTCCTGGTGGCGAGCGAGGCGACCGCTGTCTCCCGCTCCGGCGATGACTTCGCGGCGAGGATGACCGGCATGCCCGAGGCCCATGCTCGCACGGTGCTGGTGGCGACTGGTGTCGTCGACGAGATTCCGCCTTTACCGGGCATCGTCGAGCTGTGGGGCAGGACCGTTCACGTCTGCCCGTATTGCGACGGCTACGAGCATCGCGGCGGGCCGGTGGCGGTCTACGGTCGCGGCTCGAAAGGCGCGGGGCTCGCCCTGCTGCTCCGGCAATGGACGGACGATCTCGTCGTGCTCACCGACGGAGACCACGGGCTCGGGGCGGAGGAGATGGCGCAACTGCGGCGGCGCGGCATCGCCGTCGAGGAGGCTCGAGTCGAGCGGCTGGAGGGCAACGATGGCCAGCTGCGCGCGGTGCACTTCGCCGGGGGCGGGCTGATCCGGCGCGAGGCCTTGTTCTTCAACACCGGACAACATCAGAGATCGCCGCTGCCCGCCCGGCTCGGCTGCGACCTCGCCGCGGACAGAGGCGTCATCTGCGACAGCGAAGGGCGGACGAGCGTGCCCGGCGTCTACGTGGCGGGCGACGTCTCGCGCGACGTGCAGCTGGCAATCGTCGCGGCTTCGGAAGGCGCGCGGGCCGCGCTTGCCATCAACAAGGATCTTCTGGAGCGGGATCACGCGCTGTGAACGCGGCGCCTGACAACGCCTCAGCGCGGCGTCTTCGGCGGCGTCTTGGCGGGAGCGGGCTTTTCCATGCGGCCGGAGGCAGGCTGCGAGCCCAGCCAAGCTCCCTTTTCGTCGAGAACATCGATCGTGATCCCCACAACAACCAGCGCCACCAGCGAGCCGACCAGAACGCGCATGAGGTGGCGGTGGCGCACGTTGAGATCGCTGACCAACTCGTCGTCGATCGGCGCATTGGGGTCGTCGACAGCCTTGATGCCGAGCATCTTCTGGCGAACCGTGCGGCGCACGCTGCCGCGATCCACGACCTTCTGTCCGGCGCGCGCCGCGATGTGCTCGGCGATGACGACGTAGGGCAGGGCAGCGTCCTGGTCGGTCTCGGTGACGTAACCGAGGCGGTGCATGCGGCCGTCCCTGGTGATGATGCGGGCGCCCTTGAGCATGACCGGGACGAGCGCGTTGCCGTAGATCTCGCGGCGCGTCTCGACCCGCTCGATCTCGGAGTAGGGCACCTCGGCGCTGGCGTAGCGCACCATCGGCGTCGGGCCGCGCCCCGCCGGCAGCGTGAAGCGTACGGCCGTGTCACCCAGCTCGACCCGGGCGCGGAGCGAATAGACGAGCTCGATGAAGACGAGGCCGATCAGGAATGTGAACGCAATCGCGGTGAGCACAAGACCCGCCGCGTCGTCCCAGAGGCCGTTCTTGACGCGCATCCACATCATGGCCGGCAGGCTGACGTAGAAGGGCAGCAGGAGCAGGAAGACGAAGCTCAGAATGGTGGTGCGGGCGCCGCTGGCCTTGAAGACCTCGCGCGGCGTGCCATCGGGAGCGAACGTTTCCACCCGAGCCGCCGCCGCCGGAGCCATTCCGCTCATCCCTACCTCCCGCCCGGAAACCGATCCGATCCGCCCACGGCCCGCGTAACGATAGCCTGCATCATTCCGATATCACGAAGGCGGACAGGGCAGCCGAGCCGCAATCCGCTGGTCGTGCCACTATATCAGTCGAGACACTGTCCGGCACCCGTGTGTGAAATCAGGTGAGACCCATGCTGTTTGCCAAGAAGAAGACCGAGATGCCAACGCGCGACACCGCGCTTCCGGGCCGCGCCACGCCTATCCCCACGGCGGAGGAGCATTACATCCTCTCGCGCCCGCTGAAGGGACCGTATCCGGCCGGTATCGAGACGGCGATGTTCGGCCTCGGGTGCTTCTGGGGAGCGGAGCGCAAATTCTGGCAGCTCGGAGCCGGCATCTGGGTGACAGCGGTCGGCTACGCCGGCGGCTTCACGCCAAATCCCACCTACGAGGAGGTCTGCTCCGGGCGCACCGGGCACAACGAGGTGGTTCTCGTCGCGTTCGACCCGAAGGTCATTCCGTACGAGCGGCTGCTGAAGACGTTCTGGGAGAGCCACGACCCCACCCAGGGCATGCGGCAGGGCAACGACGCCGGCACGCAGTACCGGTCCGGAATCTACACCTACAGCGAGGCTCAGCGCGCGGCGGCCGAAGCCTCCAAGTCGCTGTTCCAAAAAGGGCTTGATGCGGCCGGCTACGGCGCGATCACGACCGAGATCCTGCCCGCGCCCGACTTCTACTTCGCCGAGGACTATCACCAGCAGTACCTGGCCAAGGTGCCTCACGGCTACTGCGGGCTCGGCGGCACCGGCGTGTCGTGCCCGGTCGGCACGGGCGTCGGCTCCTGATCCCCCCGTGATCCGCCGCCCGGCTGGCGAATGGTACGGCCTCTCGCGGAGGCCGTACCACCGGATCAGTTCTGCTCAGCCGACTTGGCCGGCTTATGCGCCGCCGCAGCCTTCGGCGACTTGTCGGCCACCGTGCCCTGAAGCGCCTTGGCAAGAAGTGGTTTCGGGACGCCGGAATCGCCGGCGGTTATGACCTCGCGGCACTCGAGCGGCATGCGCTCCAGCGTCATTGGCGGAGGCGTCGGCTGCTTCGGTGGTGGTTTGGTACCGGGCGGCGGCGGCGGCGGCGGGGGCTTCGGGCGGACGCGCTCGATCCACTCGGCGATCTCCTTGGTGCAGCCGTCCTCCCCCGTCACCGGAGCCTGATGCTCGCAATGGCCAGAGCCCTTCGGGCAGGCCATGCGCATGTGGAAATGGTAGTAGTGCCCCCAATAAGGGCGCACCTTGCCGAGCCAGGCGCGATCGGAGCCCGCGGCCTCGCACAGCGCCTTCTTGATCGCGGGATGAACGAGGACCCGCTCGACCTCGGGATAGGTCGCGGCGCGCTTGAGGAGCGCGACGTGGGCGGGCGTCCAGATCTTGGGATCGACGGAAATGTCATCCGGCGCGAGCATCGAAGTGGCGGCGAGGTCCTCGCGCTCTTTCTCGGACAGGCGGCGATTGGGCATGGGGGTCAGCCAGATGTCGGCATCGAGACCGATCTGGTGGCTCTTGTGCCCGGTCAGCATCGGGCCACCGCGCGGCTGGGCGATGTCACCGACGAGCAGCCCCGGCCAGCCGTCGCTCGTCTGTGCGTCCTTGGCCAGCTTCTCCACCAGCGCGATGAGATCCGGGTGGCCCCAATTGCGGTTCCGGGACAGGCGCATAGCCTGCCATGCCGGTCCGTCGATGGGCAGCGCCCGGGCGCCGGCGAGGCAGCCGCGCGAATAGCCGCCGATGGCGCGGGCGGCAAGGTCGGCCGGGCGCTTGGCGGCGCCGAAGAGCTGCTTGGCGGGCACCACGGGCTTTTCGGGCTTCGCCTTGGCATCGGCCGGGGCGGCTGGCGCCACCGGCTTATCTGCCTTCGGAGCGGCAATCTTTTCGGCAGGCCCGCCGTCCCCGGTGATGCCGGCCTGCGCGGGCGGTCCATCGCCGGTGTGCGCCGAAACCTTGCCGTCGGCGGCTCGTAGCGTGCCGAAAGCGGCGCCCGCCGCCACGAACGCCAAGCCCGCCAAAATCCGGATCGAGGTCATCCCTGCTCCCGCTGCTCGAGACTTTCCCACAAGGCGCATGCTAGCCCAAGGCCGGGCGACAATGCGACCGCTTGTTGCGTGCGACGACGGATGATGTCCGGCCGCCGTTTCGGCTTGCCATTCGCCGCGCCCCGGCCGATGTACCGCCATGACCGAAATCATAAGCCGTGGCGCGGAGGACGCGCCGTACCATCTCCTGCTGGCACCTGGTGCTGGCGCACCGATGACCAGCCCTTTCCTCGAGACGATCGCTGCCTTGATAGCCGAGCGTGGCATCCGTGTGTCGCGCTTCAGTTTCGGCTACCTGACGGCGCGCGCCAGCTCGACGCGGCGGCCGCCACCGCGCGCGGAACTGCTCATTCCGGAATACCAGCGCGCAATCGATCGCGTGCTAGCCTCCTGCCCGCCCGGGCAAAAACTCATTATCGGCGGCAAATCGATGGGCGGCCGCATCGCCAGCATGATGGCCGACGAGCAGCATGCGGCGGGACGGATCGCAGGGCTGGTCTGCCTCGGCTACCCGTTCCACCCAACGGGCAAGCCCGAGCAGCTGCGCACGGCGCACCTCGGATCGATGCGCTGCCCGGCGCTGATCGTGCAGGGAGAGCGCGACCCCTTCGGATCGCGCGCAGAGGTGGAGGCGATGACACTGTCACCGGCCATCCGTTTTGCCTGGATCGGCGACGGCGATCACGACCTCGGACCGCGCGGCGGGTCGGGCTTTACGCGGAAAGGGAATCTCGCGGCGGCGGCGGACGCGGTGCAGGCGTTCGCCGGGGAGCTTGCGTCAGGGGCGCGGGGCCTCGGGTAGGCGCGACGGCAACAGCGAGGCGGCGAGCAGGATCACGACGGCGGCGGCGCTCAAGATGCGGAACAGCGTGTCGAAGCCCCAATGCTCGTGCACCCAGGAGATGAACGGCAGGGCGGCCCCGAGCACGGCAAACGTTACTACGAAGCGCACGCCGTAGACGGAGGCGCGGCGCTCGGGAGTCGCCATGCGGCCGATCAGGTAATCGTTGATGGGGATCTGGCCGAAGGCGCCGAGCATGAAAGCCAGCGCGACGGCCAGCGCCGTCCAGTCGGTGCGGCCGGGCATCAGGGCGAAGAAAACGGCCTGTATCGCGGCGACGCCGAGAAAGACGGCGCGCGGACCGGCGCGGTCGAGCAGGCGGCCGACGACGAGCTGGGCAGACGACGCAATGGCAAAGACGAGGAAGGCGAGCCAGCCGATCAATGTGGCCGAGCCGCCGATGCCGGCCGAGCGCTCCGCCAGGACCTTCGGCAGGGCGAAGGTGGTCGACTGGTAGATGAGCCCAGCGACGGCGGTGGTGAAGAAGACGATAGCGGTGACGCGGAGCCAGAGTGAGCGCTCTCCGTCTTGCGCAGGGAAGCGGCCAGAGTCCGGCGAGACGGCCGGCGTGGATTGCATGCGCTGCTCTCCTCGCCCGCCTGCCCGCCATGGAGAGGGGAACGGCCCCGCCGCCCATGCGTAGGCCGCCGCAAGCGCGATGGAGACGACGCCCGGCACCCAGAAGGCCGCGCGCCAGCCGCCGTGATCGATGAACCAGCCGGTGATCAAGGCGGCACTGGCCACGCCCAGATTGCCCCAGACGCCGTTGACCGCGATGGCGCGTCCGGCTTTCGGGGCGCTCTCGTAGACGAGGGCCAGGCCGACCGGGTGGTAGATGGCGGCAAAGACGCCGACTAGGAACAGTCCGGCGGCAAGCTCGAGTGGCGTGCGCGCCGAGGACGTCAGAGCCGCGGCTACTCCGACGCCCAGGAAGAACACGGCGATCATGCCGTCGCGGCTCCAGCGGTCGGCGAGCCAGCCGGCGGGCAGGGAGAAGAGGCCGAAGGCAACGAAGCCGGGCGTGGCGTAGGGCACCAGCTCGCCATAGCCGAGGCCCCACTCGCGGGTCAGCGCCAGCGCCGCCACGGTGGCGAACACCAGCATGACGAGATGGTCGATGAAGTGGCCGGTATTCAGCAGCAGGATACGCAGGCGCTGGCGCGTCACGTTCAGGCCTTCATGTGCCGCGCGCGGGCGGCTCGCTCCAGGGCGGCGCAGACGAGGTCCTCGATCTCCAGCCGCTCGGCCAGCTTGTCGAGGAAGCGAACCTCCTCGGCGCGAACCTCGAGATCGGAGGCCGCGACCTCGGCGCAGAGCACATAGCAGGTCTCGTGAAGCTCGGGCGGCAATGACTCGTGCACCATGGACAGCACCGTATCCATGCCGTTCGGCGGCTTCGACAGAAGCTTGCCGCAGGCCTGCGCCTCCTCGAGCAGCCAATCGCCGCCGAAGCCCGTGAAGGCCGGGAGCTCCTTGACGATGGAGCCGATGCGCGACAGCTCGGGGTCAGTGATGTGCCGGTCGACCGCCGCCGTGGTGATCATGGCGTAGATCAGGGCCTGCGGCGGGTTCAAGCGCTTGCGCATTAATGTCTCTCTCCGGCTGTTGCGTCGTCAGCCTATATAGCGACGACAGAGCACGTTACCAGCGGGGGGTAGCGCTTTCACGCCGCCGCCGGCGCATTGGCGGTAAGGCGCGTCTTGGCGGTGCGGCGCACTGTTTCGGCAAGCGCCGGATTTCCCTCCATCAGGCGGTCGAAATCGCGGGCGTCGAGAACAAGCAGCTCGGTCGCGCGCTTTGCGGTCACGGTGGCCATGCGGCGTCCGCGCGACAGCAGCGCCATCTCGCCGAAGAAATCGCCGTCGGAGAGCGTGACGGGGCCGGTATCGAGCAGCACCTGCACCTCTCCGCTGGCGACGAGGTAGAGGGCGTCGGCGGGGTCGCCCTTGCGGATGATGACCGTGCGAGCGGAGACCTTGCGTGCCTGGAGGCGCGAGACCAGCTCGGCGATGGTGGCGGCATCGAGCTCGGACAGGACCGGCACGCGCGCGACCAGCCCGAAGGTGACGACGAAGTCGCGGCGGCGGATCTCGTCGTAGAAGCCGCGGCCGATGATGGCCACGGGAAGGGCGAAGAAGCCGATGCCGACCATCATCGCCAGCGCCGCGACCAGCCGGCCGAGCGTGGTGTGGGGGACGACGTCGACGCCGCCGAGCTTCGTCAGCACCACCGTGGCCCACCACATGGCGCTCGGCATGTCGCCCAGCTGCTTCGGCTGGTAGGCGCCCTCGACGACGTGCATCACGGCTGCCGCCGCCAGGAGGATGCCGACGAAGATGATGACGCAGGCGGCGAGCGAGCGGCGCTCGGCGGCGACGACACGGCCGATGGTGGCGAGCGCGGGCGAGTAGCGGGCGAGCTTGAGAAAGCGGACGAGGGCGAGCAATCGTATCTCGGCGGCGTGTTCCGGGAACAGCCATTCCAAGGGCAGAGGCACCAGCGCCAGGAGATCGACGACCATCAGCGGGGTTGCCGCGAAGCGCATGCGAGCCGAGGCCGGGCTCTCCTCGCGCAGCATCGGGTGCTCGGGCGCCGCCCATAAGCGAAGCGCATACTCGAAGGCGAACACGGCGACACAGACGCGATCGAAGATGGCGATGAGGCGCCCCCAGCGCGCGGCCACCTCGGGCACCGTAACCGCAACGATGGCGGTGACATTGGCCAGGATGAGGACGAGGAGCACCGCAGACCAAGCCCGCGCCCAGGGATCACGCCGCCGGCCTCGCTCGAGCAGCTCGAACAGCCGCTGGCGCCGGGTCTGGGCGATGGGCCCGTTGTCGCTCAAGTTGGGCGCTCCCTGCGGCTCGCGAATTGGCTACGGGGAGGGTCATATTGGCATGGAACGGGCGCGGGCGCAGCTTTCCGAGCGGCAATGCATAAACACGCCATGCTCACGTGCCGCGGTGCCCTCGAGCGCCCGTCAACTGGCTCAGTGCTGCTTCAGCGCGTGAGCGATAACCTTGGTCATCAGGCTCGGCAGGGCCTCGGCGTGCAGGTCGCGGCGGGGCACCCAGCGGCAGCGGTCGGGCTCGGCCCAGAAGGTGAGTGACGCCTCGACCGGAACGATGGCGCGGTAAACCATCAGCTCGAGGCGGAAGTGCGTGAAAGTGTGGCTTACATGGCCCGGCACGGGCCACCATTCGCCATCGACCGGTGCGGTGCCGAGCGCGTCGTCGGCGCCGATCCACTGGTCGGACCAGGGCGTCGAGGGAACTTCGAGCATCCCCCCCAGCAGTCCCGCGTCAGGCCGGCGGCGCAGAAGCACATGGCCGTCCTCGCGCAGAGCCAGGAAGGCAACGCCGTAGCGAACGGGCCGCTCGGCCTTTACCAGCCTGCGCGGAAGCTCGGCGGCAAGTCCGCGGGCATATCCGTGGCAGTCGCTCTGCACCGGGCACATCAGGCAGGAGGGGCGGCGGGGGGTGCAAATGGCGGCGCCCAGATCCATCATGGCCTGGGCCAGATCGCCCGACCGCCGGGCGGGGGTCAAGGTGGCCGCGAGGCGCCGGATCTCGGCCTTGGCGGCGGGCATTGGCGCCGTCACCGCGAACAGGCGAGCGACAACGCGCTCGATGTTGCCGTCGACTGGCGTCGCCCTGGCGCCGAACGCGATGGCCGCGATGGCGGCGGCCGTATAGGGCCCGATGCCGGGCAAGCTCGCCAGCTCCGTCTCAGTCGCCGGGAAGAGGCCGCCGTGGCTCTCGACGACGGCGAGAGCGCATTTGTGCAGATTGCGTGCCCGGCTGTAGTAGCCGAGGCCAGCCCAGGCGGCGAGCACGTCGTCGAGAGGGGCCGAAGCGAGATCGGCGACCGTGGGCCATCGCGCCAGGAATCTCTGGTAATAGGGAATGACCGCCTTGACGGTGGTCTGCTGCAGCATGATCTCGCTCAGCCAGACCTTGTAGGGGTCGGGGCGGCGGCCCTTGCGCACACGCCAGGGGAGATCCCGCCGCTCGGCGTCGTACCAAGCAAGCAAGGCGGCAACGGTGTCGTCACCGGCCGGGCGCAGCGGCAGTTGCTTTCTAGCCACTAATCCCACGCGTTCCTCTGGGCTCAACGTCCAAAAAGGGCTCGGCGTCCACGAATCACAATCCCGATGCTAAGCAAGCAGCAAGGTCCTGCAAACCCGCGGGCGGGCGGGACCACGCGCAAAGGGTGGATATATGAGCGTTCGTGGCGGGTGGGTGACGGGTGGAGCAGGCGGCGGCCCTATCGGCCTGCGCTCTCCGGTCAGCGCGCGCGCCGTCGGCAGCTATGTGCCGAAACTGACGCGAACGGCCTTCCAGAAATTCGGCTTCTCGACCGCGAGCCTGATCACCGACTGGGCCATGATCGCCGGCCCCGAGCTTTCGCGCTATTCGATGCCCGAGCGGCTCAAGTGGCCGCGCACCGCCGGCGAGGGCGAGGACGGCGAGCAGAGGCGCGATCCCGCGACTCTCATTCTTCGGGTCGATCCGGCACGTGCCCTCGAGGCGCAATATCAATCGGCCCAGATCGTCGAGAAAGTGAACCGCTATCTCGGATACCGCGCCATCGCGGAGGTGCGGATCCTGCAGGTGCCCCTCGCCGAGCTCGGGATGCCGTCCGAGCCGCCCGTGCTGTCGGCCCCGGCCCGGCCGCGCGACATCGTCGCCCCGGGTCTCGACCAGATCGGCGACGAGAAGCTGCGCACGGCGCTCGAGCGCATGAAGGCCGGCATCGCGGGCCGGCGCTGACGGCTCGATTCCCGTTACGGATGCCGGCTGCCACTCCCGCGGACGGGGCTGCTTGCCTATACTCCGGCGTTGACCTTTGCGAGCCACCGGAGACGAGCCGTCATGTCCGGCCAGAAACCGCCGCGCCAGCTCCAGCCCCGAACGAGCCCAGTGCGGCGGGCACAACCCGCTCCGAGCCGCGCCAAAACGGTGCTGCTCTATGGCGGCGTCGTTCTCCTCGGACTCGTGCTCGGCGCGGGAGCGTTCATCGCCGCCTCGGCGCCGACCGACATCATCCGCGAGGAGGTCGCCGCGGCCGTGCGAGCCGAGACGGGACGCGAACTCGTCGTCTCCGGAGCGGCCTCGTTCTCGTTGCTGCCTTCACCCGGAATCGTGCTGCGAGACGTCAGCCTGTCGGCGCCGCCCGGCATGAATGGGCCGCCGACTGCATCCATCCCGGAGCTTGCCGTGTCGGTGCGCCTTTGGCCGCTGATCCAACGCCGGGTCGAGATGGCGAGGCTGGTGCTGCGGCATCCGATCCTCGATCTGCGGATCGATGCGTCAGGGCGGCGGAGCTGGGATCATGCGCTGGCCGGCGATAGCCGACGCGTCCGGCTCGCCGACGCGGGCACGACGCTCACCGATGCCGGGCAGCGACGCGCCGAAAAGGCGAAGCGGGCACTCGAAAAAGTGAGCGTCGGCGAGATCGCCATCGAGGGTGGGACGATCCGCATCAGCGACGAGCGACGCGGGACCAGCGCCGAGCTCGCCGCAATCCACGCGACGATCAGGCCGGCGCCTGAGAACGGACCCGCGCGACTCAGCGGGACGCTGCTGGCTTCCGGAGAGCCCGTCGGCTTCGATGGCTCGCTCGGATCCATCGAGGGCTTCATCCAGCAACGCGCGGAGCCTTTGACGCTGTCCGTGACAAGCGCGCCGCTGGCCACCAGCTTCACCGGGCAGGTGCGGCTCGGAAAGGAGCTCGACCTCGAAGGACGGATCGAGGCCAAGTCGCCCTCGGCACGTGACCTCGTTCGCTGGCTCGGCACGCGTCTGCCGCCCTCGCGAGGGTTCGGGGCGCTGGATTTCAACGGGAATGTTTCGGCGCGCGGGCATCGCGTAGCGCTGGCCGGCATGGCCGCCTCGCTCGACGGCGCGACGGCGCGCGGCGACGTGGCTGTCGATACGAGTCGCGTACGACCAAGCGTCGTGGCGCGGCTCGATGTGTCGGCTCTCAATCTCGATCTCTATACCGCCCTCGAGGGCGAACGAGCGCAGACCGGGGGGGCTCCGGGCGCCGGGCCGAAGGTCAAGGGCTACAGCCGGCGCGAGGGCTGGAGCGAGCAGCCCTTCGACACCACGCTCCTGGGGCTCGTCGACGGAGAAGCCGATCTGCAGCTCGGTGGGCTGCAGATCCAGGGGATCAAGGCCGGCCGGTCGGCGGCGAAGCTGACGCTCGCAAACCGGCGGCTGACCTGGCGGCTGGACGAGGCCGAGGTCTACGGGGGCAAGGTTCGGGGCAGTGTCACGAGCGATGTCTCGGGGGGGCCGCTCAGCATCGGTGTCGACCTCGCCGCAGATGGCGTAGCGATGGAGCCGCTGCTCAAAGACGCGGCCCAGTTCGACTGGGTTGCCGGAAATGGGAAACTCACGATTACCCTTTCCGGACAAGGCACTAATGAGCGCGATCTGGTATCGTCGCTGACTGGCGACATCGATGTCGGCGTCGGCGACGGCGCTATCGTCGGCTTCAACGTGGCCAAGATCCTTCGCGGGCTCGGCCAGGGGCGGATCGCCGATTTCGAGCGCGTGCCGGGCGAGCGCACGGACTTCAGCGAGATGGCGGCCCGGTTCGTGGTCAAGGGCGGAGTGGCGGAGAACCAGGATCTGCGACTGGTCAGCCCCCTGCTGCGCGTCTCCGGTACGGGGCGCGTATTGCTCCTCGACCGGCAGATCGACTACACGCTCAAGCCGCGGCTGGTGGCGAGCCTCTCGGGTCAAGGCTCTTCGGACAGTGGTGGCACGAAGGCCGGCATCGAGGTTCCGGTCAAGGTGACGGGGCCCTGGGGCGCGCCGTCGCTGCACGCCGATATCGAAGGGCTGCTCAAGGACCCGGACAAGACCATCGACGCGGTGCGCGAGCTCGGGCGGCAACTCGGCGGAAAGAAGACCGGTGATTTCCTCGACAAGCTGTTCGGGAAGAAGTGACGCCGGACATATGTTGCAAATTCTGTAGACGCTGTTCACCACGCATAAATTGTTTACCGTCATTATTCACGCAGTGGTTGCGGGCATCCATAGGTGCACGCCGATCTAGCGGAGCCGTGTCACATGAGCGAAACCGAGGACAGCGGTCCGGGCCGACGCAGGCATGTACGCTATCAGGCGAGCTGGCCGGCCGAGTGCATCGACGCCGAGGGCTTCACCTGGAAGGCGCGAGTGCTCGATCACTCGCTGGGCGGTCTCGGCCTCGAGAACTGTCCGCAGCTCGCGGTGGACCAAGTGATCCGAGTGAAGCTCGAGAGCATCGGCACGTTCCCGGTGCGGGTGGCGTGGTCCAGCGGCGGCCGTTGCGGCGTCCAATTCCTGCCCGAGGCCAATGCCGCGCTCGACGATGACGTGGTCTCGCTTGCCGAGCTGCTGCCGGCGGAAGCTCTCATGATGAGCGTGGTGCTCATGCCGCGCGACGCGGGCGTGCCGGCCTCCGGCTGATCGAAAGCGGCGAGAGTGCTGGTGCCCAGAAGAGGACTCGAACCTCCACGCCTCGCGGCGCTAGTACCTGAAACTAGTGCGTCTACCAATTCCGCCATCTGGGCCCGAAGCGACGCTGGCGCCGCTCGGAGGCGCATCAGTTAGGGCGATGCGCGCCGGTTGTCAATTGCGCGGTGGCCGGTGGGGCAGCTTTTCACAAGCCTCAGCCCGACCCTCCCCCGGACTCCGCTCCCAGCCGCACGCTCACGCCAAAGTTGACGATGTGTCGCAGCTCGGTCTTGGCGGCGAGGCGCGTCGCGGCTATCAACCATGGGGCGGTGGGACGATCTGCCGCTGACGGCGCGCTTTCCCACACCGTCTTCGCCCTCGCAAAGGCCCACGGATGCAACTGCTCGAGTTCCAGGCCAAGGAGCTGCTGGCCCGCTTCGGCATCGAGGTACCGCGCGGCCGCATCTGCGGCAGCGCGGACGAGGCAGGGACGATCGCGCGGCGGCTCGGGTTCGAGCGGTTCGCCGTGAAGGCGCAGATCCGGGCCGGCGACCGGCGCGCGGCGGGAGGGATACGTTTCGCGGTCTCTCCCGACGGGTTGAAAGCGACGGCGGAGCTGCTGATCGGCAAGCCGCTGGTGACGCCGCAAACCGGAGCGGCGGGTGAGATGGTGCGCTGGGTTCTGGTCGAGGAGGCGCTGCAGCCGGCGAAGCTCATTTTCGCGGCGGTGGCAGTGGACCGGGACGCGGGGATGCTGAGGCTGATCGCCAGCCAGGAGGGCGGCGAGGGCATCGAGGCCATGGCCGCCGCCACGCCGGGGATCGTTCATACGGCTGACGTACGGCCGGGTGCCGGAGCGGCCGAGTGCGACGTCGCCGGGCTGGCCGCCGCGCTCGGCTTGCCGGGCGAGATGACGGAGCCCGTCGGCCTAGCGCTGGAGCGGCTCGTCCAGGCCGCCGTGGCGCTGGACTGCACGCTGCTCGAGATCAATCCGCTGGCCGTCATGCCGGACGGCCGGACGCTGGCGCTCGACGCCAAAATGACGATCGATGACAATGCCTTGGTCCGGCACCCGGGGCTTGCGGCGCTGCGCTCGGCCACCCAAGTTGAGGATGGCGACCCGGAAGAGCTGGCCGCCGACCGCCATCACCTCAACTACCAGCGCATGACGGGCAACATCGGGGTCGTCGCGAATGGCGCCGGGCTGGCTCTGGCGACGCTGGACATGGTTCGTGACGCGGGTGGAAATCCCGCCAACTTCATGGACATACGGACCACGGCGTCGAGTCTCGACGTGGCCTATGGGTTCGACCTGCTGCTGTCCAATCCGGCTGTCGCGGCGGTTCTGGTCAACGTCCACGGCGGCGGCATGCAGCGCTGCGACACCATCGCGGAAGGCGTCGGCATCGCCATGCGGCGCAATCCGCGATCCGTACCGCTGATCGTGCGAATGGCCGGAAACAACGCCGATTTCGCCCGCGTGCGCCTCGGCAGCTACGGCGTCGGCTACAGCGAGGCCGGCGACATGGGCGAGGCCGTCCGGCGGGCGGTCGCGGCGGCGGAGGCGGGAGGGGCCGGCGGAAAAAGGGCTTCGACCCAGGGATAGAAGCGGCTGACGAATACCTCACGATCACCTTGGCGAACATGCACGGAGAACGTCGAAAACACTGCGAACCAGAGCCAAAGCCACGAGCGAACCGGCTCCGGTTTCGAGCGAAAGCGCGACCCTCGCGGTGGACGGCGGCAACAGCTCGGTATATGGTATACCATACCACGCAAGTAGGAACTGAATGATGGACGGAAGCTCCGATTCCCGCTCCGATCAGCCGGCGTCCGGCACGCCCCCGGCGGTCGCCCGCATCCACCCCGGCTCGGGCCGGCGCCGCGCTCCCGCGCATGGCAAGGGGCGCGTGCTCAGCGCCGACGACCTCAACTCGGTACAGCGGCTGATCGGGCCCGGGCCCTACGAGCGCACCCTCCTGATCGAGTACCTGCACGTCATCCAGGACGCCGAGCGCTGCCTGCCGGAAGGCTATCTGCACGGGCTCGCGGAGCTGCTCCGCATCCCGATGGCGGAGGTGTTCGAGGTCGCGACCTTCTACGCCCACTTCGACGTCGTCCGCGACGGCGCGGCGCGGCCGCCGAAGCACACGATCCGGGTCTGCGACAGCCTCTCGTGCATGCTGGCCGGAGCCGAGAAGCTCATCGCCGAGCTCGAGGCACAGGACTTCGAGACGGTGCGCGTGGTGCGCGCGCCCTGCCTCGGCTCGTGCCACACGGCGCCCGCGGTCCACGTCGGCCACCGCCATGTCGACAACGCCACGGTGGCCAAGATCCGCAAGCTCACGACGCACGGCGCGACGCATCCCGAGATCCCCGACTACCAGGACTTCGACGCCTACCAGAAGGCCGGCGGCTACGCCGTGCTGCGCACCTGCCTCAACGGCCTGCGCCCGGTCGACGGCGTCATCGCCACGATGTCGGACGCGGGGCTCAGGGGCCTCGGCGGCGCCGGCTTCCCGACAGGACGCAAGTGGAGCCTCGTGCGCGCCGAGACGGGGCCGCGGCTGATGGCCGTCAACGGCGACGAGGGCGAGCCGGGCACGTTCAAGGACCGGCAGTATCTCGAGACGCGGCCGCACCAGTTCCTCGAAGGCATGCTGATCGCGGCCTGGGCGGTGGAGGCGAGCGCGGTCTTCATCTACCTGCGCGACGAATACCCGGCGGCGCGCGAGATCCTCGCGACCGAGCTGCCGAAACTCGCCCGGCATGGGCTCACCTCGCATACCCGCGTGCATCTGCGGCGCGGCGCCGGCGCCTACATCTGCGGCGAGGAAAGCGCCATGATCGAGAGCATCGAGGGCAAGCGCGGCATGCCGCGCCACCGGCCGCCCTATGTCGCTCAGGTCGGCATCTTCGGCCGGCCGACGCTCGTCAACAACATCGAGACGCTCTACTGGGTGCCGCAGATCCTTGACAAGGGCGCCGACTGGTTCGCAGCCCAAGGCAAGAACGGCGCCAAGGGGCTCAGGTCCTATTCCGTCTCCGGGCGCGTCAAGAACCCCGGCGTCGTGCTCACCGCGGCCGGCTCGACGGTCAAGGAGCTGATCGACCTCTGCGGCGGAATGCTCGACGGGCACACGTTCAAGGGCTATCTGCCGGGCGGCGCCTCGGGCGGCATCCTGCCCGCCCCCATGGGCGACATCCCGCTCGACTTCGGCCAGCTCGAGAAGCACGGCTGCTTCGTCGGCAGCCACGCGGTCGTCATCCTGTCCGACCAGGACGACATGAAAGCCGTGGCGCTGAACCTGATGCGCTTCTTCGAGGACGAGAGCTGCGGACAATGCACGCCGTGCCGCAGCGGCACCGAGAAGGCCGTGAAGCTGATGCAGGCGAAGACCTGGGACAAGCCGCTTCTCGAGGATCTGGCGCAGGTGATGCGCGACGCCTCGATCTGCGGCCTCGGCCAGGCGGCCTCGAACCC
>WBZX01000071.1_pt1 | contig 90831 bp, 84 predicted proteins | sample 5204211 | NCBI WGS metagenome assembly WBZX01 (sample SAMN12344362, study PRJNA552823) | activated sludge metagenome | biome: Activated sludge suspended growth; feature: Nitrification reactor; material: Wastewater; isolation source: activated sludge from nitrification reactor of wastewater... | reverse complement strand
ATCCGGGCCCCGGCGGCCAGGCCCTGCGACGGCTGGCCGAGGACGTCCTGGAGCGGCTGGCCGAGGCCGAGAGGCTCGCGGCGACGGCTCCGCCTCCGCGTGCGGCGGAGGCCGTGCCCGCCGCGGCGTCCCCAACAACGTCCGGACCGAGCGCCGCTCAGTCTCCAGCCGCCCCTGAGCCCGCCACCGCCGCCGCGGCGGCTTCAGCCGCAGCGGCCGCCTCTGCCGCGGCCGCAGCCGTGAGGCCGGAGGCTCTGGCACCCGCCGCTCCGCCGCTGCTGCCGCCGGCCGCAGCTCCAAGTCCGGCGCCCGTCGCGCTTGGCGTCGCGGCCCCATCCGAGGGAAGCGCGCCAACGATTCCGACCCGCCCCAGCGCCGCTTGATCCAGACGGCTGCCGCGCCCCGACTGGCGGGCATGACAGGCTTGGCGTATAGCCTCGACGGCCATGAACATTCTTGCCTTCGACACCTGCTTCAACGCCTGCTCGGTCGCCGTCGGGCGCGATCTCGGTAGCCATCACGAGCGGCTCGAGCAGTACTTCGAGCCGCGCGACACCGGCCACGCCGAGTCGCTGATGCCGATGATCGATCGCGCGATGAGCGATTCCGGGCTCGCCTTCCGCGATCTCGACCGTATCGCCGTCACCCACGGCCCCGGTACCTTCACCGGGATGCGCATCGGCATCTCCGCCGCACGTGCCCTCAAGCTCGCCACTGGCGTGCCGCTCGTTACCGCATCCAGCCTCGCCGTGATGGCGGAGGACGCCTCCGACGATCTCGGCGGTGAGCGGCTGGCCGGGCGCACCCTCGCCGTTGCGGTGGATGCACGCCGCGGGCAGGTCTACTTCCAGATCTTCGGCAAGGGCGGGCTCGACGCCGCGACAGCGCCCTTGCTCGCAACCTACGCCGGTGCAGCGGTGCTCGTAGACGGACCGCTGACCGTCGCCGGCTCCGGCGGGCAAGCGGTCGCCGAGGCGGCGCGCCTGGCGGGACGCGAGGCCGAGGCCGTGCTGCCGCGCCTGCAGCCGGACGCCTGCGCGCTGGTCTACATGGCGCGGGTGCTGCCGCTCGCAACCGAGCCGCCGGCGCCGCTCTATCTGCGCCCGGCCGACGCCAAGCCGCAGCTCGGTGCCTCCATCCCGAGGCGGTGATGCAGCAGCTGCTCATCCGTGGGGCGGACCCGGGCGATTCTTATCCCATCGCTGCACTGCACCGCCGCCTGTTCGATCCGGCCTGGGACGCGGCATCGATCGCGGCCCTGATGGCACCGCCGACGGGGTTGGCGCTGGTGGCGTCTCTTCCCTCCTCCGCGTCTACGCCAAACCCGCTTTACGGTTTCCTGCTCGCCCGGGCGGCTGCCGGAGAGGCCGAGATCCTGAGCATCGCCACCGCGCCGGAATTACAACGGCGGGCCGTGGCCCGAAGGCTGCTCGAGACCGCCGTTCCGGCGCTCGCGAGCCGCGGCGCGCGGCGCCTGTTCCTGGAGGTCGCGTCCGACAACGATCCGGCGCTCGCGTTGTATCGCAACGCAGGGTTCACCGAGGTGGGCCGCCGGCGCGCCTACTACGCCCGCCGCGGCGGGCCCGCGGCCGACGCCCTGGTCATGGCGCGGGACCTGTAGAGTTCCCGGGTCTGGCGATGGACGCAAGCGAGCGCGCTGCCTATAAGCGGGGCATCGGCGCCCCTCCGGCGCGACTCGGAGATCCGTCGCATGGCCGGCCAGGCCGACCAGAGAGTATCCCGCATCGAGCAGCTCTGCTCTGAGCAGGGGCTGAGGATGACCGGCCAGCGCCGGATCATCGCCCGTGTGCTCGCCGAGGCCCACGATCATCCGGACGTCGAGGAGGTCTACCGGCGGGCCAATGCCGTCGATTCCCGAATCTCGCTTTCGACCGTCTACCGCACGCTCAAGCTGCTCGAGGCCAAGGGCATTCTGGAGCACCACGAGTTCGGGCGCGGGCGGCGGCGCTACGAGGAGGCCGGGCCGGTCCACCACGACCACCTGATCGACATCGAGACCGGCCGGGTCATCGAGTTCGCAAACGAGGAGATCGAGCGCCTGCAGGAGCGCATCGCCCGGGAGCTGGGCTTCCGACTCGTCGGCCACCGCCTGGAGCTCTACGGGGTGCCGCTGCAGCAGCCGAAGAAATCAACCAAGCCTTGAATGAGGCCGGGCGATGAGTGCGCTCCGCGGTGGATCCATCCTCTCCGGCTTTCTCGCCCTCACCCTGCCGCTGATGCCAGTTCAGGCCCTGCTCCTGCGCGGCGCCCCGAGCCTCGCCCGCCGTCTGCCGCACTGGTACCACCGCCAGGTGTGCCGTCTCATTGGCGTCCGGCTCACGGTCGAGGGACGCGTGACGCCCGGCCGGCCCGTGCTCCTGGTCTCGAACCACGTCTCATGGCTCGATATCCCGGTGCTGTCGGCGGTGGCGCCATTGTCTTTCGTGGCCAAGAGCGAGGTCGGCACGTGGCCGCTCGTGTCGTCGCTGGCGCGGCTGCAGCGGACCGTGTTCGTCGACAGAGAGCGCCGATCGGCCGTCGGGGAGACCGCGAGCGAGATCGTCCAGCGGCTCTCGGCCGGCGACACGGTGGTGCTTTTCGCCGAGGGGACGTCGAGCGACGGCAGCCGCGTGCTGCCGTTCATGACGTCGCTGTTCGCCGCCGCCAAGCCATCCGCCAAGGGTGCGATGGAGGCGGCTCCCGACGCCTTGGTGCAGACCGTCTCGCTGGTCTACACGGCGCTGCACGGCCTACCACTCGGGCGCGCCGGCCGCCCGCATGTCGGCTGGTACGGCGACATGGAGATGACATCGCACGCCTGGAAGCTGCTCAAGGGCGGCCCGATCGACGTTCACATCCGGATCGGCGAGCCGGTGCCTCTGTCCTCCTTCCCCGGGCGCAAGGAGCTGGCGCGGCATAGCGAAGCGGAGGTGCGGGCCAACGTTGCCGGGCTTCTGCGTGGACCGTCTCTGGCCCGCAAGCCGGTTCCGGCCGTTCCGCCAGCTGGCGGCGTCTCGCCGCGGCGCACCGATCGCAAGGGCGAAAAGGCCAAATGGGTGTAATCGGAGCCGCCGGAGCAGGTTTTTACAAAGCGTTTTGCAGCGCACCCACTGGACAAACGGCCGTCATAATGTTGCAATGCAGCGTCCCAGCTTCCTGCTGGCTGGGAAGGGGTGGTTGACACAGATTAACCAGCGCGGAAGCGGCCATGGATAGCATCGGCGCCGAAATGACGTCTTGCACCGGAGCCAGCTCCTTGATCCCGACGCGACAAGAAGCGCAGACGCGACGCGTTTTCGTGAAGACGTTCGGGTGCCAGATGAACGTCTACGACAGCGAGCGCATGGCCGAGGCCCTGGCCGGCGAGGGTTATGTCGAGACGGCCCACGTCGAGGATGCCGATCTGGTCATCCTGAACACCTGCCACATTCGTGAGAAGGCGGCCGAGAAGGTCTATTCCGAGCTCGGCAAGCTGCGCCTGCTCAAGGAGGCCCGGCGCGCCGCCGGCTCAGAAACCCTGATCGCCGTCGCCGGCTGCGTCGCCCAGGCCGAGGGGGCCGAGATCGTCGCCCGGGCCCCGGTCGTCGACCTCGTCATCGGCCCGCAGAGCTATCACCGGTTGCCGGAGCTGATCGCGGAGGCGCGCGCCGGCACGCTGGGAATCGTCGAGACGGCTTTCCCGGAGGAGGACAAGTTCTCCTTCCTCCCCGCGCGCGAGCAGCCCCGCTCCGCCGCCGCCTTCCTCACGGTCCAGGAAGGCTGCGACAAGTTCTGCACGTTCTGCGTCGTGCCCTACACCCGCGGCATGGAATACTCGCGCTCCGTCGCCGAGCTGGTGGCCGAGGCGGAAAACCTCGTCGAGCGCGGAGTGCGCGAGATCACGTTGCTCGGCCAGAACGTCAACGGCTATCACGGCGCCGATGCGAAGGGCGGCGCGGCGACCCTCGCCGGCCTCATCCGCCGGCTCGCCGCCATCGACGGCCTTGAGCGCATCCGATACACCACCAGCCATCCTCGCGACATGGCGGACGACCTCATCGCGGCGCACGCCACGGAGTCCAAGCTCATGCCCTACCTGCACCTTCCCGTGCAGTCGGGCTCCGACCGAATCCTCGCGGCCATGAACCGCAAGCATACGGCGCGCGACTATCTCCGGCTGGTGGAGCGCATCCGCGCCGCGCGGCCCGACATCGCGCTCTCCACCGATATCATCGTCGGCTTCCCGGGCGAGACCGAACGGGACTTCGAGGCGACGCTGGCGCTGGTGGCGGAGGTGGACTTCGCCCAGGCGTACTCGTTCAAGTACAGCGCGCGGCCGGGCACGCCGGCGGCGAAGATGGACGAGCAGCTTCCGGAAGCGCTCAAGTCGTCGCGTCTCGATCGGCTGCAGCAGCTCCTGGCGCGGCAGACGCACCACTTCAACCAGACCTGTGTCGGCAAGACGTTCCCGGTGCTGTTCGAGCGCGCGGGCCGCCAGTCGGGCCAACTCATCGGCCGGTCGCCGTATCTGCAGTCGGTTCACGCCGAGGCCGACAGCGGCCTGCTCGGGCGGATCATCCCGGTTGAAATCTCGGGCGCCGGGCCCAATAGTCTCACCGGCGTCATACGGGCCGCATAATGACCGCTCGACGTGCAGGGTGTCGATCGCGGCAATGGGCTGGCGCCAACCGGACGCGCGTGTGCTAGTGTTGCGTCACTGACGCTTGGTCCCCGGTTGCTGCAAGGTGGTCTGCCAAGCGCCAGTGACAGAAGCAACACTAGGATCATTGTGTTGCTAGTGTTCCTTATGTCTCAGACATTTGCTCGGAACCTTGCCGCAGAGGGAAGCAAATGTCTGAGATGGAACACTAGCGTGTTGCATATGGCGTGGCGATTCTGCCCGCCGATTTCGGCAACGTGGCGAGGAGGAGTTGCTTCTTGAGCGGATATCGCGGGCAGGCCGTCGGCGGCCAGGGCCGTAGCGCCAAGACCCAGAGCGCCAACAAGCGCCTGGTGGTGCCGTTCGAGGACAACCGACATCTGACCCGTCTGCTGGGCGAGTTCGATAGCCATCTGGCCTTGATCGAGGATCGCCTCGGCATCGAAGCCCACGCCCACGGCAACGTCGTGATCCTGTCGGGAGCGGAGGCGGCGTGCGACATCGCCCGCGACGTTCTCGAGCAGCTCTACCAGCGCATCGCCAAGGGCGAGACGATCGGAGCCGGCGATATCGATGGTCTCATCCGGCACGCCCGCGAGGAGACGGCCGGTGCCGTCGAAGGTCAGGCGCAGATCGCCACCAGACGCCGGGTCATCAAGGCGCGCACGCCGGCGCAGAGCATCTACATGCGGGCGCTGGAGCGCGTCGACCTCGTGTTCGGCGTCGGCCCCGCAGGCACCGGCAAGACCTATCTCGCCGTCGCCTATGCCGCGCACTGCCTGGAGCGCGGTCTCGTCGAGCGCATCATCCTTTCGCGGCCCGCCGTCGAGGCCGGCGAACGCCTCGGCTTCCTGCCGGGTGACATGCGCGAGAAGGTGGACCCCTATCTGCGCCCGCTCTATGACGCTCTCTATGACGTGCTGCCACCCGAGAAGGTCGAACGCGACCTGGAGACCGGCGTGATCGAGATCGCGCCGCTCGCGTTCATGCGCGGGCGCACGCTGGCAAACGCCTTCGTCATCCTCGACGAGGCACAGAACACGTCGACGATGCAGATGAAGATGTTTCTCACGCGTCTCGGCGAGAACTCGAAGATGGTCGTGACCGGCGATCCGACCCAGATCGACCTGCCACCCGGGGTCAGATCCGGTCTTGATGAAGCCGTCGGACTGCTCGCAGGGGTGCCGGGCATCGAGGCCGTGCGCTTCTCGACGGCCGACGTCATCCGCCGTGATCTCGTGGCGCACATCGTCGCCGCCTACGAGAGTGCCCCGCGAGCCAATCCATGAGCGACCCAGGCGACAGTAGTGGCATCGCCGAAGGCCCCGACCCGGAGCCGGACCAGCGATCCTGGATCACGGCCGACATCGTCGAGGACGGAGGCGACTGGAGCGGGTTTCCCAATGTCGAGACCCTGATCGAGCTGGCGACCGAGGTGGTGGCGGGCGCGCCGGAGCTCGCCATCGGCGCCGCCTCCGTCGCAATCGCACTTTCGTCCGACGCCAATGTTCGCAAGCTCAACGCGGCCTATCGCGGCTTTGACAAGCCGACGAACGTGCTCTCCTTCCCGGCCCCGCCCGGCATGGCCATTCCGGGTGAGCCGCGGTTCCTCGGCGACATCGTGCTGGCGGCCGAGACCGTTCTCGCAGAGGCGGAGGCCCGGGACATTTTGCCTGCGGATCATCTCCGCCATCTCGTGGTTCACGGCCTCCTGCATCTGCTCGGCTTCGATCATGAGACCGATGAGGAGGCGGCACGCATGGAGCGGCTGGAGACCACGCTCCTGGCGCGCCTCGGCATCGCCGATCCGCATATCGACCTCGCCGACTGACCAGCCTGCCCTCTCACGCAACAGCACAAGCGCCCCAGAAGACACCATGACCACCGAGCCCACGGACAAGCCGATCAGTCCTCCACCGCCGGACGAGCGCGCCGGAGCCGTATCCCAGGGCTGGATGGCGGCGCTGCGCGCCCGCCTCGGGCTGTCGGGTGGGCAGACAGTGCGTGACACACTCGAGAGCGTCCTGCGAGAGGACCATCGCGACGGGGCCTTCAGCGCCGAGGAGCGCAGCATCCTATTGCGGCTCCTCGAGTTCAGCGGCAGCCGTGTCGACGACGTCATGGTGCCCCGCGCCGACATCATCGCGGTGGAGGAGAGCGAACCCCTGTCGGAGCTCGTTCGGACCTTCGAGGAAGCGGGCGTCTCGCGCATCCCGCTGTTCCACGAGACGCTCGACGATCCACGCGGCATGATCCACATCAAGGACCTTTTCCAGTGGATCCTGGCCGAGGTGGCGCCGCGGACGGCCAAGGTGTCGCCGGAGAGCGGCACGGAAGGGAAGATCGATCTCGACCTCGCCCGGTGCGACCTGTCTCGGCCCTGCTCGGTCGCCAAGATCCGCCGTCCGGTGCTCTACGTGCCCCCCTCCATGCCGGCGATGAACCTGCTCATCCGCATGCAATCGACGCGCATCCACATGGCGCTCGTCGTCGACGAGTACGGCGGCACCGATGGTCTCGTGACGATCGAGGATCTCGTCGAGCAGATCGTCGGCGACATCGAGGACGAGCACGACGAGAGGGAAGCGTCGCTCATCAGCACCGATCCCAAGCTCGGGCTGGTCGCCGCGGCCCGCACGCCGGTCCACGACCTGGAGCAGCGTCTCGGCATCAAGCTGCTCAAGGAGGACGAGGAGGAGGACATCGACACGCTTGGCGGGCTGGTGTTCGCAATCCTCGGCCGCGTGCCCGCGCGTGGTGAGCTGGTGCGCCACACCTCCGGGGTCGAGTTCGAGGTGCTGGACGCCGATGCGCGGCGCGTGAAGAAGCTCAAGGTCCATGCTCCGAAGCCGGCCACGGACCCCGCCGATCTCGCTGGTGACAACGCCAAGTCCCGCGGCTGAGCCACCTGCCCTTTTCCCTTGCGCGGCGCGCGGAGACATGGCCTCTGGCGCGCGGATCGAAGCGCGCCGCGAACTCCGGTCCCAGCGTGGACGGCCAGCGGCCCGGGGGCGAGCAGGTGGCAATCGCACAAGGCTATCCGGTGACGGCGAGCTGGCTTTCGCGCCTGCGCGACGCCGTCATCGCGGCGCGCGGGTGGCGCCGGTCGATGATCGCGCTGGGGTCCGGCGCCGCCTCTGTGCTGGCGCTGGCGCCGTTCTTCATCGCTCCCGTCCTGCTCGTTACGCTGCCCATTCTCGTCTGGCTGCTCGATGCCGCGTCAGTGGGCGATGCGGACCGGAAAGGAGGCGATCTCCGCGCCGCCTTCGCGATCGGCTGGTGGTTCGGGTTCGGCTACTTCTTCCTCGGCCTGTTCTGGGTCGGGGAGGCGTTCCTGGTCGAGCCGGAGATCTTCGGCTGGCTGCTGCCGTTCGCCGTCACACTGATGCCGGCGGGCCTGGCGCTGTTTTTCGGCGCCGCCACCGCAGCCGCGTCCCGCTTCTGGGCTCCGGGACTGGCACGGATCGTCCTGCTCGCTGTCGCCATATCGGCGACGGAGTATTTGCGCGGCCACATTCTGACGGGCTTTCCGTGGAACGTGCTCGGCTATGCTCTCACGTGGCCGTTGGCGATGATGCAGTCCGCCGGGCTGATCGGCATCTACGGCCTGACGCTGCTGACGGTGGTCTGCCTCGCCTCACCATTGGTGCTCGCGGGCGATGCAGCCCCGGGCCTCGCCGGCTGGCGCAGGTGGCGCAATGGATCTCTAATCGCCATTATTCCCGTGCTCGCGCTCGCCGCCTATGGCGCCCTACGCCTGTTCACGCCGGTGGCGGACGTGCCTGGGGTCGCACTGCGCATCGTGCAACCGAGCGTGCCGCAGCGCGACAAGTGGCTGCGCGAAAAGCAGCGCCAGATCTTCGACGAACACCTGGAGCTGTCGATGACCGACAGCTCAGGGCACCGGTCGGGACTTGGGCGCGTCACGCACCTCGTGTGGCCGGAGGCGGCGATGCCGTTCCTGCCGCTCAATTCGCCCGAAGCGCTGGCCGAGATCGGTCATCTGCTCGGCGGCCAAGCCCAGCTGATCACCGGGGCGCTGCGCGTCGAGGACACGCCGGGGCGCCGCGACAGCGCCATTCCCGAGAGGGCGACAGCGCAACGCAAGGTCTTCAACAGCCTACTCGTGCTCGGATCGGGAGGCTCGCTGACCGCACTCTACGATAAGATCCACCTGGTTCCCTTCGGCGAGTACCTGCCGCTGCAGTCGGTGCTGGAGGCGATCGGGCTGCAGCAGCTCACGCGGCTGCGCGGCGGATTCACGCCAGGACCGGAGCCGCGGCCTCTGCTGGCTGTGCCGGGCCTACCGCCGCTGCTCGGCCTGGTCTGCTACGAGGCCATTTTCCCGGCGGCGATCATCCAGGGCAGCGACCGCCCCGGCATCATCGTCAACGTCACAAATGACGGCTGGTTCGGAAACACGACCGGGCCACGTCAGCACCTGCATCAGACCCGCGTCCGTGCCGTCGAGGAGGGATTGCCGATCATCCGGGCCGCGAACAACGGCATCTCGGCGATGATCGATCCTTACGGCCGGCTTCTCGGCAGCATTCCGCTCAATGTCCGGGGGACCCTCGATGTCGCGCTTCCGGCCGTTGCCAGCGCCCCACTTTACTCGTCCGCACGGGATTTTCTCTGGGCGGCAGCGGCGCTTGTCTGTCTCCTGGTTGTTTTATGGACACGATTCAACAAAAGGGGGAACCGCCGAGAAATAACACGCAATAGTTGATCGTTAGCATTAACGCAACCGAAGCATGTAAATTACTAGTCTTGCGAGCTTTTACCGTGTCCGTTTCGATTGACTTTGCGCCATTTTACACTCAACAATTGTGATCTGGAACTTGTGCAACGATGGGACGAATTGGAATGACTAGCGAGAAACAAGTCGGCGTGGAGGATCGCGAGGACCGCGGCTCCCGGCGCCCCAACCCGCTCGACGTCCACGTCGGCAGCCGTGTGCGGCTCAGGCGCATGATACTCGGCATGAGCCAGGAAAAGCTCGGCGAGCACCTCGGGCTCACGTTCCAGCAGGTGCAGAAGTACGAGAAGGGGGTCAATCGCATTGGCGCCAGCCGTCTCTTCGACCTCTCACAAGTGCTCGGCGTGCCTGTTCAGTTCTTCTACGACGATGCGCCCGTCGCGGCGCCGGCGGGTACAACGTCGCCGGGCTTCGCCGAAAAGCCCAACGAGACCTACGTCGTCGATTTCCTGTCCAGCAGGGACGGGCTCGAGCTCAATAAGGCGTTCATGCGCATCACCGATCCGCGCGTGCGCCGCTCGCTCGTCGAGCTCGTCCGCTCGCTCGCCGGCGAGGACCCGGATAACTGACGATCGATTGCCCCCAGCGCCGCACTCGAGCCGCCGTTCGGCGCGCTTGACCCGGCAGGGAAAGGCTGCAACAAGGCCGCGTCCATTCACAACGCCGATGGCGCATGGGGGCCACAAGTGGCACGTCGATCCTACCTGTTCACCAGCGAATCCGTCTCTGAAGGTCATCCCGACAAGGTGTGCGACCGCATCTCCGACGAGGTCGTGGATGCCTTCTATCGCGAGGGGCAGAAGGAAGGACTCGATCCGTGGACCATTCGCGCCGCGTGCGAGACGATGGCGACCACCAATCGCGTCATCATCGCCGGCGAGTATCGCGGTCCGCGCGGCGTCAATGTGATGACCATCCAGGATCTCACCCGCAACGCCATCCGTGACATCGGCTACGAGCAGGACGGCTTCGACTGGCGGACCTGCAACATCGAGGTGCTGCTGCACGGCCAGTCCTCCGACATCGCGCAGGGTGTCGACGCCAAGCAGCCGACCAATGCCGAGGAAGGCGCGGGCGACCAGGGCATCATGTTCGGCTACGCCTGCAACGAGACGCCCGAGCTGATGCCGGCGCCGATCTACTACGCCCACAAGATTCTCGAGGACCTCGCCCGCGACCGAAAGGCGAAGAAGGGCGACGCCGCCAAGCTCGGCCCCGACAGCAAGAGCCAGGTCACCGTCCGCTACGAGAACGGCAAGCCCGTCGGCGTCACGGCCATCGTCGTGTCGCACCAGCACATCATCAAGGACCTGTCGTCCAACCAAGTCCGCGACATCGTCGAGCCCTATGTGCGCAAGGCGCTGCCGGAGGGCTGGATCTCCAAGGACACCGAGTGGCACATCAACCCGACCGGCGCCTTCTACATCGGAGGTCCGGACGGTGACTGCGGCCTCACCGGCCGCAAGATCATCGTCGACACCTACGGCGGCGCTGCTCCCCACGGCGGCGGTGCCTTCTCCGGCAAGGACCCGACCAAGGTGGACCGCTCGGCCGCCTATGCCGCGCGCTACCTGGCCAAGAACGTCGTCGCGGCTGGCCTCGCCGACCGCTGCACGATTCAGCTCTCCTACGCCATCGGCGTCGCCAAGCCGCTGTCGATCTACGTCGACACCTACGGCACCGGAAAGGTCGACGAGGCGGCGATCGAAAAGGCGGTCGGCGCGTCGATGGACCTGACGCCGCGCGGCATCCGCGCCCATCTCGACCTCAATAAGGCCATCTATGCCCGGACCTCCGCTTATGGCCACTTCGGCCGCAAGCCGGACGCCGATGGCGGCTTCTCGTGGGAGAAGACCGATCTCGCCGAGGCGATCAAGAAGGCGATTGCCTGATCACGGGGCCGCACGCACCACGACACGCGACGGGCCGGTGGCCGATCGGCGGCTTTGATCACTGCTGGCGCACCACATCGTGGCCGTTCCTTTCGAGGGCGGCCACGAGCGCGTCGAGGGCCGGTGTCCAGAAGATCACGTGCCGGAGCGAGCCCGTGGCATCGCGCTGTATCACAAGGCTGGAGCCCAGGATGCCATGGCCGCGCTTGGCGCTCAGACGGGCGCCGCCACGGGGAACGCGCATGGTGTAGAAGGGAACAGACAGAGAAACGCCATCGCCATCTATGCGCAGTCGTGCGAACGGCCAGCTGAACTTCAGGAGGCCAAGGCGCGCACCTCCGCGTTGCGAGAACGCGACGGCCTCGGGCCGAGGCCCATCAATTGCTTGCTTATCGACCATGACAATCCTCCGCTGCTTCCCCCGTTCTGACCATGACCGATCATGAACATCAGGACCACCGGTCTGCTAGCACGCGGGTAACACCCGGCGAGCATGAGCTGCGCTCGTTCGGCCGGCGGCACGGCCGCAAGCTCAGTCCGCGGCAGGCGCGGCTTCTGGACGACCTGCTGCCGCGCGTGGCCGTCGATCTGGCGAGCCCTTCCTCACTACAGGCAACCGAGCTCTTCCCAAAAGCCAGTGACGTATGGCTCGAGATCGGGTTCGGCGGCGCCGAGCACCTGATCTGGCAGGCCGAGCACAATCCCGGCGTCGGGATCATCGGCTGCGAGCCATTCGAGGAAGGGGTGGTCAAGGCGCTTGCGGCCGTCGAGGACAAGGGGCTCGAAAACATCCGGCTTCACGCCGACGATGCGCGCCCGCTGCTGCGCTGGCTGCCGGAAGCCTCGATAGGCCGGGCCTTCGTGCTCTTCCCCGATCCTTGGCCGAAGAAGCGTCACGCCAAGCGCCGCCTGGTCGCGGCTCCGCTGCTGGACATGCTGGCGCGCGTGCTGCGCCCCGGCGCGGAGCTGAGAATCGGCACCGATATCGGCGACTATGCGCGGACCATGCTGATCGCATTCGCGGCCGAGGCACGGTTCCGGTGGCTCGCGGACGGTCCCGCCGACTGGCGCCAACGTCCGGCCGACTGGCCGGAAACCCGCTACGAGGCGAAGGCCGATCGAGAAGGCCGCCGCCGCTACTACCTGCGGTTCGTCCGCGCTTGATCGGGCCGTCCTTGTCCCCTCCGGCAACTCACGAACTGAGCGGGTCATTCCGGCCACATGCGACACCCTGTGAATTGATGCCCAAAGATTTGTCACATTGCACTTGCGCGCGCCGTCACGATTGCGTAATATCCAGTTGCTCATGATCATCTCAACTCTGAGAGTGGGCCCTTCGCGGGTCCGCTCTTTTTGTTTTGAGCGGCCCGCTTCTCGTGGCATGAGAGGCACCGTTCGGGCGGATTGCGACCACATGCACACCACGGGCGAAGGCGGCTCCACAGAGCGCTTCATTCGCGAGACAGGACCGGCTGCCGAGTGCGCGTCTCTCGTCGAGCCCGTATTGGAATCGCTCGGCTTTCGTCTGGTTCGCGTGCAGATTTCCGGGCGCGACGGCAAGACCCTGCAGATCATGGCCGAGCGTCACGACGGCACCATCTCCATCGACGATTGTGAGGCGATTTCGCGCGAGGTCTCGCCTCTGCTCGATGTGCACGAGCCGGTATCGGGCAGCTACCGGCTCGAAATCTCGTCTCCCGGCATCGACCGGCCCCTGGTGCGGCCGTCCGATTTCGAGGACTGGGCCGGGTACGAAGCGAAGGTGGAGCTGCGCGAGCCGGTCGACGGCCGCAAGCGCTTTCGCGGCGTCATCGAGGGCTTCGACGACGGCGAGGTGCGCATGACGGTCGATCTCGGGGAGCCGGGAGAGCAGGTGCTGGGCTTTCCCGTCGCTCTTGTCGGCGACGCCAAGCTCGTGCTGACCGACGAATTGATCCGCGAGGCGCTGAACCGCGCCAAGGCAAAGGGGAAAGCGGGGCTCGGCGACGGCTCCGACGCTCCCGACGACATGACGACGGATGACGCGGAGGCGGCCGATGCCGCCCCCGCCCACAAGGGAGGAGAGTGATCCATGGCCATGGCAGGCATCAGCGCCAACCGGATCGAGCTGCTGCAGATCGCCGACGCGGTCGCGAAGGAGAAGACGATCGATCGCAAGATCGTCATCCAGGCCATGGAGGACGCCATCCAGAAGGCGGCCAAGTCCCGCTATGGCGCCGAGAACGACATCCGCTGCGAGATCGACCCGCGCACCGGCGAGACGCGGCTGACGCGCGTGCTGGCCGTCGTCGACACCGTCGAGAGCGACTCCACCCAGATCAGCCTCGACGACGCCAAGCGGCGCAATCCGGAGGCCAAGGTCGGCGACCTCATCGCCGAGAGCCTGCCGCCGCTCGATTTCGGCCGCGTCGCCGCGCAGAACGCCAAGCAGGTCATCGTGCAGAAGGTGCGGGACGCCGAGCGCGACCGCCAGCACGCCGAGTACAAGGATCGCGTCGGTGAGATCGTCAACGGCACCGTCAAGCGCGTCGAGTACGGCAACGTCATCGTCGACCTCGGCCGCGCCGAGGGCATCATCCGCCGCGACGAGATGATCCCGCGCGAGAACGTGCGCTACGGCGACCGCATCCGCGCCTACATCTACGACGTGCGCCGCGAGCAGCGCGGCCCGCAGATCTTCCTGTCCCGCGCGCGGCCGGAGTTCATGGCCAGGCTGTTCGCCCAGGAAGTGCCCGAGATCTACGACGGCGTGGTCGAGATCAAGTCTGTCGCCCGCGACCCGGGATCGCGGGCCAAGATCGCCGTCATCTCGAAGGATTCCTCGATCGACCCTGTCGGCGCCTGCGTCGGCATGCGCGGAGCGCGCGTGCAAGCGGTCGTCAACGAGCTGCAGGGCGAGAAGGTCGACATCATCCAGTGGAACCCCGACGCGGCGAGCTTCATCGTCAACGCGCTGGCTCCGGCCGAGGTGTCGAAGGTCGTGCTCGACGAGGATTCCAACCGCATCGAGGTCGTCGTCCCAGAGGCGCAGCTGTCGCTGGCCATCGGCCGGCGCGGCCAGAACGTCCGCTTGGCCTCGCAGCTGACCGGCTGGGATATCGATATCCTCACCGAGGCCGAGGAGTCCGAGCGCCGGCAGAAGGAGTTCGCCGAGCGCTCGCAGATGTTCATGGACAGCCTCGACGTCGACGAGGTGATCGCCCAGCTGCTGGTCACCGAGGGCTTCGCCTCCATCGAGGAGGTGGCCTACGTCGACCTGTCCGAGATCGCCCACATCGAGGGCTTCAACGAGGACACGGCGCAGGAGATCCAGTCCCGCGCCCGCGAGTACCTCGAGAAGATCGAGGCCGAGCGCGACGCCAAGCGCCGCGAGCTGGGCGTCGCCGACGACCTGGCCAAGGTTTCCGGCGTGACCACGGCCATGCTGGTCGCGTTCGGTGAGCACGGCATCAAGACGCTCGAGGATCTCGCCGACTGCGCGACGGACGACCTCACCGGCTGGACGGAGCGCAAGAAGGACAAGGATTCCGAGCCGGTGCGCCACAAGGGCGTGCTGGACGGCTTCGAGGCGGGCCGCAAGGAGGCCGAGGAGATGATCATGTCGGCGCGCGTGCTTGCCGGCTGGATCAGCCCGGAGGATCTCGCCCAGCCGGAGGCGGAGGCGGAGATAGCCGAAGGCGAAGGCGGAGAAGGCGACTTCACGGTGACCGGCGCCGCCGAGCCTCAGGGCTGAGGGCGGTGAGCGGCGAGAGGACCAGCTGTTGGCGAACGCGCAGGAAACCGCGGACGAGGGCGACTTGGCTCACGACCTCGCTCATGACATGGGCAAGGCCGCGGGCGAGCACCTGCGGCTCTGTGTCGCCACGCGTGCCGAGCGGCCTCCCGCCGAGCTGATCCGGTTCGTCGCCGGGCCCGACAACACGCTGGTGCCGGATCTCGCCCGCCGGCTTCCTGGACGCGGGGTCTGGGTGAGCGCCGACGCCGCCAGTCTGGAAAAGGCGATCAAGGTGAGGGCCTTCTCCCGCGCGCTGAAGCGCGAGGTTCGCGTCCCCCCCGATCTGGCCGCCAACGTCGTGAATCTGCTGGCGCGGCGTGCCACCGACGCTCTGGCGCTCGCCAACAAGGCCGGGCTCGTCACCGCCGGGTTCGCTCAGGTCGAGCCGTTCCTGGAGAACGGCAAGGCGCTCGCCCTCCTGCACGGCAGCGACGCCGCGGCGGGTGGCCGGGATAAACTCGACCGCAAGTGGAAGGCGATCTCAGCCGCACGCGGACGGGATGCGGCGGTGGTGGACTGGCTCACCATCGACGAAATCAGTTTGGCCATGGGCCGTCCAAATGTGGTACATGCTGGCCTGACAGATGGTGGAGCGAGCCGGCGCTTCCTGGAAGAGGCGCGCCGGCTTCGTGGATTCCGGTCGGGCCGCGACGAGACGACGACCGACTGACCCTATTTCGAGAGTTCGAACGGAAAACGCATGACGGAAACGAAGGATTCGGCCGACAAGACCCTCCACGCCTCTCCGCGCAAGCCGTTGAGCCTGCAGCGGACGGTCGAGTCCGGTCACGTGCGGCAGAATTTCAGCCACGGGCGGTCGAAGTCCGTGGTGGTAGAGAAGCGCAAGACGCGCAAGCTGGTGACGCCCGGCCAGGAGCAGGAGCCGGCACCGGCCGCAGCGGCGCCCGCTGCCCAGACCGACGCGCGGCCCGCATCTCCGCCGCAGCGCCCATCGGGCTCCCAGCGGGCGGATGTCTCGCGCACCGGCGCGCCAATCTCACAGGCCGAGCGCGATGCACGAGCTGCCGCCCTGGCCGCCAACCGGGTGCGCGAGCAGGAAGAGCGCGAACGAGCCGCCGCGCTCGAGAGCGAGCGCGCCGAGCAAGCCCGCCTCGCGGCCGCCACGGCCGCCGCCGCTCCGGCGGCGTCGCCGGGTACCGAGGCTCCTGCGCCCGTCTCGGCCCAGCCGGCCGCCCCAGAGGCCCCGGCCCCCGCGGCAAAGCCCGCGACCGCTCCCGTCGCGACCGCGGCGGCGCAGCCAGCCGCTGCGGCTCCGGCACCACAGCAGCCAACGATGCGCCAGCCGACGTCGGCACCGCGCTCGGGACGCCCCGATGCGCCGCGCGGCGAGATGCGCTCCGATGCCGGCGATCGTCCGCGCTCGCAGCAGCCGCGCTCCTTCAACCCGGCCTTCATGCCCCGCGAGGGCGGCCGGCCGAAGGAGATCATGCTGCCTTCAACGGCGCGCCGTACACCCGAGCCGACCGGGCCGTCGGCCAAGACGACCGAACTGCCGAAGCGTCAGGCGCGCGGGCCCGCCGTTCCTGTCGAGGCCGGCGAGGACGACGAGGGCCGCGGCGGCGCGGTCAAGCGCGGCGGCAAGGTGGTGCGCGCTCCGGTGAGCACCAAGCCGTCCGACGATCGCCGCGAGCGCGGCAAGCTGACCATCAACAACGCTTTCGACGAGCAGCAGCGTGAGCGCTCGCTGGCCTCGCTGAAGCGCAAGCGCGAGCGCGAGAAGCTCAAGGCGATGGGCATCCCGCAGGCGCGCGAGAAGATCACGCGCGAGGTCATCATCCCCGAGGTGATCACCATCCAGGAGCTGTCGAACCGCATGGCCGAGCGCGGCGTCGACCTCATCAAGCTCCTGATGAAGCAAGGCGCGATGCACAAGATCAACGACGTCATCGACGCCGACACGGCCGAGCTGATCGTCACCGAGTTCGGGCACACGCCGAAGCGCGTCTCGGAGGCCGACGTCGAAGAAGGCTTCATCGGCGAGAAGGACGTCGAGGAGACGCTGCAGCCGCGCGCCCCGGTGGTCACCATCATGGGCCACGTCGACCACGGCAAGACGTCGCTGCTCGACGCGATCCGCTCCACCAACGTAGTGGCAGGCGAGGCCGGCGGCATCACGCAGCACATCGGCGCCTATCAGGTGAAGACACCGGCGGGCGACCTCGTCACCTTCATCGACACTCCCGGTCACGCCGCGTTCACCGCCATGCGCGCCCGCGGCGCCAAGGTGACGGACATCGTCGTGCTGGTGGTCGCCGCGGACGACGGCGTCATGCCGCAGACGATCGAAGCCATCAATCACGCCAAGGCGGCCGGCGTGCCGATCATCGTCGCGATCAACAAGATCGACAAGCCGCAGTCGGATCCGAACCGCGTCCGCACCGAGCTCCTGAGCCACGAGATCGTGGTCGAGAGCATGGGCGGCGAGACGCTCGAGATCCCGGTCTCGGCTCTCAAGCGCACGAACCTCGACAAGCTGCTCGAGGCTATTCACCTGCAGGCCGAAATCCTCGACCTCAAGGCCAACCCGGTGCGCTCGGCGGAAGGTTTCGTCATCGAGGCCAAGCTGGAGCGCGGCCGCGGCCCGGTCGGCACGGTGCTCGTGCAGCGCGGCACGCTGAAGGTCGGCGACATCGTCGTGGCCGGCACGGCCTGGGGCCGCGTGCGCGCGCTGATCGACGACAAGGGCGCCAACGTGCCGACAGCCGGACCGTCGGTTCCGGTCGAGGTGCTGGGCTTCGACTCGGCGCCGGAGGCCGGCGACCAGGTCGCCGTGGTGGAGAACGAGGGCCGCGCCCGCGAGATCACCGACTACCGCATCCGCAAGCGCCGCGAGACGCTCGGCTCGGCCGGCACGCCGCGCACGCTCGAGCAGATGATGCAGTCGATCAAGGACTCGGCGGGCAAGAAGGAGTTCACGCTAGTTATCAAGGGCGACGTGCAGGGCTCGGTCGAGGCCATCGCGGGCGCGCTGGCCAAGGTCGGCAACGACGAGGTCGCCGCGCGCATCGTCCATTCCGGCGTCGGGCAGATCACCGAGTCCGACGTGGCGCTGTCGAATGCCTCGAAGGCGATCATCATTGGCTTCAACGTGCGCGCCAACGCGCAGGCGAAGCAGGCGGCCGACAGCCAGGGCATCGAGATCCGCTACTACAATATCATCTACGACCTCGTGGACGACGTGAAGGGCGCCATGTCGGGCCTGCTCGCGCCGACCAAGAAGGAGGTCTTCCTCGGCTACGCCACCATCAAGCAGGTGTTCAACATCTCCAAGGTGGGCAAGGTCGCCGGCTGCGTGGTCACCGAGGGCAAGGTCGAGCGCGGCGCCAAGGTGCGCCTGCTACGCGACAAGGTCGTCATCCACGAGGGCACGCTGTCGATCCTCAAGCGCTTCAAGGACGAGGTGAAGGAGGTGCCGGCCGGCCAGGAATGCGGCATGGCCTTCGCCAACTACCAGGACATCCGCGAGGGCGACGAGATCGAGTGCTTCCAGGTCGAGACGATCCAGCGGACGCTGTAATCGCCGCGGCGAGAGGCGTGCATCATGGGCGAGGCGTTGAACCGAAACTTCCAGCTGACGCTGGAGCAGTTCCACACCTTCCGGGACGAGCGCCCGGAAAAGGAGAAGTGGGAGCTGATCGGAGGGACGCCGGTCATGATGCCGCCGCCGACGCTGGTCCATCAGCGTATTGCGAAGAATCTCGAGCGCACGCTCGATGCGCGCTTGGCGGATGGGGGGCTTACCTGGAGGGCGGATCGCGAGATTGGCATCCTGCTCGTCGACGATGACCGCTTCAATCCCGAGCCTGACGTCACGGTGATCGACGCCGAAATCGCTCTGGGGCAGCTCTACGCCGAGCGCTTCTATTTCGTCGCCGAGGTTCTCTCGGAAAACGACAGGCCTCGCGTTCTCGACCTGAAGAGAGAATTCTACAGCAGCCACACCTATTGCCGCGGAATCCTCGTCGTGCGGCAGGATCGCTGCGAGGTCGAACTCCTGGCCCGCGAGGGCGCAAGCTGGACCACGCGGACCCTTTCCAATTGCGAAGAACGCATTGTGATCCCCTGCATAGGGGATATCGGGCCGCTCTCCGGCCTCTATCGCGACACGCCACTGTATCCTGCCGTACGGAGCTGAGCGCGGCTCGGAACATGGGCCAGCTTCTCCTTGCATCCAGCCTCAGCACCCTCTATGTGACGGCCTTCCTTTCAAGCACTGCTGCGACCGGTTCGAGCCCGGCGCAGGGACGAGACCCCTGACCCGCAAGCCAACATGACCCGCAAAAAGAAAGCCGCCGCCTCGGCGCCGTCTCAGCGCATGCTGCGCGTCGGCGAGCTGATCCGCCACAAGCTGTCCGAAATGCTGATCCGCGGCGAGATCCACGACGACGTCATCGCCAGCCACGTCATCACCATTTCCGAGGTGCGCCTGTCGCCGGACATGAAGCTGGCGACGGTCTACGTCATGCCGCTCGGCGGCAAGGACATCCGGCCGGTGATCGAGGCGCTGCACAATCACAAGCGCTACATCCGTGGTGAGCTCGCGCACGCGGTGAACCTCAAGTACGCGCCCGACATCCGCTTCCGCGAGGACGAGAGCTTCGAGGAGGCGACGCGCATCGACCGCCTGCTCGACAGCGAGCGCGTGCGGCGCGACGTGGAAAAGAAAGAAGGGGACTAGCGAATAGGGAGTGGGGAGTAGGAAGTCGCGGAAGCGCGACACCCTACTACTCCCTATTCCCCACTCCCTACTCCCTGGCTGCGCGCCCTCCTCACGACGGACATAAAATGGCACGACGCAAGAAAGGCTCCCCCGTCCACGGCTGGCTGGTCCTCGACAAACCGCTCGGGCAGACGTCGACGCAGGCGCTCGGCATCGTCAAGCGGATGCTCGACGCGCAGAAGGCGGGGCACGCCGGCACTCTGGACCCGCTCGCGACAGGCATCCTGCCGCTGGCGTTCGGCGAGGCGACGAAGACCGTGTCGTTCGCGGTCGACGGCGAGAAGGCCTACCGCTTCATCGTGCGCTGGGGCGCCGAGACGCCGACCGACGATGCCGAGACCGAGCCCTCCCAGACTTCGGACAAGAGACCGACCGCGGACGACGTCGTCGCGCTCTTCCCGCAGTTCGTGGGCGAGATCATGCAGGTGCCACCGCAGTATTCGGCCGTGAAGGTCGAGGGCAACCGCGCCTACGACCTCGCGCGCGACGGCGAGACGGTGGCGCTGGAGCCGCGGCCGGTGGTCATCGAGGAGCTGACGCTGGTCGACATGCCGGACCCGAATACGAGCGTCATCGAAGCGGTGTGCGGCAAGGGCACCTACGTGCGCGCGCTGGCCCGCGACATGGGGCGGCTTCTGGGCTGCTACGGCCACGTGGTGGGCTTGAGGCGCACGCAGGTCGGCCCGTTCCGCGAGGACGACGCGGTGACGCTCGACGAGATCCGGGCCGCGCACGAGGAAGGTGGACCGGACGCGCTGCGCAAGTTTCTGCTGCCGGTAGAGGCGGCGCTCGACGGCGTGCCGGCGTTGAACGTCAGCCCCAACGACGCGGCGTCGCTGGCGCGTGGTCAGGCGGTGCTCATCCGCGGTCGCGACGCGCCAGTGCTGAAGGGCCTGATGTACGCCTTGTGCAAAGGGCAGATCGTGGCGCTCGGCGAGGTCGAGAAGGGGGCGCTGCACCCAACGCGGGTGTTCAACCTCGGCTGAGCCCAGCGCAAAATTCGCGCGGTTGCATCACTTGAACAGCGACGTCAGCGAGAACGAGGAGCCGGCGATTACCGGCGGCTTGCCGGCGAGCTGCGGATAGGGCTCGTCGATATAGACGTTGAGCCCCGTCGCGCGCCCGTCCTTGATCAGCTGGGCCACGTACGACCAGCCCTTGGGCTCGAGGCCGATGCAGGCCTCGGACATTTCGCCCTTGAGACGCATGTGGATCGCGATATTGCCGCGGGCCAGGATCGCCGAAGTGTGCTTGGGACTGAAGCGCTCGCGGTTCCACAGCTTCGAAAGATAGATCGCCGCCACATGCCGCTTGGTCTTCGGCCCCCAGGTGACGCGTTGCGCCTTGTCGCCGGCGAAGGCGTACTCACCAGGTGGCAGCGGGCCGACGGCGCGGGTCGCCAGGCAGTCCTGATCGGGGTTGTTGCGGCAGATGTCGCGGCCGGATAGCCCCCAGGTGATGGTCTTGCCGCTCACAGCCGCTGTGTCGGAGACGACGAACAGGCGGCCGGTGCGGATGACATAGCCGAGGCGGAAGCTGCGCAGGACATCGGGCACCTCGCTCACGACGTCCTCGAACGGCTTGCAGATCTCGCCGCCCGTCAGCTTCCGCTCGTAGCCGTTGTGGCGGATGGTGACGTAGTCGACGCCGGGCGCGCAGTCCCAGAGCGGCAGCGGCTGCTTGCCGGCCAGCGAAATTGGCGTCGATGGCGGCTGCTTGATCGGAGGCGCGGCCTCGGGAGATGGGGGAAGCGCGGCCTGGACCTCTGGCTTTACACGCTTGGGCACGGCCGTCTTGGCCTCCCAGCCCGGGATCACGGCGGCGGGGGAGCCCCGCATCTGCTCGCACTTCGGCGACAGCTTGGGAGGATGGATCTGCTTGACCGCGAGCTGCCGAGCCGCCTGTGGCGTGGCGCCCTGCGCCACATAGGCCTGGATCAGCGCCTGCTGCACCTCGATCTGCTCGGCGGAGAGCTCGAAGATGCACTCCTCGAAGATCTGGTCGCCGATGTTGCCGAAGAAGTCCGCGATCCGGTCCGCGGCAGCAGGTGCATGGCCGGGGGCGGCTCCCTGGCCTCGGCTCTCGCCGGGTTGCAGGACGAGCACGGCCGCCAGCACGATAGCCGCTCCCGCCCCGAGTCTGGCCCCTGTCCGCGACAACCGCTTCACCTCTATTGCCAAAACGATGCGTCTCGCGGGCGCATCTGCCGGCAACCTCTACGATTCTCAATCCGCGCGTCCACTCGTCCAGCTCTGGCGGACAGTCGGGGCAGCATCATGGCCCTCGCCTTCCGGTGTCACAACGGCCTCGTTGCCTTCTCGAGCCACTTGCGGGTCGTCTCATCGACCTCCGGGCCGATCACCTCGCGCACGCGGGCATGATAGTCGTTCAGCCAGTTGCGCTCGCCCGGCGTGAGCAGCTCTGTCACGACCAGCCGGCGGTCGATCGGCACCAGGGTCAGCGTCTCGAAGCTCATCAGCTCGCGCTCGCCGCCCGGCACCTTCTCCGGCTCGCGGACGAGGATCACGTTCTCAATGCGGATGCCGTAGGCGCCCTCCTTGTAATAGCCGGGCTCGTTCGAGATCAGCATGCCGGGCTCGAGAGGCACCATGCCGCCGCGCGAAATCGACTGGGGTCCCTCGTGGACCGAGAGATAGCTGCCGATACCGTGTCCGGTGCCGTGGTCGTAATCGAGGCCCTTCTCCCACAGCGCACGCCTCGCGAAGGGGTCGAGATCGATACCGCGTGTGCCCTTGGGGAAGCGCGCCATGGCGATGGCGATGTGCCCTTTGAGAACGAGCGTGAAGCGCTCGCGCATCTCGTCGCTCGGCTCGCCGATGGCGATGGTGCGCGTGATGTCGGTGGTGCCGTCGGCGTACTGGGCGCCGCTGTCGAGCAGGAACAGCTCGCCCTTGTGCAGGGTGCGGTTGGATTTCTCCGAGACGCGATAGTGGACGATGGCGCCGTTGGGTCCGCTGCCCGAGATGGTGTCGAAGCTGATTTCGCGCAGCGCCCTGGTGGCGCGGCGGAAGGCCTCGAGCTGGCGGACGGCCGTGATCTCGTCGAGCTCGCCGTTGACGTCGGCGCCGTCGAGCCAGCACAGGAACTCGCACACGGCGGCACCGTCGCGGACGTGGGCGGCGCGGGCACCCTTGATCTCGGCGGCGTTTTTGCGCGCCTTGAGGGCCAGACAGGGATCGGGTCCGCGCGCGATCCGCTTCGGCCCTCCGAGCGCCCTAGCGAGCCACCACGCCGCCGTGTTGGGATCGAGGCGGACGCGCTTGCCGGCAGCGCGCAGCTCCTTCAAACGCTCCTTCAGCGCCGCGGGCTCGCTCAACCTGACCACGCCCGCGAGGTGCTCGCGAGCGGGCCCTTCGAGCTTGGACTTGACGATGAACAGCTCGGGCTTGCCCAGGGCAGGCACTATCGCGAAGGCCAGCGCGACGGGATTGTGGGCCACGTCGGAGCCGCGGATATTGAGCAGCCAGCAGATGCTGTCCGGCAGCGTCAGCACGACGGCATCATGGCCGTCGGCCTTGAGCTTCCCCTGCACGTCGGCGATCTTGGCTTCGGCCGCGCGCCCCGCGAGGCGCTGCGGCTGGACGATCACCGGGGCGACCGGTGGCGGCGGACGCTCAAGGCCCCAGACGCGGTCGACCATGTTGCCGGCGGTCGGCTTGAGCTTCAGCCCCTTGGCGGCGAGCGCCTGTCCGAGCTGCTCGACCTCGCAGAAACTGTGCAGCCAGGGATCGAATCCAACCACGGCCCCCTTGCCCACCTTGGCAGCCAGCCACTCGGCCACCCGGCTCCTGGGCAGCTCGGGGAACTCGAACAGAGTTGCATCGACCTCGGCGCGCACCTGAACCGTATAGCGGCCGTCGACGAGCAGCGCCGCCGACTTGCGGGCTATGACGGCCAAGCCGGCCGAGCCCGAGAACCCGGTCAGCCAGCGCAGCCGGTCCGCGCAGGGGGGCACATACTCGCCCTGGTGCTCGTCGGCGCGCGGCACGAGCAGGGCGTCGAGCTTGCGTGCGGCCAACAATGCCCTGAGCCGCTTGACGCGGTCGGGCGTGGCGGCGGTTTCAGAGGGGGTATCGAACGTCTGGAACATAGGCCTCAATAGCTTGCCCCGGCCCTCGACCGCAACGGCTCCGCGCCCGGAGCAGCCCGATGTCGCCGTCGCGGAACCATGCACGCCAAGCAATGCTGCGTTGCAGCATATTTGCTACCTCATACTCGGGAATGCAGGTAGCAATGCCTCCGTTATCCGGACCCGACCCTCAAAAAGGGGGCTCGTCCGAGGCCATACGTGAGGAGCTGGGACGATCATGAGCCATCCGTCCTTTGCCTTGCACGCCGCGACGGCGCCCGCGCCCGATCGGCAGCATTCGATCTGGCGGCGCATGTGGGACGGCATGATCGCCGTCCATCAGGCCGAAGCCGACCGGCACGTCGAGGAGATCCTCGGCGAGTGGACGCCGGAGCAGCTCCACGAGATGGAGCATCTCAGGCCCAGCGACGGCCACCACGAGTAGACCGGACCTTGCCGCCGTTCCGGCTCAGCCTGAGCGTCGACCAGCCGTTGGCGCGCCGATGCGCGTCGAGGCGGAACCCGGCCGCGCGATAGGCCGCGATGACCTGCGGCGCCTGCGGAACGAGCAGTCCCGAGAGCACCAGAGATCCGCCGGGGCGAACGGCGCCCGCAATGTCGCGCGCCAGCATGATCAGCGGGCCGGCGAGAATATTGGCGATCAGGAGATCGAAGCGTCCGGCCTCGCGGATCGCCGGGTGGGCGAGCCCATCGGCGACAAGGGCCTCGATGCGCGCCCCGGCGCCGTTGGCCCGCATGTTCTCGCGCGCCACCACGACCGACTGAGCGTCGAGATCGGTGGCCAGGATGTGGGCCCGGGGCAGCGTCCGCGCTACGGCGATGGCCAGCACGCCGGAGCCACAGCCCAGATCCAGGACGTTGGAAAATGAGCGCCGCCGGGTGAGGAGATCGATGGCCTCGAGGCAGCCGTGCGTCGTGGCGTGATGGGCGGTGCCGAACGCCTCGCCGGCGTCGATGAGGATGGCGTTCGGGCCGCGCGGCACCCGGTGACGGTCGTGGCTGCCGTGGACCGTGAAGCGGCCCGCGATGACCGGCGGCAGCGCAGCTTGAGACAGCGCCACCCAGTTCTCCTGGGGCACATCGACCAGGCGGACAGGGGGCGGCGCCTTGCCGAGCACGGCTTCCAGCGCGGCGGCGGTCGCTGCCGCATCCGGCATCGGCTCGTAATAGGCCTCGATGCGCCAAGTCGCAGGCTCCGGCGCGGGCCCCGGCTCCTCGAACAGGGTCAGCGCGTCGGGCGCGGGATCGATAAGGTCCTGCAGGGCTCCGGCCAGCGTGCGGGCGAGGTCGCGGTCGCGCGTCTCGATCACCAGCTTGCGCTGCGCCGCCGGCGCGGCCGTTGTCTCTGTCATGACATCACTCAGGCGAGGGTTCCGCTGGCGACGCCCTCGAACTCGACACCTTCCGCCGGTGGCGGATCGGGCAAGTCATCGAGGAAGGCATCCCATTTGCCGTCGATATGAAGAGCCGCCTCGCGCGCGGGCAGCGTCACGAGCGTCCCGTCGGGCTGCTCCGTAACGATGCCGTCGCTGACCAGCCGGTCGAGCGCGTCGTGGACGTCGAAATCGACCGAGATGCCGAACTCGGTGGCGAGCCAGGTCTCGATCCCGCGATCGATCTCGGGGAGGTCTGCGCGCCTGACCCGCTCCTTGGCGAGAACCGAAAAGAGCAGCATCTCCTCCTTGATGTCCTCCTCGGCGGCACGGTTGGCGAGCTTGAGCATGACGCCGCGGTTGTCGGCCATCGAGTGGAAGTAGAGGTTGCGCGCCATCACCACCATGTAGCGCTGCTTCTGGTTCATGAAGGCCAGAGCCTGGCGGAAGATCACTCCGCCGAGACCGAGCACGGCACCGGCCGCGCCGATCGGATTGGTGGCGAGCATGGCGATCTTGCCGGCCGCGCCGACAGCGCCGATGCCCAACCCGCCGCCGGCCGAGAGGCCCAATTTCACCTTGTCGAGCAGGCGGAAGCGGACGCGCGTGTTGGGGAACACCATCTCGAGATCAGTGCGTGGGATGTTCTTGAACATCTTCAGGTAGACGTTCCCCTCGCGCACCTCGGCGGGAAGCATTCCGCGCAGCTTCCTGACGATCTTCTCCGCCTGCGGGCGAGACACCTTGCGGTGCTCCATCTCCTCGGCAACGCGCTCCTCGAACGGCTTCAGCTTGAACAGCACGAACAGCCGCTGGAAGATCGGAACCTCGATCTCCTCCTTGCGGAAGAAGCGCCTGAGGGTCCGCCTGTCGGCGCGCTTGTGGGTGGCGCCGCGGAACCAGATCTCGATTTCCTCGAAGACGCTCATGTCGACGGTCAGATCGAGCCCGTAGTGGCTGGCCGCCGTCATGATCAGCTCGATGCGCGCCGGATCGATGCGCTCGTAGTTGGCCTGCTGGAGCAGATGGCGGACACCCTCGACGAGGCGGCTGCGCATGGACAGGCGCTCGCCCACGGAGAAGCGGCGAGTCATCAGCAGGTCGGTGTCTGGATTGAACGGCTCGTAGGTCTGCTCGAGGTCGAGGATACGAGCCGCGTACTGCTGCTGGCGCCAGTAGTCGAGGTAGCGGAAGAAGCGGCGCACCTCCACCTCCTCGCCGTCGCGCCAGGCCGAGGGGATCGTCAGCCGGTCGAGCAGCGCGAAACGGGTCAGCGGAAGGAAGCGCTCGCGCTTGCTGTCGAACTCTGTCGTCCCGGCGACGAGCGCATCCAGCTCCGCCTTGGCGGCCCTGGCCTCGGCGATCTCGCGCGCGATCTGGGCGGCATCGCCCGCCGGCGGTGCCGCTCCGTCCGCAGCCGCATGCCCAACCGATGCCATGGCGCGCTTCCCCTCCCCTTTGCCTCGGTTCTTAAGGCCTTATTGACGTAATTGTCGAGCATGGCAGGCCGGTGCAGCCGTATTTTGACGGATGATGGTGACCAAGAGGAGGGGCGATGGTTGACCGTGGCGGGCGGTCGTGGCGTGTAGCGCCCATTGGCTAGTGTGACGATCGAGAAGTCCGTTACATGCTTTGCGCCTAGGTCGGGAGGCGGACTTCTCGATCTGAAACACACTAGAAGCATTTCGTTGGCTAGTGTCGTTCAGATCGCGAAATTCGTTCGGAGCGTGCCGGTGAAGGTGACGAATTTCGCGATCACGACACTAAAGGGAGCGAAAACCGGATGACCGACCTGATCCGCGAGGCGATCGGCACCATGGCCGCCTGCTGCACGACGTTCGCGTTCGTTCCTCAGGCGCTGCACATCATCCGCCGCAAGGACACCCGCGCCATCTCCCTGCCGATGTACCTCGTGTTCGGGCTCGGAATCGCGCTCTGGCTGGTCTACGGCCTGGCGCTCGGAAGCTGGCCGATCATCGGCTCGAACGTGGTGACGCTCGCCCTCGTCAGCCTCATCATCGCGCTCAAGGTCCGCTACGGCTGAGCAACCAGCTGCCGGGCTCACTTCGTCGGGGTCGCGAACCACTTCTCGTAAAGGCGCTGATAGGTGCCGTCCTCGCGGATGGCGAGCAGCGCGCGGTCGACGCGTTTCCTGAGCTTGCTGTCGAGCGGAAAGACGATGCCGTAGTCCTCGCGCCGGAAGACGGCTCCGACCGTCTGCACCTTACCCTTGCCCTCGTGCGACGCGAGGTACTGAAGCACGGGCGCGTCGAAGACGACGGCGTCGACCTTGCGCGCCAAGAGGGCATCGTAGGCGTCCGTGATCCTCGGCACCTCGGTGACCTGGGCCCGGCTGCTCTTCAGGAAAGCGGCGGCGGTGCTGTTCTCGGTGGTCGCGACCTTCTTGCCCGGCAGGTCCTCCGGCCCGTTGATGATCCCCTGGATCTGCTGGACCGTGAGCTGGGCCGTGAGCTGGGCCGTGTAATAGGCGACGAAGACCACGCCGGTGAACATCCAGAGCACCGCCAGAACTCGCGAGATCCAATTCCTCGGCATCTGCTCGGCCTGCGTGGCCAGCGTGCTCGCCGCCCACCAAACGGCATGCAGGATGCCTGGCCAATAGCCCTCCTCCGGCGTGATGATCCCCTTGGGATCGCGCCGCTCGAGCCACCAGATGAGATGCGCCGGCACGATGATCAGGATCGCCGCGATGCCGAGCCAGGTCAGGATCGTCGTCGAGAACAGCAGCCGGAGCAGATCGCGCAGGGGCGACGCCTCGCCGGCGGCATCCGAGCCGCGGACCATGATTTGCAGTCCAGCGGCCAGCATCGGCTGGGAGAAGTCGAACTCGCGATCGCGCTCCTCGGTGATCGAGATCGCGGCGATGGCGGTATCGGCCTTGCCCGAGCGCACGGCGTCGAGCGCCGCGGCGACATTGGGATAGGGCGCGAAGCTCGACTTGACCTTCATCCGGTCGGCGATCGCATTCCAGAGATCGATGCTGAAGCCGGACAGCCGTCCGTCCTCCTCGATAACCATGGGCGGGACGATGCGGGTGGCCACGCGCAGCGTCTGGGCGGCGTCCTGGGCACCTGCGTGCAACGGCGCCAGCAGCGTCAGCACCGCCACAAGCGCCAGAAGACAGCATCTCGCGAACCTGGCCATCATTTCCCCCCAACAAACCAAGGCGCGATCCGCCGCGCGGCCGATAAACCGGGGGTCTACGTGCATTTTGGTCCATGAGCAAGCAGGTCGCCGGTAGCCGCTGCGGCCTTTGCCCCGGTGTCCGGGTAGGGCTATGCTCATCCTCGATCAGTGGAGGAGACTGCGGACTTGCAGGCACCGGCCGCGATGGCGAAGCCACGGCCGCAAGCGGGCGGACCGTCCAATGCCGGACCCGGCGGCTTGCCGGGCGCGCTGGCAAAGGCGATCCGATTCCGCCGCTCGGGTCCGCTGGCGGCCCGGCTCGGCGTGGGCGCGGTGGTGGCCGGAGCGGCCGCCGCTGGACGGTGGATGGCAATGCCGCTCAGCGGCGTCCATCTGGCCTATGCGTTTTTTTATCCGGCAGTTGCGATCGCTTGGCTTTTGGGCGGCTGGCCGGCGGCCCTCGCGGCTACCGCCCTGTCGGCCTTCCTCGAGCATTTCTGGCTGTCGCCTCTGACGCAATCGGTCAGTGTCGCGGATCTCGTCGTATTCCTCGTCAATTGCCTCGTCGTCGCCGGGCTCGCTGATGGACTGCAGCGCGCCCAGCGCCGGCTGGTGGCAAGCGATACGCAGCTGCGCATCGAGGCCGCCAAGCATGCCGCCGAGCAGCGCTTGCGGCTGCTGGTCGAGGCGACGCGCGAGTACGCCATCATCATGCTCGACGCCGAGGGACGCATCACGTCTTGGAACGAGGGGGCGCGCCGCAACACGGGCTACGAGGCCGATGAGGTGCTGGGGCGTCACGTCTCGGTGTTCTACACCGCCGATGAGATCGCAACGGGAAAGCCGGAGCGCGATCTCGCGGAAGCGCGCGACCAGGGACGCCTCGAGGAGGAAGGCGAGCGCGTGCGCAAGGACGGCACGCACTTCTGGACGTCGACCGTCATGACGCCGCTGCTCGATGCCTCGGGCAAGCTCGACGGGTTCCTGCGCATCAATCGCGACATCACCGAGCGGCGGCGCATGGAGCAGGAGGCGGCCGAGATCCACGCCCGGCTCGAGAGCGTCGTCAACTCGGCGATGGACGCGATCATCACGGTGGATGCCGATCAGCGCATCGTCCTGTTCAACCCGGCCGCCGAGATCATGTTCGGGCGGGCGGCCAGCGAGGTAATCGGGCAGCCGCTCGATGGCCTGCTCCCAGAGCGGTACCGCTCCAGCCACGCCGGTTACGTGCGCTCGTTCGCCGAGGCGCGCATCTCCAACCGTACCATGGGCCGCCTGGGCGAGATCTCGGGTGTCAGGTCCAACCGCGAGGAGTTCCCGATCGAGGCCTCGATCTCGCAGTCGGAGGTTCTCGGCCGCAAGCTGCTCACCGTCATCCTGCGCGACGTCACCGAGCGCAAGCGCGCCGAGCTCGCTCTGATGGAGAGCGACGAGCGCATGCGACTGGCCCTCAAGGCCTCGAACGCCGGCGTGTGGGCCTGGGACACGGACAGCGATCACATCACAGTCGATGGCGCCTATCGGGTGCTCTACGGCTTCAACCCGGGCGAGCTGATCAACGCCGCCCGGTGGGAGGAACGCGTTCACCCCGACGACCGCGCCTCGCTGCGCCAGCAAGTGGAGTGGTGCATCGAGAACGACGGGCAGTGGCGCGAGGAGTTCCGTATCCGCCACCCAGTGCTCGGCGAGCGCTGGCTCACGGGCAGGGCCCGGGTTCTGTTCGGAAAGGATGGCGAGATCACCGGCATGACCGGAATCACCTTCGACGTCACCGAGCGAAAGCGCGCCGAGGACCACATGCGGTTCGTGATGCGGGAGCTGTCGCACCGCACCAAGAACATTCTGGCCGTGGTGCAAGCCATGGCGTGGCAATCGTCGCAGGGAAACGTGGATACCGAGGAGTTTCTCGAGCGCTTCACCCGGCGCATCGAGAGCCTGCGCCGATCGCACGACCTGCTGGTCAAGCGCGAGTGGGAGGGCGTCGAGCTCGCCGATCTGGTTCGCGGCCAGCTGTCGCCCTTCCTCGACGAGGCGGCGCGCCGGCTGACGATCTCCGGACCCCACCTGCTGGTCAAGCCGAGCGGCGCGGAGGATCTGGGGCTGGTGTTGCACGAGCTGGCTACCAACGCATCGAAATACGGGGCCCTCTCGGTCCCCGAAGGCCGGGTTCTGATCGAATGGGAAATCCGCGCCGCCGAGCAGGGTCAGCCGTACTTTGCCATGACGTGGCAGGAGCGGGGCGGCCCGAGGGTCGAGCCGCCGGCCCATACGGGCTTCGGGTCGACGGTCATCCGCGACATGCTGGCGATGACGAAGAAGGCCAGGATCACCATCGGCTACGAGCCCACGGGCCTGGTCTGGCGGCTGGAAGTGCTCGCCGAGCGGTTGCTCGACGGTATGCCTTGCATCGAGGACTTGGACGTGGATACTGGTTCGCTCCCTTCGAAGCTCGGCGGGCATTCGTACGAGATTTGAACCCGCCGGCTGCGGCGCCCTCACAGCGGCGGTGCCGCCGGCGGGCTCCACCACTCCGGTCCTTGCAGAGGGCCGCACGAACGGGGTTTTCGCTGTCGATGACCGACATTCCCCTGCGAGGCCAACGCATCCTCATCGCCGAGGACAACGCCCTCTTGGCGCTCAGCATGCACGACATCCTGCGTCGCGCCGGTGCCGATGTTGTCGGACCCGCCGGCTCACTGCACGAGGCGGAGCAGCTCGCCGCCTCGGAGCGGCTGACGCTGGCGATGCTCGACATCAAGCTGCAGTCGAGCGAGGTATGGCCCGCCGCCCGCATCCTCGTCGCCCGCGGCGTCCCGATCCTGTTCTGCTCCGGGCATTTCGACCAGAACACCCTGCCCGCCGAGTGGGCCCGCCATCCAATTCTGGTGAAGCCGGCGCGGCCGTCGCGCATCATCGACCGCATCGCCCAGATGATCGGCTGACGTGGCCAGCGGCAGGGCGGCGGCGGGACAATTGCGGCTTGAGTTGGACTTCCCGCACCCTTAGGCTCGGTTTTCAGCCAGGGCCTCGTATTGCGTAAGGAGCCTGAGATGATGGACCCGCACCCGGCGGGGTCTCCGCCGGAGCACGGCGACCAGACGACGCTCAGCGGCTACCGTATCCTCCTGGTCGAGGACAGCTGGATCGTCGCGCAGAGTCTCAAGTCCATTCTCGAGGTGATCGGGGCCACGGTCATCGGCCCAGCCGCCACGCTCGACGACGCCACCGCTCTCGCCGACGCCGCCGGCTTCGACGTCGCGATCATGGATCTCGACCTGCAAGGCCGCATGGCGGATGGCCTCATCGCAGAGATGCACAGCCGCGACATGCCGGTCGTCATCGTGACGGCCTACGAGGTGCCTGCCTCCCTGGCCGGGAAGGCGGTGGCCGTGCTGCCGAAGCCGCTGCGGGCGGAAAGCCTGCTCACCCGCCTGCGTCAGATCCGCGCAGATGCCGAGGCGCAGGGCTGAAGCAAGGCTGCAATCCCAACCTGTCCACTTGCGACAATGTGCAGGATACGGGGCCAGGGCGCCTCTTGCTAGCCGAATGCCACGGCGCATTAAGCGCCGCGATGGGCCGGCGAAAGAAATGTGAACTTTACTGCCTACCGATCCGGCTCGAAAAGCAGGCATCGTGGCGCTCAGGCATGCGCGCGATCTCTGGGGGAGGACTGCATGGCCTCGGCGCAGATCACGATCGATGATCGCTCATCGGCTCAACGCCTGGCCTACAGCCCCGCCATCGAAGCGGCTCCGCCCGTAGCGCTCGTCATCGACGGCAAGGCGGTCGAGGCCCAGCAGGGCGAGACCATTATCGTGGCGGCCCGCCGGGCGGGCATCACCATTCCCGCCATGTGCGCCGACCCCCGCATCAAGCCGTCGGGCGAGTGCGGGCTCTGCGTCGTCGAGCTCGCCGGCTTCGCCGAGCCGGTGAAGGCCTGCGTCACCGCGGTTGCCGAGGGCATGGTCATCACCACCGAGAGCCCCAAGCTGTCGGCGCGGCGCAAAGTCCGGCTCAACAACTACCTCTCCGACCACAACGCCTACTGCCTGCCGCCGTGCCAGAGCGCCTGCCCGGCCGGCATCGACATTCCCGGCTACATCGACCTCATCGCGCGTGGCGAATACGTCGAGGCGACGGCGCTGATCAAGGAGATGCTGCCGCTGCCCGGCATCCTCGGCCGCGTCTGCCCGCGTCCCTGCGAGGATCCCTGCCGCCGCCGCCAGATCGACGCGGAGCCCGTCGCCATCTGCGCCTTGAAGCGCTTCGCGGCCGACAAGGCCGCCGAGGCCGGGCTGCCGACCAGCCCCACGCCCAAGCCCGCGACGGGCAAGCGCGTGGCCGTCATCGGCGCGGGGCCGTCGGGCCTGTCGGCCGCCTACTATCTCGCGCTCGAGGGCCACAAGGTGACGCTGCTGGAGGCCGAGAAGGAGGCGGGCGGCACGCTGCGCTTCGGCATTCCCTCCTACCGGCTGCCCAATCACGTCCTCGACCAGGAGATCGACGACATCCTGAAGCTCGGCGTCGAGCTGAAGGTGAACCAGCGGATGGGCCGCGACTACCAGCTCGATAAGCTGAAGGAGCAGGGTTTCGACGCCGTCTTCCTGTCGATTGGCGCCATGGTCGGCAAGCCGGCCCAGATCCCGGGCGAGGACGCCCCGGGCGTCATGCCGGCGGTCGAGTTCCTGCGCCGCGTCAACTGGGGCGAGCGGGTCGATCTCGGCAAGCGCGTGGTCGTCGTCGGCGGCGGCTTCACGGCGGCGGACGCGGTGCGCACGGCGCGTCGCGAGGGCGCCACCGAGGTCACGATGATGTACCGGCGCACCAAGAAGGAGATGTCGGCGGCGCCGCACGAGATCCACGAGTGCGAGGTGGAAGGCGTCACGTTCGACTTCCTCGCGGCGCCCGTCTCGGTCAAGGTGGAGAACGGCCGCGCGGTGGGCCTCATCGCCCAGCGCATGGAGCTCGGCGAGCCCGACGCCAGCGGACGGCGGCGCCCGGTGCCGGTCAAGGGCTCCGACTATCTGACGCCTGCCGACACGATTCTGATGGCCATCGGCCAGGACGTCGACGGCGCCGCCCTCAACGAGAGCCACCTGACGCTCAACAAGTGGGGCCACATCGCCATCGACGAGGCGACGATGATGAGCAACATCCCGGGCGTGTTCGCCGGTGGCGACTGCGCGACGGGCGCGGCGACCGTGGTCGAGGGCGTGGCCGCGGGGCGCAAAGGCGCCTACGCCATCCACGCCTGGCTCGCCGGGGCCGACCAGCGGGGCGTGGCCAACGCCATCGCGCGGCCGAAGCCGAAGCTGTTCGATATCGGCGCCGGCGCAAAATCTCCGGCTCGCATGGCCGAGATGCCCGTCATGCCGGCCGACGAGCGCGTGACGCAGTTCCGCTCATCGAGCCACGTCGATCACGGGCATGACGCCGACGGCGCCTTCGCCGAGGTCGAGCTCGGCTTCACGGAGGAGACGGCGCTCACCGAGGCCGGGCGATGCCTGCTCTGCCGCTGCCAGGCGGCCGGCACCTGCACGCTGCAGAGCCTGTCGATCGCCTACAACGCCGGAACCAAGACCTATCGCGGCCGGGAGACACGCTCATGAACGAGATCATCCGCGACATCACGGGGGCCTCCGTCAAAGCCGAGAGCGGGCTGAAGCCGCTCGTCTCGTTCCCGTTCTTCCAGCTCAACCACGAGAAGTGCATCAAGTGCCTCAAGTGCGTGCGTATCTGCGACGAGGTCCAGCACCGCGCCGTCTACACGATCGATGACGCCGGGTATCCGGCGCTGGTCAGTGGCACCGATGACTTCCGCGACACGGAGTGCAACAACTGCGGGCAGTGCGTGGGCGTGTGCCCGACCGGCGCGCTAAAGGACCTCTCCGACACAGGCCGCCTGCCGAAGAACCTGCGCACGAAGACGACCACCATCTGCGGCTACTGCGGCGTCGGCTGCGCCATTGAGATGGAGACCGAGAAGGGACGTGTCGTCGCCGTCAACCCGTCGCATACCTCGGACGCCAATACGGGTAACCTGTGCGTCAAAGGCCGGTTCGGCATGGACTTCATCCACCATCCGGAGCGCCTCACCACGCCGCTGATGCGCCGCGGCGGCAAGGACAGCCCGCTCGAGCCTGCGACCTGGGGCGAGGCGATCCAGTTCGCCGCACGCCGCTTCAACGAGATCAAGGCGAAGCACGGCCCGCACGCGCTCGCTGGCATCACCTCGGCGCGGGCGACCAACGAGGACAACTACGTCTTCCAGAAGCTCGTGCGCTGCGCCTTCGGCACCAACAACATCGACCACTGCGCGCGGCTCTGCCACATGGCGTCGGCGGTGGCGCTGAAGAACGCGGTCGGCTCCAGCGCGCCCTCGGCCTCAAGCCCCGACGTGCGGCTCGCCACGGCGTTCATCATCGTCGGCTCCAACACCACCGCGACGCATCCGGTCATCTCGTCCCAGGTGCTCAAGGCCAAGTACGAGAGCGGCGCCAAGATCGTGGTCGTCGACCCGCGCCGCATCGAGATGGTCGATCACGCCGACGTCTGGCTGCGTCCGAAGTCCGGCACCAACGTTGCCGTGCTCAACGGCATCGCCCATGTGATCCTGAAGGAGGGCATGGCCGATCTCGAGTTCATCGGGCGGCGCACCGAGGGCTGGGACGCCTATGTCCATCATATCGAGACCTACACGCCGGAGCACGTCGCGGCGGTCTCGGGGGTGCCGGCCGAGCGCATCGTCCAGGCGGCGCGGCTCTACGGCAAGGCAGAGCGGGGCATGCTGTTGTGGGGCATGGGCATCACCCAGCACCTGACCGGTGTCGACGGCGCGCTGGCGATGGCCAACCTGTCGCTGATCTCCGGCCACGTGGGCAAGCCGGGGACCGGTTTCATTCCGCTGCGCGGCCAGTCCAACGTGCAGGGCGCCTCCGACATGCAGGGCCAGCACAACGCGCTGCCGGGCTATCACTCGATCAAGGACCCCAAGGACCGGGCCAAGTTCGAGAAGGCGTGGGGCGTGCCCATGCCCGACAACCAGTTCAAGACCGTGGTCCAGCTCGAGGAAGGCGCCGTCCACGGTGACATCAAGGGCCTCTACGTGATGGGCGAGAACCCGATGGGATCGAGCCCCGACATCGATGAGGTGGCCCGCGGCTTGAAGAAACTTGACCTGCTGGTCGTGCAGGATCTCTTCCTGTCCGAGACGGCGGCGCTCGCGGACGTCGTGTTTCCCGTGGCCAGCTTCGCGGAAAAGGAAGGCACCTTCACCAACACCGAGCGGCGCGTGCAGCTGCTACGCAAGGCGGTGGAGCCGCCGGGAGAGGCGCGGGCCGACTGGGAGGTGGTGTGCGATCTCTCAACCGCCCTCGGCTATCCGATGCGCTACGACAGCGCGGCCGACATCATGAAGGAGATCGCGTCGCTGGTGCCGTCCTATGCCGGCACGCTGCACGAGCGGCTGGGCAACGGCGGCCTGCAGTGGCCGTGCCTCGATACCAATCATCCCGGCACGCGCTTCCTCTACGCCGAGAGCTTCCCGACGCCCTCCGGCAAGGCCAGCTTCTCGCTGGTCAGCCAGCAGGACCCCGGCGACGATATCGCCGACGATCGCTATCCGCTGAACCTCAACACGGGGCGGCTGCTCGAGCACTATCACACCGGCACCATGACGCGGCGCTCGAAGGGGCTCGACCATATGCGGCCCGAAGGCGAGGTCGAGGTGCATCCGGAGGACGCGCGGCGCTACGGCCTGACGCACGGCTGCAAGGCGCGCATCGTGACGCGGCGCGGCTTGGTCGAGGTGAAGGTCTGCGTTTGCGACCGCACGCCAGAGGGGGCGATCTTCTATCCGTTCCACTTCACGGAGGCGCCGGCCAACCGGCTCACGGGGTCGCGTTTCGACGAGGCGTCGCACACCCCGGCTTACAAGCGCTCGGCGGCGCGCATCGAGCGTGCCGAGGCTTGAGATCGGTCACTGGAAGACTGCGTGCCAGCCCTGGTCGGTGAGCTGCCAGCCGGAGCCCCGGCGGGAGAGGAATGAGAGATAGTAGAGCCTCTCGGCGGTGGCGTTGCCCAGCGGCAGCAGCTTGCCGACGTGGCCGAAGCGGCGGACGAACTCGAGCACCATGCGCTCATCGTCGTTGAGGTGGCGATGCGGAACTGTCGGCATCGTTGTTCCCCGGGTTCTGGACTATGGTGCCATCATACGGGCCCAAGTATTGCAATTTGGTTCGTGCACCCGATCAAAAAATGGAAAAGAGCCGGTAAAATCCCGGTTCGATCTGCGTCAAGGAAGGATGGCGCCTCGGTCCGATTCGGCGCTCGGCCGAGGCGCCCGCAACGACATGAGGAAGGGGAAGCTCCCTCACGCCGCCGCTTGGCTGGAAGGCTGAACCGTCGAGGCTCCCGTTGCGGGAGCCGCCTAGGGCCCGCCTCAATCCGACTGCAGCCAAGGTAGACAGGGCGACGCATAAGGTCTAATTGGTATTCGTCCCGCTGTTGATCAGGGCGCCTTATGGCGAACGTCACGCTCAGACAGCTCAAGTATTTCGAGACGCTGGCGCGGGAGCTGCACTTCGGCCGCGCCGCCAGCGCCTGCGCCATCACCCAGCCGGCGCTTTCCATGCAGATCCAGGAGCTGGAGCAGCAGCTCGGGCTGGCGCTCGTCGAGCGCACTCATTCCGGGGTGCGGCTGACGGAGAAGGGTGCCGAGATCGCCGCCCGCGCAGCCCACGTCCTGGCCGGCGTCCGCGACCTCGTCGACTATGCGCGCTATTCGGGCAAGCCGCTTACCGGCCGGCTTCGGCTCGGCGTCATTCCCTCCGTGGCTCCCTATCTGCTGCCGCGCCTGCTGACGCTGATCCGCGCTGAGCATGAGGATCTCGAGCTGTTCGTGCGCGAGACGCAGACCCTGCCGCTCACCGGTGAGCTCGTGGACGGCAAGCTCGACGTCCTGCTCCTCGCGCTGCCGATCGTGCACCCTGACGTTACCACTCTCACGGTGTTCGAGGACAAGTTCCAGCTGGCGCTGCCCAAGGGACGCAAGCTTTCCGGGCTGGTGCGAGCCACACCGGATCTCGTCGAGCACGAGCGCCTGCTGCTGCTCGAGGAGGGGCATTGCCTGCGTGATCAGGCGCTCGCCTACTGCAAGCTCCGGCAGGTGGACTCGCTCAACACGTTCGGCGCCTCGAGTCTCTCGACCGTGGTGGAGATGGTGGCGGCGGGCATGGGCATCACGCTGCTGCCGGAAATGTGCGTTCCGCTCGAGACCCGCGGCCGCCCGATCCGCTTGATGCGCTTCGTCGATCCCGAGCCTTCGCGCACGATCGGTCTCGCTTGGCGGACGACAAGCCCCCGCCGCGCCGACTTCGAGGCGCTCGCGGCACTGGTCGAACGCGCGGCCGGGGGCGCGAATAGGCCGGTACGGGATGAGACCCGCGCCGGCCCGGTGTCCGTCAAGTCCAGAGGCTCCTCAGCCCGGCAGCGCGAACACGGTCAGTGAGCCGCCGAGGTTGGTGTAGTTCTTGAGGCCGGCATAGCCGCCGACGGCGCCGAGGCCGTCGTTCGGATTGGTGAGACCGGCCGCGAGGCCGATGCCGGCCCAGCCACCGACGCCCGAGTAGACGGCGATGTACTGCTTGCCGCCGTTCATGTACGTCATCACGTTGCCGATGACGCCGGACGGGGTCTTGAACTTGTAGAGCTCCTTGCCGTCCTTCTGGTCGAGACACTTGAAGTAGCCTTCGAGCGTGCCGTAGCAGACGATGCCGCCGGCCGTCGTCAGAGCGCCTGACCACACCGAGAACGGCTCGGCCTTGGACCAGACGATCTTGCCCTTGCCGGCGTCCCAGGCAATGAAGTTGCCCATGCCGCCGTGGCTACCGGGCGCCGGGTACATGGAGAGCGTGGCGCCGACGTAGGGCTGGCCCGCCGTGTACGACACCTTGAACGGCTCGTAGTCCATGCAGACGTGGTTGGTCGGCACGTAGAACAGCTTGGTGTCCGGCGAGAACGACGCCGGCTGCTGGTCCTTGGAGCCGAGCGCGGCCGGGCAGACGCCCTTGGTGTTGACGTCCTGACCGTTCTGGAACGTCGAGTACTTGGACACGACCTGCGGGCGGCCGAACTGCGGGCTCGACTTGTCCATGACGACGCCCGTCGTCCAGTTCACCGCGGGGTCGTACTTCTCGGCGACGAGGAGCTCGCCGGTCTTGCGGTCGAGCGTGTAGCCGAGGCCGTTGCGGTCGAAGTGGACGAGGGTCTGGCGCTGTTTGCCGCCGACGTCGATGTCGGCCAGAATCATCTCGTTGATGCCGTCATAGTCCCACTCGTCGAACGGCGTCATCTGATAGATCCACGCCGCCATGCCGTTGTCGGGGTGGCGGGCGAAGATCGACATGGTCCACTTCTGGTCGATCGGCTTGCCGTCGGGGCCGGCGCGCTGCACCGGGTTCCAGGTCGAAGGGTTGGCGGTGCCGTAGTAGATAAGGTCGAGATTGGGGTCGTAAGAATACCAGCCCCAGGTCGAGCCGCCGCCGGTCTTCCACTGATCGCCGGTCCAGGTCTTGAGCGACGAATCCTTGCCGATCGGCTTGCCGAGCGACATCGTCTTCTCAGGATCGACGATCATCTCGTCATCCGGTCCGATCGAGTAGGCGCGCCAGACGCGCTTGCCCGTCTTCATGTCGTAGGCCGTGACGTGGCCGCGCACTCCGAACTCGGCGCCAGAGATGCCGACGATGATCTTGTCCTTCACGGGAAGAACCGTCGCCGTGTTCGTCTCGCCCTTCTTCGGGTCGCCGTTGACCGCCTTCCAGATCTCCTTGCCGGTCTTGGCGTCGAGCGCCACAACCGCCGTGTCCGCCTGCGACAGGAAGATCATGCCGTCGGCGTAGGCAACGCCGCGATTGACCGTATCGCAGCACATCACCGGGATCGTCGCCGGGTCCTGCTTCGGCTCGTATTTCCAGATGATCTTCGCGTCCTTGCTGAGATCGAGCGCGTAGACGATGTTCGGGAACGGCGTATGCACGTACATGGTGTCGCCGATCACCAACGGTCCGCCTTCGTGGCCGCGCAGCACGCCGGTCGAGAACGTCCAGCTGACGGTGAGGCCCTTGACGTTGTCACGATTGATCTGATTGAGCTTCGAATACCTCGTATTGGCGTAGTCGCCGGTCTGGATCGCCCATTGATTGGGATTCGACGTCTGCTTCATGACGTCGTCGTTGGCCTTTGCCGATGGCCCAGCCACGGCTGCCGCCGCAATGCCGACCGCCGCCACGCAGAGCCCGTTTGCCATGCGCATTGCACTTGCTCCTTTCGCGTCTTCTCCGCCTCGGACCGGCAAGTGCCCATTTCCCGTCACAAACCAGCTTGAGACGCGACTCCTTGCCGCGCAACCAGCAAATGGATTGGCGGCCGAACACTTAATTCTGATCAGTCCCAAGGCGACGAATGGTCCGGGCGCCGCTCACCCCGCGGAAATGCCCGAAATGCGTGACATTCGCGGATCACGAAAAACTCTGAATATCGGGCAGCGGAAATGGCGACGGAGGAGATTCGCGGGTTGAAATCCCGCCGAAGACCACTACACGGTAATGGGATAAAGCCTTGGACTACAACGCGCGGGCTGAAGGCTATTCGCCGCCGGCAAGGCTCAATGGCGTTTGGGGATTTGCGCCGCTCACATCTGCACGAGGCGCGCATAGCCCTGCTCGACGCTGTCGTCGAGCATCTGCTTATAACCATCGTAATCGGGCGCGCCGGGCTTGATCTCGCCGAGCGCCGAGGCACGGAACTGCTCGCGCTTGGCGTAGACGATCGGCGCCGCGACCGGCACGAACATGGCGCCGCGCTGCTTGTTCAGCGTGGTGATGAGGCCGCGCATCTCACCGGCGCGATCGATCTGCGACACCAGCACCATGCGCATGGCGCCCTTGGTCAGCGACACCAGGTGGATGAAGCTGGACGAGGCGGGGATGTATAGCCGGCCGCGGTGCGCGTAGGGCGCGTCGGGGCGGTCGCGCTCCTCGAACAGAAGGCTCGGCCACTCCGGATCCCAGACGATGTCGGTGCGGTAGGCGACGATGGCGCCGGGATTGGCGAAGGCCGGTCGCACGGTCAGGTAGCTGCCGATGTAGTGATCGACGGCGGCGCGGGTGTAGGCGCCCATGTAGACGGGGGCGACCAGCCCGCCCTCGCCTTTGAGCTCCATCGGGCCGTTGGTGGCCGCGGTGCCGTGCCAGGCATCCTTCAGCCGCAGGAAATCGAGGCCCAGCACCATGCAGACGTCGAACAGCGTCTGATCGCGCACCGAGCGGCCGCCCAACAGATTCTGGATCGTCTTCTCGTGGCAATCGGCGGCGTCCGCGAGCTCCGCCTGCGTCATCTTCTTCTCGATCATCGCCGTCCGGATCAGACCCAGCGCGGCGTCGCGCTCCGGCGATGATATTGGCTCCCGCATCCGGCTCTCTCCGTCTGCCGAATCCGGGACCGACGATCGATCCCGGGTCACGCCCCGAGGGCGTTCGTGCGTTCAGATCACGTCCAAGCCGCTCCGAGTGTTCCCTCGGTGACAACCGGCCGGCAGGCTGACCCCACTTGCGGGAAAGTACCGGTCAATCGCTGCCGGACGCAAACGGGAACTGAACACCATCTTGCCACGTCGTTACCGCGCGGCGGATGCGTCACACCTGCGAGGCATATCAGAGGCGCGTACTCGTCTTTGCGGCCGGACGGAACGGCGCCTCAAAGACCGGCCGTCATGCGGCCGGACGGAAGCACTTCCAGCTTGACGCGGGCGATGCCGGCCTTGCGCATGCCGATCTGGTCGGCGGCGGCTTCGGCGAGGTCGATGATGCGCCCTGGCTTGAACGGTCCGCGATCGTTGATGCGCACGACCACCGAGCGGCCATTGGCCGGGTTCTGCACCCGGACGAGCGTGTTGAACGGGAGGGTCGGATGGGCGGCGGTGAGCTGGCGCGGGTCGAATGGCTCGCCGGAGGCCGTCGTCTGGGCCTGCCAGTAGAACGAGGCCAGCCCGTCCAGCCGGTGCTTGCTCTTGCCAGAAACGAACCCGGCCGCGGGTGCGATGGAGGGCCGTGGCAGCGACGCGGTCACGGCCGGGGGCTGCCGGAAGCGCTGGACGACAACCGGCCAGCCGGGGTCGCGCGCCGCGACGGGCTCGGAGACGACCTCTGTGCGCCATCCGCCGCCGGCCGACGCCGGCTCGATGATCGCGACGGCCGCGCAGGCGGCAGCGACGATGACTGCTGGCTTCAAGTGTACATTCCCCCGGGATTCCAGGACCAATCTTAAGTGATTCGGGCCTCGAAACGATAACGGGCGGCGACCGCTGTCCACGGTCACCGCCCGTCTCATTGCAATGCTCGCGTTGCGGCAGAGCCTCAGCGGCCGAGGACGGCCACCGACACCGGCACCACGCCGGCGCCCTTCATGTTGATGGCGCCAGCGGCAGCCGACGACAGGTCGATGACGCGACCGGCGACGTAGGGGCCACGGTCGTTGATGGTGACGACGACCGACTGGCCGTTGCGCTTGTTGGTGACGCGGACCTTGGTGCCGAACGGCAGGGTCTTGTGAGCGGCCGTCATGGCGTTCGGGTTGAACCAGCCACCGGAAGCGACGCGCTGCGGCTGCCAGTAGTAGGAGGCCATGCCGCCCTGGGAGTAGGAGCCGCCGGAGTCGGAGTCGCTGGCGACGCTGCGCGAGCGGCGCTGCTGCTTCCTGGCGCGCGGAGCGGGCTCGTCGCTACCGTAGAACGAGGCCGAGGCGACCTGCTTGCCACGGCTCTTGGCCCTGCGGGCCGGAGCCGCGGGCTCCTCGCCCCACCACGAGGACGCGGTGGCTGTGGTCTTCGCCTTGGCCTTGCGGCTGGCGCGGGCCGGGCGCTCATCGCCCGAATAGGCCGACTTCTTGTAGGACGACTTGGAAGAGGTCGCCTTGGCCGACGGCGCCGAGCCGCAGACGTACTCGGGGCCGACGCAAGACCAGGCAGCGCTGGCCGGCCGGGCATCGATGAGGCCGACCGCGAAGAGGGTCAGGGCCGCAAGCATCCATGTCCGCATCATTCATTACTCCAATCTTGAGGGCGATACTGCTGCAGCGCACACAAAGAGCCCCTCATCCCGCCGCTCGAAGCCGGCTCATGGCCGGATGGGCTAGCATGCGGCGGGACAGCGTGTGAGCCCTCGCACCACCATGTGCCGAGGGCTTCTGCAGCAAACACCAGAACCCGTTCTATCGCCGTTGTTTTGGGGGGACCCCCGTCCTGGCGCGCGGGAGGTCAGCATCGGACCCGGCGAGCGTCAACGCGAATAATTGAACTATGTTTTTGATGGTCTTGGAAATTGCGTGCAGATTCAGCACGTGCTGCATTGCAAAAGGCGGGAGCCGCGACCTCCCGCCGCAGAAATAAGGCACGAATGAGGCTTGAAACCGCGCCCTGACGGGCTGTCCAACTGCTTCGGAACGGGCACCTGGAGCCTCGCAGGGCCAGCGGCCTCCTCTCACCTGTCGCAGCGGGGCGAATGTGCTTCGCCAGTGCGGCATGCCGCGCTAAGAGAGGGCGATTCCCTCCTGTGAAAGACACCCGCCATGGCCGAACTCCTCATCGAGCTGCTCTCCGAAGAGATCCCCGCGCGCATGCAGCAGCGCGCCAGCGACGACCTGAGGAAGCTCGTGATGGAAGGGCTCGCCGCCCAGGGTCTCGCTTGCGGGGAGGCGCGCGGCTTCGCAACGCCGCGCCGGCTCGCGCTGGTGGTGGACGGTGTTCCCGATGCCTCGCCGGCCGTGTCGGAGGAGCGCAAGGGGCCGCGCGTCGGGTCGCCAGAGGCGGCGGTGCAAGGCTTCCTCAAGTCGGCCGGTCTCGCCTCGATCGAGCAGGCCAGCATCGTTTCCGATCCCAAGAAGGGTGAGTTCTACGTCGCCCGCATCGAGAAGCCCGGCCGTCCGGCGGCGGAGATCATCGCCGAGGTGATCCCGGCGGTGCTCGGCAAGTTCCCGTGGCCGAAGTCGATGCGCTGGGGCTCGGGCTCGTTCCAATGGGTGCGTCCTCTGCAGTCGATCGTCTGCCTCCTCGGCGGAAAGATAGTCGCGTTCGAGGTGGGGGGGATTACAGCATCCAACTTGACCCGCGGCCACCGCTTCCACGGCAACGAGCCGTTCGAGGTGAAGAGCTTCGCCGACTACGAGCAGAAGCTCGAGAGCCACAAGGTGATGCTCGACGCCGCGCGGCGCCGGGAGATGATCTCGGTCCATGCGCATCAGCTGGCCAAGGACGCCAAGCTGGCTCTGGTCGAGGACGAGGCGCTGACGGCGGAGAACGCCGGGCTGACCGAATGGCCCGTAGTGCTCATGGGCTCGTTCGATCCGGCGTTCCTCGATGTGCCGGCCGAGTGCCTGATGACCTCGATGAAGGCGCACCAGAAGTGCTTCTCGCTGCGTCATCCGCGGACGAAGAAGCTCGCCGACAAGTTCTTGATGGTGTCGAACCTCACCGCTCCCGACGGCGGCACGGCGATCATCGCCGGCAACGAGAAGGTGATCCGGGCGCGGCTCAGCGACGCCAAGTTCTTCTGGGAGCAGGATCTCAAGCGGAAGCTCGAGCCGATGCGGTTCGAGCTCAAGGGCATCACCTTCCACGAGAAGCTCGGCACGCAGTGGGACCGCTCGATGCGCATCGCCGAGCTGGCGCGGCAGATCGCCGGTGCGGTCGACGCGGACCCGACGCTGGCGGGGCGCGCGGCGGAGCTGGCCAAGGCCGATCTGGTCTCCGGCATGGTGGGCGAGTTCCCCGAGCTGCAGGGGCTGATGGGGCGCTACTACGCCGAGGCCGAGCATATGGAGCCGCATCTCGCGCGGGCCATCGAGCTGCACTACAAGCCCAAGGGCCAGGGCGACACGGTGCCGAAGGAGGACGAGGGCGACGCGGTGGCCATCGCGGTGGCGCTGGCCGACAAGATCGACACCCTGGTCGGCTTCTGGGCCATCGGCGAGAAGCCGACGGGTAGCGGCGATCCGTATCAGCTCCGCCGCGCGGCGCTCGGCGTGATCCGGATCGTGCTGGAGAATGATCTGCGCGTTGCCATTCGACCGATATTGTTGTTGGCATCGGCACTCCTGTTCAATCAGCTACACTTGGCGCGCCGTGAGAAAATCATCGAGGCGATACAGCAATTAGAGTCGACTAGTGACGTAGACGTCTCACCCGAAGACATGCAGATGTTCCTAGACAAGGCAGTTGGAGATTATGAAAGTGATGCGGCAAGGAAGTGGATTAGGGCGTCTCTAACGCGTGATGCAGATCTCCTCGCCTTCCTCGCCGAGCGGTTGAAGGTCCACCTGCGCGAGAAGGGCGCCCGCTACGACCTCATCGACGCGGTGTTCGCCCTGCCGGGCCAGGACGACCTCGCCCTCATCGTCAAGCGAGTCGAGGCGCTGGATGCGTTCCTGAAGACGGACGACGGCGCCAATCTGCTCATCGGAGCCAAGCGCGCGGCCAACATCCTCTCGATCGAGGAGAAGAAGGACAAGCGCAGCTATTCCGGGGAGGTGCACGGCAACCTGCTCGCCGAGCCGCAGGAGCGCGAGCTGGCGGCAGCCATCGCGAAAGTGAAGTTCGACACCAAGGCGGCCATCGACGTGGAGAATTTCGCTGGCGCCATGCGGGCGCTGGCCGAGCTGCGCACGCCGGTCGACCACTTCTTCGACAAGGTGACGGTCAACGCCGACAAGGCCGAGCTGCGCGAGAACCGCCTCAAGCTCCTCTCCGAGATCCGCGCCGCGACGCTCACGGTGGCCGATTTCTCTAAGATCGCGGGCTGAAGCTGTCATCCCGGGCCTCGTGCCCGGGATCCATTCGTCCTCACGCTCCGGAGCAAGTTGCGCGATGGATCCCGGTGACAAGCACCGGGATGACACTGGGGCTGCTGGATGCGAGCCGCCATCCTCTGCGTCGCGGGCTTCTCGAAGATCGCGGGCTGAAGCTGTCATCCCGGGCCTCGTGCCCGGGATCCATTCGTCCTCACGCTCCGGAGCCAGCTGCGCGATGGATCCCGGTGACAAGCACCGGGATGACACTGGGGCTGCTGGATGCGAGCCGCCATCCTCTGCGTCGCGGGCTTCTCGAAGATCGCGGGCTGAAGCTGTCATCCCGGGCCTCCTGCCCGGGATCCATTCGTCCTCACGCTCCGGAGCCAGCGGAGAAATGAGTGCCGGGGACAAGCCCCGGGATGACACTGCGGGATGCTGAATGCGAGCCGCCACCCTCGGCGTCGCGGGCTTCTCGAAGATCGCGGGGCCGGACAAAATTTTTTTGCCGCGGACGCCGCAGGTGAAGACGCGGCTGCACGCGGCTCGGACCCTTCGATAAATTGTCTGCGTCCGGGGAATGCCTCACGCGCCGGCAATCAAACGGCGGCGCCATCCTTGCTCTGAGTCAAGCGCAAGCATCTCCGCCGCGCTCCTATGCCGCCGCTGGCCGCATAGGGGCCCCGCCGGAGGATTCACTCTATGAGTTATGCTGCGTCGCTTGCCGTATGTGCATTCCATTCCTCGAAGCCCGGCGTACCGGCCGGCCATTCCGCTGCGGAGGGGGCGCTGGTCCCACCATCGCTCGTCACACCCCTAGTTACCTGGGCCGGCGTGCCGGGATGCGGGCGCGGCCTGCTCGCCGCCGCCGACATCGCCGCCGGAACGGTCGTTGAGACGGCGCCCGCGGTTCCCGTCGACGAGCACCAGGACGACCTCGTGCGGCAGTACCTGTTTGTCGTGCGCGGAGATCGCGCGGAGCCGGTCACGGCCAGCGGGCGGTTCGCGATCGTGTTCGGCCCCATGGCGCTGTGCAATCACGCCGAGGCCTCGAACGCCTGCGTCAGCTTCCGCCGCGACGAGCGGCGCGGTCTCGAGGCGCGCCTCACCGCCGCGCGCGACATTCGCAAGGGCGAGGAGATCACCATCAGCTACGCCGACTGCGGCTGGTACGAGAAAGCGGGCCGGATTTGAGGGCGAGGTCACCTCTTGCCAAGAAGGACTTGCCCGCAGACCTCGTCCGGCGCATTTACAAGATCGCGGGCTGAAAAAGGTGACGGGTGATCGAGGCATGAAGACGTATTTCGCCGCCGTGATGAAGGACGGCGACGGCGCCTATTGCGTGATCTTCCCGGACATTCCGGGCAGCTTCAGCGCTGGCGACACCTTCGAGGACGCTGTCGCCAACGCCGAGGAGACGCTGCGCCAGCACGCCGAAGCCGCCGCGGAGCTCGGGCGCAAGCTGCCCGATCCGCGAGGGTTCGATCAGCTGATGGCCGACCCCGAGGTGCGCAGGGAGATCGGCGGCGTGCCGCTGATCGCGGTCCCGCTGATGGAGGCCACGGATGAGCATGTCGAGGTGTCCATCTCCGTGGATCGCGCGCTCTACTATGCCATTTGCGACGCGGCGGATGCCAAGGGCATGACCCGCGCCGACTTCCTCGCCGCCGCCGCGCGCGAGAAGATCGCGTCCTGACCGGCCCGCCGACATCGAGATGCCCGCCTTCCTCTTCGTCTACGGTACGCTGATGTCCTCGGCGGACAGCGACTACGGCCGGGAGAGCCGGGCACGGCTGCATGCGTCGGCGAAGTCGCTCGGGCCGGCCACGGTGCGAGGCCGGCTGCACGATCTCGGCGCCTATCCGGGCTTCGTCGCCAGCACCGACGCCGCCGATGTCGTGCATGGCGAGCTGCTGCGGCTGGACGATCCCGAGGCGGTGCTCCCGTGGCTCGACGCCTACGAGGGCATCGTGCCCGGCGCGCCCGGCAACGAGTACGAGCGGGTGACGACCGAGGCCCGCCTCGCCGGGGGCGAGACCGTCACCGCCTGGGTCTACCTCTGCCGCCTCGACGTCTCCGCCCTGCCCCGCATCGGGAACGGAAGGTGGATCTGCGCCAAGTAGAGCCCGCTCATTGCACGTCCCCCCCAACCTCGGGCATGGTGCGTTGCGGGACGAAATGCGGGAGACGGGAATTGCCAGCAGCGGAGACAACGGGGGCGGGACCGGTCAAGACCGGGACGCCGGCCGTCGAGATGATCGCGGTCAACAAGTGGTATGGCGAGTTCCACGTGCTGCGCGACGTCGACCTGACGGTGCGCCAGGGCGAAAAGATCGTGATCTGCGGCCCCTCGGGCTCGGGCAAGTCGACGCTGATCCGCTGCATCAACCGGCTCGAGGAGCACCAGTCCGGCCGCATCATCGTCGACGGCGAGGAGCTGACGAGCGACATCCGGCAGGTGGAAAAGATCCGGCGCGACGTGGGCATGTGCTTCCAGCAGTTCAACCTGTTCCCGCACCTGACCGTGCTCGAGAACCTGACGCTGGCGCCGATGTGGGTCCGCCACATGCCGAAAGCGGAAGCCGAGCGCATTGCCATGCAGTACCTCGGGCGGGTGCGCATTCCCGATCAGGCCAACAAGTATCCCGGACAGCTCTCGGGCGGCCAGCAGCAACGCGTCGCCATCGCGCGCGCCTTGTGCATGAGCCCGCGCATCATGCTGTTCGACGAGCCGACCTCGGCGCTCGACCCGGAGATGGTGAAGGAGGTGCTCGACGTGATGATGGAGCTGGCGAAGCAGGGCATGACGATGCTGTGCGTGACGCACGAGATGGGGTTCGCCCGCGCCGTCGCCGACCGCGTCGTGTTCATGGACCGCGGCGAGGTGGTCGAGGACGCGCCTCCATCGGAGTTCTTCGGGGCGCCGAAGTCGGAGCGCACGAAAGCGTTCCTGTCGCAGATCCTGAACCACTGAGGGCGCGATGAGCTGGGCAAGGAAGCTGATCTGCTGCCTATCAATTCTCGCGCCTGTGGCCGCGTCCGCCGGGACGCTGGACGTCGTCAAGGAGCGCGGCACGCTGCGCTGCGGCGTCAACACGGGGCTCGCAGGCTTTTCCGCGCCCGACGACAAGGGCCGCTGGCAGGGGCTCGACGCCGACTTCTGCCGCGCGGTGGCCGCCGCCGTGCTGGCCGATCCGGAGAAGGTCGAGTTCCGGCCGCTCAATGCGAAGGAGCGCTTCACGGCGCTGCAATCGGGCGAGGTGGACCTCCTCTCGCGCAACACGACCTGGACGATGAGCCGCGACACGTCCCTCGGCCTGGCCTTCGCCGGCGTCTCCTACTACGACGGCCAGAGCTTCATGGTGCGCAAGTCGGCCAACGTCGCCAAGGCCGCCGATCTCGCCGGGGCGAGCATCTGCGTGCAGACCGGAACCACCAACGAGCTCAACCTCGCCGACTTCTTCGCCACGCGCGGGCTCACCTATCGCCCCGTGGTGTTCGAGGGCAAGGTCGAGGCCGTCGCGGCCTATGTCTCGGGCCGCTGCGACGCCTACACCACGGACGCGTCGGGCCTCTACTCGGAGCGCCTGCGCGTGCCCAGCCCCGACGAGCACACGATCCTGCCGGACCTGATCTCGAAGGAGCCGCTCGGCCCGGCTGTGCGCCAGGGCGACGCGGCATGGGGCAACGTGGTGCGATGGGCGCTGTTCGCGTGGATCGGCGCGGAGGAGCTCGGCGTCAACCAGGCCAACGCGGACGACATGCGCAACGCGCCGAACCCCGAGATCCGCCGCATGCTCGGCAGCGAGGGCGAGTTCGGCAAGGGCGCCGGCCTGCCCGCCGACTGGGCCTACAAGATCATCAAGGCAGTGGGGAACTACGGCGAGAGCTTCGAGCGTAATCTCGGCCAGGGCTCGCGGCTCAAGATCGAGCGCGGCTCGAACCGGCTGTGGACGAAGGGCGGGCTGCATTACGCGCCGCCGATCCGCTGAAAGGAGTGACCATGCGCCCCGCGTTCATCCGCTCCATGTGCGCCATCGGCCGCTCGGGACAGCTCGGCCTCAACGGCCACCTGCCGTGGGAAGGCAACCGCGAGCGCGTCTACATCGAGGACGTCGAGCGCTTCTTCGAGACGACGCGCGGCCATGTGCTCATCGCGGGTCCGGTCACGATCGGGGCGGTTCCCGACTGGGCGCGCAGGCACCTGACGTGCATCGCAGTCCACCGCAACGAGGACCCGGAGGCGGTGCTGTCGCGCTTCCCCGGCCGTGTCGTGTTCATCGGCGGCGGGCCGTCGCTGTGGGACGTCTACGCGCGCTATATCGAGCACTGGGACATCAACCGCCTGCCCTACGACGGCCCGGCGGACCGCTGGTTCAACCCCGCGTGGCTGGTGGCCGGCGGCGCACATGTCGCGACGAGGTGAGGAATGGCGACGCATGCGGCAAGGCTCCCCTCCCCCTCGCGGGGAGGGGTCGGGGGTGGGGGGACGATGCTCGACCGGCGCTCGTTTCTCCCAGTTCCTCACCCCACCCCTAGCCCCTCCCCTCGAGGGGAGGGGAATCGTTCCGAGCACTCAGCCAGAAGGCGCCTCGATGCGTGACGATAGCCGGCTGGCCTTCCTCTACGATCCGCGCATGCGCGGCCTGATTTTCCAGGGCTTGCTGGTGCTGGCCCTGATCGTGCTCGGGTACGAGATCGTCACCAACACGGCCGAGAACCTGCGGCGACAGAACATCGCCTCGGGCTTCGGGTTCCTCAACAGGCCAGCGGGCTTCGACGTCTCGCAGGCGCTGATCCCCTACTCGCACGCGTCCACCAACGCGCGTGTGTTCTGGGTCGGGCTCGGCAATACGCTGCTGGTCGCGGTGCTCGGGGTCGCGCTCGCGACCGTGCTCGGCGTGGCACTCGGCATCGCGCGGCTGTCGTCGAACTGGCTGGTATCGCGGCTGGCGCTGGTCTACGTCGAGACGATCCGCAACGTGCCACTGCTTCTACAGCTGTTCATCTGGTACGAGGCGGTGCTCAGAACGCTGCCGATGCCGCAGCAGGCCATGGCGCTGCCGTTCGGCTCGCATCTCGACAACCGCGGCCTGCATGTTCCCGCGGCGCACTGGAGCGCGGGAGGGCTCGCGGTTCTCCTCGCGCTGGTGGCGGGCATCGGCGTCTCGATCTGGCGCGCGCGGGAGGCGGAGCGGCGGCGCATCGCCACCGGCGCCGAGACGAAGCTGCTGTGGCCGACGCTCGGGCTCACGGTCGCTCTGCCTCTCGCGGTGTTCCTCATCGCAGGCATGCCGGTGTCGTTCGAGTGGCCGCGGCTCGGCCGCTACAATTTCGAGGGCGGGCTCAACATCGAGCCGGAGCTCGTCGCGTTGCTCATCGGCCTCACGGTCTACACCGCCGCGTTCATCGCCGAGATCGTGCGCAGCGGCATCGCCGGGGTGCCGCGCGGCCAGCGCGAGGCGGCCGCCGCGATCGGGCTCAGGCCCGGACAGGCCATGCGGCTCGTCATCCTGCCGCAAGCCATGCGCATCGCCATCCCGCCGCTGACCAACCAGTATCTCAACCTGACCAAGAACTCGTCGCTGGCGGTGGCCATCGGCTATCCGGACCTCGTCTCGGTATTCTCCGGCACCGTACTTAACCAGACCGGCCAGGCGGTCGAGGTCATCCTCATCACCATGGCCGTCTATCTCGTGCTGAGCCTCTTCACCTCGGCGGTGATGAACCGGCTCAACACACGCTTCGCGCTGGTCGAGAGGTGACGCCATGACGGCATCGACGACGACCGGCCCGCGTCCCGTGCGCCGCCCGCCCGCGGACTGCGCACCCCTCCCCCCCGGGGGGAGGGGTCGGGGGTGGGGGGACGACACGGGAGAAACCCATTTCGAGCGCTTCCGGCCTATCGTGTCGAGGCTTTCCAGCCGGCTCCTCGCCACTTCACGTTCCTCCCAGCTCTCCACCCCACCCCTAACCCCTCCCCTCGAGGGGAGGGGGATGGGTTCTGCCTTCGGCGGCGATTGGCTCGGCTTGCCGGCAGGTAAACGGGGAGGTGTGCAATGACCATCTCTCCCTCGACAACTTCGCGTCCTGAGCGCCGCCCGCCCGCGGTTGAGGTGGGCGTGCTCGGATGGGTGCATCACAACCTGTTCGCGACGTGGCCGAGCACCGTCCTCACCCTCGGCGCGCTGGCGGTGGCCGCGCACATCGTCTGGCACACGCTCGACTGGGCGCTGTTCTCCGCCGTCTTCACGGGCTCGGACGGCAGCGCCTGCTCGAAGCCGGGCGCGGGCGCCTGCTGGCCGTTCGTCGCCGCCAAGCTCGACCAGTTCCTCTACGGCCGCTATCCCGCCGCCGAGCTGTGGCGCGTCAAGCTCACCTATGCGTTAGGCCTCGCGGGGCTGGTGCCGCTGATGATCCCGGCGACGCCGCACAAGAAGTGGCTGGCGACCTACCTGCTCCTCGCCTTCCCGGTGATCGCGTGCGTGCTGCTCACCGGCGGCTGGCTCGGCCTCAAGCCCGTGCCGACCGACCTCTGGGGCGGGCTCCTCGTCACGCTCGTCGTCGCCTGCGTCGGCATCGCCGCCTCGTTCCCGCTCGGCATCCTGCTGGCGCTGGGACGGCGCTCGCACCTGCCGATCGTGCGCAACGTCTCCATCGGCTACATCGAGCTCGTGCGCGGCATCCCGCTGATCACGATGCTGTTCATGGCCTCGGTGATGCTGCCGCTGTTCCTGCCGGCCGGCGTCACCTTCGACAAGCTCCTGCGCGCGCTGGTCGGCGTGACGCTGTTCTCGGCGGCCTATCTCGCCGAGGTGATCCGCGGCGGCCTGCAGGCGATCCCGCGCGGTCAAGCGGAAGCGGCGGACGCGCTCGGTCTCTCGTACTGGCAGAAGATGGGGCTCATCATCCTGCCGCAGGCGCTGAAGCTGACCATCCCCGGAATCGTCAACTCGTTCATCGCCCTCTTCAAGGACACGAGCCTGGTGCTCATCATCGGGTTGTTCGACCTCTTGGGCATCGTGCAGCAGGGCGTGCAGGCCGACGCCAAATGGTTCGCGCCGCAGACGGCCGCCACGGGCTACGTGTTCGCCGGGCTGATCTTCTGGGCGTTCTGCTTCGGCATGTCGCGCTACTCCGCCTTCCTCGAGCGGCGTCTCTCGGTGGGCGACCGGCGGTGAGGCGCCGCCCCGGAACGCGGCCACTCCAAGCGCGGGCGGACCGGCCGGCGGGGAGAAGCCGCGGCCAAGATCACCTTGGCGAACTTGCGCGTTTTCGAGCGATTCCGAGCGCTTTCGATGCGGAAATCACGGATTCATACCGGCGAGCAGAATGTTCGACCTGTCTTTTAGGTCTGCTCGCCGGTATTTCATTTTTGTTTCGCGCAGCCGCCCTCTTCAAGCTTGCGGGCCTTCGCCGCGGGCAACCCTGCGCGCGGATACCTCCGGCCGAAAGGCTCGACCCACAGGTCGAACCGTTCGCTCTCCGGTATCACAGCCGGTCGGATCGAGCCCGCTCGCAATATCAGGCATCACGGCACACGCGCGCCGACTGCGATCCCGGAAACCAGCCGATCCGATTCCACGGCGTCCTCCCGGCGCCGGGTGGCCGCCTTCTACTGCGTGAAAGGAGCCGGAGACCTCTGCGCCGCTGGCACGCTGGCGTCACGCGCGCCATGCGTGGCGGAACGAAGCAATGTAGGCGCGGCAGAAACCGGCGGGGATAAGCATTCGCGCAGTGTCTTCGAGGAATCTTGCGCTGGTTCCCGGATCTCATCACGGCAAGTGCAGCGCCGCTCCTCGTCCGGGATGACGTCGATTGAGAGGGTCACCGCATCGGCGGCTCGATTGCCGGGTGGCCTCCGCGGCAAGTGATCCGCCCGGCTCGGCCGCCCACGGGATCTCGTGGAGCGTGCTCGAACCCAACGAGTGATGCGTCAACTCAGCGCAGTCGTTTTTCCTTCGTTTGAATGACTTGCCACGAAATCGGCGATGCGAAGTTCCGCCTGGCGCCGCTGCAGGCCCGGTCGCCTCGGAACCCGCCGGCACCGCCCGAGTTACGGGCCACGCTGCACAATGCGCCTCCCGGCGCACTGCAATCGTCAACAGGGGCGGATTCAATGACGGATGGTGTGTTGTTCCAGCGTCATCTCTTCAGACGATCCGCCGGGATGGACGCATCCTCGAGCAAGCTCTCCCCGATCAAAATCAGGCTGATGTCGTCCAGCAGCGACTTGCGCGAGATTTTCCGCCTGCGCTACCGCGCCTATCACCACGATGGCCATCTTCCCTTCGATCCCGCCGAGCAGTTCTCCGATATCAACGACGGCAATCGAGCCACGGTCCACATCGCCGCATGCACGGGCCACGCCTTCGTCGGCGCCCTGCGCGTCAACTTCGCAAGCGGCGAGGCTGAAGCCGTCGGCTTGCCCTGCGCGCCCTATTATCCGGAAGTGGCGATCCTGTCTCACCGGCCCGGGCACCGCCTCGTCGAATTCTCCCGCCTGGCGGTCGACCCGGACATCACCAATACGTCATTCAAGGGGACCGTCTACGCGGCCCTCGTGCGCGCCGCGCTGATCGTCGCGCAGGCTCGTGACGCGACCGACATTCTGGTCGCGACCAAGCCGTCGATGGTGAAGTTCTACGAGCTTCTGGTTGGATTCGAGAGGCTGGGACGGCCGGCGAAATACCCGCCTGGGAATCTGGACATCACGCTGATGCGGCTCACGATGCAGCAGGCCCTGAAACGGCAGAAGATGCAGAACCGCTTCTTCCGCAATTCCGAAGACGAGGTGGCGAGCATGCGCCGCGCCATCGAGCGCGCCCTGGCCGCCATGCCGTCGCGAGCGGAATGAACGATTAGAGTTCCTCCTGCTCGCACACCCGGACCTTCCGCGCGGTGGCCATCTCACCGGGCAAGCCCCCGGCTCAACGCATCGCCCGGAGGGCGATGCTCCGGCCGGGGAGGCAGCTGTCATTGTTCGTTAGGCGTCGGCCAGATTTCATCAAAGCCTGAGATACGAACATCACCTCACCCCTCGCCCCACCTTCCACATCTCCTCCTGGACGCGGATGTCCGCCAAAATGCGGTCGAGGAGGAGGCAGGTGCGCTTGAAGAGGTCGGAGCCGACGCGGTAGTCGGCGGGGGCGAAAAAGTCGATGCGGCCGGCCTTGAACAGGTCGACGCATTTCACCTTCGACTTGCCGGGCGGATGGACGGCGATGGCGTGGCCGCCGTTCTTCCTCATCACCGCCATCGACGGCACGTCGGTGTCGCCGTCGCCGAAGTAGATCATGTTGGCGAAGGGAATGGGCCGCGCCGCCTCGGGCATGTGCTGGTTGATGTTGTCGCCCAGATCCTCGACGCCCTTGTTGATGCGGAACAGATACTGCGTCTTGCCGGTGTCGGTGATGACGCGCTTGGGATAGGGCAGGTCGTAGGCGTCGAACCAGTATTCCGACGCGAACACGTTGTGGAAGCGCGGATAGATGCTCGTTCCCTCGACGATCTCGGTCAGCCCGGACGAGATCAGGTAATGACGCAGCGTCACGCCCTCCGACTCGGCTCGGATGGCGATGTACTCGGCGATGGCGTCGAACCACGCCTCGACGCCGGCGAACAGCTCCACCGTGCGGCCCAGCGCGACCAGGTCCTCGCGGTCGATGCGCACGCCCGCGGCCTTGGCCTTCTTGTACATCAGGTGCATGTAGGTGATCAGGCTGTCGGCGCCCTGCTCGCGCGCCAGCCGGTTGGTCTCGGCCCAGAACTCTTTCGGGTCGACGCCGATCTTCGGCAGGAAGCCGTACTCCTGCATCGGCTTCGGCGACAGCGTGCCGTCGAAGTCATAGACGAGCGCGATGGTCTTGCGGTCGAAGCCGCCGGCCTTCGGTTTGGCCGTAGCCGCATGGGCCTTCGCCGCCTGCGCTTTCGCCGCGCCCTTCGCCGGCGCCTTCACCTTCGTCTCGCCACCCATGACCCGCTCCGCCGCTCGCTCGACTTGCACCCACTCGACTTGCATGGGCCATCATGGAGCGATTCGGGCGGCGAATGTTCGACGGGCGAGTCGCTAGCGGTGTGCGCACCCGTCGCTACGCGAGCCGGGCTGCCGCCCTGCAACCCGCCCGGGGGACGTGTCCCCCGGAGCCCCCTCCTTCTTGGGAGTTTTTGAAGGGCGGAGCTGTCACGTCCCGACGAGACCGCCGCTCGCGCTCCCCTCCCCTCGAAGGGGAGGGGGCTGAGCGCTACCGCACCGTTGCCATGCCCCGGCCGAGTCGGAGCGGCCGCCCGGCTCAGGTGCCGCCGAGGCCGCCGCGGGCCTTGGCGATGGCGTCGTGGAGGACGTGCTCGCGCAGGCCGATGGTCGGCTCGTTGAACATGAGATTACGCAGCCAGTCGAAGGCGAGCTTTTGGAGCGCCTCGTCGTTCATGGCCAGCTCCTCGCGCATCTCGGGCGCGATGTCGTACTTGTCGAGGAAGCTCGAGTTGAAGACGAACATGCGGAAGGCGTCGATGTCGGTCGTGGCCATGAAGAACATCTTCTTGGTGCGCTCGTCCGGCTCCTGGCCCCAGGGGCCGCCGAGCGTCTTCCACGACGCAAGCTTCATGAGGAGATGGATCCAGCCGCGGTTGATCTCATCGTACTCGGCGACGCCCTCGCTGGCGCGGAACTCGGCGACCGACTGCTCCTTCTTCTCCTCGTGGCCCTTGCAGTGCGGCTCCTTGACGAGGAAGTAGAAATCCTCCGGCTCCTCGTGCCCCTTCATCTTCACGGTGGCGAGGCCGAGCGGGTAGTAGCGGCAGGCGGCCGGGCGGTCCTTGTAAACGGTGCAGCCTTCCTTCTCGTCGAGGAAGACGCAGGGCTTCTTCGGCTGGCCGTTGTCGACCACCTTGAGCTTCATCACCGGCATGCCGGACTGGTCGTGGATGGCCGGGGCGGCGAAGATGGCGTTGAACTTCGACGGGCGCGTCTCGAAGTGCTTCGCGAGGCGCAGGATGTCGTTCGGCGTCAGCGTGATGTCGGGGTCGTGGCAGCACTCGTTCCAGCACGAGACGCCCTTGTGGCAGGAGAAGCAGAAGCGGCTCTCGGAGGTGAGGCGCACCGGCTGCACGGGGCCGGAGCCGCGCACGGCGTCGACGATATTGACCTCGAGATCGGCCTCGGCCTCGCGGCGGCGCTTCTCCTGCTCGGCGTAGGCGGCCTCCTCGGCGGCCGGCGAGGCGGGCATGGCGTTCTCGGGCTTCTTCGACTCGGACATGGCGTTCCTCGGCTGGTCCTTGGTGGCACGGGTCTCGTGATCGCGCACGAGCCGCGCGGCTTCATTCAGCGCATTCTACATCGCGCGGCAAGGGGCACACAGCCCCCGCGCAGGCCGCGGCGGAAACGAAAACGGAGCGCCCGTCGGAGCGCTCCGTTCCTCGGGCGAGTGGCCTGAGCCACTCGCGATTCGCGGGATGGAGGCCGGCGCGTGGGGAAGCACGCCGGCCACTCGTCCTCAGTGCTTGGCCGGCGCGCCGTAGGTCTTCGGCACCAGATCCTTGTGCGGGACCTTCTTCATCTCCCACTGCTTGCTGTCGGGGTTGTAGCGGGAGTTGACGAAGCACTTCCACTCGGCCTCGTTGAGGTCGAGGTAGTCGGCGCGGTAGTAGAAGCCCGGATAACGGCTCTCCTCACGGAACAGGATGTGGCGGAGATGCGCCTCACCCGTCCAGATGCGGTGATAGTTCTCCCAGGCGCGCATCAGCTCGTGCAGGTCCTTGGCGCGCATGTGGAGGCTGTCCTCCTTGAGCATGCTGAGATAGTGCAGGCCACGCTCGAGCATCTTGCCGTTGGTCTGGTAGTAGGTCGCGACGCCCGCAACGTACTCGTCCATGATCTTCTGCAGACGCATCTGCAGCATCCTGGGCGTGATGTAGTTGGGGTTGATGTCCTCGGCCGTCGTCTTGTCCTTGTGCTCGAAGTAGGTGCGCACAGGACGGTAGATCTCCTCGGTGATGGCCTTGATGTCTTCCTTGAAGGTCGGCTTGAAGTCAGCGTTGTCCTTCACGAACTTGACCATCGCCTTGCCGGCGATGCGGCCCTCGGCGTGCGAGCCCGACGAGAACTTGTGGCCAGAGGCGCCGACGCCGTCACCGGCCGTGAACAGGCCCTTGACCGTCGTCATGCGGTTGTAGCCCCACTGCCACTCCGGCGGAGCGACGTCCTCGGGACCCGAGACCCAGATGCCGCAGCAGCCCGAGTGCGAGCCGAGCAGGTAGGGCTCGGTCGGCATCAGCTCGGAGACCGACTGCTCGGGACGGATGTTGAGACCCGCCCAGACGCCGGCCTGGCCGATGCACATGTCGAGGAAGTCCTCCCAGGCCTCGGCCTCGAGATGCTTGACCTCCTTCGGCGTCATCTTCTCGCCGAGCGCCTTCATGGCCGTCGGAGTGTCCATGAAGATCGGGCCGCGGCCGTCCTTCATCTCCTTCAGCATGGCGTGGTTGCGCAGGCACGAGGGAACGACCATCGCCTGGTCATAAGGAGCGTACTGCTTGAGCATCTCCTTGTTCTTGACGACGTAGTCCTCGCCGAACGCGTTGGTCGCCTTCGACTTGAAGAGCAGGAACCAGGCGCCGACCGGGCCGTAGCCGTCCTTGAAGCGGGTCGGGACGAAGCGGTTCTCCATCATGGTCAGCTCGGCGCCGACCTCAGCCGCCATGGCGTAGGTCGAGCCGGCGTTCCACACCGGATACCAGACGCGGCCCATGCCCTCGCCCGTGGTACGCGGACGGAACACGTTCACCGCGCCGCCGGCGACGTTGAGGATCGCCTTGGCCTTGAAGACGTAGAGCTTGTGCTCGCGGACCGAGAAGCCGACGGCGCCGGCGACCTGGTTCGGGTTGTTGGCGTCGCGCAGGTACTTCACGATGAAGACGCGCTCGTAGATGTTCTCCATCCCGAGGGCCTTCTTGGCGGCCTCGGCGACGATGGTCTTGTAGCCCTCGCCGTTGATCATGATCTGCCAGCGGCCCGAGCGCACCGGCTGACCGCCGTCCTTCAGCGCCTTGCCGCCGGCCTTCTGCCAGCTGGCGCCGTCGACGCGGCTGCCACCGTCCATCTCCTTCCAGATCGGAAGGCCCCACTCCTCGAAGAGGTGGACCGAGTCGTCGACGTGACGGCCGACGTCATAGACGAGGTCGTCGCGGGTGATGCCCATGAGGTCGGCCGAGACGTAGCGGCAGTAGTCCTCGGGGGTGTTCTTGCCGAGGTAGGTGTTGATGGCCGAGAGGCCCATCGCCACGGCGCCCGAGCGATCCATCGCCGCCTTGTCGACGAGCGTGATCTTGACGTCGCTGCCGGCCCAGCGCTTGGCCTCGAAGGCCGCGCCGCAGGCGGCCATGCCGCCGCCGACCAGCAGGATGTCCGTCTCGATCTCGACGATGACGGGATTACCGAAAGTTCCTTCACTCATATTCGCAGTCCTTGTCCTGAGGCTCCGACGACTACGCCTCGCCACCATCAAGGGTGGCGCAGGGGCCCGGCCTCGTTCGAGGGTTCAGATCAGTTCAAGATATCAAGCGGCAAGCGCCGCAGGATCAGGCCGACGGCGTCGGAAGCGTCTTGCCTTCCTCGGTGAAGAAGAGCTGGTCCTTGAGGTTGCCGGCCTGCGGCTTGTTGCCGTAGGGATCGATGGAGCCGACCGGCGTCGTGCGGACCGGGAACTTGAAGCGCTTGATCTCGCCGTCGCGGAACTTGATGGTCCACATGATGGCGTTGTCGGTGCGCAGCGGGATGGCGGCGCCACCCATCGGAACCCAGTCGGCGAAGGCGCGGACCTCGATGGCCTGCTGCGGGCAAGCCTTCACGCAGCACTGGCACTCCCAGCACTGATCCGGCTCCTGGTTGAAGGCCTTCATGCGCGTCGTATCGAGCTTCATGAGGTCATTCGGGCAAATGTACATGCAGGCGGTCACCTGACCGCCCTTGCACCCGTCACACTTGTCCGTATGCACAAAAGTTGGCATTCACATTCCTCCCAGCTGGGTTTTGTGCAGAGTTTGCGATCGTTGAAAGCGCGGCGGCGAGAATGGCCATGTCCCTGGCCAACTGCAATAGGAGCCCCCTCACTCCTGTGATCGGCGCCACCTATAACATCATACATTGATGTTCGAATATGACAATCCCCGGGCGTGAGCGCGACCCATTTTCGCACTCTCCATTCACTGCGTCGCAGCACGCTCGAGCAGCGCGACGACCTCGCTCTTGCCTCGCGCGCGGGCCACGTCGAGTGCCGTCTGTCCTTGTGAATCCACGGCTTTTGCGTCCGCGCCCGACTGAATCAGGAGACTGACGACGTCGGCATTTCCACGCGCCGCCGCCCAGTGCAGCGCGGGTCCGCCGTGGCCGTCGCGAGCGTTGGCGTCGGCGCCCTTGGCGAGGAATGCGTGCACGATGGCGGCGCTGCCCTTCTTCACTCCCTCGATCAAATCCCGATCGGGACCGAAGCGTCCCGTGTCCCAGCCGCCGATGCCGCTGAACACCAGCGCCTTGCCCTCGGGCGTGGCCTCGACCTGCTGCAGCATCGGGTAATAGGCCTGCGCCAGCGTGTCGACGACGGCGGCGCCGACGCCGTACTCGAGCGCGACCGCCGTCGCCGCCTCGAGCTTGTCGAAACCGTAGATGGCGCGCCCATCGGGGGAGCGGACGTAATAGCGATAGGTGCGGGTGACGGCCATGGCGGCGGCTCGCGCTCCGTTCTTGAGACCCTGCGAGAGAGAATAGAGATAGCCCTGAAGCAGCACGAGCCTCCACTCCTCGCGGAGGGAGACTCGTGCGGTCGTCACATCGGGCAGGCGGCGGCCGTCACTCGGCGGCCGACTTGCTATCGAGCGCCTGATAGTACTCGATCAGGATCTTCGCGACCTCGGGACGCGAGAACTCGGGCGGCGGGGCGATGCCCTGGCCCAGCATCTCGCGCACCTTGGTGCCCGACAGGTTGATGAAGTCGTCCTTGGTGTGACCGGGCGCCTCGCGCATCATCACCACCTTGTTGAGCTTCTTGGAGTAGGCGGTGTTGTCGGCCTTGAAGGTGTCGATCTTGAGCGCGCCGGCCGGGATATCGTCGAAGATCGTCTGGGCGTCGAACGGCCCGTAGTAGTCGCCGACGCCGGCGTGGTCGCGGCCGAGAATCAGGTGCGTGGCGCCCATGTTCTGACGGAACACGGCATGCAGCACCGCCTCGCGCGGACCGGCATAGAGCATGTCGAAGCCGTAGCCGGTGATCATGGCCGAGTTCGGCGGGAAGTAGACCTCGACCATCTTGCGGATGGCGGCGTCACGCACGTTGGCCGGGATGTCGCCCTCCTTGAGCTTGCCCAGCAGCATGTGGATAACCAGGCCGTCGGCGCCGAGGCGGTCCATCGCCATGCGGCACAGCTCCTCGTGGGCGCGGTGCATCGGGTTGCGGGTCTGGAACGCGACGACCTTCTTCCAGCCGCGCTCCATGATCTCGTTGCGAATCTCGACGGCGGTGCGGAACGTGTCCGGGAACTCGGTCTGGAAATAGCTGAAATTCAAAACCTTGATGGGGCCGGAGAGGAGCACCTTGCCCTGGCCGCTGAGCGCCGCGACGCCCGGGTGCTTGGGGTCGGAGGTGCGGAACACCTTCTCGGTCACCATGGCGAGCTCGGCGTCGGAGAGCGTCTCGACGGCGGTGACATCCATAACGGCCAGGACCGGATTGCCCTCGACGTTGGGGTCCTTGAGCGCGATGCGGCTGCCGGCCTTGATGCTCCCGGCATCCTTGACGAGGTTCATGACCGGCACCGGCCAGAACAGCCCGCCGGTCGTGACCATCTTCTCGGCCACGGACAACACGTCGGCCTTGGCCATGTAGCCGGTCAGCGGATTGAAGTAGCCGGCGCCGAGCATGACGGCGTTCGCCGCAGCGGCCGAGCAGACCACGATCGACGGCAGCGACCGGGCCTCGTGCTGGAGACGCTCGTTCTCACGCGCGTCGTATACGAACAGCGGATTGAGCTCCGCCGAGCCATGGGGTTCGATGAGCTTCGACATTCGTCTGGTTTCCTCCCGTTACGACAGCACGCCGCGACCCCGCCCGGCCGAGGGAGCACCCTGCGACCCGACGGACGATCGAGACGGCTTGTCTTCCTGATTAAAAGGTGTCTTATTCAAAAAGTCGAATATTAGAATTGACGCATGTCGTGGACGGCCACCCGGCAGCGCAAGCAAGATCGTCGAAGGCCGGGGAGAGACGCGGGTGCAGAGGGCGGGAAACCTCAGCAGCCTAATCATGCGCCGCCGCCGCCGGCTTGTGCCGCGTGGCGCATCGGCATGCCTGGACGCCATCGTTCCCCCATCCCGGTTTCGCATGGACCGCGGCCTCGCTGGAGCGGATCCCGGCGGCAAGCTATCACCACACGACGGTGCAGTCGGCTCGATTGCATCGAAGAGGACATTGACGCTGCCTAATTGACGCTTCCAGGAGCATCGCTAGCGTGGCGGTAAGAATTCGGGACGACAGGGAGGAGACTGCATGCCGCTGGACGGCCAGGCAAATGGACCCAAGAGCCAGACGATCGTCGTCGTCGGCGGCGGTATCGCGGGCGTATCGGCCGCGCTGGAAGCCGCGGAAGCCGGTCACGACGTGGTGCTGCTGGAGAAGGGGCCGACTCTCGGCGGGCGCGTGACGCGCCTCAACCGGTACTTCCCCAAGCTGTGCCATCCGACCTGCGGGCTGGAGATCAACTACCAGCGCATCCGCAAGAATCCGCGCCTCAAGGTGCTGACGATGTGCGAGCCGGTGAAGGTGTCGGGCTCGCGCGGCGCTTTCACGCTCACGGTCAAGCGCCATCCCCGCTTCGTCAACGACAAGTGCACGTCGTGCGGAGATTGCGCCAAGGCCACCGAGACCATGGTGGCCAACGAGTACAACTACGGCCTCGACAAGGTGAAGGCCGCCTACCTGCCGCACGAGCACGCCTTCCCGATGCGCTACGTCATCGCGCCGGAGGCGATCGCCGCGGGCGAGGGTGAGAAGCTCAAGGCCGCGTGCAAGTACGGCGCCCTCGATCCCACCGAAAAGGAGGAGACGTTCGAGCTCCCGGCCGGTGCCATCGTGTGGGCGACGGGCTGGCAGCCCTACGACCCCAGGAAGCTCGACGTCTACAGCTACGAGCACTCGCCCGACATCATCACCAACGTCGAGATGGAGCGGCTCGCGGCCCACGACGGCCCGACCAAGGGCAAGATCCTGCGGCCGTCGAACGGCGAGCCCGCCAAGAAGGTGGCGCTCATCCAGTGCGCCGGCTCGCGCGACGTCAACCACCTGCCCTATTGCTCGCGGATCTGCTGCCTCGGCTCGCTTAAGCACGCGGCCTATGTGCGCGAGCAGTACGCCGACGCCGATGTGCACATCTACTACATCGACATCCGCGCCCACGATAAGCTCGAGAGCTTCTACAATAAGGTCCGCGCCGACAGCCGGGTGAAGTTCATCAAGTCGAAGCCCGCGCACATCCGCGTGGGTGACGACGGACGGCCGGTGCTGACGGGCGAGCGCACGATCGAGCGCGAGCTCTACAATGAGCCCTATGATCTCGTCGTGCTCGCCACCGGCATGCAGCCCTCGGCGGTCGCCGGCTACAAGCCCGAGGCGGGAATCACCGTCGACGACTACGGGTTCCTCGTCGCCGACGGCGTCGAGGACGTCGACGGCATGTTCTCGGCCGGCGTCGCCGCCGGGCCGCTCGACGTGTCGATGTCCGTGCAATCGGCTACCGCCGCCGCGCTCAAGGCCGTGCAGGCCGTCCGCGCCGGCTAGCAGCCGCGGACGACGTGTCGCGCTCTTTTCCCCTCCCCTCGAGGGGAGGGGCAGGGGTGGGGTGAAGAGCTGGGAGAATGGCTGATGAACGAGCCAGGGCGCTCAGGAAGTCGCCGACCATTGCGGAGCGAAAGCTCTGGCAGAGGCTGCGCCTGCTCCGGCAACGAGGCTATCACTTCCGGCGCCAAGCCCCCATCGAAGGCTTCATTGTCGACTTCGCGTGCCTTGGCCACAAGGTCATCATCGAGGTCGACGGCTACCAGCACACGCTGCCGCGAGAGCGCAAGCGGGACGCCGATCGGGACGCACACTTGGTCTGGAAGGGGTTCAAGGTGCTTCGGTTCAGCAACGCGGACGTCAAGGACAACGGGGATGGCGTGATGCTGGAAATTCTCGCTGCACTCGGCGCGATCGAGAGGTTGGAATGATCAGATCGAGCATTCCCCCGTGTCGTCCCCCCACCCCTAGCCCCTCCCCCCGAGGGGGAGGGGAAAACCTCGACGCCTAGTCAGCGCACCATCGGCGGCTCGAGTCCAATTGAATTCCGCCCTCCCATAGTGGACCGGCGAAAGAGACGAGGAAGAGGAACGTGTCTGAGAAGAAGCCCGGAGTATACATCTGCAAGGGGTGCGGCATCGGCGATGCCGTCAACGTCGACGAGCTTGAGGCGCTGCCCAAGTCGGAGTTCCGCATCGGCCATTGCGTCAAGCACGACGCGCTGTGCTCGCCGGAGGGCGTCGCGGCCATCACCAAGGACGTGGCCGACGGCACCATCAACCGCATGGTCATCGCCGCGTGCTCGCACCGCGTCATGACCGACAAGTTCGTGTTCCCCGGCTCGGCCGTGGTGCGCGCCAACCTGCGCGAGCAGGTGGCCTGGTCGCAGCCGGCGGGCGACGAGAACACGCAGATGCTGGCCGCCGACCAGCTGCGCATGAGCATCTCGCAGCTGTCGCGCACCGAGCAGCCGGAGCCGGCGGTGATCGCGGACTATACGCGCACGCTGCTCGTCGTCGGCGGCGGCGTTTCGGGCCTGACGGCGGCGCTTGAAGCCGCGAAGGCCGGCTATCCCGTGCTGCTGGTCGAGCGCACGGACCAGCTCGGCGGCTGGTCCGCCAAGTGGTCGGGCCGCATGCCGCACCGCCCGCCCTACCGCGAGGTGCAGGAGAACGATGTCGCCAAGCTGATCGCCCGCGTCCAGGGCGAGAAGCAGATCACGGTGATGACCAACACGCTCGTCACCAAGACCGCCGGCGCGCCGGGGCAGTTCACGGTCACGCTCTCGCAGGGCGGCCAGGATAAGACCGAGAAGATCGGCGCCATCGTCGTCGCCACCGGCTGGCGCCCCTATGACGCCAACAAGCTCGGCCATCTCGGCTACGGCGCCTCGCCGGACATCGTGACGGCGATCGAGCTCGAGGCGATGCTGAAAACCGGCGAGCTCAAGCGCAAGTCGAACGGCCAGCCGGTCAAGCACATCGCCTTCATCCAGTGCGCCGGCTCGCGCGATCCCAACCACCTGCCCTACTGCTCGAGCGTCTGCTGCGGCGTCTCGATCAAGCAGGCGCTGCAGGTCGTGAAGTCCGACGCCAAGGCCTCGGCCTACATCGTCTACGAGGAGCTGCGGACGCCCGGCACGGCGGAAGAGTTCTACCGCGAGGCCCAGCGCAAGGGCGTCATCTTCATGAAGGGCAAGGCCGCCAAGGTCGACGGCGGCTCGATGACGGTGACCTACGAGGACGAGCTGCTCGGCATGGAGGTGCCGCTGGCCGGCCTCGACATGATCGTGCTCGCCACCGGCATGGTGCCGAACTCGACCAACCCGGACATGCCGGTGATCGAGGCCGAGAAGAGCGAGCTGCAGCTGAAGAGCGACATCAACCCCGCGGCGCCGATCAAGGTGGCGGGCGAGGCGCCGGCGCCGTTCCCGTGGAAGGACAGCAACGTCCCGACCGGCGGCCCGATCCTCAACCTGCAGTACCGCCAGGGCCCGCACATTCCGATGCTGGCCGACGGCTTCTCCGACAGCCACTACATCTGCTTCCCCTACGAGACGCGGCGGACCGGCATCTACACCTGCGGCCCGGTGCGCCGTCCGATGGATATGGGCGAGAGCGCCGAGGACGCGGCGGGCGCCGTGCTCAAGGCCATCCAGTCCATCGAGAACTCGAAGGTCGGCGTCTCCGTGCATCCGCGCGTCGGCGACCTCACCTATCCGAAGATCGGCCACGACAAGTGCACCAAGTGCCGGCGCTGCACGGTGGAGTGCCCGTTCGGCGCCATCGACGAGGACGAGCAGGGACGGCCCAACGTCAACTTCTCGCGCTGCCGCCGCTGCGGAACGTGCATGGGCGCCTGCCCCGTGCAGACCATCACGTTCGACAACTACAATCCGCAGATGGTCAACACGATGATCGAGGCCAACGAGATTCCGGACGAGTTCTCCGAGAAGCCTCGCATCCTCATCCTCGCCTGCGAGAACGACGCCTATCCGGCCATCGACATGGCCGGCATCGGCCGTCACCAGTGGTCGCCGTTCGTGCGCATCATCCCGGTGCGCTGCCTCGGCTCGGTCACGCTGCAGTGGGTCTCGACGGCGCTGCAGAAGGGCTACGACGGCATCATGCTGATGGGCTGCAAGTCGGGCGACGACTACCAGTGCCACTTCATCAAGGGCTCGGCGATCGCCAAGGAGCGCATGAGCAAGGTCGGCGAGACGCTGAAGAGCCTGGCGCTCGAGAAGGAGCGTGTCACGATGGCCGAGGTGTCGATCGCCGACAGCCACTCGGTGGTCAAGGTCATCAACGACTTCGCCGACACGATCGGGGCCTTGAGCCCGAACCCGATGAAGGGGTTCTGAACCGATGGCGCTGGAACCGCTGCCCGAGGTCACGCGTCCGTACGACCAGAGCTTCACGCGCTGGGTCGCACGGAACGTGAAGGGCGGCGACAAGCTGGCGCTCTGCATGCAGTGCGGCACCTGCTCCGGCTCGTGCCGCACCGCCGTCTACTACGAGCACGGGCCGAGGATGCTGTTTGCCATGATCCGCGCCGGCAACGTGCATGACGTGATGACGTCGACGACGCTGCACGGCTGCGGGCGCTGCTACCTCTGCGTCTCGCGCTGCCCGCGCGGCATTCCCGTCGCGCACATCATCCGCGATCTCGGCCAGAAGGCCGACGAGCTCGGCTACTCGATCCGTCCCGTGGGGCCGGACGGGCAGCCCATTCCCGACGCCGGCGCCGCGTGTCCAACGTGCGCCGCCGCCCAATGACCTGATCCGAGGAATCGCCCGCCATGACGGCACCACTTCCCGACAGCAAACAAAAGTACGACCTCAACTTCGCGCGCTGGGTGTACGAGAACGTCAACGGCGGCGACAAGCTCGGCCTGTGCATGCAGTGCGGCGCCTGCTCCGGATCGTGCCCGATCGGCGTGCAGATGGACTACGGCCCGCGCAAGCTGTTCATGATGATCCGCGCCGGCATGAAGGAGGAGGTCCTCTCCGCCAACACGCAGTACAACTGCACGAGCTGCTACCGGTGCGTGGTGCGCTGCCCGCGCGGCGTTCCGGTCACGTACATCCTGCAGGACCTGGCGCTCAAGTCGGCGGAGCTCGGCTATGCGCCGAAAACGACCGAGAACGTCAACTTCGCGAAATCGTTCTGGTGGTCGGCGAAGACGTTCGGGCGCACCGACGAGCGCCTCGTCACGGCGCTCTACTACATGTCTTTCGGCCTCAAGGAAGGCTACTCGAAGGCCATGGACAACCTCAAGATCGCACTCGGCTTCATCAAGAAGGGGCGCATGCACATCGGAATGCCGCACATGGTGAAGGACAGAAAGCAGCTCAAGGCCATCCTGGCCAAGGCTCGAGAGATCGAGAAGCGCCAGTAGGAGGATGCCGAGATGAGCGACGACAAGAAGACCCGCATGACCTACTACCCGGGCTGCTCCTCGCAAGGCAGCGGCCGGCACCTCGACGAGTCCATCCGCGCCGTGCTGCCGGAGCTCGGCGTCGAGATCGACGACATCGAGGACTGGAACTGCTGCGGCGCATCGGTCGGCCACATCGGCGGCGGCCAGCTGCCGAACCTGTCGCTGACCGGACGCAACCTGGCGAAGGCGCGCGAGCGCGGCACGCAGGACGTCGTCACCGGCTGCGCCGCCTGCTACCTCAACACCCACGGCGGCAACGAGAAGATCAAGGCCGACGTGAAGAAGAAGGCGCAGGTCAACGAGGCGCTGGAGGCCGGCGGCCTCAAGTACGAGGGCGACCTCAACGTCCGCCACGTCTGCGAGGTGTTCGTCAACGAGGTCGGCGTCGACAAGATCAAGGAGCGGGTCACCAATCCGCTCAAGGGTCTCAAGGTCGCCGGGTACGTGGGCTGCCAGACGGTGCGCCCGTTCGCCGGAACGCAGGCGGGCGGCAACTACGACACCTATGACGACCCCGAGTTCCTCGACGACTTCACGCGCGCGGTCGGCGCCGAGGCCGTGCCCTTCAAGCACAAGACGGCCTGCTGCGGCGGCTCGGTGGCGGTGATGAGCCCGGACCGCACGCTGCACCTGATGAAGAACATCCTGGAGGACGCCAAGCAGTCCGGCGCCGACGTCATCTCGACGCCCTGCCCGCTGTGCCAGACCAACGTCGAGATGTACCAGGAGCAGATCAACAAGAAGTTCGGCACCGACTACAAAATCCCGGTGGTGTTCCCGACCCAGCTGATGGCCGTTGCCTTCGGCATGGACGGCGAGAAGGATGCCGCGCTGCACCGGAACACGGTGACCAACGAAAAGCTCGACCAGCTTGCGAAAAGCGGCAAGAAATAACGATCACAACAAAAACGTTACGAAGACGACGTGAGCGATAGAGGAAACAGCCATACGATCAACCGTTGAAGGGGAGGAGACAAATGCTCGTTCGCGACATGATCCGCAATCAGGGGCCGCTCATCATCTGCCGGCCCGAGGACACGGTACAGACCGCCGCCGTGATCCTGCACACCAAGTACATCGGCGCCATGCCGGTGATGGACGAGCAGAACCGCCTGGTGGGCATGTTCGGCGAGCGTGACATCGTGCGCGCGTTCGCGAACCGCCTCCCCAAGCTCGACAGCATGCGCGTCTCGGAGCTGATGGCGACCAACGTCATCACGTGCAAGCCGGACAACACCTGCTCGGAAGCCATGGCGCTGATGAAGCGGCACAAGATCCGCCATCTTCCGGTGGTCGAGGGCAGCAAGGTGATCGGCGTCGTGTCCATCCGCGACACGCTCGACGTCATGCGCCAGAGCGCCGAGCAGAACGCTGCGGTGATGCGCGACCTCTCGATCGCGCGGCGCTGATCCGGCTGGCTCGGGCGACGTATTCAGGATTGCAAGATGGCCCGGGCCGGGTGCCTCCCGGGCCATTTCTGCCTCTGTTGACCCGAGCCAATTTGCCGACTGGAGAGAGCGTGAGCGTGAGCGATGCGGCCGTCGTGTCGCTACTTCTTTCGGTCGACCGCGACGGCGCCCTGGCGCGCCGCGACGGCGTCCATTACCGCCGTCCCGCCGACATCGACCGCATCGCGCGGCTGACGCGCAGCCGCGCCGTCATCGTCGGGCGGCGTACCTTCTCGGCCCTTACGATGATCCCGCCGGACCGCTGGTTCCTGGTCGTAACCGCCGACGAGGATCTGCTGGCCGAGGGTGGCGTACGCTATCTATCGGGCTTCGGTCACTGGTTCATGCCGACGTTCAGCGAGGCGCTGGCCTCGGCGCAGAGCCTGTCGCGCCGCGCATCGGCGCCGGAGCTGTTCGTCCTCGGCGGCCCGCGTCTCCTCGACGAAGCCCTGGCTCTAGCGGCCCGGCTCTATCGCCTGCCGGCGGACGCGCCTCCCGTCGCCGAGGCGCCGGCGCTGCCGAGCGCGGAGACGCCCGGCTGGCGGCAGGTGTTCCGCGAGGGCGGCGCGGCATCACCGGCGTTCGAGATCGTCGAGCGCACGAGCCTCCCGAGGTGACGCTGTCCCGGAATCCGGGGCGCCGCTGAAAGAGAAGAGGCCGCCGGGATCACCGGCGGCCTCCAAACCTCAAGTCGCGTCTGTTGCCTTACTGCGCGCCGGCCGGAGCCGACTGCATGATCGGCGGGGCGACCGGCATGACCGGAGCGGCTGCCGGAGCGGGCGCCACCGGGGCAGCCACGGCGGCCTTCGTGCGCTCGGCGACGGCGGCGGCCGCACGCTCGGCGGCGGCGGCTGCGCGCTCGGCGGCCGCGGCGGCCTTGGCGGCTGAAGCCGCGGCCTCGGCGGCCCTGTCCTGCTCGGCGGCGGGAGCCAGAGCGGCAGCGGCCGGAGCGGCTTCGGGCCTGCTCGCCGGGATGGCGCCCGTCTCGACCGGCGCTGCCTTGGCTGCCTTGGCGGCTGCGGCCTTGGCGGCCTTGGGCATGACGGGCTCAGCCGCCGTCTTCTTCTCCGCCTTTGCCGGGGCGGGCTTGTCGCTGGCAGCCTTGGCGGGCTTGGCGTCGGGAGACTTCCCTTCCGGAGCCTTGGCGTCCTGCACCGGCAGCGCGCCCGGCGCCTTCTCGTCCCAGCAGACGGTCGCCTCGGCGCGGCAGGTATGCTCGTCGAAGACGATGAAGTTCAAGAAGAGCTCGCAGTTCACGTCCTTCTTGCCGGTCGAATACTTGGCGATCTTGTGCTCCGTCGCCCAGTTGGCGATGTACTTGTCGAGCAGCGCCTTGGCGTCCTTGGTCGGACCGTCCTTGCCGTAGTCGTTGACCGAGAAACCGAGCCGGGTGCACTTGGCGGCGGCGGGGGCGGCGGCGAGCACGGCGGCGCCGCAGACAGCGGCGACGGCGGCGGCAAGCTTCAGGCTGGAGCGCATGATGATCCCTCACGACGTCCGGCAGAGCCGGACTCATGCGGGCAACTTAGCCGCGCACAGAAACGGGCGCTAGTGGCAACCGCGCACACTCGGCCCGCAACCCACGTCCGTTGTGGATGTTCGTGAACAACCGACGGTGAGCTAACGGATCAGTTCCGGTAGGGGGCCTCGCCGCCATGAGCGCGAATGCCGGAATCGAAGAAGAAGCCACTGTCGAACGGCCCACCGGGCGTCTGGCGGTCGAAGCCGGGGTCGCGGAAATTGAGCGTCGAAGGATAGCGGCTGCCGCTGTCACCGTAGGTGTTGATCGTATCGGCCCAGACGAACGAATAGCCGCCGCCGCGCTGCACGAAGCCCTTCACCCGGGTGCCGTGATGCTTGCCGCGATGGCAGAACGTGACGCCGTCGACCTTGCGGCAGGCCGCCTCGGCGGCGCCAGAAAGCGCAAACACCGCCGCGCCGATGAGTGACAGGGTGACAATCGTTCGCCGCATGGTTCTCGAGCCTCAGCCTACCGGTTACATCGCCACTCGGGCGCTGAGCCAAGACTAACGGAAAAAGTGAACAATTCGTTCAACAAATTTCTCCACTCCGCTGAATTTTGCGAAGGTGTTGTGACCAGCCGGGCACGGCGGACACAACAACGCCGCGTGCGGACCAAGGCGCGCCATGGCAGGTTGCTCCGCGCCCGTGCTTTCCGGAACCCGCGCACGGGCCAATCATCCGCGGAGGACAGCCATGGACCTGACCAGCCTTCTCATCCAGCTCGCGAGCGGTGCCCTCGGTGGCAACGTCGCCGGCGGCCTCTTGAAGAAGATCTCACTCGGCGTGCTCGGGAACTCGCTGGCCGGCATCGTCGGCGGCGGCCTCGGCGGCCAGATCCTCGGCTCGTTGCTGGGGCTCGCCAAGGCCGGGGGCGCGGGCGGCCTCGACCTCGGCTCGATCCTGGGTCAGGTGGCCTCGGGCGGCGTCGGCGGGGGCGTGGTGATGGCGCTCATCGGCATCCTGCGCAGCATGATGTCGAAATAGCGAGGGCGGCGCGCGGGCCATCTCCCGCGCGCTCGCCCCAAGGCCTGAGACGGGCGTATCCTCAGCGCTTCCTCGGCTCGGCCGAGCGCTTCCTCTCGACGCTGGCGACCGCCTCGGGCCAGCTCGACCGCTGCCAGTCGTCGGTGCCGAACAGCCAGTACCAGAAGCGCGAGCGGCGGCGGTCGCGCTCCACCGCGATGCGCTGCACGCGGTCGATTCCGGCCGACATGGCCTCGATCATCTTCAGCGGCTTGACGCTCTCGCGCTCCATCGACTCGATGCGGTTGGCGACCACCGAGATGTCGCCCGCTGCCTCGGCGTGCCAGCGCTCGACGTCGGCCGCGATCTGCTGCTGTCCCGACTGCACGTGAAGCAGCGCCTCCGCCACGCGCGCCAGGGTCTTGTCGATGCCCGCGTGACCGGTCTCGACAGCGGCGAGGCGGGGGGCGATCTGCTGCTCCCAGGCGGCGATGCGGCCCGCCATGGCGCGCTGGAGGGCATCGAGCCGCTCCGCGACGACCTTCTCCATCGCCTCGACGCGCTGCGCCATCCCGGCCATGCGGCCCTGCAGCGGCTCGACGACGGTGCCGGCCAGCTCGTTGCGGTGGCGATCGACGAGGCCGGCCAGAACCTGCAGCCGGTCGCCCTGGACGGTCTGGATGCGCTCGGACTGGCTCGCCTGGGTGGCCAGCGCTCCGGAGAGAGCCTTGATCTCGGCCGCGATCGAGGAGCTGGTCTCGAGCGTCTGGGCGCGATGGGCCGCGATCGTCGCCTCGAGGGCGCGGATCCGCTCGGACAGCTCGCGGGCCGGCTCGGCGTCTCGGCCGAGCAGCGCCTCCTCGATGATGTCGAGGCGGTTGCCGATAGGCGAGATGTCGACGAGCGCGCCGGGCTTGGCGAGCGCGGTCTCGAGGCTCTTCATGCGATCGGCGAGACCGTGCCAGGCCTGCTGCTCGACCGACCGGGTCTCGCGCATGGCCGCCTCGGCGGCGACGAGGCGGGCTTCCAGCGGGCCGAAGTCCATCATCGCACCGGCTGACGGATCGCGCATGGCCTGCTCGACTGACTGCAGGCGCTCGTCGATCGAGCGCAGAAGCTCCATGAGCTTGTCGCCGTCGCGGCCAGCCGGCTGGCTCGAGACGATCTGCTCGAGCAGCGAGAGGCGCTCGTTGAGGCTGCCGCCGTGGCCGGCGAGATCGCGGCGAAGATCCTGCAATGCGTCCTGGAGCATGGCGCGATCGTCGGCCAGATCGGCGCCGAGCGTGTCGATCGCGCGCTCGACGCCTTCGATGCGGCTGTCGTAGGCCGGGCGCGGCGGCGCCTCGGAGGAGCGGCGGCGCGACCACTCGCGCGGCTCGCGCACCGGCTCCCGCTCGGCGTACCGGGGCTCAGGGACGTAGCCATGGGTGCGCACGTTGACCTCCGCAGGCTCGCGCGCCGGGCGCGCCGTATGAAGGACGAGCAGGCCGACGCCCGGCATGTCGTGGCGGGCCGAGAGCAGCACGTCGAGAATGTCGGCAACGGAAGCGGGCGCGTTGCGCCGCGCGGCCTCTCCCGCGGCCAGGCGCAGCACCTCGGCCAGCTCGTTGGAGCGGCGCGGCGGCGTGCCGGGCGGGGCGGCGCTGACGGGGATCTCACCGGCGATGATGGTAGCGCTCTCGCGGCGGAGCGCGGCGACGCGGATGCCGCGCGCGTGGAGAACCTCGGCGGCGGCCTCGATGCGGGTCAGCGCGTGCAGCAGGTGCTCGAGCCGGACCTCCTCGGATCGGTGCGCCGAGGCGACGTCGAAGGCGTGATTGCAGCAGGCGAGGACCACCTCGTCGACCGAGATCGGCCCAGGGCGACCGGCGCTGCCGCGGCGCGGCCGCTCCGGCGGCACGTCGGCGGCGCTCCACGTCTGCGGAGTATAAAGATCGAGATCCTCACCCCGATAACCCATCCCGGCATCTCCTCGCCAGCGATCCGCCATCAGCGGCCCTACCCGTACTTCTCGAGACCACACCTTCCGGACCGGACCTGACCGGAGCCGGCGGCTCCGCCGCCCGGCCTCGTGCAGGGAGCCCGACAGCCAAAGCATAGGCGCGAAACGAGGCGCCCTCTTGACAAGCGCGACCATAGCGACTCGCTCCAGCCTCGACGAGGCGGGCACGAATCAATCCGTGAACTTGGTCAATTTTGAAACTCGTTATTTACTATAGTGTTAAACTTCTTTCATGACTCCTCATTGTAGCCGGCGCCGCTAAAACAAGGTGCTGCGGACCGGCTCCTGAACCTCGGGGCCCTCGTTGCGGGGGTTGTTGAGCCGGGCGCTCACCTCGACGATGGCGAGGGCATCGTCCGGTGCCGGGCGAAGGAGGTCGCGAACGAACTCCGATGTGCCGGGCCGGCAGTCGAGCCACTGGTCGAAGTGCTCGGGCGCCAGGATCACCGGCATGCGATCGTGCAGCGCCGATACCGGCCGGTTCGCCGACGTGGTGAGGATGGCCATAGTTTCGATCTCGCTGCCGTCGGCGCCGAGCCAGTGGTCCCAGAGGCCAGCCATGGCCAGCAGACCGCCACCCCTGGGACTGATCAGGTGCGGGCGCTTCGAGCCGGGCTTTCCTGTCCACTCATAGAAGCCATCCGCGGGGACGAGGCAGCGGCGGTGACGCAGGGAGGCGCGGAACGAGGCCTTCTCCGCCGCCGTCTCCGAGCGCGCGTTGATGAGGGTCGAGAACTCGCGCGGGTCCTTCACCCAGGATGGGATCAGCCCCCAGCGCACCAGCGTCAGCTCGCGCTCGCCTTTCAAGTCCGTGCGTACGATCGCCACCGGCTGCGTCGGCGCTATGTTGTAGCGCGGCGGAAACGGCTCGACGGACCTGAGACTGAAATAGCTGCGAACCGCTTCCGGCGGTGACGTCAGCGAGTAGCGCGAGCACATGGGTCCGATCCGCTGGTTGGCGGCTACTCGATTGAAGATGGCCCACGAGCACGACCCGGACAAGCACTACTCGGCTGCGGGCCTCACTGTGTATCCCACAATGCCGGTGACCAGCCCGGTCGGCGGGTCGGTCGTCGCGGACAAGCGGATCAATCGGCCGGATGGATCACATTCGATGACCAGCCGCTTGCCACCTGTGAGGGCCAGGCAATGACCGATCGCCTGATCATCCGCCATGCACTCCAGATGGCGCCGAGCATGAACCTTGAACGGGCCCTGATCGAAGCTTCGAGTTTCAATCGCTATTAGCTCGGCCTCACCGCCGAGCCTGTGCTCCAGGAAAGCAGGCCAGTGCCGCTGAACGAGCTTCTCCTTGGTCGAGCACTGAACGTGAATATCGAGATCCATGACGAACTTGCGCAATGGGAGCGCGATGGGCTGCAATACCATCAGCGGCCGTGAACGCAGGGTCTGGGAAAACATGACCAGCTCCATGCAGATCCGGTCGGCAGGGCCTGCAGCAGCAGCCCAATCGGATCCCGGGTCGTCGGGCCAGAGTTTCAGCAGAACGCCCGACGAGACGAAGCCCGGCAAATCCGTCAGCTCAGGCTCGTCCCAATAGAATGCAACGAGATCGTCCTCCTCCTCGTCATTCTCGAAGAGTAGGCACTGTGACTGCCGGACCGAGGATGTGAAGCGGGAGACCTGTCTCAAGACGTACATGGCCGCTCGCTCTACAGTCGGCGTATCAATGTTGCTCCATGCTTCGACGAGATAAACACCCGGCCTTCGCTTCTGTCGCTCGATGCGGGTAACCTGGATTCTATGACCAAGCAGAACCTCGAGGGCGCGCAGATGCTTCACGCGCAGTCTGCGGCGGCTCCATGCGCGGACGTAGAAACTCCACCATGCCGCAACTATCATGATGCCTTCTCCGGCTGGCCCCACAATCCCTTTTCGCACACGGAAGTTAGCGATGCCTCGTATACCGCCGCTGCAAGAGTTGCGCCCATGGACCTCCCTGACGGAGGACGAGCGATCGGCCCTGCTCGCGGCCTACCAGCCTGTGCTCGACCACGAAGCACCGACGTGCAGCTTCGACGCCAAGCTCGCGCGCATGCAGACCTGGCTGGCCGAGCGCGGCGTGTCGATCAGCGAGGCCGAGATCCGCGGCAAGGCGAGGAAGCCGTGAACGGCGGCATGGTCCGGGCGGGAGCCAGCGCCGTCGTCCTTCGCGGCGGCGAGGTTCTGCTGGTCGAGCGGGGCAAGGGCGCCGCTCGTGGCCTCTGGAGCCTGCCGGGGGGCCATGTCGAGGCCGGCGAGACGGCCATGGACGCTGCCGTCCGCGAGGTGCGGGAAGAGACTGGGCTCGCCGTCCGCATCCTCGGCTTCCTCGCCGAGCACGAGGTGCCGGTCGCCGCCACCCCGGAGCGGCCGGCGATGCGCTATCTGCTCTCCGTCTTCTTCGGGATCGCGGAAGGTGATCAGCCGCCGGGCGCCGCCGCCGACGCGCGCGATGCCCGGTTCGTGGCGCTCCCGGATCTCCCCAGCTACCGTCTCACCGACGGGGCCGCCGATCTCATCGCCCGCGCCGCGCATCTCGCCCGACACTGCACGTGACCGTGCACGTCCTCGCGAACAATGATAAACAGCGCCGCATGCCGCACGCGACGCCGACACCGAAGACCCGCTCCTACCGCCTCCTCGCGGGGGCCGCAGCCCTCGTGCTCGCCGCAGCGGCCGGAAGCGCCGCGCTCGCCGCACCGGACTCCAAGCCTTTCGACGAGAGGCTGAATCGCCTGGCCGAGATCCTCGGCGCCGTTCACTACCTGCGCGAGTTGTGCGGGGCCAGCGACGGTCAATACTGGCGCGAGCGCATGCGCGAGCTGGTCGAGGCGGAGGGCAGCTCGGCGTTGCGCAAGGCGCGCCTGACGCGCAGCTTCAATCAGGGCTACCGCAGCTACAGCCGCACCTACGTCACCTGCACGCCGTCGGCGCGCACGGCGATCACCAAGTTCCTCGCCGAAGGCGCGCAGATCTCCGAGACGCTGGTCAAGTCGGTTCCTTGACGGTGCGTGACGTTGTTGGCCGCGCTCGAAGGCAAAATTCACTGTTAATTGTTGCTGCGGCTACTGGCCTTGCGTGGCCGTGCTAAGCCAATGTGCAGCGGCAGAGTGTAGCAACCCACCGGGCGGGCGCGGATATATGACCACCTTCGAGCAGATCGGCGAAACCGACGAGAGCGTCCGCGCCCTCAGCCTCATCCTTGCTGCCTGGGACGAGGGCACCGACAGCGGGCTTGCGCCCGAGCTGATGGCCTATGCCGCGCTCTACACCGCCATCACCGATCTCGTGGCCCTGTTCGGCGAGGACGCCGTGTCTAAGCTGGCGCGCGGGCTCGAGCGCCGCATCGCCATCGGCGAGTTCACGCTGCATCGCGTGACGCAGTAGTCCCTGCCCTGCCCAGGCGCCGGAGCGGCCTCCGCGCTTCCGCTATCGCCTAGCGACGCACGATCCGCTATCACGCGTCGAATTCGCAGGCGCGCCAGGGGCGGACATACCCATGCATCACTTCCACTACGTCGACGGCACACTCCATGCCGAGGGTGTCTCGCTGGCGCGCATCGCGGCCGAGGTCGGGACGCCGTTCTATTGCTATTCGTCCGCCACGCTCGAACGGCACTACCGCGTCCTCGCCGAGGCTTTCGAGGGCCAGAACGCGCTCGTCTGCTTCGCCGTCAAGGCATGCTCGAACCAAGCCGTCCTCTCGACCATGGCCCGCCTCGGCGCCGGCATGGACGTGGTCTCGGCCGGCGAGCTGAAGCGCGCGCGCGCCGCCGGCGTGCCTCCGGCCCGCATCATCTTCGCCGGCGTCGGCAAGACGCGCGAGGAGATGGCGTTCGCGCTCTCGGAGGGCATCCTCGGCTTCAACGTCGAGAGCGAGCCGGAGCTCAGGGTGCTCAGCGAGGTGGCGAGCAGCTTAGGCGCGACGGCGCGCATCGCCATCCGCGTCAATCCGGACGTCGACGCCAAGACGCACGCCAAGATCTCGACCGGCAAGAGCGAGAACAAGTTCGGCGTGCCCTACGCCCAGGCTCCGGCGCTCTACGACGAGGCGCGCCGCCTGCCCGGGATCGAAGCCGCCGGCATCCACATGCACATCGGCAGCCAGATCAGCGATCTGGCGCCGTTCCGCGATGCCTTCACGCTGATGCGCGAGCTGGCGCTGGAGCTGCGCCGCGCCGGCCATACGCTGCATCACCTCGACCTCGGCGGCGGCCTCGGTGTGCCGTACCGCGGCAAGGACGATGTGCTCCCGCACCCCAACGACTACGCCGCGGTAGTCAAGGAGACACTCGGCGACCTCGGGTTGAAGCTCATCCTCGAGCCCGGCCGCATGATCGTCGGCAACGCCGGCATCCTCGTCGCCCGGGTCATCTACGTGAAGGAGGGCGCCGACCGGACCTTCACCATCGTCGATGCGGCGATGAACGACCTGATCCGTCCCACTCTCTACGAGGCGCACCACGACATCTGGCCTGTCGAGGAGAGCCGGTCCGCGATGGCGCCGATCGCGCAGGACGTCGTCGGCCCGGTGTGCGAGACCGGCGACTACCTGGCGCTCGAGCGGACGCTGCCGCCGTTCGAGCCGGGCGACCTGATGGCCGTGATGACGGCGGGCGCGTATGGGGCCGCGATGTCGTCGACCTACAATACGCGCCCGCTCATCCCCGAGGTTCTCGTCCGCGGCGGCGATTATGCCGTCGTGCGCCCGCGCATCACCGCCGAGGACCTGATCGCGCTCGACCGGCTGCCCGGCTGGCTCTGACCGGCCGCCCGCGCTCTCATCGCTGCGTGCCCGCGCCGACGCCCTTGTCTGGGCCGCGGCGGCGACGCCAGGAGCGCAGCGTCTCGAGCCAGCTGTCGGCGTCGCCCGCCTCAACGACGAACGGGTCGGCGTAGAAGCGCGCGCCCACGGTCCTGGCCAGCGCCGCCGCCTTCTCGACCATGGCGGGGGCGCCCGCGGCATAGACGATGTCCTCGGCAGAGAGCGGCGGCAGGCTCTCGACCGGGCAACCGTGCCGGACCCACGGCACCTGATCCTGGGGCTCGGATACGGCCGCCATGGCGACCACGTTCGGGCAGGTCGCCGCGCGCGCCAGTGCGGGAGCCATGTAGAGCTGCGAGACGCGGCGCGCGCCGCCCATCAGTACGAGATGGCGGTCGGCGCGCTCGCGGAGCGCGGCGTCGGCCACCGCCCACACCGGGGCGAAGCCGGTTCCGGTGCCGACGAGAACGAGGCGCTCGCTGCCCTCTGGCCGCAGATAGGCGCGGCCGAACGGCCCCTCGACGTTGACGGGATGGCCGACGCGGATCTTGTCACCGAGCGCGGGCGTGACGCGGCCATTCCTCACCACCTTGACGTGCAGGCGCATGGTGCGAGCGTCGTCGGTGCCCTCGAAGGTTGCCGTCGGGCTGAAGCAGCGGGCGGGAAATCCCTTGAAGCGGTAGCGGTAGTATTGGCCAGGCCTGTAGTCGAACGGCTCGGCTCCCCGCAGCACCAGCTCCCAGATACCCTCGATCATCTGGCGCATGGCGATCAGGCGCGCCTCGACGACGCGCTGCTCGGGCAGCTCCTCGACGCGCAGCTTCAGGTCCGAGAAGACGTGGGCGCGGCAGGCATGCACGCATCCGCGATGCGCGCTTGCGCCGCCTAGAACGCGGCCCTCCTCCACCTCGACAAGGCAGGTACCGCAATGGCCCGAGCGGCAGTCGTGCGGGATCTCGACACCCGCCGCCAGTGCCGCGTCGAGCAGCACCTCGCCCGCTTGGGCCGTGAATTTCTCGCCATTGGCTTCAACGGAATAGGTCTTGGCCACTATCGCACCTCCAATCGCATCGGCCGCAAATGCCAAGTGTGTCGCGTCTGGGCGTGATCGAACACCGCCACCCACATGAGAACGCCCGTGCGGATCGCCACGTCCTCGCGCCGCTTCGTATCGAGGCGGCGGCGTACCTCGATTGTCCAGCGTCCCGACGACCAGCGCGCGGCGGCGGCGATCTCGGCGCGCCCCTCGCCCGGCGGGCCGTTGAGGACCACGCCCGGAATGACGGTGCCGTCGGGGATGGCGGCATCGGCGGTCGCGGAATAGGGGACGGAATTGGACGGGGTGAGCCACCACTGCGAGCCCTCGGGGACGCTGTGGTCGATGTCGGGATCGAGCCGGCCCATTGCGGCTCGAGCCGCCTTGATATCCTTCGGCAGCCGGCGCGGCATGACAGGCTCGGCGTAGCCGCCGGGAGACCGTGCCTCGAAATTGTCGGCGAACATCGCGGTGCCCTGGTCCGGGGCAAAGCCGCCCGCGTAGCGCTCGCGACCGGCGATCTGTGCCTCGGTCGGCTCGGCGGGTCCGGTGAAGTGGCAGTTGTCCATGTAGCCCATGAGGCCGCCGCGCGCGGCCCTCCACAGCCAGATGTCGCCCAGCCCGCCCGGCCCCGTGTAATGCAGGCCGCGACCCGACATCGAGGCGGGCAGGCCGGCCCGTGGTCCCCGTGCGAGGTGGATGGCGGCGCCGATCATGCTCACGTCGGCGTCGAGGAGCAGCACCGAGAACTGGTCGTCATGAAAGGCATTCTCGTCGGCGCGGTCGTAGCCCTCGTGCGCGACGAACCAGCGGCCATTGATCTTGACGAGCGGGAGGTGCTTCAAGGAGCGCGACGGGTCGTCCCAGACGTAGGACAGGTAGGCGTACGTGCCGTCGTGAACGGCGCGGATCTGTACCGTCGATTGCCCGGTGCCGCCGAGATTGGCGCCATGGTGCGTGGTGACGGAGACCGGCACGGCGCTGCTCCAGGCGCTGTCGGCGAGATCGCCGTCGAGGCTCGGCGCGTCGGCGGGAGAGATCCGCGCCATCACGAGGGTCGATCGCGTGGCGTGCTCTACGGCACCGCCGAGCATGCTGACGGCAAGGCCGGCCGCGAGCGCCGTCGCCAGCGGGTGGGCATGCAGGTGCGTGTCCCGGGCGACGCGGGGCGGCAGGGGCGGCGGCTCCACCGCCGGCAGCTGCTCCGAAGCGATCGCGTCGGCGGCCGAGACGTGCTCCAGATGCTCGGAGACGAGGTCGGCCAGGCTCGGCCGCTGCGCGGGCATGCGCGGCGTCGGGCGGAAAATGCGCATCAGCTGGGCGCCGCCGCCGATCATGGCCTGCACGGCGACATGCAGCAGCGGAAAGGCGACGACGATCCACGACGCCCAGAAATGGCTTCGCATGGCGAGCGAGCCGGCGCCGAGATAGAGCAGGCCTCCCGTGAGAGCGAGCACGACAAGCGCGGCGAACAGCATCCAGGACAGGATGACGTTGACGGCGGCCCCGCGCGTCTGGCCTGCCCGCCTCATTCCGGCTAGCCGGGCACGGTCGAGGCGCATGCGCTGAGACAGGCCGGTGCGCGAGACGTAGACCCAGTAGGCGACCATGACGCCGATGAGAACGAGGCCCGATACGACGTGGTCGAAGAACAGCTCGGTGCTCGGCAGAATGGGATCAAGGATGCCCAGCCAAGCGAGGTCGCGCTCGTCGGCGGCAATGCGCAGCCCGGTGGCGATGGCCACGGCGAGCGCCGCCATCGCCAGCCAATGCAGAAGCGCCGTGCCGAAATCCGTTCTCGGCGTTTGCCGCGCCGCCATTTCGTTTTCCCCTCATAGCCCGCGCGAAGCGCACGTCCCGCAAACGGCAAGCAGCTGCCGCGCGCGCCGGCGACGGCGTGCCCAAGTCCAGCGTTGCATGCGAATTCCCCGACGGGCTTTTTCGGATTGTCGTTGGGCGAAACTATGACATTGAAATAGCTGGATTAATCCGTAAGGACCGGACGATGTCGCTTGCTCTGGAGGCGGAGGCCGAGAGGCGGCGGCGAAAGCCAGCGAATATTCGCCGCCGCCGAGGTGAGATCCGCTAACTGCGCTCGCGAAACTCGATGTCAGAAAAAACGCGCACGGGCCGGCCGCGCTCCAGCGCATCGTGCTGGAGCCACCGATCGCGCTCGGCCCGCTCCTGCTCGGAGCGCACGCCGGCATCGACGAGACCCTGGAGCCTCGCCAGCGCGAGCTTCCGGTTCATCGCCTGGCTGCGCTCCTCGCGGGCCGTGGCGACGAGGCCCGTCGGCTTGTGCGTCGCGCGCACCGCGCTCTCCGTCTTGTTGACGTGCTGGCCGCCGGCGCCGGAGGCGCGCATGCTCTCGAAGGCGACGTCGCGCGGGTCGATGCGCTCCGCAGCAGCCGCCGGAACGCCCCCGAGGACCTCGACGCCGACGAACCAGTTCTTGCGCTTGTGGCCGGGCCGGAACGGGCTCGGCGAGATCCACTGCACGCTGCCCCGCCAGCCGCGCGCGAAGGCCGTGGCGCCCTCGCCCGTGAGCTTCAACAGCGCCGAGAGCGCGGTGCCGCGCTCCTCTCCCGGCACCACCTCGACCGTCTCTACATCGAGCTCCGCGGCGGCGGCGCGCCTGGCCACCTCCGCCGCGAGCTTCGCCACGGCGAGCTGGCACTCGGCCGGCCCGCGCCCGGACGTGATCTGAAGCCACACCGGCTCACTCATCGCCGCCCCTCCGCACCTTGTAGGTCAGCACCGGCTTCATGACCGCGATCACCTTGACCAGTCCGGCGGCGACGAGATCGTCGATCACCTGCGCGATGTCCTTGTAGGCCTGCGGCGCCTCCTCGTAGATCAGCTCGCGATCCTCGCAGATCACACGGCCGCCAAGCGGCGTTCGCTCCAGGTCCTCGACGCGCAGCTTGTGGCTGAGCCGCGGCTTGGCGTAGCCGCGCTGCCAGCGGCGCCCGGCGCCGTGAGCGAGGGACCAGGCCGCCGCGTCGAGGTCTCCCGCCACCTGCACAAGGTAGCTGAAGGTGCCGCGCGAGCCGGGGATCATGACGCAACCTGCGCCCCCCGCCTCGCGGGCCGAGGCCGCGCCCTTGCGGTGGATGAAGGCGGGCTTGCCCTGCCATTCCTCCGCGGCGACCTCGTTGTGGACGATGTCGCTGACGAGGCGCACGCCCGCCCCGATCTGACCGGCGAAGCGTTCCGCGATCAGCGCGCGGTTGGCGCGCGAGAAGCGGATCGCATGCGCGTGGCGCTCGAGGTAATGCGCCGCCGCCTCGCTGCCTGCCGAGAGCGGGCCATAGCCGTTGCGGTCGACCTGCTCCTTGTGGATGGCCTGGCCGAGGCCGCGGCTGCCGGAGTGGATCAGCATCGTCGCGGCACCGGCATCGAGGCCGAGCCCGGCGAAGGCGGGCTCGTCGACGACGTCCTCCACCACCTGCAGCTCGGCGAAGTGGTTGCCGCCGCCGATCGTGCCGAGGCCGATGTCGCTCTGGCTCTCCGGCAGAGAGAAGCGCTCGCGCCATGGCGCAAGGTCGCCCCCGTACGGCCGATCGAGACCGTCGAGCTTCTTGGCCCAGCGGTCGAGCTTGAGCTTGCGGGCGGGGAGGTCCGTCGCCCAGAAGCTCATGGCGCAACCGATGTCGTTGCCGGCGAGATGCGGGTAGATCACGTCGTGCGAGACGAAGGCGGCGCCGACCGCCACGCCCTTGCCAGGGTGGAGGTCGGGGAAGCCGGCGGCATGCACGATGCCGTCGAGCCCGGCCGTGTGCTCGAGCTGCTGGAGGGCGGCGCCCTCGATCCAGGACTTGTCGGAGGTGAAGAGACGGACGTTGCCGGCTTCAGCGGATGAAGCCGATGCGGAATTGCCCATGTGAGCCTGCGAAGGTGTGAGTGCAGATGCCCGCGATCATCCAACCGCGGACGGCAGAAGCGCGCGTCGGGTGGATGGTCCTCATGGGCAGCTCTCCTTCGGCTCTCGTTCGAATGCGCGTTCACATAATAGCCAATTGCGTTCCGATCAAGTCACGCAGGGGACAGACGACGGAAAATGGCGCTACTTCGGCCATAGGATCATTTGCGTGCAACGGAAGAGCGCGATGGTCTTCTCCGTCTCGACGTGCGTGACGACCGCATCCCAGATGTGCGTGCGGCCGCCGAGGTGCGCGGCCGTTGCGATTGCTCGGAGCGTGCCGTCGCGCGCCGTGCCGAGGAAGTTCGACTTGAGCTCGATGGTCGTGAAGCTCAGCGCGCCTTCGGGAAGGTTCGACAGGCAGCCGTAGCCCGCCGCCGTATCCGCGAGCGTGATGATGGCGCCGGCGTGCAGGTAGTTGTTCGGGGCCAGCAGCTCGGGGCGGACGGGCAGCTCCATCGTCACCGAGCGGTCGCCGACCTCGACGAGCACGATGCCGAGATGAGACGGGAAGTGTCCCTTCGCCCGCGCGTTGAAATCATCGATGGTTGGCTTGGGACGTGTCATCGCAGGATTACCGCTTCCCTTCCTGCGCCTTCCGGAGCGCGGCGGCGAAGGCGTTCTCGGCGGGGGGCTGAGAGCCACCGCCCTTGTTCTGTCCTTGGCCCTGGCCGCCGCCACTCGCCGGCTTCGGCGGGCTGGCCGAGAAGTTCTGCGGGCGCGGCCGGTCGCGATCGCCGCCTGCACCCGCGCCCTGCCCCTGAGATCGCGGCGCGCCCGGCTGGATCGCGCCCGAGCGCATGGTCAGCGCGATGCGCTTCCTCGGAGCGTCGACCTCCTTGACGCGGACCTTCACCACGTCGCCCGCCTTCACCACCTCGCGCGGGTCCTTGACGAAGCGGTCGGCCATCTCGGAAATGTGCACGAGCCCGTCCTGGTGCACGCCGACATCGACGAAGGCGCCGAAGTTGGTCACGTTGGTTACCACGCCCTCGAGCTGCATGCCGACGCGCAGGTCCTCGATCTTCTCGACGCCCTCCTGGAACTCCGCCGTCTTGAACTCGGGGCGCGGGTCGCGGCCAGGCTTTTCCAATTCCGCCAGGATGTCGGTGATGGTCGGCACGCCGAACTGCGCATCGGCGAACTGCGCGGGCCGCACAGTCTTCAGGAACACCTTGTCGCCGATCATCGACTTCAAGGGCCGCCCCGTCGCCTCGGCGATCTTCTCGACCAGCTCGTAGGCCTCGGGATGCACGGCGGACGAATCGAGCGGATTTTTTGCGTTCATTATGCGCAGGAAGCCCGCCGCCTGCTCGAACGTCTTCGGGCCGAGACGTGGCACCTTCTTCAGCGCCGCGCGCGACTTGTAAGCGCCGTTGGCGTCGCGGAACTCGACGATGTTCTGCGCCAGCGTGGCGTTGAGCCCGGACACGCGCGCGAGCAATGGCGCCGAAGCGGTATTCACGTCGACGCCGACCGAGTTGACGCAGTCCTCCACCACGGCGTCGAGGGAGCGTGCCAAGCCGGTCTGGTCGACGTCGTGCTGGTACTGGCCGACGCCGATCGCCTTGGGCTCGATCTTGACCAGCTCGGCGAGCGGGTCCTGAAGACGCCGGGCGATCGACACGGCGCCGCGCAGCGACACGTCGAGACCCGGGAACTCCTTCGCCGCCAGCTCGGAGGCGGAGTAGACCGAGGCGCCGGCTTCCGACACCATCACCTTGGTCAGCTTCACCTGACCCAGCCCCTTGATGAGGTCGGCGGCGAGCTTGTCGGTCTCGCGGCTCGCGGTGCCGTTGCCGATGGCAATGAGATCGACCTTGTGCTTCAGGACCAGGGCGCCGAGGGTCGCCAGAGAACCGTTCCAGTCGCGCCGCGGCTCGTGCGGGTAGACCGTGGCGGTATCAAGCACCTTGCCGGTCTGATCGACCACCGCCACCTTGACGCCCGTGCGGATGCCCGGATCGAGACCCATGGTGGCGCGCGGACCCGCCGGCGCGGCGAGCAGCAGGTCCTTCAGGTTCTTCGAGAACACCGAGATCGCCTCGGCGTCGGCCTTCTCCTTCGCACGCGTCATCAGGTCGACGGAGAGCGAGATCGAGAGCTTCGCCTTCCAGGCGAGCCGCGCGGTATCCGCCAGCCACTTGTCCGCCGGGCGTCCCCGATCGGCCATGCCCATCGCCGACATGATCCGCCCCTCCGCCGGATGCGGCTTGCCGGCCTCGTGCGGCACATCGAGATCGAGCTCGAGGATGCCCTCGTTGCGGCCTCGCAGGAGGGCCAGCACGCGGTGCGAGGGCATGTCGGCGATGCTCTGGCTGAAATCGAAGTAGTCCGAGAACTTGGCCCCCGCTGCCTCCTTGCCCGCGGCAACCTTGGACGTCACCTTGCCACCGCTCCACATCCATTCGCGCAACGATCCCACCAGATCGGCCTTCTCGGCGATACGCTCGATGAGGATGTGACGGGCGCCATCGAGGGCCGCCTTGGCGTCGGCGACGCCGTTCTCCGCGCTGATGAACTTTGCCGCCTCGGCCTCGGGGCTGAGCATCGGGTTCGCGAGCAGCGCATCGGCAAGCGGCTCGAGGCCGGCCTCGCGCGCGATCTGCGCCTTCGTACGCCGCTTGGGCTTATAGGGGGCGTAAATGTCCTCGAGATCGACCTTGGTCTCGGCGCCGGCGACGGCACGCGCCAGGGCATCGGTCATCTTGCCCTGCTCCTGAATGGACTTCATCACCGTGGCGCGGCGGTCCTCCAGCTCGCGCAGGTATCCGAGCCGCTCGTCGAGCTTTCTCAGCTGGGTGTCGTCGAGACCGCCCGTCCTCTCCTTGCGGTAGCGGGCGATGAACGGAACCGTCGCGCCCTCCGCAAGCATCTCGACCGCCGCCGTCACCTGCCCGACCCCCACCGAAAGCTCGCGGGCGATGCGCTGGTTGATGATATCGGCCGTGGTCGTGCTCATGGCGTCCCCGCTTAAGCTGGTCGAGGGTCAAGTCCGGGCATTCTCGCACCGGAGCCGGGCTAAGACCAGATTCCGGCCCTCGCGTGAAGCCTGTCGCGGGGCTCCGGCGGCATTGAGGCGGGGATAGCCGACGAGACGGCGGGCGTGTTAGTCTGACGTCAGTATTTATGGGGGTCGCCGTGCTGCGTGCTTTGGTTCCTTGGCTTTCGCTAGCGATTCTCTCGTTTGCGGTCGCCGGTTGCGCGACAACCGAGCAGCAGACGGCGGCGGCCGTCAACGGCCGCATCCTCGACGACAAGTTCCGACCCTACAGGGAGTTTCAGACCGGCGAGATTCGTGTCGCCAACACGGTCGGGACCGGCGCCAAGCGCCTCGTCGCTCGCGTCGACCGCAAGACCGGGAAGGCAACCTGGATCCTGAGCTTCGTCATCGCCTACGACGGAACCGGACGGCACTACCGGGAAGCGCGGAACGCCCGGGCCGAGCCACTCCAGGTGCGGACGGTTGCGCACAAGTCGTCCAACTGCATGAGCGGCCCGTGCCACCACTTCGAGACGGTGGAAATCGACATTCCCGAAGCCGAGCTGCGGCAAGCCCCGGCAGCAGGCTATCAGCTCAAGCTGCTCGCCAAGAGCGAGCCCGATGCGCTCATCGAGGTCGCCAAGCCGGTGATCGACAGCCTCGCCGCCCAGGTTGAAGCGGACCGGGCGAAAGGCTGATACCCGGCCCGCGCGCCCCGTGTCGCTGCGCGCTACTGCGACACGTGCATCTTGTTGAGGCTGCCGGCGATGGCCTGGAAGGCGGCCTTGAGGTCGAGTCCGGTCTTGGCGTCGAAGAAGTTGTCGCCGCCGCACTTCTTCAACTCCTGGAGGGCGCGGCCGGGCGCTAGATCGAAGCCGACCGTCCAGACAGTGATCCCCTGCTGCTTCATGGCAGTGCACAAATCCTGGAACTGAGCATAAGACTGCTCAGTCTGAAGACCCGTGGGGGACGATGATCCGCTCGTGTACGACGTGTTGAACAGGCCATCCGTCATGAACACCACGTGCTTGTGGATGGTCGTATCCGAGTAGGGAGCCGGGGCGCTGCCACTGGGCAGCACGCTGGACCACTGCGGCGAGAGAAGATACCAGCCCCAAGCGGCGCCGATATGTCCGGCGGTGGCACCACCCGGCGAGTAGCCGTTGATCGTGGTCTTGAGCTGATCCGCGTTGCTCTTGCCGAGCAGCGGGATCACCTTGGCATTCGGGCAGGAGTAGTTGCCGTAAGGAAGCGACGGCACCGCAGGCAGGATGTCGGCGCCGATTGGCGGCGCATCGGTCGCCGCCTGCGAGTTGTTGCGCTCGATGACGCAGGTATCGACGTCCGCGCCGGCGACGTCCGTGCAGGTCCAACCCCATCGCCAATTATACCCGCACGAGGTCGCCGGTGGGGAGGCGCTGACCGTGTACGAGAGCGGCCCGGCATTAACGGAAGCAGAGAACGGCGCAACGGCGATGCGCACGCTGTTCTCGGTCAAGCTCCGGCCCATCAAGCCGTCGATGACATCGGTAGCGGCGGATTTCATGCTGTCGATCTTGCGCATGGAATCGCCGGAAGGGATGTCGTTCATGGAGCCGGTGACGTCGAGGACGAGGGCCAGCTCGACCTTGTCGGCCTGATAGCGCACGCGGGATTCGGGGCGGAAATCGAAAATGCCGTCGAGGCCCACCGCCTTGCCGAAGAGCATGGGCAGGTGAATGTCGACCGATGCCGTGACGGTCCAATTCGGCCGGTCCACCGCCGCATTGAAGTTGCCCGTCGTCACGCCGCTCATTTTCAGATTGGCAAGGTACGTCTGGAAGAAGGCCTGCGAGATCTCCGTGAGATCGGTGTCCGTCTTGGTGTCGTCCTGAAGCGCCTTGGCGCCGGCCAGCGCCGCGGCGTCGAGCGCCATCAGGACCTGGGTGCGGACGTTGTAGAGGCGGGACGTATCGACGGCCAGTCCGGCGGCGGCGAGGATGATGATGAAGGCGAACGCCGTGATGATGGTGATGCTGCCCGAGCGCTGAGCGAGGAAGCCGGCGGGGAAGATCGATCGCATGCGCATGTGACAGGCCCATTTCGAATTTCGAGCCGATGTTATGCGCGAAGATCCTTAAAATGCGTTTTCGGTAAATCTGTCGGCTGTCAATTGCATGCAATATGTGCAATTCCTGATAAGTGAAGCGTCAACAGCCGTCCCGCTGTTGCGCGGAAAGCGCACGCTCGATACTTCAGCGGCAGCTCCAGAGCGGACCACGGTCGAAGTGGAAGTGGTCGTGGTGGGCGGCGTTGAAATCGGGGCCGAGCGAGACACGGAAGTACCGGCAGCTCCTGGCCTTCACGGCACGCAGGAAGCGGCCGGCGGTGTTGTCGCCCTTCCAGTCGCGCTCGACGGAGACGCTGCGGCCGTCGGCCAGCTTGAAAACGGAGACGTCGAGAGCGTTCGCGGTGGCGTGCTGACTGCGAACATCCTTCCAGAACACGTTGCCCGCGATATTCCGGCATGAATAGCTGCCCATGTGCGAAATGGACGTGACGCGGGCGCCGAGCATCTCCTGCGCGATCGGCTGGACGTCCTGCTCGAGCCACAGCGCCAGGGCCGCCGTCATCTCGCAGGACAGCTTGTCGACCGGGAGGCGGGCACCGGCGATCGACGAGACGCGGTAGGCATTCGTCCAGCCACACCCCTTCTCGATCGGCTGGTCGGAGGCGGGGGCCGCCTCGACGTGCGGTGCCTTGAGCAGCCCGCGGCAGACGGCCGGCTCGCGCCGCAGGGCCGCAAGACGGAAATCGACGAACCAGCGCGGCGGATCGTCCAGCGAGACCGTCGCGAAGGGGATCCAGCGTAGCGGTAACAGACCCATCCACAACGCCGCGAAGGCGGCGCCGGCCAAGACCAGCACGAGCAGCAGCTTGGATGTGAGATGGCGGCGGCGCATTCCGGGCTCCGGTCGTTCGGAGCCCGGACCATACATGGCCGGCCCGGCTTTCCCAACCCCGCCGGGCACAGAAAAAGGAGCATCACGATGGATGCTCCTTGGAGACTCGCGGAAGGGAAACGGGAGGGACTACTGCGTCAGGCGCAGGTTGTTCAGCTGCTGCGCGATGGCGATGAAGGCCTGGCGGAGCGCATCCGGATCGTCGGCGTCGAAGTAGCGCGCGCTGCTGCCGGCGCAGTCGAGAAGGGTCTGCCCGGCCGCCTGGCGCTGCGAGATGTTGCCGATCTCGCTGAGCTTGAAGCCGACCGTGTAGACGATGACACCGTTGTCGCGCAGGCCGGTGCAGATCTGCTTGGCCCAGGCCTGCGACTGTCCCGCCTGGTACGAGCTGTCGCCGTAGTTGACGCCGCCGACGGTGTTGAAAAGGCCGTCCGTCATGAGCACGACCGCCTTGATGGTCTTGCCGTCGCGATAGGCGACCGGGGCGCTGGCGGAGCCGACGACGCCTGCCCAATCCGGGGACACGAGATAAGAGGCCCAGGCGACGCCGGTATGACCGGCCGTGCTGCCACCGGCGCTGTAGGCGGAAACCGAGGACTTCAGGGCATGCTTGTCGTCGGTCAGCGCGATGACCTTGGAGGACGACGGGCACGTGACGCCAGCGCCGACACCGTGGCCGGGGGCCTTGAGGAAGTTGTTGAACGTCGGCGCCTGATCGCCGAGCGGATCGCTGCCTTCGCGCTCGAAGGTGCAGGCCGTGCCATGGCCGCCGGTCACCACGGGCGCCAGGCTGCCGGCGTTGACGCCCGACGAATAGGGCGCGAGCGCGATGCGCACCTTGTTGGGGGTGCCGCCGTCGGGGAGCATGATGTCGATGAGGTCGTTGGTGGCGTTACGGAGCGCGTTGATCTTGCCGCCCATCATCGAGCCCGTCACGTCGAGGGCCATGCTGAGCTCGATGTCGTGACTGTCGAACTTGGCGGACGAGTTGATCGGAATGGTGAACTTGTCGAAGCCGGCGATGGAGGCGAGCGTCATCTTGACCTCGGCGCTGGCGGCGATGTTGACCGCCCCGGAGTCACGATCGACGGTGGCGGCAAAGCTCTTGATGGTGCCGAAGGGCGTGGCGCCGCTCTTCAGGTTGGCGGCGAAGAACTGCTGGGCCGCGGTCTCGACGTCGGCGTCGGTCAACCGCCCGTCCTGGAGCGCCCGGCCAGCGGCCAGGGCCGCCGCGTCGGCCGCCGCGGCGACACGGCTCTTGGTATCCATGACGCGAGCGAGGTCGATGCCCATGCCGGCGGCAAAAACGAAGACCATGAAGGCGAGACCGAAGAGGAGGGCAATGGCGCCACTCTCGTCGGAGGCGAATCTCGGCTTTGCGAAGGGGCGGGCCGTGGCCATGGCTGTCTCTCTTTGAACCAGATCGGAACCTGTGCGCAGAGAGTTGCAACCCGGATGCCGGACGCCCCGCGCACGCTTTCCGGGTGCTCGCAGGACCGTTGCGCGGCCAAATGCGCCTTCCACGGCGTGGCCGCGTGCCGATTCGAGACAATGCAAAGCACTTCGACAGCCCGCGGGCTTCTCACCGGCGGCGAACGGAGCTAACCAGCTCAGCCATGGAACGAGGATGCATTCTCATCACCGGCTGCTCGTCGGGCATCGGGCTCGCCTCGGCGCGGGTCATGAAGGCGCGGGGCTGGCGCGTGCTCGCCACGGCGCGGAGCGAGGCCGACCTGGAGCGGCTGCGCCGGCAGGAAGGCGTCGAGGCTCTCTCCCTGGAGCTGGGCGACGGGCAGTCGGTCGCCCGGTGCGCGGAGGAGGCGCTGCGCCTCGCGGATGGGCGGATCGACGCGCTGTTCAACAATGCCGCCTTCGGACAGGTCGGCGCGGTCGAGGATCTGACGGCGGACGTGCTGCGCCATCAGCTCGAGGTCAACCTGATCGGCGGCCACGAGCTGACCCGGCTGATCCTGCCGTCGATGCGCCGCGCCGGAGCCGGGCGCGTCATCAACTGCTCGTCGGTGCTCGGCCTCGTCTCGGCGAGCTACCGGGGCGCCTATTGCGCGTCGAAGTTCGCGATGGAGGCGCTTTCGGATGCCATGCGGCTCGAGCTCGCCGGCACCGGCATCCACATCAGCCTGATCGAGCCGGGTCCGATCGCCACCCGCTTCGTCGAGACGGCGCTGGCCCGCTTCCAGT
>WBZX01000070.1_pt1 | contig 91456 bp, 84 predicted proteins | sample 5204211 | NCBI WGS metagenome assembly WBZX01 (sample SAMN12344362, study PRJNA552823) | activated sludge metagenome | biome: Activated sludge suspended growth; feature: Nitrification reactor; material: Wastewater; isolation source: activated sludge from nitrification reactor of wastewater... | reverse complement strand
AGTCGACCTGACGTTGTGCCGCAACCGGCAAGCGTTCCCAAGAGTGAAATAGCAATTGCGAGTTTGGCCTTCATGTCTTCCTCCTGATTGAATTTGAAGCGCAAGAGTGTATCGCGCGCCCTAACGTGATATGGAGGACACGCCGTGTCCTGTTTCACTGTCGTCTAACACGGCGACAAGCGGACACGGTGGTGTGTGGGGGTGGTTGCAAGTGCCTGTCATGCTTGTTTTTGGTGCCCTTTGGCCGCCTGTTAGGCAGGATACGCGTGGCCTGCAAAGCGGACAAGTATGGTAGCCCGCTGGCTCTACTTCACCCAGGTATTGAGCTGGATGATCGGCAGCAGCACCGCCAGCACGATCAGCATCACCACCGCGCCCATGGCCACGATGAGCAGGGGCTCCAGCAGGGTGGCCACGGCCATGGCGCGGCGTTGCACTTCGCCGCCCAGTTGGCGCGCGGCGCGCTCCAGCATCAGGGGCAGCTGGCCGGTTTGTTCGCCCAGGCGGCTGAACATGGCCAGCAGGCCGGGGAAGCGTTTCTTGGCGGCCAGCGCACTGGCCAGTGGGGCGCCTTCGCGCACCTGCACCAGGGCGTCCATGGCGTCGGCGCGCATGGCGCGGTTGTTCAGGGTTTCGGCCGCCGCCTGCAGGGCTTTGAGGATGGGCACGCCGGCGCTGGCCAGCATGGCCAGGGTGCCGGCGAAGCGGGCGGCGTTGTAGCCCCGGGCCAGGCGGCCGATGAGGGGCACGCCCAGCAGGCCGGCGTCAAAGCGCTGGCGGAAAGCCTCGTTCTTCAGTGCGATGTTCAGCGTGATGCCGCCCGCCGCGCCGGCCAGCACCACCAGCCAACCCCAGTGGCGCACGAAGCTGCTGATCGCCAGCATCGCCACCGTGAGGCCGGGCAGGGCCCGCTTGCCGTTGGCGAACACGCTGGCCACTTGGGGCACCACATAGGTGACCAGGAAGGTGACGATGACGATGGCAATGAGCGAGACGATGGCCGGGTAGGCCATGGCGCCGATGAGCTTGCTGCGCAGCTCCTGCCGTTCTTCCAGGTCGTCGGCCAGGCGCTCCAGCACGGGGCCGAGCGCGCCGCTTTGCTCGCCGGCGGCCACCACGGCGCGGTAGACGTCGTCAAAGTCCTTGGGGCACGAGAGCAGGGCGCGGGCAAAGGGGCTGCCGGCGTTCACCTCGCTTTTCAGGTGGGCGATGAGCTCGCGCTGCTGCGGCTCTTCGGCTTCGTCGGCCAGCGCGGTGAGGGCACGCTCCAGCGGCAGGCCGGCGCCCACCAGGCCGGCCAGTTGCCGCGTCCACACGGTGAGACCGCTGGTGTTGAACACGCGGCGGCGGAAGCGCACCTGCCCGCCCACGCCAGCGTCCATGCTGCCCACGGCGGCCACGTTCAGCGGCACCAGGTTTTGCGTGCGCAGCGCGCTGCGGGCGGCCTTGGCGCTGTCGGCCTCGATCAGGCCGGTGGCGGTCTTGCCATCGGCGTCGAGTGCTTCGTACTTATAGGCAGGCATGGGGGATGGTGTTTGGCGCCGGGCCGCCCCAAGCCAAACGTTCCCCCTCGGGGGGGCGCGAAGGCGCGCAGCGACAAGCTTGGGGGCTCATGTTCTTCAATCGCGTGTCACGCGGACCACTTCTTCCATCGACGTGACACCGCTGGCCACCAGGCGTTCGCCGTCGTCGCGCATGCTGCGCAGGCCACGTTCGCGCGCGGCGGCCACGATCTGGCCTTCGCTGGCGCGGCCGTGGATCAGGCCTTGCACGGCGTCGTCCACCACCATCAGCTCGTACACGCCGGTGCGGCCCTTGTAGCCGGTCATGCTGCACTCGGGGCAGCCCACGGGCACCCAGCGCGGTTGGCCGTTCACCGGCTCGCCGGGCTTCTTGCAGTGCGGGCAGAGCTTGCGCACCAGGCGCTGGGCCAGCACGCCCAGCAGGCTGCTGCTGAGCAAAAAGGGCTCCACGCCCATGTCGATCAGCCGGGCCACGGTGGAGGGGGCGTCGTTGGTGTGCACGGTGGCCAGCACCAGGTGGCCGGTGAGGCTGGCCTGGATGGCGATCTGCGCGGTTTCAAAGTCGCGGATCTCACCGATCATGATCACGTCCGGGTCTTGCCGCAGGATGGCGCGCAGGGCCTTGGCGAAGGTCAGGTCGATCTTGGGGTTCACCTGCGTCTGGCCGATGCCGGGCAGCTCGTATTCCACCGGGTCTTCCACCGTCAGGATGTTGGTGGTGGCAGTCTCCAGCCGGCCCAGCGATGCGTAGAGCGTGGTGGTCTTGCCCGAGCCGGTGGGGCCGGTGACGAGCACGATGCCGTGCGGCTGGTGCACCAGGGCGTCAAACGCGCTCAGCACCTCGCCGTCCATGCCCAGGCCTTCGAGCGTGAACTTGCTCTCGCTCTTGTCCAGCAATCGCAGCACGGCGCGCTCGCCATAGCTGCTGGGCAGGGTGGAGACGCGCACGTCGATGGCCTTGCCGCCGATGCGCAGCGAGATGCGGCCGTCCTGCGGTAGGCGTTTTTCGGCAATGTCGAGCTCGGCCATGATCTTCAGCCGGCTGATGAGCGCGGCATGCAGCGCCTTGTTGGGCTGCACCACTTCGCGCAGCGTGCCGTCCACGCGAAAGCGCACGCTGGATGAACGCTCGTAGGGCTCGATGTGGATGTCGCTGGCGCCGTCCTTCGCGGCCTGCGTGAGCAGGGCGTTGAGCATGCGGATGATGGGCGCGTCGTCGGCGGCTTCCAGCAGGTCTTCCACCGCCGGCAGCTCCTGCATCATGCGCGAGAGATCGACCGCGCTTTCCACCTCGCCCACCACGGCGGCGGCACTGGCCTCGCCACCGGCATAGGCGGCCGACAGGCGCTGGCTGAGGGCGGGCGCGGCCTCGGTCTCGAAGCGGTCCACGGCATAGAGACGCAGCACTTCGGTCAGTGCGCTGCGCGGCGTGCTCTCGGCCAGGCGCAGCACCAGTTGCTGGCCATCGTCCTCCAGCAGCAGGGTGTTGGCCTTGGCGAAGGCGTAGGGCAGGGGGTGGCGCTGGCCCATGGTGGTCTTTCGTGGGCTCAGCGGGCGGGTGTGCCGGCCGGGGCGGGGGCCTCGGCGGGCTTGGCGTTCTTCAACTCGGGCAGCACCGGCGCGTCGTTGATGGGCGCCAGCAGGCTGGGCTGGGGCTGGTTGTTTTGCTGGGTGGCGCGGATGGTTTCGTAGCGGTCGGCCACCAGCTTGTCGGCGGCCTGCTGGTCGCGGATGACCACCGGGCGCAGGAACACCATCAGGTTGGTCTTCACACGGGTGCGGCTGTCGTTCTTGAACAGGTTGCCGAGGATGGGGATGCTGGCCAGGCCGGGCACGCGGCCGTCGCTGTCGGTGAACTCGTCCTTGAGCAGGCCGCCCAGCACGATCATGGCGCCGTCGTCCACCACCACGCTGGTCTCGATGGCGCTCTTGTCGGTGGTCAGGCCCTGGGCCGAGCCGGCCGAGTTGGGCACCACCGACGAGTTCTCCTGGTAGATGGTCATGCGCACGGCACCGCCTTCGCCCACCTGGCTCTTGATGCGCAGCGTGAGGCCCACGTCCTTGCGCTCCACGGTCTGGAAGGGGTTGGTGGCGCCGGTGCCGGTGCCGGTGTTGGTGAACGAGCCCGTCACGAAAGGCACGTTCGAGCCGACGACGATCTTGGCCTCTTCGTTGTCCAGCGCCACCAGCGTGGGGGTGGACAGCACGTTGGCGCCGGCATTGGTCTCCAGGAAGTTGGCCAGCGCGCCCAGCGTGTAGACGCCCTGGATCTTGTTCACCAGACCCAGGTTCAGGCCCTGGCCCAGGCTGATGCCCGAGCTGGACGCGCCGCCCAGCCCGCTGGAAGCGATGGACAGGCTGGCCAGGTTGCCGGACGCGCCGAAGTTGGTGCCACCCACCAGGCCCACGCTGTTGGCCTTGTTGGCCAGCAGGCCTTGCCACTGGATACCGAAGTTGGCGGCCTTGGTGGCATCCACCTTGACGATCAGCGACTCGACAAAGATCTGCGCGCGGCGTGTGTCGAGCTGGTCGATCACCTGGCGCAGTTGGCGGTACACCGGCTCGGCGGCGGAGATGATGAGCGAGTTGGTGGACGGGTCGGCCTGGATCTGCCCGCCGGTGGAGGGCCGTGCCGATTGCGCCACCGGCGTGGTGGCGGCAGCGCTGTTGCTGCCCGTGGCACCGGCGCTGTTGCTGCCCGCCGTGCTGTTGCCCACGCCGGCGCTGGCGCCGGTGTTGCTGAACGAGGTGGCGGCACCGCCCCCACCGCTGCCGCTGGCACCGCCGCCGCCCGCCGCACTGGCCAGCACGGCGCGCAGCACCTCGGCCAGCTTCACCGCGTCGGCGTTCTTCAGGTACACCACATGGATGCTGCCGGCTGGGCCGCTGTCGGCGGTGGGCTTGTCGAGCTTCTCGATCAGTTGGCGGGCGGCGGCCATGCGCGTGGGGTTGGCGGCGCGCACGATCAGCGAGTTGCTGCGCGGCTCCACCAGAATGGTGGTGCTGCCGCCGGCCACGGGCGCGCCGGGCACGGCCGCTGCGGCGCTGTCGGTGAGCTTTTGCACCATCGGGGCCAGGTCGGACGCCAGCGCGTGCTTGAGCGTCACCACCTCCACGTCGGACGCGGCCGGTTGGTCAAGCGCGGCAATGATCTTGCCCAGGCGCTGCAGGTTGTCGGCGTAGTCGGTGATGACCAGGCTGTTGTTGCCCGGGTTGGCGTTGATGGTGTTGTTGGCGCTGATCAGCGGGCGCAGCACGGCCACCAGGTTGTTCGGGTTCTCGTGGTTGAGGCGGAAGATCTGCGTGAGGATCTGGTCGCCGCGCACCGTGGGCGCGCCGATCTGCACCGTGCCGGCTTGCAGCTTGGCCTCGGCCTCGGGCACCACCTTGAGCATGCCGCCGCTCTCCACCACCGCAAAGCCCAGGCCACGCAGCGCGGCCAGGTAGCTGCGCCAGGCCTCTTGCGGGGGCAGGGCCTTCTCGCTGGTGATGGTGAGGGTGCCCTTCACACGCGGGTCGACCACGATCTGCCGGTCGAGCATGGCGGCAATGGCGCGCGACACCATCTCCACCTCGGCGTTGACGAAGTTCAGCGTCACCGGGGCCCGGGCCTTGGTGGCGGGCATGGGCGGCTCGGCATTGGCGTCGGCGCGCGGCGCGGCCTGGGCCGTGAGGCTGAACGCCAGCGCGAGCGCCACGGCCAGGCCGGTGCGTGAGGAGTGCTTGTCGTGCGATGTCATGGTCACCCGATCGAAATGCGGGACAGCGCGCCTTCGCGCCGCCCGATGATGTTCAGCAAGTTGTTCAATGCGGCCTCGAAGCCCGGCGCTGCCTGGGCCTGGCCCTGCAGGTGCAAGCCGCGCGGGTCGATCTGGCCGCTGCCGGAAAGCTGCAGCGCGCCTTCGAGCGTGGTCAGGCTCAGCTGCACCGGGCCCAGCGCCTGCGGGGCACTGAAACCGATGCGGTAGCTGCCCAGCGGGGCCACGGTGGCGATGCGCGAGGACGCCTGCAGCAGATCCAGCGTGGCGCTGCCCTGCATCTGCCAACCCTGGCCAGCCGAGTGCAGCGTGAGGCCCTGGGTGCTGAGCTGCAATTCGCCGCCGGGTCGCAGCGTGTTCAGCGGCGCGCCCAGGCCTTCCAGCCAGGCGGCGGGCCAACGGCCCACCACGCCGCTCGCCTCGGGCAACACGGCCAGCTGCTGCTGCTTGAAACCCGGGCGCCATTCGAGCTGCAGCTTGCCGTTGAGCGTGCCTGCTTGCGTGAGCTGCAGCCGCAGCCCGCCCCAGAACGGCGCCACCCGCCAATGCAGCCGCGTGGGCAGCACCAGGGCGTCGCGCAGGCCTTCGCCCGCCGCCAGCACGGTGAGCGCGCTGCCCTGCCACAGCGTGCCCTGGGCTTCGGCCAGCACGATGCGGCCACGGCTGGCCTGGTTCACCGCCGAGGCCAGCCACGTGGCCGGGGGCCAGGCCAGCACGGCCAGCAGGCTGCCGGCCAGCAGGCCCAGCGCCCACCACCGCCGGCCGCTGGGGGCCGGCCCGCCCAGGCCACGGCCGCGCGGGCTTCGCAGCGCGGTGGGGGTGGCGAGGCGGGGGCGGCGCAGCATGGGGCTTGCGGCTCAACCCGCCGACGCGGGCAGGCTCAGCACCACCAGGCCGCTCAGGCCATTGGCGCTGCGGCGCAGTTGCAGGTCCACGGTGCGGGCGCGGGCGCCGCTGCGCACCTCGCCCAGCCAGGCCTGCAGTTGCTCGGGTGAGAGGTTGGTGACGGTGAGCGTGGCGCGCTCGCCCAGCACGCTGAGCTTGGCCTTGGCACCGAGCCGGTCGGTGGCGGCCTTCAGGGCCTGCAGCGATTGCTCGGCGCTCACGGGGCTTTGGCCCTTGAGCTCGCGGGCCTCGCTGGCCAGGCGCTGCATCTGCAGCAATTGCGTCTCCAGCGCTTGCCGCTGGGCGGGCACCTGCTGCCAAGTGCGCCAGGCCGGCTGCAGGGCCACGAACCACAACAGGGCCACGGCCAGGGCCAGGGCGGCCCAGCCCAGGCCTTGTTGTTCACGCGGGGCCAGGGCGGCCCAGCGCTGGCGCAGCGCGGCGGTGAGGGGGGCCAAGGCACTCATTGCGCAGGCCCCCGGTTGCTGAAGGCCGGTTGCTCGGCCGGCGGGGCCTCGGTGGCAGGGGGGTTGTTGCCCATGGGGTTGGCGTGGGCCGGTGGCACGGCCTGGATGCTTGGTGCCGAGGGCGGCTCGCTGGGGGCGGGCTTGAGCTGCGCCGGCACCGGCACCCCTGCGGTGGGCAGGGTGGTGGGCGCGGGCTGGGGGGGCATGGCCCCGACGCTGGGCGGCGGCTGGCTGCCCGGCGCCAGGCGGGTCAGCACCAGCAGGCCGGGTTGTGATTCGGCGGCCAGGCCCAGCGGGCGCAGGCGCTCTTGAAAGCCGCTGACCTCGGCCGGGCTCCAGCCGGGGCTGCCCAGCGTGAGGCGGCCGGGTTCGAACTTGAGCGAGTCGGCCGGGCCGCGCGCCGGCGGCCAGGCGCTGTTGGCGGCGGCCAGCATGGGTTCCAGGTCGGCATCGCCGGCCTGGCCGGCGGCGGTGCGCAGCAGGTCGACCTCTTTCTGCATTTGCACCGGCGGGTCGATGATGGCGCGCACTTGCGGGAAGCTGGCCTGCAGCACGCTGGTGATGGCGGCCTTCTGCCCGGCCAGCGCGTGGCGTTGCTGCCAGGCCCACACGTTCACCCCCAGCAGTTGCACACCCAGCGCAGCCACCAAGCCCCAGCGCACCGGGCGCCAGGCGGGTTCTTGCAGAAAGCGGCGCCAGGCTTCGCGCAGCACGCGGCTGCTGCGGCGCTGGGGCGCCAGGTCGAACTGGCGCAGGTTCCACGGTGCCTGGGCGGCGGCCAGCAGGAAGTCGCCCTGCGAGCGAGCGGCCACGTTCTCGCCGGCCAGTTCGGCGGCGTCGGTGGCGCAGTCGGGGCTGGCGCTCCAGTGCACGGACAGGTCGGCCGGCAGGCGGGCCAGCAGGCCGCGCGCGCCACCACCAGACAGCGGCAGGCACACGGGGCCGTGCTCGTCGCGCCAGGCCAGTTGCGGGCCGCGGCCGTCGCCGGGGTTGAAGACATGCGCGGCCACGCCGTCACCCGGGCCCCAGGCGGGCACCAGGCGGTCGACGTTGTGGCCAGCGGCTTCGAGCAGGTCGATCTGGGCCTTGAGCCGGGCCTTGCCGGTGGCGGCCACCCAGCCGGGTTCACCGGCCTTCCAGCCCGGCGCGGTGGCCAGGTGCAGGTCGGCCTCGTCGTCGAGCAGGGCTTCTTCCAGCAGGCCGGCCAGGGCGGCGCGCAACCGGGCCGGCGGGGCCTTGGGGGCGGTGACGCGGTGCCAGGCCACTTCCCCCGGGGCCAGCACAGCCACGGTGGTTTGGGCGGCGGGCAACTCGGCCGGGGCGCACTGGCCCTGGCGCGTGGCGTGCACGCCGTCGGTGCTCAGCACATAGGCCCATTCGGCGGCCGCGCTGTCTGTCGTGTGGGGCTCGGCCGACTGGGTGGCCAGGCGGGGTTGAGCAGGCAACTGGACGATCAGGGTGGACATCAGGGATGGGCGGTGGCCAGGTGCTGGGGGCAAGGGAGCGCACGCCCTATTGTGGCGCGGCGCGGCAGGGGTGCTCGGGTTTGGTTTGTTGGCGGGCTCAGGCCAGCGCCGGGCCGCTCCCAAGCGGCCTGAGCACCCTCTTGGAGGGTGGCGGTGGTACCCCGCAGCCGGGAGCCCCTATTCATAGGGAAGGACTTCGCGGCGCAGCGCGGTGACCTCGGCGTTCTGCCGCCGCACCAGGGTGAGTTCGCGCAGCACATGGGTGTCGTAGCGCAGTTCGCCCAGGATCTCGAAATGCTGGGTGGCCACGGCCACCAGGCGGGGGTCGGTCTGCAGGCCGGCGGGCATGAGCTTCTTGGCCTCGTCCAGCGTGGCAAAGCCGCCCTGCAGCCTGGCCTTGAGCAGGCGCTCGGCGGTGGCGCGGTCCAGGCCGGCAATGACGGCCATCAGCACCTCGGGCGGGGCGGTGTTGATGTTCACCTGGGTGTTGGTGGGCAGCAGGCTCACATAGGGCCCTAGCCGCGCCAGGGTGTCGGCGTCCAGGCCCAGCCAGGCCAACTGACTGGGGCGCTGGGGCGTGAGCACCGAGCGCTCGCTGGCCTGCGTGGTGGCCTGGCCCTCGGTGAGCTCGGGCCCGCGCAGGCCGGTGGCGATGCGCGGGGCGGTGTCGGCGGGCAGGCCCAGGGTGTCGCACAGGCGCTTGAACACCGCGAGGTGCATGGCCGCGTCCTCGGGGTTGGACTGCACCAGGTTGCGCAGGTTGTAGCGGGCCTGGGCGTCGGTGATCTGGCCCGAGAGCACGGCCTCAAGCGGGTTGTCGGTGGTGTTGTTGCGGTCGGCGGCGAGGAAGTCGGAGAGCTTCACGTCCTGCAGCGGCGTGGCCCAGACCTCGTCCAGCGAGTCGATGTTGCGGCGCTTGCTGTCGTTGCCGTCGGTGCGCAGGATCAGCCGCGCCCAGTCCACCGCGCCCTGCACCAGCCAGCTGGCCTGGGTGCGCGCGCGCTCGGCGCCTTCCACCTCCACGGCCTGCCACTGCTGCCACACCATGCCGGCGGCCAGGGTGGCCACCAGGGTGACCACCAGCATGGCCAGCAGCAGGGCCGCGCCGCGTTGGGCCTGGCGTAGGCGTGCCGTGGTGTTCATGGGCGCAGCATCAGGTCGCGGGTGAGGGTGCCGGCCGGCAGCGTGAGCAGCAGGCGCACGCCCTTGGGCAGGGCTTCGGCGGCGAGGTCGGGCACCACGGACACGGGGCCACCGGCCGAGGTCTTGCCGGTGTCGGCGTTGGCCTTGGCGGCCAGCGCGGCATTGGCCTGGGCCACGGCGGCGGCCGACTCCGCCGCGTCACCGGTGGATTGGGCGTTTGACCAGGCGTTGTCGTTGTGGCGGAAGTAGTAGACCTGCATCTCGCTCACGCCGTCGAGCATGGCCAGGGCCTCGCCGCTGATGCTGGCCCATTGCTGGCCGCGGGTGTAGGCCTCGGTCAGCTCGTTCACGCGCGTCAGTGTGGGCGAGGCCCAGCGCCAGAGCTGGTTGCCCTGCCGGGTCCAGACCACGAACTGCAAGCCGTTGGTGGCGCGCCGCGTGAGGCGCAGCGCCGCGCCATCAAAGGCCAGCGCGGGCACCACGGCGGTGTCCTGGATCTGGCTCAGGTCCTTCTCCCACTGCGCCAGCACCGTGCCCTGCCGCAGCACCGCCTCGGCCGCAGCCTTGCTGCCGTCGCGCGTGCGCACCAGCGCGTCCACGCCCTGCCAGGCCAGCCCGGCCAGCACGGCCATGATGAACAGCGCAACGAGCACCTCGACCAAGGTGAATCCTTGCTCTGACGTGGCCCCGCCTCGCCGCCACCCAGCAGCCGCTGCAGATCCGGCTCTGCTGGTCTGCTGGTGGGCCTTGCAGGCCGCGCCACCCCTGCTGGGGTCGCCGCTCGCGAAGCTCGCCCCCCTTGAGGGGGCGGCCGAAGGCCGTAGGGGGTGGGTCATCAGTACCTGGGCATGATGACGGCCAACTGCACCAGCGGCGTCAAATCGGCCGTGGTGACGGCCAACTCGACGATGCGGAAGTTGGGGTTGAACGAGGCCCGCACGGTCTGGATCAGGCGGTAGCTGTGGCCCAACTGGCTGCATTCGGCGTTGCTCTCGCCCACGTCGGGAAAGAGCTTGGCCAGGCGCATGTTCACCAGCCGGTTTTCGGCGCACCACTGGGCCTGGGTGACGTCGGACAGGCGCTGCGCGTTGTTCAGCAGAGCACCCCCGGCGCGGCTGCCGGCGGCCAGTGCCACGGCCACGATCGCCACCGCCACCAGCACCTCCACCAGGCTGAAACCGCGTGCCTGGCCGGTCATGCCGCCCCCTTGACGCTGCGCGTCGTCCCCCCGAGGGGGAATTCGCCCTTCGGGCGGCCGTGCGGGCTCATGGCGTGGCCGCCTGGGCGCCGCTTTCCAGCACGCTGAAAGGTGCCAGGCCGTCGGTGGCCAGCACCAGTTGCCGGTCGGCCAGCGAGAGGCGCAGGCGCTGCGGGCCGATCACCGGCTCGGGGCCCAGGCGCAGCAGCGGCGCGCCCAGCACCTCGGCACGGGTGCGCTCGTCCAGCCAGGCCTTGGGCAGGCCGGCGTTGGGGGGCAGGCCACTGAACTCGAAGCCGTTGCCCGGTGCCGCCATGGGCTGCCAGCGCACCTCCTGCCCGGTGGCACGCGAGCGGGCACGCGCGGCCTCGAACAGCGCGCTCAGGCGCATGGCTTCCTCGTCGAGGTGGTTGGCATTGCTGTCGCGCAGCGAGACGCTGACCATGCCCACCACCACGGCCAGCAAGGCCACCACGATCATCAGCTCCAGCAGGGTGAAGCCGCTGGCATGTGGGCGCAGGGCGGGCACAGCCCGCACCTGGGGGCCGGCGTTACTGCCAAGAGCCAATGTCGGCGTCCTTGCCCTCGCCACCGGGCTGGCCGTCGGCGCCGTAGCTGAACACGTCGATCTCACCCTTCACGCCGGGGTTTGCGTACAGGTAAGGGCGGCCCCAGGGGTCGTTGGGCAGCTTCTCGACGTAGACCTTCCAGTTCGGCGGAATGGGGCCGGCGGCGGGCTTGCTGCGCAGCGCCTCCAGGCCCTGCTCGGCCGTGGGGTAGCGCTGGTTGTCGAGCTTGTAGAGCTTGAGTGCCTGCATCAGGTTGCCCACGTCGGTGCGGGCGGCGGTGACACGCGCATCGTCGGCACGGTCCAGCACATTGGGCACGATCAGCGCGGCCAGCACGCCGATGATGACCAGCACCACCATCAGTTCGATCAGCGTGAAGCCGGCTTGCATCTGCTGGCGTGTGCGTAGTGCGGTGCGAGGGGCTGTGATCATGGGTCGCGAGGGCGTCTTGGCAGGGGGATGGCTGCATGATAATCGGACGATGAATCGACCCCAAGCTCACTGCGTCAGCGGCCCCCGAGGGGCGCGTCAGTACCTTCGGACGGCCGGGCGGTACTGACAATGCAGACCCGATTGTTGACCTTTGGTGTGTGGGCTCTGGTGGCCGCCAGCGCGCTGTTCTGGGCCCTGCGGCTGTTGGCCACGCCCACGGCACTGCCCACCCAGGCGCGGCTGCCGGCGCAGCGCGTGGCCCTGGCCGGTGACCTGCAACGCGTGCTGGGGGTCACGGCGGTGGCCAAGGCCGATGAGCCGGTGGCCGCCCCGGGCGCTGACCGTTTCCACCTGCTGGGTGTGGTGTGGCCGCGTGGGGCCGATGTGTCGCCCCAGGGCGTGGCCCTGATTGCCGTGGGTGAGCAGCCCGCCAGGCCCTGGCGCACCGGCGCCACCGTGGACGGCGAGACGGTGCTGCTGGCGGTGTCGCAGCGGGCCGTGCAGTTGGGGCCGCGTGGCGGCCCGGCCGCCATCACGCTCACCCTGCCCGACCCGAACCAGGCGCACGGCAGCGGCTCGGCCGCCGTGACGTCGGCCATGCCGGGCATGCGGGCGCCGAACATGAACTTGATCAGCCCGGCGCGGCTGCCTCAAGCCACCCCCGACATGCCGCCGGCCCAGCCGGGCCAGATCATCAACCCCGGCGCCACGGCCACGCGCGAAGACGAGAACTGAGCCTCAGTCGCCGCAATGGGCTGGCGGCGGGGGCACCAGATCCCAGCCATAGGGCCCGTCGCGCAATTGGGTGGCGCCGCTCTGTTTCGGGCACTGCCAAGCCAGCCGCATCGCGGCGCCGTCGGCCCGCCAGCCCCTGAACTCGAACCCCATGCCGGGGTCGGGGTCGAAGCTGTACTGCATGCGCCACTGCGGCCCTACGCGGCCCCACAGCGCCAATTGCCCCACTTGGCCACCACTGGCGGCCACGGCCACCGCCAGCCAGCGGCCATCGGGCGACGGCCAGGGCGGCGCGTTGAAACGCACCGTGCCGGCCATGCCTGGCCCCAGCGGCACATAGCGCGGTGCACCGTGCTGCGGTATCTGCACCACCAGATGCAGGTCGGTGCCCGGGAGCGGGCCCAGGTAGCGGTAGACCAGGGCGTCGGCCGGCAGGTCGCTGAGTGGCAAAGGGGCCAGGCCCGGGATGACCGTCACCCACAGCTGGTGGCCCGAACGGCGCGCCACGCTGGCGTGCGCCTTCAGCGCGTGGGCTTCCAGCACCTCAGCACAGGCCGGTGCGGCACTGGCGCAGCCCTTGAGCAAGGGGTGCTCGGGCGCGTCGCTGCTGGCGGCCTGTGCCGACGCGCAGCAGGCGGCCAAGAGCAACCGCTTGCCCGTGTTGAGATGGAGACGACGGACCCGCGTGGGCATGCGGCGGCTCACACGAACAGTCCCTGGTGCTGCTCGCGCAGCAGGTTTTTCTGCACCTTGCCCATGGTGTTGCGCGGCAGCTCGTTCACGATGAAGACCTGCTTGGGCACCTTGAAGTTGGCGATCTGGCGCTTGAGCGCGGCAACCACCGCCGCGCCATCGAGCGTGGCACCGGGGCGCGGCACCAGCACGGCCACCACGGCCTCGCCGAAGTCGGGGTGCGGCACGCCGATGACGGCGCTCTCGGCCACGCCGGGCAGGTCGTTCACATAGCCCTCGATCTCGGCCGGGTAGACGTTGTAGCCGCCCGAGATGATGAGGTCCTTGCTGCGGCCCACGATGGTCACGTAGCCTTGGGCGTCGATCTGGCCCACGTCGCCGGTCTTGAACCAGCCGTCGTCGGTGAATTCTTCTTTGGTTTTCTCGGGCATGCGCCAGTAGCCGCTGAACACATTGGGCCCGCGCACCTCGATGTGGCCGATCTCGCCCGGCGGCAGCGGCTGGCCACGGTCGCCGTGCACGCGCACGCCCACGCCGGGCAGGGCGAAGCCCACGGTGCCGCCACGGCGCTCGCCATCGCGGGCCAGGCAGGGGTTGGACGTGAGCATCACCGTCTCGCTCATGCCGTAGCGCTCGAGGATGGTGTGGCCGGTGCGCTCTTGCCATTCGCTGAAGGTGTCGAGCAACAGCGGCGCCGAGCCGCTGATGAACAGCCGCATGTGCCTGCAGGCGGCCTGGTTCAGCCCGGCCTCGCCCAGCAGCCGCACGTAGAGCGTGGGCACGCCCATGAACACCGTGGCCTCGGGCAACCGGGCCAGCACGGCCTTGGGGTCGAACTTGCTGAACCAAATCATGGGGCTGCCGTTCAGCAGCGCGCCGTGCGAGGCCACGAACAGGCCGTGCACGTGGAAGATGGGCAGGGCGTGGATCAGCACGTCGCCGGGTTGCCAGTCCCAGTAGTCCTTGAGCGTCAGCGCGTTGCTGAGCAGGTTGCCGTGCGAGAGCATGGCGCCCTTGCTGCGGCCGGTGGTGCCGCTGGTGTAGAGGATGGCGGCCAGGTCGCCGGCCTGCTTCACAGCGGGCGTGTGCTCGTCGCCATGGAAGGCCGCGCGCTCCAGCAGCGTGCCCGTGCGGTCGTCGCCCAGCGTGTAGACGTGGGTGGTGCCGGCCTGGAAGGCAATGCGGCTGACCCAGGTGAAGTTCTTGGGCGAGCACACCACCACGGCCGGCTCGGCGTTGCCCACGAAGTACGCGATTTCGCTGGCCTGGTAGGCGGTGTTGAGCGGCAAAAATACATGGCCGGCGCGCAGCACGGCGAGGTAGAGGATGAGGGCTTCCACGCTCTTTTCCACCTGCACGGCCACGCGGCTCTCGGCCGGCAGGCCCAGCGCATCGAGCAGGTTGGCGATGCGGGCCGAGGCGTGGTCCAGGTCGCGCCAGGTGTAGTAGCGGTGCGTGTCGTGGCCGTCGGCCGGCTGGATGGCCAGGCTGTCGAGCTGGGCGGGGAAGGCGGCGCGCAGCGCGCTGTAGAGGTTGGCGTTCATGCTTGCGGCGGTGGCGGTGGCGGTGGCGGTGGCGGTGGCGGTGGCGGTGGCGGTGGCGGTGGCGGTGGCGTTGGTGGGCTTGGCGTTGCGGGGGTCAGGTCTTGGGGAACTGCGGTGGCCGGCGCTCGTTGAAGGCGGCCAGGCCTTCGCGGTGTTCCGGCGAGGGTGCGTAAGCGTAGTGCGGTTCGCGCTCGGCACGGGTGCTGGTTGCCCCGCGGTGACCACGGTTGGCGAACTCGCGCAGGGCCTGCTTGTTCAGCCGCAGGGCCTGGGGCGAGAGCGCAGCCATGCGCTCGGCGCTGCGCTGGGCTTCTTGGGCCACCATGTCGTCGGGCACCACCCGGGTGACCAGACCGCGCTGCAGCGCGTCGTGGGCGCTGAGCACGCGGGCCTCCAGCAGCAGCTCGCGCAGCGTGGTCTCGCCCACCACGCGGGCCACGATCTCGATTTCGGCCGGTGCCATCGGGAAGCCCAGCTTGGCGATGGGCACGCCGAAGCGGCTGCCCTCGCCGCACAGGCGGATGTCGCAACAGGCGGCGATCTCCAGCCCACCGCCCACGCAGGCGCCCGAGATCTGCGCCACCAGCGGCACGTCGCAGGCCAGCATGGCCCACAGCGCCGGGCCCACCACCTCCTCGTGGAAATGCGCCAGCGTCTCGGCGTCGAAACGGAAGTGGGGGAACTCTTCAATGTCACCCCCCGCCACGAAGCTGCCGCCTTCACCCTGCACCACGATCACCCGTGGCGGCGCGGCTGGCACCTGCTGCGCGAACACCGCGCGCAGCTCACGCCACATGGTGGTGTCCAGCGCGTTGAGCTTGCCGGGGTGGGCGATGGTGACGCGCGCGATGCCGTGGGCGTCGGCGGGCTGGTAGAGGATGTGGCCGGGCATGTCAGTACCGCCCGGCCGCCTGAAGGTACTGACGCGCCCCCTTGGGGCCGCGAACGACGTGAGCTTGGGGTCGATTCATTCCCCGATTTTGGGCCCGAAACGGGGCGCCGCCACCAACGGCAACGGGCCGCGCGAGGCGGCCCGTGTGGGGTGCGTGGCAAAGACGCTCAAACGCTCAGCTGGCCAGCGTGAAATCGCCGGCCGTCCTTCGCCAGGCGATCACGGCCTTCCGGCCGCGCTCGTCCCGACTCAGTGGTTGCGCCAGCCGCCGCCTTCCTGGCGCCAACCGCCGTTGCTGTGCGGCACCCAGCGGTGCGGCTCCCAGTGGTAGCCAGGGCGGGGGTGGTCCCAATGGCCACCGTTCCAGACGTAGCGCCCCCCCAGCCAGCCCCAGAAACCGGCGATCCAGATCGCATCGGCAAAGGGCCGCACGGGGACCACCTCCTGGTAGACCGGGGGCGGGGCGGTGGGGGCGATCACGTAGCCGCCACCCGGGGCCGGGCTGTACACCGGTGGCGGCAGTTGCTGCACGGGGGACGGGGCATACACCACGCCGCGGCTGGGGTAGGGGGCCACCACGCAGGCCGACAGCAGGACAGCGGTGGCGGTGAGCAGGGGCACAAGGGCAGGGCGCAGGGTCATGGCAGTCCTCGACAGTGCCGGCAACAGGGCGGCCGGGCCACCACCTTAACCGTTCGGCCCTGGGCCAGGATGACAGCCGCCGCCGCGTTTTACCCAAATTTGCTGAAAGCGGCCGCCGGCCGTGGCGCGAATGACCCGGGTTCACGCGGCGGCCTTGCGGGCGTGCCAACATACCGGGTTCCACCCCGCTCCAGCCCCTGCTATGTCCGGTCTCATCCACATCCGCGGCGCCCGCCAGCACAACCTGAAGAACCTGGACCTGGACATCCGCACCGGCGAGATGACCGTGGTCACCGGCCCCAGCGGCTCGGGCAAGAGCAGCCTGGTGTTCGACACGCTCTATGCCGAGGGCCAGCGCCGCTACGTGGAGACCTTCTCGGCCTACGCCCGCCAGTTCCTGGACCGCATGGACCGCCCGGCGGTGGACAAGGTGGACGGCGTGCCGCCGGCCATCGCCATCGACCAGACCAACCCGGTGCGCACCAGCCGCTCCACCGTGGGCACGATGACGGAGCTGAACGACCACCTGAAGTTGCTCTTCGCCCGCGCCGCCCAGCTGTTCGACAAGCAGACCGCGCTGCCGGTGCGGCACGACACGACCGAGACCATCTACGCCGACCTGGCCCAGCGAGCCCAACAGAACGGCGACCCGCGCCTGGTGCTGGCCTTCCCGGTGGAGCTGCCCGCCAACACCAGCGCAGAGCAACTGGAGCAATGGCTGCAGGCCAGCGGCTTTGCCCGCGTGCAGGCCGAGCGCACCATCGACGACAAGAAGCAGCTGGATGTGGTGGCCGACCGCTTCAAGTTCAGCAACGCCGAACGCGTGCGGGTGATGGAAGCGATCGAACTCGCACTCAAGCGCGGCAGCGGCCGCCTCACCGTCTACGCGCTGAAAGAGGAGGGCGAGCCTGACCTCTGGCGCTATTCCACCGGCCTGCACTGTCCCGAGAGCGACCTGCGCTACGGCGACCCACAGCCGGCGCTGTTCAGCTTCAACTCGGCCTACGGTGCCTGCGAGGTCTGCCGCGGCTTCGGCCGGGTGATCGGCGTGGACTTTGGCCTGGTGATTCCCGACGAGCGCAAGACCCTGCGCAACGGCGCCATCAAGCCCATGCAGACGCCGGCCTGGAAGGAGTGCCAGGACGACCTGATGAAGTACGCCGGCGAGGCTGGCATCCCGCGCGACACGGCCTGGAACCAGCTCACGCCCGAGCAGCGCCAGTGGGTGCTGGAGGGCTCGCCGCACTGGAAAGGCAACTGGAACAAGGCCTGGTACGGCGTGCGCCGTTTCTTCGAGTACCTGGAGAGCAAGGCCTACAAGATGCACATCCGCGTGCTCTTGTCCAAGTACCGCAGCTACACGCCCTGCGGGGCTTGCGGCGGCGCGCGGCTCAAGCTTGAAGCGCTGCTGTGGCGGCTGGGTTCGAAGGAGAACGCCGACGGCGTGCAACTGCCGAGCAAACGCATCCTGCCCACTGGCGCCACCTGGAGCCGCGAGCAGCTCGAAGCCCTGCCGGGCCTGAGCCTGCACGACCTGATGTTCCTGCCGCTGGAGCGGCTGCGCACGTTCTTCGACACGCTCACGCTGCCCGACGTGTTGCGCGACGAAGCGTTGAAGCTGCTGCTGGACGAGGTGCGCACCCGCATCAAGTACCTGTGCGACGTGGGCCTGGGCTACCTCACGCTCGACCGGCAAAGCCGCACGCTCAGCGGCGGCGAGGTGCAGCGCATCAACCTCACCACCGCGCTGGGCACCTCGCTGGTGAACACCATGTTCGTGCTGGACGAGCCCAGCATCGGCCTGCACCCGCGCGACATGAACCGCATCGTGCAGGCCATGCACCGCTTGCGCGACGCCGGCAACACCCTGGTGGTGGTGGAGCACGACCCGGCCGTGATGCTGGCGGCCGACCGCCTGATCGACATGGGCCCCGGCCCCGGCGAAAAGGGCGGCCAGATCGTTTTTGATGGCACGCCGGCCAAGGCCCGCCATGCCGACACCCTCACTGGCGCCTACCTGGGCGCGCGCAAGAGCGTGGGCATGGGCTTCAAGCGCTTTGTCGATGCATCCACGCCCAAGCTCATCCTGGAAGGCGCGCGGCACAACAACCTCAAGAACATCAGCGTGGAGTTCCCGCTGCAGCGCCTGACGGTGGTGACGGGCGTTTCGGGCTCGGGCAAGAGCACCCTGGTGCAGGACGTGCTGGTGCCGGCGCTGATGCGCCACTTTGGCCATGCCACCGAAGCACCCGGTGAATACGACCGCGTGCTGGGCATGGACCACCTGGCCGATGCGGTGTTCGTCGATCAATCACCCATCGGCAAGACCGCGCGCTCCAACCCCGCCAGCTACGTGGGCGCCTTCGACGAGATCCGCAAGCTCTTCGCCGTGGCGCCGCTGGCGCAGGAGCGCAACTACACGCCGGGCATGTTCAGTTTCAACGCCGGCGATGGCCGCTGCCCCACCTGCGGCGGCTCGGGCTTCGAGCACGTGGAGATGCAGTTCCTCTCCGACGTCTACCTTCGCTGCCCCGACTGCGACGGCCGCCGCTATCGCAACGAAATCCTCGACGTGAAGATCGTGCGGGGCGACCGGCAACCGAACCTTTCGCCGGGCCGCCCCAAGGAAGGTTCGGGCTCCCCCGGGGAGCTGTCGCCGCAGGCGACTGAGGGCCGACATCTCAGCATCGCCGACACGCTGGAGCTGACCGTGAGCGAGGCGGTGAAGCTGTTCGCGGGCGACCGCGAGGTGATCCGAACGCTGCAACCCATCGTGGACGTGGGGCTGGACTACGTGCGCCTGGGCCAGCCCGTGCCCACGCTCAGCGGCGGCGAGGCCCAGCGCCTGAAATTGGCCGGTCACCTGGCCGAAACCGCCAGCGCCCCGCGCCAGGCGGTGGCGAAGAAGGGCACGCTGTTCATCTTCGACGAGCCCACCACCGGCCTGCACTTCGACGACATTGCCAAGCTGATGCGCGCGCTGCGCAAGCTGCTGGACGCTGGCCACTCGCTGCTGGTGATCGAGCACAACCTCGACGTGATCCGCGCCGCCGACTGGCTGATCGACCTGGGTCCCGAAGGCGGCGATGCCGGCGGCGCCGTGGTGGCCACCGGCACGCCGGAAGACATCCGCCGCCACCCGACCTCGCACACCGGCATCGCGCTGGCCGCGTACGACGGCGCGCTGGGCGTGAGCGAGAAGATGGGCGGCGAGCTGATCCACGAGGGCGCCTACCTGGGCAGCCTGCTGGCACCGCGTGCGCGCACCGGCAACGAAGCGGCCGACGCGATCCAGATCGTCAACGCCCGCGAGCACAACCTCAAGTCGCTGAACGTCGACATTCCACGCGGCAAGTTCAGCGTCGTCACGGGCGTTTCGGGCTCGGGCAAATCCACGCTGGCGTTTGACATCCTGTTCAACGAAGGCCAGCGCCGCTACCTTGAATCGCTCAATGCCTATGCCCGCAGCATCGTGCAGCCCGCAGGGCGGCCCGAGGTGGATGCAGTGTGGGGCATCCCGCCCACGGTGGCCATCGAACAGCGGCTCTCGCGCGGCGGCCGCAAGAGCACGGTGGCCACCACCACCGAGGTCTGGCACTTCCTGCGCCTGCTGTGGGTCAAGCTGGGCCTGCAGCACTGCGTGAAGGACGGTGCCCCGGTGATGCCGCAGAGCGCCGAGAGCATTGCGGCTCAGCTGCTGCGCGACCACAAGGGCCAGCACGTGGGCCTGCTGGCGCCGCTGGTGGTGAACCGCAAGGGTGTCTACACCGACCTGGCCAAATGGGCCAAGGCCAAGGGCCACACGCATCTGCGCGTGGACGGCGAGTTCCTGAAGGTGGACCCGTGGCCGCGGCTGGACCGCTTCAAGGAGCACACGCTGGAGTTGCCGGTGGGCGACCTGGTGGTCAAGCCCGAGAACGAGGCCGAGCTGCGCGCGCTGCTGGCCCAGGCGCTGGAGGTGGGCAAGGGCGTGATGCACCTGCTGGCGCCATTGGACGGCCTGGCCGGCCTGATGGACGCCGGCGCCAGCACGGCGAATGTGGGCTCGGTGAAGGTGTTCTCCACCAAACGCGCCTGCCCGCAGTGCGGCACCAGCTACCCCGAGCTGGACCCGCGCATGTTCAGCTACAACTCCAAGCACGGCTGGTGCACCACCTGCGTGGGCACGGGCCTGGCGCTGACGCGCGAGCAGCGCAAGGCCTTTGACGATTCGGTGCAGGACGACGACAACAAGGGCCGCGAGCAGAGCTTTCCCAGCGAGGAGCCCGAGGTCGAAGGCGTGGCCGGCGAGCCCTGCCCCGATTGCCATGGCGCCCGGCTCAACCCCGCCTCCCGCGCCGTCACTTTCACGGGCTTGCCGATCCACAGCGTGGCCGAGTGGAGCGTGAAGGACGCCAAGGCCTGGGTCGATGGTCTTGAGCTGGTCGGCCGCGAAGCCGGCATCGCGCGCGACGTCATCACCGAGATCCAGAGCCGTCTGGCCTTCCTCAGCGAAGTGGGCCTGGGCTACCTCACGCTGGACCGCGCCGCGCCCACGCTCAGCGGCGGCGAGGCCCAGCGCATCCGCCTGGCCGCCCAGCTGGGCAGCAACCTGCAGGGCGTCTGCTACGTGCTGGACGAGCCCACCATCGGCCTGCACCCGCACGACAACGGCATCTTGCTGAACGCGCTGAAGAGCCTCAGCGACAAGGGCAACACCCTGGTGGTGGTGGAGCACGACGAAGACACCATCCGCCGCGCCGACCACATCATCGACATCGGCCCTGGTGCCGGCAAACGCGGTGGCACGCTGGTGGCCGAAGGCACGGCGGCGCAACTGGCGTTGAACCCCGATTCACTCACCGGCCGCTTCCTGGCCCGGCCGCTCAAGCACCCGCTGCACCCACGCCGCGCACTCAGCCCCACGGCGCCCACGCTGCAATTGCGCGGCGCCAACATGCATAACCTGCAGCAGGTGGACGTGGATGTGCCGCTCTCGCGCCTGGTGGCCGTCACCGGGGTGTCGGGCTCGGGAAAATCCACGCTGGCGCGCGACGTGCTGCTGGCCAACGTGGCGGCGCTGGTGGCCGCCAAGGGCCGCAAGCCGGACGAAGCGGCAGCCTCGTCGGTGGTGCTCACCGGCTGCTCGTCGCTCAGCGGCTGGGGCGGCGTGGACCGCGTGCTGGAAGTAGACCAGACGCCCATCGGCAAGACCCCGCGTTCCTGCCCGGCCACCTACATCGGCTTCTGGGATCAGATCCGCAAGCTCTTCACCGAGACGCTGGAAGCCAAGGCGCGTGGCTATGCGGCCGCACGCTTTTCCTTCAACACCGGCCAGGGCCGCTGCCCGGGCTGCGAAGGCCAGGGCATGCGCACCATCGAGATGAGCTTCCTGCCCGATGTGAAGGTGCCTTGCGATGTGTGCCATGGCCAGCGCTTCAATGCCGAGACACTGGCGGTGAGCTGGCGCGGCAAGAGCATTGGCGACGTGCTGGCCATGGAGGTGGACGAGGCGGTGGAGTTCTTCGCGTCGATGCCGTCCATCGCGCACCCCTTGCAACTGCTGAAGGACGTGGGTCTGGGCTACCTCACGCTGGGCCAGCCCTCGCCCACGCTCAGCGGCGGCGAGGCGCAACGCATCAAGCTGGTCACCGAACTGAGCAAGGTGAGGGATGACGTGACCCGCCGTGGCCAGAAGGCACCGCACACCTTGTACGTGCTGGACGAACCCACCGTGGGCCTGCACATGGCCGACGTGGAAAAGCTGATCCACGTGCTGCACCGCCTGGTGGACGGCGGCCACAGCGTGGTGGTGATCGAGCACGACCTGGACGTGATCGCCGAGGCCGACTGGGTGATCGACCTGGGGCCCGATGGCGGCACCGCCGGCGGCCGGGTGGTGTGCGCGGGCACGCCCGAAGACGTGGTGCGCGCCGGCACGCACACCGGCCATGCGCTCCAACCCGTGCTGGCACGCTGAACGCGACAGGAGGGACACCATGGACAACGAGCAATACCTGCGCAACCACATCCGCACCGTGCCCGACTGGCCCGAGCCCGGCATCCAGTTCCGCGACATCACGCCGCTGCTGCAGGATCCCAAAGTCTTCCGCGTGCTGATCGACAGCTTCGTGCACCGGTACATGGAGCCGGCGCTGCGCCCCACGGTGGTGGCCGGGCTGGACGCGCGCGGCTTCATCATCGGCTCGGTGCTGGCCTACGAGTTGGGCCTGGGCTTCGTGCCCATCCGCAAGAAGGGCAAGCTGCCCTTCACCACGGTGGCCGAGACCTACGAGCTGGAATACGGCAGCGCCACGGTGGAGCTGCACACCGACGCCGTGAAGCCCGGCGACAGGGTGCTGCTGATCGACGACCTCATCGCCACCGGCGGCACCATGATGGCCGGCAAGAAGCTGCTGGAGAAGCTGGGCGCCACGGTGACCGAAGGCGCGGCGATTGTTGATCTGCCCGAACTGGGAGGGTCAGCCCGGTTGCGCGAAGCGGGGCTGAAGCTGTTCACGCTGGTGGCGTTTGAGGGGCATTGAGCTCTGCCAGCCGGGCTTTGAATCTGGCACCGCCAGGGAGGTGAGTGACGTCAGCTCGCGGCGCATTTCCGTCGGTGGTTCTCGCGCTCAAGCTCTGTGTGCGGTGGTGCAGCTGGCCCGGGGTTCGTTCTCCGGGTCACGCTCGCGGAACACGGCCCGTGCCCTCGGCAGGTCTGGGCAACCTTGCCTTCCCGACGCGCCCGTTGGCCGAAGGCGCCGCCGCTGCGCTGCTGCAGCCGAAGCCAAGAACCTGGATGCCCGCCTGCGCGGGCATGACGGAGCGGCTGGGAGCGGGAATGACGGCAATGTGCCGCAATCAGGCCTTTGCCATACCTCGTTGAGGGCTGGACCAGCGCTTCCACCAGCGCCACAGCAGCAGCGCACCGATGATGGCGCCGTACACCGCCACTTCGCCGAAGTTGTTCTTGCCTGCGCGCATCCAGAAGAAGTGCAGCAGCGCAATGGGGCCGATGGCGTAGGTGAGCTTGTGCAGGTCTTTCCAGGCCCGGCCGCCCATCTTGCGCACCGCCGCGTTGAACGAGGTGGCGGCCAGCGGCATCAGCGCCAGCCAGGCGGCGGTGCCCACCAGGATGAAGGGGCGCTTGGCGATGTCTTTCAGGATGGCGGCCACGTCCAGCCCCTGGTCGAACACCGCATAGGCCAGCCAGTGCAGCGTGCCGTAGACGAAGACCGCCACGCCGACGTTGCGGCGAAAGCGCACCAGCCCGCTCCAACCGGTGAGCTGGCGCAGCGGGGTGATGGCCAGGGTGAGGCACAGCGCGCGCAGCGTCCAGTCGCCCAGGCTGCGGATCAGCGCCTCGGCGGGGTTGGCGCCCAGCAGATCCTGCGCGGCGGCGTAGGCGAGCCACACGGCGGGCAGGGCCAGCAACAGCCACAGCAGCGGCTTGGCTGCGGGGTGCAGTAGCAGTTTGTTCATGGGGAGAGCGAATGCGGGGAACGGTCTGGATTCCCGCCTGCGCGGGAATGACGGATGGGGAGCGGGAATGACGGTGGGAGCGGGAGAAGTTCAGTAGAACTTCTTCAGGTCCATGCCGGCGTAGAGCTGGCCCACCTGGGCCTCGTAGCCGTTGAACATCTGCGTGGGCCGCTTGGGCGAGAACAGCCCGCCTTCGCCGATGCGGCGCTCGCTGGCCTGGCTCCAGCGCGGGTGGTCGACCTTGGGGTTCACGTTGGAAAAGAAGCCGTACTCCTGCGCGTTGGCCTTCTCCCAGCTGGTGGTGGGCTGCTTCTCGACGAAGCGGATCTTGACGATGCTCTTGGCGCTCTTGAAACCGTACTTCCAGGGCACCACCAGGCGCACCGGGGCGCCGTTCTGGTTCGGCAGCACCTCGCCGTACAGGCCAAAGGCCAGCAGGGCGAGCGGGTGCATGGCTTCGTCGATGCGCAGGCCTTCCACGTAGGGCCAATCAAGCACACCCGAGCGCAGGCCCGGCATTTGCGCCTTGTCGGCCAGGGTCACGAACTGCACGTACTTGGCGTTGCCGGTGGGCTCCACGCGCCTGATCAGTTCGGCCAGCGAATAGCCCACCCAGGGGACGACCATGGACCAGCCTTCCACGCAGCGCATGCGGTAGATGCGCTCTTCCTGGGTGCTGAGCTTGAGCAGGTCGTCAATGCCATAGGTGCCGGGCTTCTTCACCTCACCTTCCACCTGCACCGTCCAGGGCCGGGTCTTGAGGGTGTGGGCGGCGCGGGCCGGGTCGGCCTTGTCGGTGCCGAACTCGTAGTAGTTGTTGTACTGGCTCACGTCGTCATAGGGCGTGGGCTTGTCCATCACGTTGGCGCCGGCCACCGCACTGCGGCCGCCGGGCAGCTTGGCGAGTTTGCCGGGGCCTGCCGTTTGGGCCAGGGCCTCGCGGGCGGTCCAGCCAGCCAGGCCGGCACCCAGCAGGGCGCTGCGGGCCAGCCATTCGCGCCGGGCGAGAAACACCTCGCGGGGCGTGATGTCGGAAGGGGTGGGGTGGTCGTATCCGCGGTCTGCAGGCATGGCCGAACTTTCGTTGAGGGTCCTGAGCGTCAGTCGACGCACGAGGGCGAACCTTACGCGAGTTGGCGTGGGGCCAGGCAGAGCGGGGGGATTTTCCTCGCCGCGGTCAGGGCAAGGCGGGCGGCGTCAGCCTTGCTTGTCGGTGGGGCGGGCCACCAGTTCGTGCAGGTCGGCGTCGCCGAACAGCCGCAGCGAATTGCCGCCCCGGCGCTCGCGGAAGCTCTTGCGCGAGAACAGCTTCACCTGGGCCTCGGTTGGCAGGTCGGTGATGTTGACCACGTTCTTGCTGATCAGGGTGTCGATCACGTCTTCCAGCACCCGAACGAAATCGGCGTCCAGGCGGGCGAAATCGTCACGGCCCACGAAGGCCTGCACCTCGGGGTGGGCGTCGGGCAGGTATTCGGGCGCGCTCTCAACGGCCTGGCGGTGCAGGCTGGCGATGGCGCCACTGGCGTCGCGTTGAACGTAGGGCATGGGCGCCATGATGCGGCGTCTGCCCCGCGTGTCAACGCGCAAACAGCGACCGAATCAAGGGGTTTTTCGGGCTTGGCGTCCAGGTGCCGGTACAAAAAAGCCGGCACGGGGCCGGCTTTCTCGGGGCGTGAGGGGGCTCAGCGCAGGCCGGCCACGTAGTCGGCCACGGCCTTGATCTCGGCGTCACTCAGCTTGGCGGCGATCGCGGCCATCTGGGGGCTGTTGGCGCGCTCACCGCTGCGGAAGGTGTTCAGCTGGGCTTCGGCGTACTCGCTGTGCTGGCCGCCCAGGCGCGGGTACTGGGCCGGCAGGCCGGCACCGTTGGGGCTGTGGCAGCCAGCGCAGGCGGGAACGCCCTTCTCGGCAATGCCACCGCGGTAGATCTTCTCGCCCAGGGCCACGGTGGCCTTGTTCTTGGCCTCGCCGGTGGGGGCGGGCAGGCTGGCGAAGAAGGCGGCCACGTGCTTGATGTCTTCGTCCTGCACGGTCATGGCCATGCCGCTCATCACGGCGTTCTTGCGCTTGCCGGCCTTGAACTCGGTGAGTTGCTTGGCGAGGTACTGGGCGTGCTGGCCTTGCAGGATCGGGTTGGCGGGGATGCCACGCGAACCGTCGCTGGTGTGGCATGCGGCGCACACGCCGGTGGCAATGGCCTTGCCCTTGGCCAGGTCGACCGCCGCCGGTTTGGCGGCTTCGTTGGCGAACACAGGGGCCGCCAGCAGGGCAGCAAACACGGCGGTGATGGCGATCGCGACGGGGTTCTTCATTCGAAGGGCCTGGGAGTGATGGAGGTGTTTGGGTGGGCTGCCGCAAAGCGCAGGCAGAACCAAAGCTGCGGATTTTACAATGCTCCATGACCCAAGCTCCCCGTCCCCGTTCGGCACCTGTCGCCAAGCCCGTCGCACCGGCCCTTTCCGAGAGCGCGCGCACCGCGCTGGCCTGGGCCCACAGCGCGCGCTTCCTGACCACAGCGGCGCAGCTGGTGCACCTGCCCGAGGGCGACATGCCCGAGATCGCCTTCGTGGGCCGCAGCAATGCCGGCAAGTCCACGGCCATCAACACCCTGGCCCAGCGCCGGCAGCTGGCCTTTGCCTCCAAGACCCCTGGCCGCACCCAGCACATCAACCTGTTCGCGCTGGGCCCCAAGGACGCGCCGGATGCCTACCTGGCCGACCTGCCCGGCTATGGTTACGCCACGGTGGAGCGCGGTGCCAAGCTGCGCTGGCAGAAGGTGATGGCCGACTACCTGGAGGTGCGGCGCAACCTGCACGGCGTGGTGCTGATGGTGGACAGCCGCCTGGGCTTCACGCCGCTGGACCTGCGCCTGCTGGAGTTCATCACCCCGCGCATCAGCAACGGTTCGGTGAAGCTGCTGGTGCTGCTGACCAAGGCCGACAAGCTGAACAAGCGCGAGCAGCAGGAGTCTTTGGCCAAGGTGCAGCAAGCGCTGGGCGAGGTGACGACCGAGGCGTCGGACGTGGGCATCCTGCTGTTCTCGGGCCCCAAGCAGGTGGGCCTGGCCGACCTGGCCGAGACGCTGCACGCCTGGATGCATCCGGCCGCTGACGAGGCCAACGAGGCCGGAGAGGCCGCTGCGCTAGGCGACGAAACGGCTGCCTGATCAGGGCCGGCCGATGAACAAGGCCAAGCCGGCTTCGCCCCTGGGCGCCCAGGTCAGGCCCAGGAACATCGGCCCCAGGCCGGTGTCGGCCCCAAGGTAGAGGCTGGCGCCGGTGCGCAGGCCGCTCAGGCTCAGCTCGCGCCGGTCGGTCCAGGCGTTGCCGGCCTCCAGCGTGGCGCCCACGAAAAAGCCCCGCGCGAACACGGGCGTTTGCTCCAGCCGCTGGTACCAACCCAGCCGCGCCAGGGCCACGGCATTGCCCGAGAGCTGGCCCGGCCGGTAGCCCGAGAGCTGTTGGAAGCCGCCCAACTGGTACTGGCCCGCCAGCGCGTTGTCGCGCGCATCCGAGGCCTTGACCTGGCCGTACAGGCTGAAGGTGTGCGGGCCACGGCTCACCACCGCCAGGCCTTCGGTTTCCAGCCGGAACAGGTTCTGGCTGGTGGCCTCCACATGGTGGCCGTACTGCAGCTCGCCCACGAAGCGGTAGCCGCGCTGCGGGAAGTTGGCGTAGTCCAGTTGGTCCACCACCACGCGGGCACGGGCAGCGGTTTCGCGCCAGGTGTTGCCGGCGGTGGGGCCGCTGTAGTTGGCGGCGAACAGCAGCGGTGCGGTGCGGCCACCGGCGTTGAGCAGGCCGTAGCGCACCTCGCCCAGGTTGCCCCAGGGCTGGCCCAGGTCCACGCCGAAGCGGCCGTCGGACTGGCGCACCTGGCCCACCTCGCTGGCGTTCTGGTACAGCGACTGCAGGCGCCGCGAGGCCCCGACATAGCCCGAGACGAACCAGTCGTCCCACAAGCCCAGGTTCCAGTTCAGCGGGTGGTAGAGCTCGGTGTAGAGCGCGGGCGTTTCGCCAATCTGCAGGCGGTTGCGCCACTCGGTGCCGCTGGCGGTGAGCCAGTGCCGGTTGTGGCTGAGCTTGACGTTGAAGGCGCTGCGGCCGCTGAAGTCGGTGGACAGGTCCAGCCCGGCGCGCAGGTAGTTGGGGCCCCAGGGCTTGTCTTCCAGCTCAAACAGCAGCATGGCGCCGCTGTCGCCATCGCCCTGGCCGTCGATCACGTGGTAATCGGTGCGCACGTAGTCGCCGCTGGCGGCCAGGGTGCGGGCGTCGCGCGCGGCCTTGGCGGGGTCGAAGGGTTCGCCCACCTTCGATTGCAGCTGGGTCTCAAAGCGCTTGGGGTTGGTGAACGAGGTGCCCTCGAAAGCCACCGCCTGGATGGTTTGCGCGGCGGGCGGGTGTGGTTTGCGGCCTGTGCGCCACTCGGCGTAGGCCGGTGCCGGCAAGGCCAGCGCCGCGAGGCGCGGTGCCAGTTGGCGGGCGCCGTCTTCGCCCAGCGCGATCAGCTCGGCTGTCTTGCCGAAATCACCCGAGGTGAGGCGACCCAAATTGGGGGCGATCAGCACATCGGCGGGCCCCAGCGTGGCCAGGCTGCGCTTGACGTTCTGCTCGGTGAGGATGTTGACCATCTGGGCGGTGAGCCCGATGGCCGAGTTCAGCGTCTCGCGCGGGGCCAGCGGCGTGCCGATGTTGACCACGATGACCACGTCGGCCCCCATGGCGCGGGCCACGTCCACCGGCACGTTGTTCACCAGGCCGCCGTCGCCCAGCACGCGGCCGTTCAGCTCGGTGCTGGGGAACACGCCGGGCACGCTCATGCTGGAGCGCAGCGCCATGGCCAGGTCGCCACGGTCCAGCACCACCATGTCGCCGTTTTCCATGTCGGTGGCGACGGCGCGGAAGGGGATGGGCAGGGCGTCGAACTGCTCCACCTGGCGCACCGGCAGCGTGTAGTGGCGCAGCATGGATTCGAGCCCGCGGCTGGACACGGCGCCCTGCGGCGCATGGAACTCGCCATGGCGCCAGCCCAGCTCGATGGCGGTGGCGATCTCGAAGTCTTCTTCCTTGCGGCGTTGCGAGAGCTGCTGGCGGCTCACGCGGGTGGCGAAGAGCTTGTCCCAGTCCACCTGCAGCAACTCGTGCTCGATCTGGCCGGCGCCCATGCCGCTGGCGTACAGGCCGCCGATGATGGCGCCCATCGAGGTGCCCGCGATCACGTCCACGGGGATGCGTTCGCGTTCCAGCACCTTGAGCACGCCCACGTGGGTGAGGCCGCGCGCGCCACCGCCCGAAAGCACCAGGCCGATGCGGGGGCGTTTGGCGGCCGCCGTGGGTGCCTCCGGCTGCGAGGTGCCTGCCGCATGGGCCGGTGCCATCAGGCTGGCCATCAGCACGGCGGTGACCATCATCAGAAAGCGAAGCATGCCGACATTGTGGCGGCTGGCGCGCGGCCAGAAAAAAGGCCACCCGAAGGTGGCCTTTGGTGCGTGAGCTGAGAGGCTCAGGCGAGGGGCATCACATGCCCATGTCGCCCATGCCACCCATGCCGCCCATGCCGCCGGGCATGCCGCCAGGGGCATCATCCTTCGGAGCCTCGGCCACCATGCACTCGGTGGTGAGCATCAGCGAAGCGACCGAAGCGGCGTTCTGCAGCGCGGTGCGGGTCACCTTGGTCGGGTCCAGGATGCCCATTTCGATCATGTCGCCATAGGTGTCGTTGGCGGCATTGAAGCCGTAGTTGCCCTTGCCCGCCAGGATGGCGTTGACCACCACGCTGGGTTCGCCACCGGCATTGGCCACGATCTCGCGCAGCGGGGCTTCGATGGCCTTGAGCACCAGCTTGATGCCGGCTTCTTGGTCAGCGTTGTCGCCCTTGATGGCGCCAGCAGCCTGGCGTGCGCGCAGCAGCGCCACGCCACCACCGGCCACGATGCCTTCTTCCACTGCAGCGCGGGTGGCGTGCAGGGCGTCTTCCACGCGGGCCTTCTTTTCCTTCATTTCCACTTCAGTGGCGGCGCCAACCTTGATGACGGCCACGCCGCCAGCCAGCTTGGCCACGCGCTCTTGCAGCTTCTCGCGGTCGTAGTCGCTGGTGGCTTCTTCGATCTGCACGCGAATTTGCTTGACGCGGGCTTCGATGTCGCCAGCGGCACCGGCGCCGTCGATCAAGGTGGTGTTTTCCTTGCCCACTTCGACGCGCTTGGCTTGGCCCAGATCGGCCAGGGTGACCTTCTCGAGCGTCAGGCCGACTTCTTCGGCGATGACCTTGCCGCCGGTCAGGATGGCGATGTCTTCCAGCATGGCCTTGCGGCGATCGCCGAAGCCAGGGGCCTTCACAGCCACCACCTTCAGGATGCCGCGGATGGTGTTCACGACCAAAGTGGCCAGGGCTTCGCCCTCGACCTCTTCAGCGATGATCAGCAGCGGACGGCCAGCCTTGGCGACGGCTTCCAGCGTGGGCAGCAGATCGCGGATGTTGCTGATCTTCTTGTCGAACAGCAGCACGAAGGGGTTGTCCAGCAACGCGGCTTGCTTTTCCGGGTTGTTGATGAAGTAGGGCGACAGGTAGCCGCGGTCGAACTGCATGCCTTCGACGACGTCGAGTTCGCTGTCCAGCGACTTGCCGTCTTCGACGGTGATCACGCCTTCCTTGCCGACTTTGTCCATCGCGTTGGCGATGATGGTGCCGATGGTTTCATCGCTGTTGGCCGAGATCGAGCCGACTTGAGCGATTTCCTTCGAGGTGGTGGTGGCCTTGGAGGCCTTCTTCAGCTCGGCGACCAGCGACGAAACCGCCTTGTCGATGCCGCGCTTCAGGTCCATCGGGTTCATGCCGGCGGCCACGTACTTCATGCCTTCGCGCACGATGGCCTGGGCCAGCACGGTGGCGGTGGTGGTGCCGTCGCCAGCGATGTCCGAGGTCTTGGAAGCGACTTCCTTGACCATCTGCGCGCCCATGTTCTGAAGCTTGTCCTTCAGTTCGATTTCCTTGGCCACGGACACACCGTCCTTGGTCACGGTGGGGGCGCCGAACGAGCGCTCGAGCACCACGTTGCGGCCCTTGGGGCCCAGGGTGACCTTGACCGCGTTGGCCAGGATGTTCACGCCTTCAACCATGCGGTGACGGGCGTCAGCGCCAAAGATGACGTCTTTTGCTGCCATGTTGGATTCTCCGGATTCAGTTGTTCAGTGGGTTTGCAGGGGAAGCACCGAAGGGCTTACTTCTCGACAACAGCAAACAGGTCTTCTTCGCGCATCACCAGCAGCTCGTCGCCGTCAACCTTGACGGTCTGGCCCGAGTACTTGCCGAACAGCACGCGGTCACCGACCTTGACGCTCATCGGGGCCAGTTCGCCCTTGTCGTTGCGCTTGCCAGCGCCCACGGCCAGCACCTCGCCCTGGTCGGGCTTTTCGGCGGCGTTGTCGGGGATGACGATGCCAGAGGCGGTCTTGGTTTCATTTTCCAGACGCTTGACGATCACGCGATCGTGCAACGGACGAAGTTTCATTGCATCTCCTTGGAGCATTGACTGTGAGACAGAGACATGAGTGCCGGATAAGTTGGCACTCATTCACATCAGGCCTGGCGGGTGGCGAGAGGCCCGCCGCCAGGTTGTTAGCACTCGACTTGGCTGAGTGCTAACAAGCATTATAGGGCTGAGCTCCCGGCTTTCAAGACCCAGCGACAAGGCCGGGCGGCCAGTGCGGTCAGGACGCGGCGGCGTCCTGGTCTTCGGTGCTGGGCGGGGCCTCGACGCGGTACGACTCCTGCGCCCAGGCTCCCAGGTCCACGCCCTTGCAGCGGGCGCTGCAGAACGGGCGGTAGGGGTTGAGCGGGGTGTACCAGGCGGCCTCGCCGCAACCGGGGCAGCGCACCTCGATGGGACGGGCGGGCGTGGTGGCTCCCATCAACGCGCTCCAGCGTTCAGGCGCACAGGGCCAGGTCGAAGCTGATGTCGCTGGCCTGGAGCTTTAGTCGTCCCTCGGCGTCGGGCTTCATCATGCGCACGGACACCAGCAGCCGGTGGCCGGTGATCTCTGGCACCAGCTCTTGGTCGGCTTCTATGCGCAGGCGCAGCAGCTGGTAGGTGCGTCCCTGCGGCAGGCTCTGCTGGTACTGGCCGGCCTGGGCCACCACCTTGTGGGGCACGCCGCTGTCACGCAGCAGGCGCAACAGCAGGTTCAGGGCCTCAGCCAGCGGCACCAGGGTCTCGATCCAGCGCGAGAGGTCGGCACGGCGGCGCTCGGCAGAGAACTGCTGCCAAGCGTAGTAGGCCGGCAGGTCGAACTCGCAGGTGCCGCCGGGGATGCTGATGCGGCTGCGGATGCTGGTGAGCCACTCGTTGCTGGCCAGGCTGTGGCCGGCTTTGCCGCTCAGTTGGTTCAGCCCGTTGTGGGCGTGGTCGATGCGGCCGATGACTTCGTCCAGCGCGCCTTCGGAGATGTTGGGGTTGCCGCGGTAGCCCAGCAGCTGGGTCTTGTGCCGGTCGAGTTCCTTCAGCAAGTCCGACTTCAGGTCGGCACGTGCCGCCACCTCCACGATCTCGAAAATGGTGGCCAGCGCAAAGTGGTGGTCCAGCGCATCGTCCCGCCGCGCCAACGTGTCCAGCCGCCCGAACAGGTGTTCGAGTCGCAACATGGTGCGTATGCTTTCGTTCAGCGGGTATTCGTAGAGGACCAAGGCGGTGTTCCGTGCAACTCAGCGGTGCGTGGGCGGATTGTTCCACACCGGCTGCGCGGTCCCGTTGTCGGCACCATGCCAGGTGCGCCATAAGGCGGCCACTTCGGCCTCCAGGTCGGTGAGCGTGGTGTTTTGGTCGTTCAGGATCACCGCGTCGGCCACTGCACGGCGTTGCGCCCGCGTGGCCTGCTGGGCGATCACGCCCTGCACCTGGGTCGTGTCCCAGCCGCTGCGATCCATCACGCGCTGAACCTGGGTCGCCACCGCGCAGTCCACCACCAGCACGCGCTGCACCTGCTGGCGCCAGCGGCCCGACTCGGTGAGCAGGGGCACGTCGAACACCACGGACTGCCCGGGCTGGGCTTGTGCTGCGGCGAGTCGGGTCTGCTCGCCGATCATGGGGTGGAGGATGGCCTCCAGCCTCTGCCGGGCGGTGGTGTCGGTGAACACCAGTTCGCGCATGCGCTGACGGTCCAGGGCGCCGTCGGCGTCGATCATGTTGGCGCCGAAGGCGTCGGCGATTCGGGGCAGGGCAGCGCCCTTTGTTGCCGTGAGCTGGCGCGAGATGGCATCGGTGTCGACCACGTGGGCACCGAGCGCGGCCAGCATCCGGGCCACGGTGCTTTTGCCGCTGCCGATGCCGCCGGTCAGGCCAACGCGCAGCGCGGCCACCTGGCTCACTGTCCGATCCAGCCCAGCACGCGGGCCGTGCCGGCCAGGATCACCACCGCGCCGCCGCCAGCCAGGAAGGGGCCGAAGGGCACGTAGCGGCCCTCGCGCAGTCCGCCCGTCACCTTGAGCGCGATGCCCACGATGGCGCCAATGACCGAGGCCATCAGCACGATGGGCAGGATGGCCTGCCAACCCAGCCAGGCCCCGAGGGCCGCCAGCAGCTTGAAATCGCCGTAGCCCATGCCCTCCTTGCCGGTGGCCAGCTTGAACAGCCAGTAGATGGACCACAGCGAGAGGTAGCCCACTGCAGCGCCCGCCACGGCGGTGGCCAGCGGCAAGGTCCAGCCCAGGGCTGCCGCCACCAAGCCGGCCCACAACAGGGGCAGGGTGATGGAGTCGGGGAGCAGCGTGGTGTCCCAGTCGATGGCCGTGAGGGCCACCAGGGCGGCGAACACGCCGCACCACAGCAAGGCCGTTGGCTGCGGGCCGAAGCGCCAAGCGGCGCCCGCGAACAGCAGGGCGGTGAGCACTTCCAGGAAGGGGTAGCGCAGCGAGATCGGTGCCTTGCAGGCCGAGCACTTGCCGCGCAGCCACAGCCAGCTCAACAAGGGAATGTTTTCGTACCAGCGAATGGCGTGGCCGCAACTGGGGCAGGTGGAGTCGGGCTTGGACAAGGTCAGCGGCCCCAGGGCCTCCAGCTTGGCGCTCAGTTCGGTGGCGGCGGCTGCCTGGGACTTGGGGGCCGCAGCGCCAAAGCAGCGCTGCCAGGACTCGGTGTCGGCGAGTTGCTGCCCTACATCACGCCACCACTGCCGCTCCATCATGCGGGGCAGGCGGTGCACCACCACGTTCAGGAAGCTGCCCACGAGCAGCCCGAAAATGCCCAGCACAGCGGGCGAGAACCAGACCGCGTAGGCCTGGGGGTTGTCGGTCCACATCTGTGTCAGCCCACCACCTGACCCATCTTGAAGATGGGCATGTACATGGCCACCACGATGCCGCCGATGACGGTGCCGAGGAACACGATGATGATGGGCTCCAGCAAGCTGGACAGGCCCTTGACCATCTCGTCCACCTCTTCCTCGTAGAACTCAGCCGCCTTGTTGAGCATGTCGTCCAGTGCCCCCGACTCTTCTCCGATGGCGGCCATCTGCAACACGAGGTTGGGGAACACGCCGGTGGTGGTCATGGACGCGGTCAGGGCCGAACCGGCCGCCACGTCGCGCTGGATCTGCTCGGTGGCGCGCGCGTAGATGATGTTGCCGGCGGTGCCGCCCACCGAGTCCAGCGCCTCCACCAGCGGTACGCCGGCCGAGAACATGGTGGACAGGGTGCGGGTCCAGCGGGCAATCACGGCCTTGCGCATCAGGTCGCCAAAAACCGGCACCCGGAGCAACAGGCGGTCCATGAAGAACTGCACTTTCTCTGAGCGCCGCCAGGTGCGGATGAACATGTAGCCGCCACCGAAAATGGTGCCGAAGATCAACCACCAGTAGTGCACGAAAAACTTGCTCATCGCGATCACGATCAGTGTGGGCGCTGGCAATTCGGCACCAAAGCCCCTGAACACCTCCTCGAACGAGGGGATCACGAAGATCATGATGACGGTGACCACGATGAAGGCCACCACCAGCACGGCGATCGGGTAGGTGAGGGCCGACTTCACCTTCTGCTTGATACCCAGTGTTTTTTCCTGGTACTGGGCCAGGCGGGTCAGCAGTTCTTCCAGAATGCCACCCGCTTCGCCGGCCTCCACCAGGTTGCAGTACAGCGCGTCGAAATATTGGGGGTGGCGGCGAAATGCTGCCGACAGGCTGGTACCGGTTTCCACGTCCGAGCGGATGTCGAGCAGCAGCTTGGTCAGACGTGGGTTGGGGCTGCCACGACCCACGATGTCGAAGGCCTGTATCAGCGGCACGCCGGCCTTCATCATGGTGGCCAGCTGGCGGGTGAAGGTGGCGATGTCGCGCAGGCCGATGGCCTTGCCGCCGGTGCTTCTGCGCTTCTTGACCTTGGTGACCAGAACCCCCTGACGCCGCAGGTTGGCGCTGACGGCGGCCTCGCCGGCCGCGCGCAACTCTCCCCGCACCACCTTGCCGGAGCGGTCCTTGCCTTCCCACTCGAAAATGAATTCCTGAACCTTGCTTGCTGCCGCTGCAGTTGCCATTGAGCCTCCGGCCACTCACGCGTTATTCGTATGCTTCGCTCCGGCGATGAGCGCCGGATTGTGTCTAGACGTTGGTCGACGCCAAGACCTCCTCCAGCGAGGTCGCGCCCAACTTGACCTTGACCAAGCCCGATTGCCGCAAGTCTCGCACGCCCTCGCGTCGGGCCTGAACGGCCAGGTCGCCGGAAGAGCCCTGGCTCAGGATCAGGCGCTGGATCTCGTCGGAGATCGGCATGGCCTGGTAAACGCCCAGACGTCCCTTGTAGCCGTTGTTGCAAGCCGAGCACCCCACGGCCTTGTAGGGCCGCCATGCGCCTTCCAAATCGGCCTCGGTGAACCCCGCCTTGAGCATGGCTTCGCGCGGATAGTCGGCCGGGGCCTTGCAGGACTCGCACAGCCGCCGCACCAGCCGCTGGGCCGTGATCAACAGCACGCTGGCGGCGATGTTGAAGGGGGCCACACCCATGTTGAGCAAGCGGGTCAGGGTGGATGGGGCGTCGTTGGTGTGCAGCGTGGACAGCACCAAGTGGCCGGTCTGGGCGGCCTTGATGGCGATGTCGGCCGTTTCAAGGTCGCGGATTTCGCCCACCATGATGATGTCCGGGTCCTGCCGCAGGAAGGACTTGAGCGCCGAGGCGAACGTGAGGCCGGCCTTGTCGTTGACGTTGACCTGGTTGATGCCCGGCAGGTTGATTTCCGCCGGGTCTTCCACGGTGGAGATGTTCACCCCGGGCTGGTTCAGCAGGTTCAGGCAGGTGTAAAGCGACACGGTCTTGCCGCTGCCGGTGGGGCCGGTGACCAGCACCATGCCATAGGGCCGCTGAACCGCGTGCAGCAGGCGCTGCTTCTCTTCAACTTCGTAGCCCAGCGCCTCAATGCCCAGCTTGGCGCTGGAAGAGTCGAGGATACGGATCACGATCTTCTCGCCAAACAATGTGGGCAAGGTGCTGACCCGGAAGTCGATGGACTTGCTGCCGAAGCGCAACTTCATCCGGCCGTCCTGGGGAACCCGCTTCTCGGAAATGTCCAGCCGCGAGATCACCTTGATGCGCGAAGCCAGCTTGTCCTTGATCGCGATGGGCGGCTGGGTGATCTCGCGCAACTCGCCGTCGACCCGAAATCGAACTCGGTAGTTGAGTTCGTAGGGCTCGAAGTGCAGGTCGGAGGCGCGCAGGTTGATGGCGTCGACCAGCATCTTCTGCAGGAAACGCACCACCGGGGCGTCTTCCACTTCCGAGGCCACCTCGTTGGAACTTTGTTGTTGCTGGGGGTCTTCTTCGGTGACGTCGAACTCGAAGTCAGATGCTGCAAGCGTGTCCAGTGCCTGCGCCGCGCTGGTGGTCTGCTTCTCGACCAGCTTGCTCAACTTGTCATATTCGACCAGAACCCATTCGGGGGCCAGCTGGGTGGCGAACTTGATGCGTTCGCCGGCTTCCTGGTCGGTGGGATCGGCGCACGCCAGAAACAGTCGGCTGCCCCGACGCCCCAGCGGCAGTACCTTGTACTGGCTGATCAGCTTGCCATCGATGAGGTTCTGCGGCAGTTTCTGCGGGTCGACCGAGTCGAGATCCAGCAGGGGCACCGAAAGCGCCGTCGACAACGAGTGCGCGAGGACGGAAGGAGAAAGCGCCCCGGTGGTGACCAGCGCTTCGATGAAGCCGATGCGTTTTTCTCGCGCACTGGCCACCAGATCCTCAGCAGCCCGGGCGCTGAGCTTGCCGCCATGCACCAGCACGCGCGCCACGCCGGTCAGGGCGTGGGAGGGGGCTTCGGAGATGGTGTCCACTGGCAAGGTGTCGGTCGGGAGTCGGTTGGCGCCAGCCCCGCGCCAGCAATTGGCTGGGCACCGAGATCCGGTGCTGGCAAGATGTGAATGGTAAGCGCTGTTGGCGCAGGATCATCGCCGATGCCCCTGGCGCTGTAAACGAAGCGCAACGCAAATGGGGACAACGCGCGCAAGAGCGCACTCAAATGGCTCGTGACAGCCGGGAGGCGCTAGAAGCCATGCGGTGGACCAGAAGACTGGTCGGGGTGAGAGGATTCGAACCTCCGGCCTCTACGTCCCGAACGTAGCGCTCTACCAGGCTAAGCTACACCCCGATTCGAAGCGGTTGTTTCGCAGCAGCTCAGGACGAGCGCTCAACCGATCGAGCCGCTAATTCTAGCAGCAAATTTTTCGCTTCCGATTCTGGCAGGTTGCGGATGCTGGCCGTGGCGGCGTCCGCCTCCCGGCGGGCCGCCTCGCGTGTGGCCTCAATGCCGCCAGTACGGCGCACGATGGCCACGATGTCGGCCAGGCGGTCCACCTCGCCATGCTCAATGGCGTGGCGGATGAGGAGGCGCTCGTCTTCGGTGCCATGGCTCATGGCGAACAGCAGCGGCAGCGTGGGCTTGCCCTCACGCAGGTCGTCGCCCACGTTCTTGCCCAGGGCCTCGGTGTTGCCTTCGTAGTCCAGCAGGTCGTCCACCAGTTGGAACGCTGTGCCCAGGGCCCGACCGTAGTTGGCGCAGGCGTCCTCGATCTCGCGGGGGGCATCGGCGATGACGGCCCCCAAGCGGGCGCTGGCCTCGAACAGCTTGGCGGTCTTGTAGCGGATGACGCGCAGGTAGTCGGCCACCGAGATGTCGGGGTCGTGCATGTTCATCAGTTGCAGCACTTCGCCTTCGGCGATCACGTTGGTCGCGTCGGCCAGCACGTCCAACACCCGCATGCGGTCCACCGAAACCATCATCTGGAAGGCGCGCGAGTACAGGAAGTCTCCTACCAGCACGCTGGCGGCATTGCCGAACATGGCGTTGGCGGTTTCGCGGCCACGGCGCAGCGAGGACTCGTCCACCACGTCGTCATGCAGCAGGGTGGCGGTGTGGATGAACTCGACGATGGCGGCAAGCTCGTACTTCTGCGGGCCCTCGAAACCCAGGGCCGAGGACAGCAAAAGCACCAGCCGCGGGCGGATGCGCTTGCCGCCGGCGCCGATGATGTAGTGCGAGATTTGCTCGATCAGTGCCACGTCGGAAGACAGCTTGGCGCGGATCACTGCGTCCACCAGGGCCATGTCCTGCGCCATGGGGTCGCGATCCTGGGCGGATTCGGTGGCGGACGGGTTGAGCGTAGACGTGGGCACGAGGCTGCCTTCAGGGCGACAAAGCCGGTGATTATAGGAATTCAGCCGCCGCCACCCGGTGCCGGTTGATGCCGCGCAGCTCAACGCTGGCCGGAACTCAGGCCCCGTGCTAGAATCCCAAGCTTCGTTCCGGAATGGTCTGGGGCGGGACATTTGCAGGCATGCCCAGCGCGGCCTGCAGATTTTTAGAAGGGCTTATATGTACGCGGTCATAAAAACCGGTGGCAAGCAATACAAGGTTGCTGCCGGCGAGAAGATCAAGGTAGAACAGATTGCTGCGGACGTTGGCCAGGAAATCGTGATTGATCAGGTGCTTGCTGTCGGCAACGGCGCAGACCTGAAGGTCGGGACTCCCCTGGTGAGCGGTGCCAGCGTGAAGGCCACGGTTGTGGCGCAAGGTCGCCACGACAAGGTTCGCATCTTCAAGATGCGTCGTCGCAAGCACTACCAAAAGCACGGCGGTCATCGCCAGCATTACACCGAGCTGGAAATCAGCGCGGTCAACGGCTGAGCATTCCAAGGAGTACTGAACCATGGCACAGAAAAAAGGCGGCGGTTCCACACGGAACGGCCGCGACTCTCAACCGAAGATGCTGGGCGTCAAGGCGTTCGGCGGCCAACTGATTTCGGCTGGTTCCATCATCGTGCGCCAGCGCGGCACCAAGTTTCACGCAGGCAGCAATGTCGGCATGGGCCGTGACCACACGCTGTTTGCGCTGGTTGATGGCACCGTGTCGTTCCAAATCAAGGGCGAGCTGAACCGTCACACCATCAACGTGACCCCGGTCTAAGCAGACCTGAGGCACGCGCAAAGCCCCGGCTCGCCGGGGCTTTTTTTCTTGTACGCTGCCGTTCGCCCCTACGAAGTCTCGCAGCCAACCCCACCGAATACCATGAAATTCGTCGACGAAGCGACCATCGACATTGCAGCCGGCAATGGCGGCGCAGGCTGTGCCAGCTTCCGCCGCGAAAAGTTCATCCCCTTTGGCGGGCCGGACGGCGGTGACGGCGGCAAGGGCGGGAGCGTCTATGCCGTGGCCGACCGCAACCTGAACACGCTGATCGACTACCGCTATGCGCGGCGCCACGAGGCCCGCAACGGCGAAGCTGGGCGGGGCGCGGATTGTTTCGGCGCGGCGGCAGCCGACGTCATCCTGCGCATGCCCGTGGGCACCATCATCACCGACACCGACACCGGACGCGTGATGGCCGAACTGATCGAGCCCGAGGTGCCGGTGCTGCTGGCCAAGGGCGGAGACGGTGGCTTTGGCAACCTGCACTACAAGACCTCCACGAACCGGGCGCCGCGCCAGCACACGCCGGGCTGGCCAGGCGAGCGTTTCAACCTCAAGCTGGAACTGCGCGTTCTGGCCGATGTGGGCCTGCTGGGCATGCCCAACGCCGGCAAGTCCACGCTGATCGCGGCGGTGTCCAATGCGCGGCCCAAGATTGCCGACTACCCCTTCACCACGCTGCACCCCAACCTGGGCGTGGTGCGCGTCGGCCCCGAGAAGAGCTTTGTGATCGCCGACATCCCGGGCCTGATCGAAGGCGCGTCCGAGGGCGCCGGGTTGGGCCACTTGTTCTTGCGCCACCTGCAGCGTACGCGCTTGCTGCTGCATGTGGTGGACATGGCGCCCTTTGACGAATCGGTCGACCCCGTGGCGCAGGCCAAGGCCATCGTCGAGGAACTGCGCAAGTACGACGAGGAAGGCCCTAAGCGTCCGCGCCGCCGTGCCCAGGCTGCTGCCATGGACGACGACGGCGAGGACTGGGGCGAGGACGATGAGCCCCTTGAGCCTGTGGCCGAAGTGGAAGCCGAGCCCGAGCCAGCACCGCTGCCGCACCACGGCGTGCCGCTGATGGCCAAGCCGCGCTGGCTGGTGCTCAACAAGCTGGACATGGTGCCCGAGGCCGAGCGCGCGGCGCGGGTCAAGGATTTCGTCAAGCGCTTCAAGTGGAAGGGCCCGGTGTTTCAAATCTCTGCGCTGGCGCGCGAGGGCATGCAACCGCTGATCCACGCGATCTGGGACGAGGTGGCCAAGGGCCAGCAGCCCGTGGCCGAGGCGCCAGACCCGCGCTTCGCCCAGTTGGACGAAGAGGCGGTTTCACAGGCGCAGCGCACCCGCAAGGTCACCGCTGGCGTGCGCACCGGCGGCAGCCTCACCAAGCCCGGCCCCAAGGGCCGCGGCAAGACCGAGAAGGTGATCCCCGCGCCCGAGCGCGACCCCCGTTTCGAAACCCGTGATGACGACTGACTTGGCGATGAGCGAAGGCCCCCTCAAGAACGCCCGCCGCATCGTTGTCAAGGTTGGCTCCAGCCTGGTCACCAACGAAGGCAAGGGTGTTGATGCGCAGGCCATCGGCAACTGGTGCCGGCAGTTGGCCGCGTTGGCCCACCAGGGCCGCGAGGTGGTGATGGTGTCCAGCGGCGCCATCGCCGAGGGCATGAAGCGCCTGGGCTGGGCCACAAGGCCCAAGGAGCTCAACGAACTGCAAGCCGCTGCCGCCGTGGGCCAGATGGGCCTGGTGCAGATGTACGAGCGCCTGCTCAGCGAGCACGGCATGGGCAGCGCACAGGTGCTGCTGACCCACGCTGACCTGGCCGACCGCGAGCGCTACCTCAATGCCCGCACCACGCTGCTGACGCTGCTGGGTCTCAAGGTCATCCCGGTCATCAACGAGAACGACACCGTCGTCAACGACGAGATCAAGTTCGGTGACAACGACACTTTGGGCGCTCTGGTGGCCAACTTGGTGGAGGCCGACGCGCTGGTCATCCTCACCGACCAGCGTGGCTTGTACACGGCAGACCCGCGCAAGAATCCCGATGCCCGCTTCGTTGACGTGGCCGAGGCCGGTGACGTGGCGCTGGAGCAGATGGCTGGCGGTGCCGGCTCGCGCGTGGGCACCGGCGGAATGATCACCAAGATCCTCGCGGCCAAGCGTGCCGCCGGCAGTGGTGCCAGCACGGTGATTGCCTGGGGCCGCGAGCCTGACGTGCTGATCCGCTTGGCGGCTGGCGAACCCATCGGCACCGCGCTGCTGGCGGGCACGCCCAAGATGGCGGCGCGCAAGCAGTGGATGGCCGACCACCTGCAGATGCGCGGTGGCGTGAAGGTGGACGACGGTGCCGTCGTCAAACTGCGCGACGACGGCAAGAGCCTGCTGCCCATCGGCGTGGTGGAGGTGGAAGGGGAGTTCAGCCGCGGTGACGTGATTGCGGTGCGCAACATGGCGGGCCTGGAAATCGCCCGCGGCTTGTCCAACTACTCCAGCGCCGAGGCGCGGTTGATTGCCCGCAAGCCCTCATCGCAGATTGAAGGTTTGCTGGGCGGTTATGCCAACGAGCCGGAACTGATACACCGGGATAACCTCGTTTTGGCCTGACGTGCCTGGGCGCGCCGGTCTTCAGTCGCCGGAGTGCGGCTCCGGGTGCGCAACCTGTTCGGGGTTGGGCTCAGGCTCAGGCGCGCCGCATTCATCGCGACCATGTGGTCGCATGCCACCGCGCAGGTAGCGGTTGTGGTGGTTGGTTCTGGGCAGGTAGCGCGCCAACTCGGTGAGCGCCATCTGGTAGACATCGCGCTTGAACTCGATCACCACGTCCAGCGGCACCCAGTACTCGTTCCAGCGCCAGGCGTCGAACTCGGGGTGGTCGGTGGCGCGCAGGTTCATGTCGCTGTCGCGGCCCATCAGGCGCAGCAGGAACCAGATCTGCTTTTGGCCTTTGTAGTGGCCGCGCGCGTCCTTGCGGATGAAGTGGTCGGGTACGTTGTAGCGCAGCCAGTCGCGGGTGCGCGCCAGGATCTGCACATGCTCGGCATGCAGGCCAACTTCTTCGTGCAACTCGCGGAACATCGCCTGCTCGGGCGACTCGCCATACTTGATGCCCCCTTGCGGGAACTGCCAGGAGTGGGTGCGCAGCCTTTTGCCCCAAAAAACCTGGTTGCGGGCGTTGAGCAGGATGATGCCGACGTTGGGCCGGTAGCCCTCTCGGTCGAGCATAATCAAACCCCAAATTTTGAACTGAAATCAATATAGCACCGGCGGCGCCAAGGACACAGTCCCGGCTTTCCCCAAGGCCTGTCGACCGGGGCCAGTCAGTCACCAAGAACGCGCCATGAAAGCCTCCAACTTCTTCATCTCCACGCTCAAGGAAGCGCCCGCCGACGCCGAGGTGGTCAGCCACAAGCTGATGATGCGCGCGGGCATGATCAAGCGGCTCGGTGCCGGCATCTACAACTACATGCCCATGGGTCTGCGGGTGATCCGCAAGGTCGAGGCCATCATCCGCGAGGAGATGAACCGCGCTGGTGCTGTTGAGCTGTTGATGCCCGTGGTGCAACCGGCCGAGCTGTGGCAGGAGACTGGCCGCTTCGAGAAGATGGGGCCTGAGTTGATGCGGGTGAAGGACCGGCACGAGCGCGACTTCATCATCCAGCCCACCAGTGAAGAGGTGGTGACCGACATCGCCCGCCAGGAACTGCGCAGCTACAAGCAACTGCCCAAGAATTTCTATCACATCCAGACCAAGTTCCGTGACGAGCGTCGGCCCCGCTTCGGCATCATGCGCGGGCGCGAGTTCACGATGAAGGACGCCTACTCGTTCGACCGTGACCCCGCCAGTGCCGCCAAGAGCTACGAGAACATGTTCGCGGCCTACAAGCGCATCTTCGACCGCTTCGGCCTGACCTACCGCGCCGTGGCGGCCGACACCGGTGCCATCGGGGGCGACCTCTCGCACGAGTTCCAGGTGATCGCCGACACCGGCGAAGACGCCATCATCTATTGCCCCACCAGCGACTACGCAGCCAACATCGAGCTGGCCGAGGCCGTGGCGCTCAGCCCCTCGCGCGCTGCCGCCACGCAGGCGATGGCCAAGACGCCCACGCCGGGAAAGAGCACCTGTGCTGACGTGGCGCAGTTGCTGGGCCTGCCGCTGGCGCAGACGGTGAAGTCGCTGGTCTTGGCCACCGACGAGTTCAACGACCAGGGTGACCTGGTCAAGAGCACCGTGTGGCTGCTGCTGGTGCGTGGCGACCACGAGCTCAACGAAGTGAAGGCCGGCAAGGTCGAGGGCTTGAAGAACTGCTTCCGCTTCGCCACCGTGGCCGAGATCGAAGAGCACTTTGGCTGCAAGCCGGGTTACCTCGGCCCCATCGGCCTGGTCAAGCCTGTGATGGTGGTGGCCGACCGCACCGTGGCCCACATGGCGGACTTCGTCTGTGGTGCCAACGAGGCCGATTTCCACCTCACCGGCGTGAACTGGGGCCGCGACCTGCCCGAGCCCGACCTGGTGGCCGACATCCGCAACGTCGTGGCGGGCGACCCTTCGCCCGACGGCAAGGGTGTGCTGGCCATCGAGCGCGGTATCGAGATCGGCCACGTGTTCTACCTGGGCACCAAGTACTCCAAGGCCATGAACGCCACCTTCCTCGACGAGACCGGCAAGCCAGCCTTGATGGAAATGGGCTGCTACGGCATCGGCGTCACCCGCATCCTGGGCGCGGCCATCGAGCAGAGCCATGATGATCGCGGCATTGTCTGGCCGAGCGCCATCGCGCCTTTTCAAGTGGTGCTCTGCCCCATCGGCTACGACCGCTCAGCCGAGGTGAAGGCCGCGGCCGATGCGCTGCACGACGAGTTGCAAGCGGCCGGTGTCGACGTGCTGCTGGACGACCGTGGCGAGCGCCCCGGCGCCATGTTTGCCGACTGGGAACTGATCGGCGTGCCGCAGCGCGTGGTCATCTCCGACCGCGGCCTCAAGGAAGGCCTGCTGGAAGTGCAGGGCCGCCGCGAGGGCGAGGCCAGCAAGGTGGCCACCGCCGAGGTGGTGGCGAACCTGAAGGCGCGGCTCGCCGCATGAGATGCGACACGGCGGCAGTCTTGAGCCGCCGCGCCTGCCTGGGGGCGGCGGCCATGGGCCTGCTGCCCCGTGTCGCGCTGGCTGGCGGCCAAGCTGAAGAGCCGTTGGCCGATGCTGTGCGCACGGCCCTCTCGGCCGCCATTGCCAACCCGGCACCGCCCAAGCCCAGCTTCACCAACATCGACGCGCGGCTGGCCTATCTGCGCTGGCAAGCGGCGATGAGCGAACGGCTCAAACGCCGCAAATCCGAACTGCAGACGCGCGTGGAATTTCTCGACACCCTCTGGTACGAGAGCAAGCGCGCCGGCCTGGAACCGGCCATGGTGCTGGGCCTGGTGCAGGTGGAAAGTGGTTTTCGCAAGTACGCCATCAGCGTGGTGGGCGCGCGTGGCTACATGCAGGTGATGCCCTTCTGGGCCCGCCTGATCGGCGACGGTGACGCCGCCAAGCTGTTCCACATGCAGACCAATTTGCGCTTTGGCTGCGTCATCCTGCGCCACTACCTCGAGCGCGAAAAGGGCGACATGTTCCTGGCGCTGGGCCGCTACAACGGCAGCCGGGGCAAGCCGGAGTACCCGAACGCCGTGTTTGCAGCGCGCAAGCAGTGGCTGGAAGCGGTCTGAGGTAGGTCCGCACACGGCCGGCTCCGAAGCGGCCTGCCAACCCGCCTGCCGGGAGCGCTGCTCAGAGACCTTGCCAGCGCTGCGGCGTGGCGGACGTGACGCCCAGCAGTTCGATGACGCGCTCCACCGTGTCGGCCACCATCTCGGCGATGCTCTGAGGCTGGTGGTAGAAGGCCGGCAGCGGCGGGAAGACGATGCCACCCATCTCGGTCACGGCCGTCATGTTGCGCAGATGGGCCAGGTTGAAGGGCGTTTCGCGCACCATCAGCACCAGGCGGCGGCGCTCCTTCAGCGTGACGTCGGCGGCGCGGGTGAGCAGGTTGTCGCCAAAGCCGTGGGCGATGGCGGCCAGGCTTTTCATCGAGCAGGGCGCCACCACCATGGCCTGGGCCGGGTGGCTGCCGCTGGCGATGCAGGCGCCCACATCACCAATGGCATGGTGTTCGTCGGCCAGGGCTTCGAGCGCATTGCGGTCCAGCCCCAGCTCGTGGTGGGCGTTCAGCACGCCGGCCGGCGTGACCACCAGGTGGGTGTGCACGCCCAGTTCGCGCAAGCGCTTGAGCAGGCCCACGCCGTAGCAGGCCCCCGACGCGCCGGTGATGCCGACGACGATGCGAGTCATGTGGGCTCCCCGCCGGGCGGGTACGCCCACCGCCCCCCCGAGGGGGCGAGCGCGCGCATGAGGCGTCCTGTGGACGGCTCATGGCCGTGAGCGGCCGGCTTGGGAGCGGCCCGGCGCTCAGCCCACACGGTCATCAGGCGGCCAGCGCCTGCTGCAGTTCGCCGGCCTGGTACATCTCCATCATGATGTCCGAGCCGCCAACGAACTCGCCGTTGATGTAGAGCTGCGGGATGGTGGGCCAGTTGGCGTATTCCTTGATGCCCTGGCGGATGCCTTCGTCTTCCAGCACGTTCACCGTGGTGAGGTCGCTGACGCCGCAGGCCTTGAGCACCTGCACGGCGCGGCCCGAGAAGCCGCATTGCGGGAACTGGGCGGTGCCCTTCATGAACAGGACGACCTTGTGGCCCTTGACGATTTCATCGATGCGTTGCTGAACGTCGCTCATGGATGCTGACTCTTGGTTGGGGTGCGAAAACCGTGATTGTCCCGCAAGCCGGGTGGGCGTGCCGCCGCCGTGGCCATCGTCCGGCAGGGGCTTGTGGGTGATCAGCGCTGGCCTGGCCAGCGGCCGCCAGTGCAGCGCTCTTGCGCGCCCAGGTCGCGGCGGGTGGCCACGGCCTCGAAGCCTGCGGCTTGTAGCAGGCTGCGCACGGCGCCGGCCTGGTCCCAGCCGTGCTCCAGCAGCAGCCAGGCGCCGGGCAGCAGATGGGCAGGCGCTGCGGTTGCGAGGTGGCGGATCGCGTCCAGGCCGTCGGGGCCGGAGGTGAGTGCCATCGCGGGCTCATGGGCCAGTGCAGGCAAGTGCACATCGCCCTCGGCGATGTAGGGCGGGTTGCTCAGGGCCAGGGCATAGCGGCGGCCGGCCACGGCCTGCCACCAATCGCTGGGGAGGAAGGCCACGTCCAGCTGCAGGCGCAGGGCGTTGGCCTGGGCCTGGGCCAGCGCCGCAGGGCTGGCGTCCAGCGCGGTCACGCGCGCAGCTGGGTGGCTGTGCTTCACCGCCAGTGCGATGGCGCCGCTGCCGGTGCCCAGGTCGATCACCTCCGGCTCAGGGTGCGCTGCCAGTTCGCCGGTCAGCAACTCCAGTGCCCAGTCGACCAAGGTCTCGGTGTCGGGGCGGGGCACCAGCACGGCGGGGCTCACCTGCAGCGTCAGGCCGTGAAACTCGCGCTCGCCGATCAAGTAGGCAAAGGGCTCGCCGGCGGCGCGGCGTTGCACCAGGGCATTCCAGGTGTTGGCTTGTTCGGCGAGCAGCGTGTGGTCGTCGTGCGTCAGCAGCCAGGTGCGGCTCTGGCCCAGCACATGGGCCAGCAGCCACTGCGCATCCAGCCGGTCCACGCCCAGCGCGGCGGCCTGGGCCAGGGCCTGGTTCACGGTGAGGGAGCTCTCGGGGAACGAAGGGCCGCTCCCGACTTCACTGACCCCCTCGGTGGGCGGGCTGGGCGGCAGCACAGACCTGGGGGCGCTCATGTCCCCGTTTCCAGTGCGGCCAGTTGCTGTTGGGCGCGGGCGGCTTGCAGCGCGGCGATCACCTCCGACAAGTCGCCCTCCAGGATGTGGGCCAGCTTGTAGAGCGTGAGGTTGATGCGGTGGTCGGTCAGCCGGCCCTGGGGGAAGTTGTAGGTGCGGATGCGGTCGCTGCGGTCACCCGAGCCCACCAGGGCCTTGCGGGTGGCAGCCTCCTTGGCCTGGCGTTCGCTGCGCTCGCGGTCTTGCAGGCGTGCCTGCAGCACGGCCAGGGCCTTCGCCTTGTTGCGGTGCTGCGAGCGGTCGTCCTGGCACTCGGCGACCAGGCCGGTGGGGAGGTGCGTGACGCGGATGGCGCTGTCGGTCTTGTTGATGTGCTGGCCGCCAGCACCGCTGGCGCGGAAGGTGTCGATGCGCAGATCGGCCGGGTTCAGCGTGACCTCGGCGGCTTCGTCGGGCTCGGGCATCACGGCCACGGTGCAGGCGCTGGTGTGTATGCGGCCCTGGGCCTCGGTTTCGGGCACGCGCTGCACGCGGTGGCCGCCGGATTCGAACTTCATCTGCTCGTACACGCGGGCACCCTCGACGCGCAGCACCAGTTCCTTGTAGCCGCCCAGGTCGGAGGCGTTCTCGCTCATCACCTCGGTCTTCCAGCCCTGGCGTTCGGCGAAGCGCAAATACATGCGGGCCAGGTCGGCGGCGAACAGGGCCGATTCCTCGCCACCGGTGCCGGCGCGGATTTCCACGAAGGCGTTGCGCTCGTCGTCGGGGTCGCGTGGCAGCAGGGCGGTTTGCAGCTGGGCGTGCAGGGTCGCTATGCCGGCCTGGGCGGTGGAGATCTCTTCGCGGGCCATCTCGGCCAGATCGGGATCCGAATTCGCGGGGTCGTTCAGCATCGCCTGCGCGTCGGCCAGGTTCGCCTCGCATTGCTCGAAGCGCCGGAACAGCCCCACCACCTCGGTCGCGTCGGCCTGTTCGCGTGCGAGCTTGCGGTAGCGCTGCATGTCGGCCGTGACCTGCGGGTCGGCCAGGTTGGCGTCCAGCTCGGCCAGGCGCAAGCCCAGACGTTGCAGTTGCTGGCGAAGTGAATCTTTCATGGGCGGTTCAGTGAGCGATGGACGGGCGCCGCCAGGCGCGGCGCACGGTGAAGCGGGCAGCTGGCGACCGGGGCCAGCGCAGAGGGCTTCGTCGCTACAGGCCGCCGCTCTTGCCCAGGCTACCGGGCTCTTCGCCCGCTGGGTTGCGCGTGGTCTGGCGCAAGAACAGCCGCGAGACCACCTCGGCCATCTGGTGGCGCTGCTCGCCTTCGCTGGAGTGCAGCTCTGCAAGTGCACCGTGCAGCATCTTTTGCGTCAAGCCGCGGCTCAACGCTTCGAGCACGGTGTCCACATCGCTGCCCTTGGCCAGCAGCTTGCGGGCGCGGGCGATCTCGCCAACGCGCCAGTCGTCGGCCTGGCGGTTCAGGGCCTGGATCAGCGGCACGCTGGCGCGCTGGTCCAGCCAGTGCGAAAAGCTCTGCACGCCGGCGTCGATGATGGCCTCGGCCTGCTCCACGGCGGCCAGACGCTTCTCGCCGGCGGTGCGGGTGAGCTCGGTGAGGTCGTCCACCGTGTAGAGGTAGACATCGGAGAGCTGGGCCACTTCGGGCTCGATGTCGCGCGGCACGGCCAGGTCCACCATGAACATGGGGCGGCGGCGGCGGGCCTTGAGGGCGCGCTCAACGGCACCCAGGCCGATGATGGGCAGCGAGCTGGCGGTGCACGAGATGATGGCGTCGAACTCGTGCAAGCGCGTGGGCAGGTCGGCCAGGCGCATGGCTTGGGCGCCGAAGCGGTTGGCCAGCTTCTCTCCGCGCTCCAGCGTGCGGTTGGCCACGGCCATCAGCTTGGGCTCTTTGGCGGCGAAGTGCGTGGCCACGAGCTCGATCATCTCGCCCGCGCCCACAAACAGCACGTTGCACTGGCGCAGGTCTTCGAACAGCTGGCCGGCCAAGCGCACGGTGGCGGCGGCCATGCTGATGGAGTGGGTGCCGATCTCGGTGGAGGTGCGCACCTCTTTGGCCACCGAGAACGAGCGCTGGAACAGCTGGTGCAGCGTGGTGCCCAGGGTGCCGGCTTCGTCGGCGCCGCGCACGGCCTGCTTCATCTGGCCCAGGATCTGCGGCTCGCCCAGCACCATGGAATCGAGCCCTGAGGCCACGCGGAAGGCGTGGCGGGCGGCTTCGTGGTTCTCCAGCACGTAGGTGTGTTCGAGCAGCTTGTCGCCGCTCACGCCGCCTTGCGCGGCCAGCCAATCGATGGTGGGTCGCACCATGTCGCGGCTGCGCACCGGGCCGGTGGCCACGTACAGCTCGGTGCGGTTGCAGGTGGAGAGGATGGCCGTCTCGGGCATGGCGCGCACCAACTGGTCGCGCAGGCCACGCAGGGCCGGCGGCAGTTGGTCAGGGGCGAACGCGAACCGCCCGCGCAAATCGAGCGGGGCGGTGTTGTGGTTCAGTCCGAGCGCAAAGACACTCATGTCGCAATTATAAAATTTGGATCTCGGCCGCAGGCCCGAAGATCGCATCCGGTTGTACGTCCAGCTTGATGGATGTCAAGCCTGGAGTCTTCTTCCGGCGGCCCCACCTCTGAAACTGGACCATCTGCATGGGGCCTTTGGACGCATTGCTGCACCTGTTGAATTTTGTGGCACCCGCGCTGGGCGTGGGGCTATTCGCCTCGCTGCTGGCCAAGCTGCTGTGGCGCAAAGAGCTGCGCGGCGCATCGCTCAAAAGCCTGGTGGTGTGGACGGCCGTGGTGGGCATGGGGGTCTTGGTGGCGGGCCTGGTGGTTTTCGGTCGCGATGGCCGCATGGCCACCTACGGTCTGCTGGTGTTGTCTACCGCCACGGTGCTGTGGTGGAAGGGGTTTGTCAGGCCGATGCGCTGAATGGTGCACCCGGTTGCGGGGTACCGCCACCATCCGCCGGGCGGGTGCTCAGGCCGCTTCGGAGCGGCCGCGCGCTGGCCTGAGCGCCCTCGCCGGTCAGCACATCGGCCCGCAGCGAGTGCGGGTTGGCGGCCGTGACGTTCACCTCCACCAGTTCACCGATCAATCGGGCTGGGCCCGCGAAGTTGACGATGCGGTTGCACTCGGTGCGGCCCATCAATTCGTCGGCGTTCTTGCGTGAAGGGCCTTCGACCAGGATGCGCTGCACCGTGCCCACGCGGGCGGCGCTAATGGCCCGCACGTTCTCTTCCAGTCGGGCCTGCAGCACCTGCAGGCGCTTCAATTTGACCTCGGCGGGTGTGTCGTCGGCCAAAGAGGCCGCCGGTGTGCCCGGCCGCGGGCTGAAGATGAAACTGAAGGATGCGTCGAAGCCCACGTCGTCGATCAGCTTCATGCTCTTGGCATGGTCTTCGTCGGTCTCGCCGGGGAAGCCGACGATGAAGTCGGTGGACAGGCTGATCTCGGGCCGTACCGCGCGCAGGCGGCGGATCAGGCTCTTGTATTCCAGGGCGGTGTAGCCGCGCTTCATGGCCGAGAGGATGCGGTCGCTGCCATGCTGCACCGGCAGGTGCACGTGGTTCACCAGTTGCGGCACCTTGGCATAGGTGTCGATCAGGCGCTGGCTGAACTCGTTGGGGTGGCTGGTGGTGTAGCGGATGCGGGCGATGCCGGGGATCTCGGCCACGTACTCGATCAGCAGCGCGAAATCGGCGATCTCACCGCTGTCGCCCATCTTGCCGCGGTAGGCATTGACGTTCTGGCCCAGCAGCGTCACCTCCTTCACGCCCTGGTCGGCCAGACCGGCGATCTCGGTCAGCACGTCTTCGAACGGGCGCGAGACCTCTTCACCGCGGGTGTAGGGCACCACGCAGTAGGTGCAGTACTTGGAACAGCCTTCCATGATGGAGACGAAGGCCGAGGCGCCGTCCTTGCGGGCGGGCGGCAGGTGATCGAACTTCTCGATCTCGGGGAAGCTGATGTCCACCTGCGAGCGCTTCAGCTTCTGGCGCTGCGCGATCATCTGCGGCAGCCGGTGCAGGGTCTGCGGGCCGAACACCAGGTCCACATAGGGTGCGCGCTCGATGATGGCTGCGCCTTCCTGGCTGGCCACGCAGCCGCCCACGCCGATCAGCACGCCTTTTTCCTTCAGGTGCTTCACGCGGCCCAGGTCGGAGAACACCTTCTCGGCCGCCTTCTCGCGGATGGAGCAGGTGTTGAACAGCACCAGGTCGGCCTGCTCCACGTCGTCGGTGGGCTCGTAGCCCTCGGCGGCGCGCAGCACGTCGGTCATCTTGCTGGAGTCGTACTCGTTCATCTGGCACCCGAAGGTGCGGATGAAAACTTTCTTGCTGCCCGCGCTCATGGCTTGGTCCAGGTCTGGCCGTCGAAGGTCCAACTGCGGGCTTCTTCCAGCGTCTTGGGCCAGGGTTTCACGGCGGCCTCTTCGTCCCGCAGGATCCACAGGTCGTGCAACTGGCCTGTCATGTCCAGGGTGTAGTTCACCACCCACTTCTGGCCGGCCAGGGCGCCGGTCATCACCAGCATGTTGTTCTGGCCGCGGATGCGCGAGCCGGGCGACAGGCGCGTGGCCTGGCCGTTCAGCACCACTTGGGGCGGCTGGCCAAACTCGATCTCGCCGCGCAGGGCAAAGCGGGGGAAGTTGCGGATGGCTTGGGCTTGCGCCAGGGCGCTTCCGGCGAGGAGGGCGGCGCCCACCACGAGGGCGGCCCGGCGGGGCCAGCGTGCACAGCAGTTCATGGTGTGTATCCAGGGGCTGTGAAACAAAACGGCCCCAGACGGTGTCGCCTGGGGCCGGGTGTTCTGGTGGCGCTTCAGGGATTCGAACCCCGGACCTGCGGATTATGATTCCGTCGCTCTAACCGGCTGAGCTAAAGCGCCTTGAGCCTAGCAGTATAACCAGAAATCTGGAGGCTGGGGAAGAGGGCCCTCAGACGGCGGCCGGGTTTTCGACCAGCACCGCAATGCCCTGGCCGCCACCGATGCAGGCCGAGGCCACGGCCCAGCGGCCGCCCCGGCGCTGCAGCTCGCGCGCGGCGGTGAGCGTGAGCCGCACACCGCTGGCGGCCAGCGGGTGGCCCAGCGCGATGGCGCCGCCGTTCACGTTCAGCTTGGCACCGTCCAGGCCCAGCGCGCGCTGCACGGCCAGCGTCTGGGCGCCCTGCGCCTCGTTCACTTCCACCAGCGTGATGTCGTCCAGCGTCAGGCCCGCGCGCTGCAACAGCAGCTGGATGGCCGGGGCCGGGCCGATGCCCATGGTTTCAGGCGGCACGCCCACCACCGCCGTGGCGGCGATGCGGCCCAGCGCCGGGCGGCCCCAGGCGGCCTTGACCGCGCCGTTGGCCACCAGTGCCGCGGCGGCACCGTCGGTGAGGCCCGAGCTGTTGCCGCCGGTCTGCACGCCATCCGGGTAGACCGCGCGCAGCTTGGCCAGCACCTCGGGGGGCGAGAGCCGCGGGTGGGTGTCGCGGTCGGCCACCGGCGCCTTGCCGGCCAGGCGGAGGCTGCGCGTCTTGTAGCCGGCCAGCTCGAATTTCTCGCTCGCCACCGGCACGATCTCGCCCGCCAGGAAGCCGCTCTCCTGCGCGGCCACCGCCTTGGCGAACGAGGCCGAGGCGAAGGCGTCCACGGCTTCGCGCGTGATGCCGTATTGCTTGGCCAGGTTCTCGGCGGTCTGGATCATGGTGATGCCGGCGGCCGGGTCCTTCAGCATCTCCCACAGGTTGTCGCGGAAGTTCACCGGCGCACCCAGCTTGAAGCCCTGGCGGTGGTCGAAGGCCATCACCGGGTTGCGGCTCATCGACTCGGTGCCCACCAGCAGCGCCAGGCTGGCAATGCCGGCGCCGATCTGCTCGCCGGCCTGGCGAAACAGCTCGAAGCCGGTGCCGCAGATGCGCTGCACCATCAGCGCTGGCACGTGCTGCGGCACGCCAGCGTACAGGCCGATGTGGCGCGGCACGTAGAACTGGTCGAAGTCGCCCGGGGCCATGTTGCCGGTGAGCACCGTGTCCACCTGCTCGGCGGGCAGGCCAGTGCGCGAGAGCACCTCGCGCGCCACCTTGATGCCCAGGTCAATCGGGTTCACGTCGGCCAGGGCGCCGCAGTAGTCCACGAAGGGGGTGCGGATGCCGTCCAGCAGCCACACGTCGTTGAAGGCCTGATATTGGCCACGCAAAGTGCTCATGGGTCGTTCTCTCAGTGCTTCAGGGTGACGACACGCGCGTCCACCGTCTCGGCGTACAGCGTGGCCACTTCCACGGCGCGGCGGCTCAGCACGGCGCGCTGGTTGATGTAGCCCTTGTCGGTGATCTCGCCGGCGTCGGCGTTGGGCGGCTCGGTCATCAGCAGCACGCGGCCGGGGCATTGCGATGACCCACCGCCGCGCTTCAACTCCTGCAGCGCAGCCTGCACTTTGTCGTGCAGGGCGGCGCGCTCCAGCGCTTGGCCGGCCGGGCTCAGGAACACCAGGGCGCCGATCTCGTCGCGGTCGTGGCCGGTGATCACCGCGTCGGTGGCCAGCGGCGCCAGGGCCGACACCAGCTTCACCCGCAGCGTGCCCACCGACACCCAGGTGCCGGTGGTGAGCTTGAAGTCCTCGGCCACGCGGCCGTTGAACATCACGCCCTTCTCGGGGTGGGCTGGGTCCACCAGGAAGCCGGCGTCGCCGATCTTGTAGTAGCCCTCTTCGTCAAACGCGTCGGCACTGAGCTTGGGCTGGCCGCGGTAGCCGGGGAAGATGTTCACGCCGCGCACCCGCAGCTCCAGCTTCTCGCCGTTGGGGATGAACTTCAGCTCGGTGCCGGGCAGCGGCAGGCCGATGCAGCCCGCGCCTTCGAGCATCCAGTGTGCGCTGGTGACGGCCGGCGCGGTCTCGGTGGAGCCCCAGGAGGTGGTGAGCCACAGCGGCTCCTCGCGCACCTTGCGGGCAATGCCCTGCAGCCGCTGCCAGCTGGCCTGGGGCAGGGCGGCGCCGGCGTAGAACACCACGCGCAGCGGGGCCAACACCTTCCTCGCGAAGTCCAGGTCGGCCTCGAAGAAGCCCATCAGCATGTCCAGCCCGCGAGGCACGTTGAAGTGGATGTTGGGGCTGCACTCCTTGAGGTTGCGCACCGTCTTCTCGATGGCGCCGGGCACGGGGCGGCCGTCGTCGATGTAGAGCGTGCCGCCGTGGCACAGCACCATGTTCAGGTTGTGGTTGCCGCCGAAGGTGTGGCTCCAGGGCAGCCAGTCCAGCAGCACCGGCTTCTCGCGCTTCAGGAAGCGCCAGGTCTGCGAAATCATCTGCTGGTTGGCGCACAGCATGCGGTGGGTGTTGATGGCCACCTTGGGGTGGCCGGTGGAGCCACTGGTGAGCAGGTACTTGGCGGTGTCGTCGGGGTGCAGTTCGGCAAAAGCCTGCATCACGCCCGGGCCTTCCACCATGCCGGCCAGCATGTCGTAGCCGAAGGCGCCGGGCACCTCGCCCGCGCCCTGGCCCAGCACCACCACGCCCTGCAGTGCGCCGCTGGTCTGCAGGGAACGGATTGCCGGCCCGTAGACCTTGGCGTCGCTGGCGTAGACCAGGGCCGGGTCCAGCATCTGCACGATCTCGCGGATCTTCACGTAGTCCTGGCTCAGCCGGCAGTAGGCGCTGCTGACGGTGCACACCGGCCGGCCGATGTGCATGCAGGCCAGCATCAGCACCAGGTGGTCGACCGAGTTGTCCGACAGCACCACCACCGGCTTGCCCGGCGGCAGGCGCAAGCCCAGCAGGCCTTGCGCCACCGAGCCCACGGCGGCCCGGGCCTGGGCCCAGGTCACGCGCCGCCACTCGCCCTGGGCGTCGCGCTCGGCAAAGGCCAGCGCGTCGGGCGCCTCCTTGGCCCAGCGCTCCAGCCAGTCGCCGATGCAGCGCACGTACGGGCCCAGGGCCTGCGGCGAGCGCAGCACGAAGCTGCCGTCGGTGAATTCCAGCTTCTCGGCCCGGGGCGGGGCGAGGTTGTCGGGGTCGTCAACGAAAGTCGCCATGGCTTGTCTCCTGCGGGTTTGGATGGGGCCCGGGCGCCGCCGTTTTTCTGATCTAGCGCAAAGTCCGGGTCAACTGGTAGGCATGATACTGCATGTGTTGGTTGCGTCAAAGCACTAAAGTGCATTATTCTTCGGCGCGACCTACCCCCAACCGACACTGAATTCAGGAGACAGCATGAGCCAAGCCGACGACAGCACCCTGGTCGAAGACATCGAATCCATCCAAAGCGACAAGTTCGTGGAGGTCAATTACGACGACCGCATTCCCAACAACGTCGACCTGTCCTCCGACCGGCAACTGCAGCGCGCGCTGGAGAGCTGGCAACCGAACTATGTGGACTGGTGGAAGGAGATGGGCCCCGAGGGCTTCCAGAACGCCGATGTCTACCTGCGCACGGCGGTGGGTGTGGACCCGGCCGGCTGGGCCAAGTTCGGCTACGTGAAGATGCCCGACTACCGCTGGGGCATCCTGCTGGCGCCCAAGGTGGAAGGTCGCACCATCCCCCACGGCAAGCACAAGGGCGAGCCGGCCTGGCAAGAGGTGCCGGGCGAGTACCGCTCACTGCTCAAGCGTTTGATCGTGGTGCAAGGCGACACCGAGCCGGCCTCGGTGGAGCAGCAGCGCTGGCTCGGCGCCACCGCGCCCAGCCTGTACGACATGCGCAACCTGTTCCAGGTGAACGTGGAAGAAGGCCGCCACCTGTGGGCCATGGTCTACCTGCTGGTCAAGTACTTCGGCAAGGATGGCCGTGAAGAAGCCCAGGCCCTGCTGGAGCGCCGCAGCGGCCACCAGGACAACCCGCGCATCCTGGGCGCCTTCAACGAGAAGACGCCCGACTGGCTGAGCTTCTTCATGTTCACCTACTTCACCGACCGCGACGGCAAGATGCAGCTCGCCGCGCTGGCCGAGAGCGGCTTCGACCCGCTCAGCCGCAGCTGCCGCTTCATGCTCACCGAAGAAGCGCACCACCTGTTCGTTGGCGAGACCGGCGTGGGCCGCACCGTGGAAGCCACCTGCGCCGCCATGAACAAGGCCGGCATCACCGACCCGTATGACACCGAGGCGATCCGCAAGCTCGGCGTGGTGGACCTGCCGCTGCTGCAGCGCAAGGCCAACTTCCACATGAGCGTGACGCGCGACCTGTTCGGCTCGGAGATCTCGTCCAACGGCGCCGACGCCTTCAACACCGGCCTGAAGGGCCGCTTCAACGAAGCCAAGCTCGAAGGCGACGACCACCAGCTGCAAGACGCCTTCTACAAGGTGCAGCGCGTGGTGGACGGCCAATTGGTGTGGGAGGACGTGCCAGCGCTGCGCGCCATCAACAGCCGCCTGCTGGACGACTACATCGCCGACTGCCAGGGCGGCATCGACCGTTGGAACAAGGCCATCGAGAAGGCGGGCATCAACTTCAAGATCAGCCAGCCGCACAAGGGTTTCAACCGCCGTATCGGTGAATTTGCGGGCCACCACATCAGCCCGTCGGGCGAACTGATGGGTGCTGAGGCCTTTGCCGCCGCCAAGGGCGAATGGCTGCCCAACGACGCCGACATGGCCTTCATCCACTCGCTGATGAAGCCCCACCATGCGCCTGGCCAGTACGCCAGCTGGATCGCTCCTCCCCGGATGGGCATCAACCAGCAGCCGGTGGACTACGAGTACGTCAAGATCGATTGACCTGGCTCTGGCACGCTGCCGAAAAGCCCGAATTGCGGGGTGTTTTCGGCAGCCTGTTGCCAAAGCGTGAGTTTCGCTGACGGGCTGTTGCACTCTTCACCACTTGCTCGCCATTGGTTTCTACGCTCGGCCGGGCAGCTTCCGAAAATGACATTCATCAGGCCAGAACAGGCCAGCAGTCGTTGAGAAGGAAGCAGTGATGTTCGAGTTTCTGAGCACAGCCCGCAGCACCATCCTGGGTCAGGCACGCCCTGACAGGCAGCCGGGCCAGCCGCTCGTCAGTGCGCGCATGGCGCACCTGATCGGAGAGTTTGAAAACGCTCTCCGGGGTTTGGAGTCGCCCGAAGCCCTGCGCCTGCTGGCGCGCATCCAAAGCACGCGCAGCAAGACCGACCTGTGGCACCTGCGGGCCAACGTGTTCGATCTGGTGTCTCGCGCCCTGGGCCAATATGCGGCCCAAGAGCGCATGCAAGACCTCAACGCCTTGTTTGAGTCTTCAGGCCCCCGCACCGGGCCCATCCCGCTGTGAACGCGGGCGCGGCCCCTCGGCTCAACCGAGGGCGTCGTTCACCTGCTCATTGAACTCGGCCAAGCTCACGGCCGCGTTCACCTCGCGCGGCAACGCGTCGCGCACCGAGAACACCCCCAGGATTTTGCCGTTCTCGGCCACCACGGGCAGGTGGCGGAAGCCCCGCTCGATCATGATCAGCACCGCGTCGGCCACCCGCATGTCGGGCGGCACGCAGCGCGGGCCGCGGGTCATCACGCTGGAGACCGGGGTATGGGCCGGGTCCAGCGCCTTGGCCAGCACGCGTGTCATCAAATCGCGCTCGGTCAGGATGCCCAGCAAGGTGCTGGCCGTGTCGATGATGAGCACGCTGCCCACGTTGGCGCGCGTCATCACACAGGCCGCCTCGTGCACCGAGGCATTGGGCCCCAGGCTGAGGACGTGGCGCTGCGACATCGACTGGAAGAGCGTGCGTTCAGGCATGGCGGGCTCGCTTTCGGGCGGTAAGTGTGATGGGGGCCGGTTGATCAGCGCAGCGACGCGTTGATCTTCTGCAGCGCGGCGCTGCCAGGGCACAGCTGGGCCGCGCTCATGGTGTTGAGCGGCGGCTCGCAGGTGTTGAGCGCGGTGTGCAGTTCGTTGGCCAGCGGGTCGAGGTAGAGCAGGCCGGTGACGACCTCGCCGCGCGCCGCCTGCTGCTGCATGTAGCTCATGGCGGCGTAGCGGTCGGACGGGTCGTAGTCGGCGTGCAGCTTGCGCAGCCGCAGCACCGAGCCATCGTGCTGGGGCACGTCCACCACGCTGCCCGCCGCGTACTGGGTGGTGATCTCCTGGCCCGGCGTGATGAAGTCGATGCGGCTCACCGCCTCGTTGTGCTGGCGCACGTAGTCGTAGCTCTTGGTGCTGCCGCCGTGGTTGTTGAAGGTGACGCAGGGGCTGATCACGTCGATGAAGGCCGCGCCGCCGTGGGCCATGGCGCCCTTGATCAGCGGCACCAGTTGCTCCTTGTCACCCGAGAAGCTGCGGGCCACGTAGGTGGCGCCCAGTTGCAGCGCAATGCCCACCAGGTCCACCGGGCTGTCGCTGTTGACCACGCCCTTCTTGCTCTTGCTGCCGCGGTCGGCGGTGGCCGAGAACTGGCCCTTGGTCAGGCCGTAGACACCGTTGTTCTCGACGATGTAGGCCATGCGCACGCCGCGCCGCATGGCGTTGGCGAACTGGCCCAGGCCAATGGAGGCCGAGTCGCCGTCGCCCGACACGCCCAGGTAGAGCAGGTCGCGGTTCGCCAGGTAGGCGCCGGTGAGCGCCGAGGGCATGCGGCCGTGCACGGTGTTGAAGCCGTGCGAGGCGCCCAGGAAGTAGTCGGGCGTCTTGGAGCTGCAGCCGATGCCGCTGAGCTTGGCCACGCGGTGCGGTTCGATGTCCAGTTCCCAGCAGGCCTGGATGATGGCGGCCGAAATACTGTCGTGCCCGCAGCCCGCGCACAGCGTGGAGACCCGGCCCTCGTAGTCGCGCCGCGTGTAGCCGACCTTGTTGACGTGCAGGCTGGGGTGGTGCAGCTTGGGTTTGGCGATGTAGGTCATGCTGCTTCCTTCACTTGGTGCACAACGCGCTTGCGGATCTCGCCGGCGATGAAGCGGGCGGTGATGGGCGTGCCGTCGTAGTGCAGCACGCGTTGCAGGCGTGCTGGGTCGATGTCGAGCTCGTTGACGATCATCGAGTGCATTTGGGCGTCGCGGTTCTGTTCCACCACGAACACCTTGTCGTGACCAGCGATGAAATCGGGCACCGATTGCGGGAACGGGAAGGCCTGCAGCCGCAGTGCGTCAAGGTGGATGCCCTCGGCCTCCAGCACGTCCAGCGCCTCGCGCATGGCCGGGGTGGTGGAGCCGAAATAGATCACGCCCAGCTTGGTGGCCTGCGCGGCCTTGCGCAAGATGGGCTGGGGCACCAGGTTGGCGGCGGTGGCGAATTTTTTGAGCAGACGCTCCATGTTGTAGATGTAGTCGGGGCCACGCTCCGAGTACATGGCATACGGGTTGCGCGTGGTGCCGCGGGTGAAGAACGCGCCCTTGCTGGGGTGCGTGCCCGGCAACGTGCGCCATGGGATGCCGTCGCCGTCCACGTCCTTGTAGCGGCCGAAATCCTTGCCGGCCTCCAACTCTTCAGCGGTCATCACCTTGCCGCGGTCGTAGGCCTTCGTGTCGTCCCACTCGAAGGGCTTGCACAGCCGCTGGTTCATGCCGATGTCGAGGTCGGTCATCACGAAGATGGGCGTCTGCAGCCGCTCGGCCAGGTCCAGCGCGGCGGCCGAGTGGGTGAAGCACTCGTGCGGGTCTTGCGGGAACAACAGCACGTGCTTGGTGTCGCCATGCGAGGCGTAGGCGCAACTGATCAGATCCGACTGCTGGGTGCGCGTGGGCATGCCGGTGGAGGGCCCGCCGCGCTGCACGTTGACGATGGTGACCGGGATCTCGGCAAAGTAGGCCAGGCCAATGAACTCGGTCATCAGCGAGATGCCGGGGCCCGAGGTGGCGGTGAAGGCGCGCGCGCCGTTCCAGCCCGCGCCCACCACCATGCCGATGGACGCCAGCTCGTCTTCGGCCTGCACGATGGCGAACTTGTTCTGGCCGGTCGCCGGGTCGACGCGGAACTTGTCGCAGTACTTCTGGAAGGCCTCGGGGATGGAGGTGGACGGCGTGATCGGGTACCAGGCCGCCACCGTGGCACCACCATAGACCAGGCCCAGCGCGGCGGCCGAGTTGCCGTCGGTGAAGATCTGGTCGCCCACGTTGTCGGCGCGCTGCACGCGGATGCCCAGCGGCGCCTCCATGTGCGCCTTCACGTAGTCGCGGCCCAGGTGCAGGGCCTTGACGTTCGACTCCAGCAGCCGCTCCTTGCCCTTGTACTGCTCAGCGAACAGCTTTTCGAACACCTCGGCGTCCACATCGAGCAGCACGCTCAGCGCGCCCACGTAGATGATGTTCTTGAACAGCTGGCGCTGGCGCGGCTCGGTGTAGGCCTCGTTGGTGATGGCGGTGAGTGGCACGCCGATGGTCTGCACGTCGGCGCGGAACTTGTTGGCCGGCATGGGCCGCGTGCTGTCGTAGAACAGGTAGCCGCCGGGCTCGATCTCGGCGATGTCGCCGTCCCAGGTCTGCGGGTTCATGGCCACCATCATGTCCACACCGCCGCGGCGGCCGTGGTAACCCTTCTCGCACACGCGGGCCTCGTACCAGGTGGGCATGCCCTGGATGTTGCTGGGAAAGATGTTGCGCGGGCTCACGGGCACGCCCATGCGCATCACGGCCTTGGCAAACAGCTCGTTGGCCGAGGCCGAACCCGAGCCATTGACGTTGGCGAACTTGATGACGAAATCGTTGACGGCTTCGATGCGCTTCATGCGGCCTCCGCGTGGGTTTGTCCAGGGGCCTTGCGCAGGGCGCTGTCGCGGCAACGGCTGCCGGCCTGGGTGGTGTTCAACAACAGTTTCTGCATGTCCCACGCGCCGGTGGGGCAGCGTTCGGCACACAGGCCGCAGTGCAGGCAGACGTCTTCGTCCTTCACCATCACGCGCTGGGTCTTGAGCTCGGTGGAGACGTACAGCGATTGCGACAGGTTGCGTGCCGGGGCCTTCAGGCGCTGGCGCAGCGCGCTCTCCTCGCCGGCTGCGGTGAAGGTGATGCTGTCCATGGGGCAGATGTCGACGCAGGCATCGCACTCGATGCAGGTGTCGCGGTTGAACACCGTCTGCACGTCGCAATTCAGGCAGCGGCTGCTTTCCTTGAAGGCGGTGGCGGCGTCAAAGCCCAGCTCCACCTCCACCCGGATGCTGGCCAGCGCCACCTCGGCCGCAGCCCAGGGCACCTTGAAGCGCGCGTCGCCTGTGGGGTCGTTGCGGTAGCTCCACTCGTGGATGCCCATTTTTTGCGAGGCCAGGTTGGCCTGCGCGGCCGGGCGCACGTTCACGTTCTCGCCGTGCAGCAACCGGTCGATGGAGACGGCCGCCTCGTGGCCATGCGCCACGGCGGTGATGATGTTCTTGGGGCCGAAGGCCGCGTCGCCGCCAAAGAACACGTTCTTCACGGTGGACTGGAAGCTCTCGGCGTTCAGCACCGGCAAGCCCCACTTGTCGAACTGGATGCCGCAGTCGCGCTCGATCCAGGGGAAGGCGTTCTCCTGGCCCACGGCCACCAGCACGGTGTCGCAAGGCACGACCACGTCCGGCGCGCCGGTGGGGAGGAGGCTGCGCTTGCCCTTGTCGTCGTACACCGCCTTGACGATCTCGAAGCTCATGCCGGTGAGTTGGCCGCCTTCGTGCAAATAGGCCTTGGGCACGTGGAAGTTGAAGATGGGGATGCCTTCGTGCTGGGCGTCTTCCTTCTCCCAGGGCGAGGCCTTCATCTCGTCGAAACCGCTGCGCACGATGACCTTCACGTCCTCGCCGCCCAGGCGCTTGGCCGAGCGGCAGCAGTCCATGGCGGTGTTGCCGCCGCCCAGCACGATGACGCGCTTGCCCACGCTGGTGACGTGGCCGAACGAGACCGAGGCCAGCCAATCAATGCCCAGGTGGATGTTGGCGGCGGCCTCCGTGCGGCCGGGCAGTTCCAGGTCGCGGCCGCGCGGCGCGCCGCAGCCCACGAAGATGGCGTCGTAGCCTTGGCCCATCAGCGCCTTCATCGACTCAACACGCTGGCTGTTTTTGAATTCGACCCCGAGGCGGAAGACGTAGCCGGTTTCCTCGTCGATCACCGATTCGGGCAGGCGGAAACGCGGGATCTGCGAGCGGATGAAACCGCCGGCCTTGGCCTCGCCGTCGAACACCGTGACGCTGTAGCCCTGCAAGGCCAGGTCGCGCGCCACGGTGAGGGATGCCGGGCCGGCGCCCACGCAGGCCACCTTCTTGCCATTCGGCGCGGCGGCCGTGGGCATCATCGGCAGCATGTCGCTCTTGTGGTCGGCGGCCACGCGCTTGAGCCGGCAGATGGCCACCGGCTCGGGCTTGGCGCCGTTGTTCTCCTCCACCCGGCCGCGCCGGCAGGCGGGCTCGCAGGGGCGGTCGCAAGTGCGGCCCAGCACGCCGGGAAAGACGTTGGACACCCAGTTGACCATGTAGGCGTCGCTGTAGCGCCCCTGGCCGATCAGGCGTATGTATTCGGGAACGGGGGTGTGGGCCGGGCAGGCCCATTGGCAGTCGACAACCTGGTGAAAGTAGGTTGCGCTGGCGGTGTTTGCGAGTTGCAAGGCTGGCCTCCTGGGCCCGCGCGGGCGGGGGTGCGAAGCCGGGCTGGCTTCGGTGCGCAGGCGAGCGGCCAGTCTAGTCCGCAGGCCCTGTTTTGGGCCTAGGGCCGATGCTTACGTCGGCGCCTGGCTGGCCCGCTTTTGAGCAAAGTCAAGAAACCAGTCCACCGCGCTTGCATTGGCCATGGCGTCGCGGTTCAGCACTTTTTCAGGCGATTCGCCCAGCAACAGCTTCTTTACCGGCAGCTCCATTTTTTTGCCCGAGAGCGTGCGCGGGATGGCCGGCACCTGCCAGATCTCGTTGGGCACATGGCGTGGCGAGAGGGCGTTGCGGATGGTGACTTTGAGGCGCTGGGTGAGGGCTTCATCCAGCGTCTGCCCGTCGCGCAGCACCACGAACAGCGGCATGTAGCTCTCGCGGCCCAGGTATTCCAGGTCCACCACCAGGCTGTCCAGCACCTCGGGCTCGGCCTCCACCGCACGGTAGAGCTCGGCCGTGCCCATGCGGATGCCGTGCCGGTTGATGGTGGCGTCGGAGCGGCCGTAGATGATGGCGCCGGTGGCGCCGCTTTCGGGGTGGGGCACGAGGCGCAGCCAGTCGCCGTGGCGCCAGACGCCGGGGTACATGTCGAAGTAGCTCTCATGCAGGCGCCGGCCGTCGGCATCGCCCCAAAAGTACAGCGGCATCGAAGGCATGGGCGCGGTGCACACCAGCTCGCCCACTTCGTTGGTGAGCGGCTGGCCCTGGCCGTTGGCATCGGGTTCGCTCCAGGCCTCCACCGCCGCGCCCAGGCAGCGGCACTGCATCTCGCCGGCCACGGTGGGCAGCAGCGGCGAGCCGCCGATGAAGGCGCCGGCGAAGTCGGTGCCGCCCGAGATGCAGGTGATGTGGATGTCTTGCCCGTTCACCTGCGGCAGCTCGCGCCAGATCCACCCATAGCTTTCCAGCGCCAGCGGTGAGCCGGTGGAGCCCACGGCGCGCAGCGCGGCCAAGTCGGCCACCTGCTGCGGATGCACGTCGGCCTTCAGGCAGCTGGCGTAGAAGGCCGCGCCCGCGCCAAAGAAGCTGCAGCGCGCCAGGCCGGCAAAGCGCCACAGCGTGGTCCAGTCGGGCGCTGCGGCCGGGCCAGCGGGCGAGCCATCGAACAGGCAGGCTGTGGCGCCGGCCAGCAGGCCGCCGATTTGGGCGTTCCACATGATCCAGCCGGTGCTGCTGTACCAGTGGAAGCGGTCGCCGCTGGCGACGCTGGGGCCGATGTTGTTGTGCAGGCCGCCCATCTTCAGCATCTCCAGCACCACGCCGCCGTGGCCATGCACGATGGGCTTGGGCAGGCCGGTGGTGCCGCTGGAATACACCACCCACAGCGGGTGGTCGAACGGCAGCCACTGCGGCACCGCCATGGCAGTTCCCGACAGCACGAACGACCAGGTGTGCAGGGCCAGCTTGGTGCCGGCGGGCAACTGCAGCGGCTCGCCAAGCACCGGCACCTCCACCACGTGCTGCAGTGTGGGCAGGGCCGCCACCAGACCGCGCACCACCGAGCGCCGGTCGTGTGCCACGCCGCCAAAGCGGTAGCCGTCGACGGTGAACAGCAGCTTGGGTTCAATCTGGCGGAAGCGGTCGAGCACGGCCACCGGGCCCATGTCGGGCGAGCACACCGACCAGATGGCGCCCACGCTGGCTACCGCCAGGAAGGCGACGATGGTCTCGGGCCGGTTGGGCAAATAAGCCACCACGCGGTCGCCCACGCCCACACCCAGCGCCTGCAACGAGGCGGCCAGCGCGCCCACCTGGCGGCGCAGCTCGGGCCAACTCAGCTTGTGCAATTGCCCTGCAGCCAGGCTGACCTCGTCGGCCCAGACGATGGCCGGGTGGCCGGCGGCGTGGGCCGCGTCGGCATGGCGCAGCACCTGGCGTGCGTAGTTCAGTTGCGCCCCGGGGAACCACTGCGCCCCGGGCATGCGGCGCTCGGCCAGCGCAGCGCTGTACAGCGTGGGCGATTCGATCTCGAAGAACTCCCACACCGCGCGCCAGAAGCCGTCGAGGTCGGTGACCGACCACTGCCACATCTCGTCGTAGCTGGCAAAGCGCAGGCCACGGTGTTCCTGCAGCCAGCGCTGGAACTGGGCCATGCGGGGTTCGGGGAGCGGGGTGGTGTTCGTCATGGTGTTGTCTCCAAATCCACGCGGTGCCACCACTCCTGCCAGAACTCGTGGCGGCGGTAGCCTTTCACCTGGGCCTGCATCAGGTCGGTGATGACGGTGCTGAAACGCGGTTTGTACGGCATCCACACGGCGGCGATGCGGGTGGCCTGCACGAACAGCGCGTCGCGCTCGGGGCCATCCGGCAGGCGGCTGATCTGCTGGTAGAGCGCGTCGAACTCGGGGCGCTTGAAGCGCGCCATGTTCTGGCCGCCAATCTGTGTGCTGTCGAAGCGTTGGAGCTGGCCGATGCTGTCGGGCGAGGCCGACTGCAGGCCCACATGCCAGATGCTGAATTGGCCGGCCCGCGCCGCGCGCAACAGCTCGGGCCACTTGCCCACCTTGAACTGCAGCTTGAGCCCCAGGATGGTCATGTCGCGCTGGTATTGCTCGGCGATCTGGCGGTCGCGCAAGTCGTCCGAGATGGCCCAGGGCAGCACCAAGGGCTTGCCGTCGGGCAGCTCGCGCCAGCCGTCGCCGTCCACGTCCTTGTAGCCATACAGGTCGAGCAGGGCGCGGGCGCGGGCCGGGCTGTACTCGCCCAGTTCGCTGTGAAAGTCCGGGTCGTACGAGCGCGTGCCCGGCGCCTGCATGCTGCTGGCCACGCGGCCCTGGTTGCGGTGCACCAGGCGGATTTCGCGTTGCACGTCCAGCCCCAGCGCGATGGCCCGGCGCAGGGCCACCTTCTCGGCCGTGTAGCCACCCACCAGCGGGTCGTCCATGTTGAAGAAGGTGGTGTACAGGTCGGCACGCGGGTAGCGGGTCATCGTGACGCCACGCTTGGCCAAAAAGGGCGCCAGGTGGCCGGCCGGTGCGGCCAGGTTGATGAACTCGGGCGGCACCCACTCCAGCACGTCGAGTTCGCCGTTCAGAAAGGCCAGCCAGCGCGGCTGGGCCTGCTCGATGACGGCCACCTCCACCTTGTCCACCATGGGCAAACGCCGGCCCTTGAAACGCGCCAGCAGGGCCTGGCCCTCGGCGTCGTCAGCCGCCGGCTCGCCGTCGTAGAAGCGCTCGCGGTATTGCGGGTTGCGCACCAGCACGATCTTCGAGGCCCGCTTCCAAGACTGCAGCATGAACGGCCCGGTGCCCACCGGGTGCTCGCCCACGCTGGCGCCGTAGTGCTCGGCCACCTCGCGGGCAAAACCACCGAACAAATCGCTGGCGGCCAGGAACTCGATGAACCGCGGGCGCGGCTCGCGCAGCGTGATCTGCAGCGTGTAGCGGCCCAGCGCGCGCAGGCCGGCGATGGGCGTGTCGTGGTCGAAGGGCTTCTTCGTGTTGATGGCGCGCTGGCGCTGCTCGGCCAGGCCCACGAAGCCGAAGCTTTCCACGTAGCTCCATTGCGGGCTTTTCAGCTTGGGGTCGGCGGCGCGCGAGATGGCGTACACGTAGTCCTGTGCCACCAGTTCGCGAGGCTTGCCGCCGAAGGCCGGGTCGTCGGCAAAGGTGATGCCGGGCCGCAACTGCATGGTCCACACGCGCCAGTCATCGGAGTGCGTGGGCATGGCGGTGGCGGTGAGCGGCACGATCTTGGCCGGCCGGGCCAGTGGGTCGTATTCGTACAGCGCCTCGAAGATGTGTGGCGTGACGGTGCGCGAGTACAGGTCGTTGATCTGGCTGGGGTCGAAGCTGGTCTCGGCCACGCGAAAGGCCACACGCAGCACCTTCTCGGGGCTGGCCACGGCGCTCGCGCAGGCCAGGGCCAGCACCAGCACACACAGGCGCCGCAGACCAGAAGCAAGCGCGCACCGGATCATGGCTTGGCCAGCCTGTGCTGCATCCCGGTGTCCACGTCCATGTAGCGCCAGTTCTCGCGCATGAAGGGGTGGCGCTGGTAGCCCAGCACCCAGGGGTGGGTGATGTCGGTCCAGAAACGGTGGCCGTTCACCTTCTGCGGCATGTAGGCCACCGCCAGGCGCTTCATCTTCTCGATGGCCTGCGCGCGCTCGGGCCCGTCGGGCAGCGCGGCCTGCCGCCGGAACAAGGTGTTGTACTCGGGCAGGTCGAAGCGGGCATGGTTGCCCTGGCCCTTGCTGGGGCCGTAGAGCAGGTCCAGCATGTAGCTGGCGTCGGGGGTTGTGGCGCTCCAGGCCACGCCCCACATCATCAGCTTGCCGGTGCGCGAGGCCTTGACCTGCTCGGGCCATTTCGCGATGTTGAAGCGAAAGCGCAGGTTCAGCGCCTGGAAGGTGCGGCGCCACAAATCCTGCAGCGTGCGCGAGGTCTGGTCGGGCTGCGAGGCGTACTCGATGGTCAGTGGCGAGCCGTCGGGTTGGTCGCGGTAGCCGTCGCCGTCGCGGTCCACGTAGCCGTACAGGTCCAGCAGGGCACGGGCGCGGGCCACGCTGTGTTCACTCATCTCGCTGTGGAAGGCCGGGTCGTAGCCCCACATGGCCGGCGGCACCATGGATTCGGCGGGCTGCATCTGGCCCTTGCGCGCCTGGCTGATCTCGGCCTGGTTGTCGTAGGCCAGCGCCAGGGCACGGCGCAGGGCCACCTTCTCTGGCGTGTAGCCGCCCACCAACGGGTTCTCCATGCCGAAGTAGCTGTAGGCCGCTTCCACCCCCGGCATGGTGTGCAGCAGCATGCCGCGCCGGGCCAGGTCGCCGCGCAGCTTGCCGCCGGGGATGACCGAGGGCGAGAGCTCGGGCGGCAGGCGGTCGAGGTAATCGTGCGCGCCGTTCAGAAAGGCCAGCAGGCGCGGCTGGGCCTCTTCCACGATGGACACCTCCACGCGGTCGAGCATGGGCAGGCGCCGGCCCTGGAACTGCTTGGCGATGGCCTCGCGCGGCGCGTCACCCGGCGTGGCTTGTTCGCTGTAATGCTGCTCGCGAAAGCCGGGGTTGCGCGCCAGCACGATCAGCGAGGACCGCTTCCAGGCCGCCAGCCGGAACGGCCCGGTGCCCACCGGGTGCTCCATGATCTTGTCGCCGTAGGCCTGCACCACCTCGCGCGCCACCGCGCCCACCATGGCCGCATCGGCCAGCACGTAGGCAAAGCGCGGCGCCGGCTCGGCCAGGCGGAACTGCAGCGTGTAGCGGTCCAGCGCGCGCAGGCCTTCTACTGGCTGGTCGTAGGGGAAGGGCGCCTTGCTCTTGAGCACCTGGGTGCGCAGCTCCGACAGACCCAGCAGCTTGGCGTTCTCCAGTTGCGAGAGCACGGGGCTTTTCAGCGCCGGGTCGTACAGGCGCTTGATGCTGTAGACATAGTCTTCGGCCACCAGTTCGCGGGGCTGGCCGCCAAAGGCCGGGTCGTCGGCGAAGTGGATGCCAGGCTTGATCTTCAGCGTCCAGGTGCGGTAGTCGGCCGAGGCGGTGGGCAGGGCCTGCGCGGTCTGCGGCACCAGCTTGGCGGGGCGGGCCAGGTAGTCGTAGGTGAGCGGTGCTTCGACGATGTTGGCCAGGATGGTGCGCGAGTACAGGTCGGACACCTGGGCCGGGTCGAAGCCGGTCTCGGCGACGGGGAAGGCGTAGCGCAGCACCTTGGGCGCGGGCGTCTGCGCCGCGGCCTGGACTGCAGGCAGGGCGATACAGAACAGGGCGACGAGGGTGCGGAACAGCATGGTGCTCACAGGTGAATGGTCGCTTGCATTGTGCAGGCCTGGCGGCCTCTGGGCACCACTACACTCGCCCCAACCCAACACAGCCTGTTTTGACCCAAGACGTTCATGGCGGCCTACCTGATAAGGCGACTCTGGCAGATGCTGCCCACCCTGGCCGGGGTGGTGCTGCTGGTGTTCGTGCTCTTCAAGTTCTTTGGCGACGACCCGGCCACCATCCTGGGCGGGCTCAACGCCACGCCCGAGCAGATCGAGGCCATCCGCGAGCAGCTGGGCCTGAACGAACCGTGGTGGGTGCAGCTGTGGATCTTTGTGAAGCAGATCGCCACCTTCAACTGGGGCCGCAGTTGGGCCACCAGCGAGGCGGTGAGCAACCTCTTCGCCACGCGGCTGCCGGCCACGCTCACCGTGATGCTGCCCATCCTGCTGCTTGACACCCTGCTGGCCGTGCCCATCGCGCTGGGCGTGGCGCGCGTGCGCGGCTCGCTCACCGACCGGGCGCTGATGGTGGCCACCACGGTGGCGCTGTCCATCTCCTTCCTGGTCTACATCATCGCGGGCCAGTACGTGTTCGGCTTTCAGCTGGGCTGGTTCCCGGTGCAGGGCTGGAGCGACAGCACCCTCACCAACCTCACCACCTACGTGCCCTTGCCGGCGATGCTGGCCGTGATGGTGGGCGTGGCGCCGCAGACCCGGCTGTACCGCAGCTTTTTCCTCGATGAGCTGGGGCAGGACTATGTGCGCACCGCCCGTGCCAAGGGCCTGGGCGAAGGCCGGGTGATGTGGCATGTGCTGCGCAACGCCCTCATCCCCATCCTCACCAACGTCGGCCTGGCGCTGCCGGGCATCTTTGTGGGCTCGTTCCTGATCGAGGTCTTCTTCAGCATCCCCGGCCTGGGCCGCGAGGTGCTGCTGGCGGTGAACCGGGCCGATTACCCGGTCATCCAGGCCACGGCCGTCTACCTGGCCGTGCTGACCATGCTGATCAACCTCACGGTCGACCTGCTCTACAAGCTGGTGGACCCGCGGGTGGTTTTGAAATGAGTGTGATGGCCCACCCCCTACGCGCTGCGCGCGCCCCCTCAAGGGGGCAACACCAGCGGCCCGGCAAAGCCGGTTCCGCGGCGTTCGCTGGGTTGGGCCTGTTGCGTTGCGAGCGGGTGGTGCAGAAATGAGCGCAGTGGTTACTGCTTCCGACAACGTCTGGGCGGCCGCCTGGCAGCGCTTCCAGACCAACCGTGTCGGCATGGTCTGCCTCGGCCTGGTGGTGGCCTTCTTGCTGCTGATCGCGCTGGCCGGCGCCGGCCTGGTGGCCGGGGGCTGGCAGCGCGAGGTGGGCGTACCCAACGCGCCGCCGGTGTGGCTGGGTCCGCGCGCGGCCGAGGCCATGGGCCCCGTCGACACCCCCCAGGGCCCGTTGGTGGATCTGAGCGACATCGACCCGCTGGCGCCCCGCTACGCCGAGTGGGCCGAGCGCGCCAAGGCCTACCAGAGCACGGCCGAAGTGCGGTCTGAAACGCTGCCGCTGGGTGGCGACCGCCTGGGCCGCGACGTGCTGGCCAAGGCGGTGAAGGGGACCGAGGTGTCGGTCTTCGTGGGCGTGCTGGCCGCCGTGCTGGCCACCACGCTGGGCACGCTGCTGGGCGCGCTCTCGGGCTACTTTGGTGGCCGCGTGGGCGACGTGCTGGAGTGGCTCTACAACGTCTTCACCGCCATCCCGCCCATCCTGCTCATCTTCGCCTTCGCGGCGGTGTTCGGCCGCGGCATCGGCACGGTGGTGATGATCCTGGGCCTGGTGGGCTGGACCGATTTGTACCGCCAGGTGCGCGCCGAGTTCATGAAGCACCGCAGCCGCGAATACGTGCGCGCCGCCGAGGCCATCGGCGCCAGCCACGCGGCGCGCATGTTCCGCCACATCCTGCCCAACGTGAGCCACGTCATCCTGGTGCGCATGAGCCTGCTGGTGGTGGGCTTCATCAAGAGCGAGGTCATCCTCAGCTACCTGGGCCTGGGCGTGCCGGTGGACCAGGTGAGCTGGGGCACCATGCTGGCCGAGGCGCAGAGCGAGCTCATCCTGGGCTACTGGTGGCAGTTGGCCGCGGCCACGGCCTTCATGGCGGTGTTCGTCACGGCGTTCTCGCTGCTGGCCGACGCCTGGCGTGACGCGCTGGACCCGAAGTTGCGAGGTCTCGAATGAGCGCCGCACGGCCGCTCCGAAGGCGCTCGCTCCCCCTTGGGGGGGACGACGCGAAGCGTCATGGGGGCTTTGTCATGAACGCCCCCCTGTTGAGTGTGCGCGATCTGCACGTGAGCTTCCGCACCAGCCAACACCGCGGCTTGGTGCAGCGCACCGAGGCCGTGGGCCGGGGCGAGGTGGGGGTCAGTTTCGACGTGCCCGAGCACACCACGGTGGCGCTGGTGGGTGAATCGGGCTCGGGCAAAAGCGTCACAGCCATGTCCATCGTCCACCTGCTGCCCGACAACGCCGAGTGCCGTGGCCAGGCGCTGTGGCGGGGACAAGACCTGCTGCAGGCCACGCCGGCCGCGCTGCGGGCGCTGCGCGGCAAGGACATCGCCTGCGTCTTCCAGGACCCGATGTCGTCGCTGAACCCGGTGATGAGCGTGGGGGCGCAAATCGTGGAATCGCTCCGCGTACACATGGGCATGCGTGGCCGTGCGGCGCGGGCCTGGGCCGAGCAGTTGCTGCACGAGGTGGGCCTGCCCGAGCCCAAGCGGCGACTCAAGTCTTATCCACACGAGCTGTCGGGCGGCCAGCAGCAGCGCGTGATGATCGCCATGGCCCTGGCCTGCGAGCCCAAGCTGCTGATCGCCGACGAACCCACCACCGCACTGGACGTGACCATCCAGCGCCAGATCATGGATTTGCTGGCCGGCCTGAAGGAGCGCATGGGCCTGTCGCTGCTGTTCATCAGCCACGACCTGGCCCTGGTGGGCGAGATTGCCGATCAGGTGGTGGTGATGCGCCACGGCACGGTGCGCGAGCGCGGCAAGGTTGAGCAGATCTTCTGTGCCCCGCAAGACGCCTACACGCGCGCGCTGCTGGCTTGCCGCCCAGGCCTGGACCACAACGCCGCGCGGCTGATGGTGATCGACGACCACATCGACGGCCGTGTGCCCATGGCGCAGACAGCCCCGGCCGCGCCCAAGGATGCCGCGGCCCCTGTTGTGCTGGCCGTGAACGCCCTGGCCAAGAGCTTCTGGCTGCGCCAGGGCTTGTTTGGCCAGCGCGAATTCCAGGCGGTGAGGAACGTGAACTTCCAGCTGCGCCGTGGCCACACCCTGGGCGTGGTGGGCGAATCGGGCTCGGGCAAGACCACCATGGGCCTGACCTTGTTGCGCCTGCTGGAGCCCACCGCAGGCGAGGTGATGTTTGATGGCCAGAACCTGCTCACACTCAGCGACGACCAGCGCCAGCCCATGCGCCGCCGCATCCAGATCGTCTTCCAGAACCCCTATGCCTCGTTGAACCCCAGGTTCACCGTGGGTCAGACGCTGGTGGAGCCCATGCGCATCCACGCCATAGGCGCCGACGACGCCGACCGCGAGGTTCGCGCCCGCGCCCTGCTGGCCCGCGTGGGTCTGGACGAATCGGCCATGGCCAAGTATCCGCATGAGTTCTCGGGCGGCCAGCGCCAGCGCGTGGCCATTGCCCGATGCCTCACGCTCAACCCCGAGGTGCTGGTGCTGGACGAGGCGGTGAGCGCGCTGGACGTTTCGGTGCAGGCCCAGGTGCTGAACCTGCTGAAGGATTTGCAGGACGAACTGGGCCTCTCGTACATCTTCATCAGCCACGACCTGGCGGTGGTGCGCTTCATCGCCGACGAGGTGTTGGTGATGAAGAACGGCGAGGTGGTGGAGCAAGCCCCGGTCGAACAGATCATGCAAGCCCCCCAGCAGGACTACACCCGCCGCCTCATTGGCGCAGTGCCCAGGGGCTGGCAGCCGGAGCCTGTGGGCTGAGTGGGCGCTGACGGCGCTTCTCGGTCATTCCCGCGCAGGCGGGAATCCAGGTTTTCTTGCTTTGTGTGCGCCCGCGCCAGGCAGCCAGCCGGGTCCGGCTCATGCTGTGGCGGTCGGCGTCGCCGACTGCCTTGTGGTGCTCGCCTTCGGGGTGCGCACGCAACTCGCTGCTCTCGCTGCGCTCGTTCCGCTCAGACAAAGCGTTGCGAGTCGGTTGACAAAGCGCGCTGCGCGCGCCACCCCGAAGCCTGCGCTCCTCAGCGCCCCAGAAGTCGCCTGCCCGCCCAGCCCTTTGCCGCACCCGAAACCTGACCGCAACCAATGGCTGCAACGCGCCGAGAGCCACCCTCAGTGGCTGGCAATGACCCCACAGGCCACGCGCGGGCCGGAGTTGCCAGCCGGTTGCGAGGTGTAGTCGTCCGGCCCTGCATGCACCACCACGGAACGGGCCACGATGCTGTTGGCACCGGCGGCGATGGTGGGGCCCACCAGCATGAACTTCTGGTCGGCCACGCCGTTGGCATCTGCCTTCAGCGAGGGCATGTCACCTACGTGGTGGGCCGCGCCCTGCGCGCCGTGGGGCTGGCCAGTGGGGTTGAAGTGGCCGCCAGCGCTGGTGCCGTCGGTGCTGGCGCAATCGCCCTTCTCGTGAAGGTGAATGCCGTGCTCGGCACCGGGCTTGAGGCCACTGACCTTGGCATGCACCATCACATGCCCGTCCATCTCGTGGAACATCACAAAGCCGCGCACGTTGTTGCCCTGCGTGGGCGTGAGCGTGGCGGCGGCCATGGCACCGCCGTCCATGTGCATGCGCTGCATGTCGTGCATGCCTTGCCCATGGTCGCCATGCATGGCACAGCCCTGGGTGGCCAAGGCGGCCACGGCCACAGCGATCAAGTTGAGCGAACGGGTCGGGGTGGCCATGGGGGCTCCTGCGTTGAATGGTGCGAAGACTTTACCGGCCAGGCCGTGACCCTGGCATGACCCTGATGTGACCAGGTGCAAGCCTGCCCAGGCTGGCCACCCGGCCGGTGTGGCCAGCGTCAGCCGGCAGTGCTCAGCGTCACCGTCTGGCCATCGGCGCGCAGCAGCAGCACGCTCAGCGCCGGCCCAGGCAAGGCCAGGCGGGTGAGCGGCCGCAGGCGCAGCACCTGGGCGGCCTGGTCCGGCATGCCGCGCACCGTCACGCCGGTGAGGCCCACGCTGCTGGCGGGCAGGTGCTCGACCGGGTGCGGGCCTTGCCATTGGATGAGCGTCGGCACCGCGCCGCCGGCCAGCGGCCGGCCGTCGTCGGCCACCACGATCTGCCATTGCAGCAGGCCGTGGGCGGTCTCGCGGCTGGCCTTGAGGATGGGGCCGGGCTGGTAGCGGCAGTGGATGAGGCCCCAGCGGTGCATGTCCACCATGCCCGAGCGCGCCACGTAGCCCACCAGCTGCGGGCCGTGCTCGCGCACGCGGGCCTGCAGGGCCGGATCGTCCATGCCGAACCAGCGCGCGCGCTCGGGCGGCGCGGCGGCTGGGTCGATGGCGATGATTTCCAGGTACGCCTTGGGGTAGGCCTCGGACGCGATGGCCAGCAAGCGGTTGTGGGTGCCCATCAGCGGGTGCTGTCCGCCGGCCAAGGGCGTGGCGCCCAGCGTGGCCTGACACCAGGCACTGCCCTGGTCCAGCGTGTGGGCCACAACGACCAGATGGTCCATTTCGGTGTGCTGCATCGCCCCATCTTAGATGGCCCTTTGTTGGGTTGTGGCGTCGGGTTCCGCTGGCGTTGAAAGCTGACCAATGTCAACATCGGAGCCTTCGCAGAGGCATAGATTGAGCCCCAACAACAAATGGGCTCAGCGGCCAAAAGCACACCACAGCCCAAGACCAGAGGACGACCCGCCGATGACACCGCCCCCCCCGCAAGCCGCCGAAGCCACCCTGGGCGCTTGCGAGCCCGCGCTGCCCCGCACCCATACCATTCCCCAGTACCTGGAGCACACCTACTGGTGGGCCTATGTGCACCCCCGCGCGGTGCACATCTTTGAGCGCGAATGGCTGGTCAACAGCATCCTGTTCGGCAACTACAGCCGTTTGCGCGACACGGCCCTGGCCGAGTTGGGCAGCCCCATCACGGGCCACACCCTGCAAGTGGCCTGCGTGTACGGCAACCTCACGATGAAGCTGCGCGAGCGCCTGGCGCCCGACGCTCGGCTGGACGTGGTCGACATCCTTCCCATCCAGCTCAAGAACCTGGCCGCCAAGATGCCCGCCGACGAGCGCGTGGCCATGATCCAGAGCGATTCTTCGTCCCTGCCCATGGCCGACGGTGCGTTGGACAAGGTGCTGCTGTTCTTCCTGCTGCACGAGCAGCCCGAGGCCGTGCGCCGCGGCACGCTGGCCGAGGCCATGCGCGTGTGCAAGCCGGGCGGCCGCATCGTCATCGTTGATTACCACAAGCCCAGCCTGTGGCACCCCATGCGTTTGCTGATGCGCCTGGTGTTCCACCGCCTGGAGCCCTTCGCCATGGACCTGTGGCGCAACGAACTGCCCACCTTCTTCCCTGAAGGCGTGAAGCTTGCCGCGATGAAGAAGCGCACCTTCTTCGGCGGCCTCTACCAAATGCTGGTCATCGAGCGCTAGGCTGTTCGCGCAGCGACAGCCCAACACCCGCCCCGGCGCACAAACATCAACAAGAACGGAGTAAAGCGCATGAACATCGTGCAAACCGATGTGGTGATCGTGGGGGCGGGGGGCGCAGGCCTGCGAGCCGCCATCGCCGTGGCCGAGGCCAACCCGCTGGCGCGCATCGCGCTGGTGTCCAAGGTCTACCCCATGCGCAGCCACACCGTGGCCGCCGAGGGCGGCGCAGCGGCCGTCACCCAGGCCCATGACAGCCTCGAAGCCCACTTCCACGACACCGTGGCGGGTGGCGACTGGCTGTGCGAACAGGACGTGGTGGAAAGCTTCGTGGCCACCGCCCACGACGAGATGGTGCAGATGGAGCACTGGGGCTGCCCCTGGAGCCGCAAGCCCGATGGCCATGTGAACGTGCGCGCCTTCGGCGGCATGAAGATCGAGCGCACCTGGTTTGCCGCCGACAAGACCGGCTTCCACATGCTGCACACGCTGTTCCAGACCTCGATGAAGTACCCGTCGATCCAGCGCTTCGACGAGCACTTCTGTGTGGATCTGCTGGTGGACGAAGGCCGCGCCCAGGGCGCCGTCACCATCGACATCGCCACCGGTGAGTTCACGCAGATCCGTGCCGGTGCCGTCGTCATCGCCACCGGTGGTGCCGGCCGGGTTTTTCGCGAGAACACCAACGGCGGCATCGTCACCGGCGACGGCATGGCCCTGGCCTACCGCCATGGTGTGCCGCTGCGCGACATGGAGTTCGTGCAATACCACCCCACCTGCATGCCCGGCACGGGGCTGCTGTTCACCGAGGCCTGCCGCGGCGAAGGCGGCTTCCTGCTCAATAAAGATGGCTACCGCTACCTGCAGGACTACGGCCTTGGCCCCGCCACACCCGAGCCGCGCAACAAGGCCATGGAGCTGGGCCCGCGCGACCGGCTGAGCCAGGCCTATTGGCACGAGAAGCAGAAGGGCCGCACCGTGAGCAGCCGTTGGGGCGAGGTGGTGCACCTCGACCTGCGCCACCTGGGCGAAGCCAAGCTGCGCGAGCGCCTGCCGCAGATCTACGAGCTGGCGCTGGAATACCTGGGGGTCGACCCGGCCAAGGAACCCATTCCCGTGCTGCCGGCCGTGCACTACACCATGGGCGGCATCACCGCCAACGGCCTCACCGCCGCGCCGCTGCCGGGGTTGTATTCGGTGGGCGAATGCTCCAGCGTGGGCATCCACGGTGCCAACCGGCTGGGCTCGAACTCGCTCACCGAACTGCTGGTGTTCGGCAAGCTGGCCGGTCAGCAAGCGGCGGCCTTCGCCCGGCAGGTCGGCCCCAGCAACACCAACCGCCTGAACGACCTGGCCGGCAAGGCCGAGGCCGACGCGCAGGCCGTGCGCACCCGCACGGGCGGCAGCGAGCGCATTGCCACGATCCGCAAGGAAATGGCCAAGAGCATGGAAGACGGCTGCGGCATCTACCGCACCGCCGAAACCATGCAGGCCACCTGCACCAAGCTGGCCGAACTGAAAGAGCGCTACAAGCAAGTGCAGGTGGACGACCACTCGCTGGCCTGGAACACCGAATGGCTGCTGGGCATCGAGCTGGGCTATCTGATCGACGTGGCCCAGGCCATGGCGCACTCGGCCCTGCTGCGCAAGGAGTCGCGCGGCTCGCACCAGCGCCTCGACGGTTACGAGGCGCGCGACGACGTGAACTTCCTGCGCCACAGCTTGGCCTACTACACCGGTGACGGCCCGCCGCGCATCGATTACGGCCCCGTCAAGATCACCAGCTCGCAGCCAGGCACCCGCGCCTACGGTGCGGCCGGCGAAGCGGCCGACGCCGAACGCAAAGCCAAGGAGGGCGTGTGATGAACGCCACCAAAACCATCCAGATCGAGGTGCTGCGCTACCGGCCCGAGCAGGACAGCGAGCCCGTCTGGCAGAGCTACACCGTGCCCTACACCGACGACATGTCGGTGCTGCAGGGCCTGCAGCAGATCAAGGACGACCAGGACGGCACGCTGAGCTTCCGTTGGTCCTGCCGCATGGCCATCTGCGGCAGCTGCGGCATGATGGTCAACGGCAAGCCCAAGCTCTCGTGCCAGACCTTTTTGCGAGATTTGCTGCCCGGCCCGGTGCGCATCGAGGCGCTGGCCCACTTTGCGATTGAGCGCGACCTCATCGTCGGCGTCGACAAGTTCGTCGACAAGCTGCAGAGCGTCAAGCCCTGGATCATCCCCAAGGAAAAGCGCGAGATCAGCCAGGGCGAGTACCTTCAGACGCCCGAGCAGTTGGAGAAGATCGAGCAGTTCAGCTCCTGCATCAACTGCATGCTCTGCTACGCCGCCTGCCCGCAATACGGCATCGACGACAACTTCGTCGGCCCGGGGGCGCTGGCCCTGCTGCACCGCTACAACGCCGATTCGCGCGACGGCGGCACGGACGAACGCATGCCGCTGCTGCGCGCCGCCGAGGGCGTGTGGAGTTGCACGGCGGTGGGCTACTGCTCCGAGGTCTGCCCCAAGGGCGTGGACCCGGCCAACGCGGTGAACCAGAACAAGGTCAACGCCGCGAAGGACTACTTCCTGGGCTGGTTGAAGCCCAAGGCCAAGGTGGAAGGAGGCAAGGCATGAACACGCAAGTGAAATCTCGCGGGCCCTACAAGCGGCCCATGACGGGCTGGTGGAAGCGCGACCCCTTCTTCATGAAGTACATGGTGCGCGAGATGTCGGCGCTGGCCGTGGCCGGCTACGCCATCGTGCTGATGTTTGGCGTGCTGCGGCTTTCGCAGGGCGAGGCAGCCTGGAACGGCTGGCTGGTGGCGATGAAGTCGCCGCTGTCCATCCTGCTGCACCTGGCTTTCCTGCTGGGCATGGTGGTGCACGCCAAGAGCTGGTTCGAGATCATGCCCAAGACCATGCCCGCCATGCACGCGGGCGGGCAGCGCGTGCCGGGCAGCACGATCACACGCACCGGTTGGGCGGTCACGGTCGTGGCCTCCCTTGTGACCTGGGCCATCGCAGCATGGTGGAAAGCATGAACCGCATCACCCCTTCCAACGCCCCCATCTTCTGGCTGTTGTTCGGCGCCGGCGGCGTGCTCTCGGCCTTGTTCGGCAGCGCGCTGGTGTTCATCACTGGCATTGCCGTGCCGATGGGCATAGGCTTGCCAGCGGATGCGCTGTCGTACCAGCGCGTGCTGGGCTTTGCGCAGAACTTCATCGGCAAGGGCTTTTTGCTGGCCTGCATCGCCTTCTTTGCCTGGCATGCCGCGCACCGCCTGCTGTGCACGGTGCACGATTTCGGCGTCCACAAGACGGTGTTCGTGAAGACCATCTTCTACGGTTGCGCGATGGTCATCTCGCTGGTGGCGGCGAGCAGTTTGCTGGCCATCGGGTTCTAGCACCGGAGCCACCATCCACCGCCAGCCGGGTCACTGTCTCGGCTGGGTTCCCAAGTAGCGCTTGCGCCAGAAGAACAGGCCCAACCCCAGGCCGACGCAGACCATCAGGCCCACGGCAATGAAAAAACCGTCCTGCTGGTGCAGCAGCGGGATCCACTCGAAGTTCATGCCGAAGATGCCGGTAATCAGGTTCAGCGGCAGGAAGATGGCGGTGAGCACGGTGAGCGTGCGCATGATGTCGTTGGTGCGCTGGCCCAGGGCCGAGTAGTGCATCTGCAAAGCAGCCTCGGCCGATTGCTCCAGCCGCCGCACATGGCCTAGCACACGCTCGGTGTGCTCCAGCACATCGCGTGAGCGTACCCGCAGCAGATCGCGCTCGCGTCGCGCGTCGCCGTGTTCTTCCAGCGGCCATTCCTCCAGCGCGTCTATCCATTCCTGAATGGCGCTGCGCTGGTCTTCGCAGGTGTCTTCCAGCAGGTGCAGCGCCTCGCGCGAAGTGAGAATGAGCTGCCAGTCGTGGAAGCGGCTGCGCGCCGCCAGCAACTCGGCCTGCAGGGTGCTGAAGTGGCGGGTGAGCAGCCGGCGCAGCTCCAGGTAGCTGTCCACCATGTTGTTGACCATGCGCAGCATCAGCTCGGCCGGGCTGGCCGGCAAGCGCGCCGAGCCGCGGATGTCGGATTCCTTGGCGTGCTGGGCCAGGCGCAGGGCGAAGTACTCGCGCACCTGGCAGTCGGCCGGGTGCACGGTGATGAGCACGCGGTCGAACACCGCAAAGCCCACCGGGCTGGTGTCGATCGAGGCCAGCGCCTTGTGGGCGACGGCCAGGGTATAGGGCCCTTCTTCGGTCGAAGCGTCCTTGCCGTTCACGCCAGCCGCCAGACGCCGGAACACCAGCAAGTCGTACCAAGAGGTGTCCTCAAAGTGCGAAGGCAGTTGCGGGTTCAGCAGGTCGCTCACATGCAGGTCGACCAGGCCGGCACCGGCCCAGCGCTGCAGGTGCGTCTGCAGGGTGGCGAATTGGCTTTCGAACTGGCGCCGCGCGCTGCCCACCCAGAGGAAGCCGGTGGGGGGCAGGTCGTGCGGCAGGGTCGGGAGCTCTTCGAAGCTCTCGGCGGTGATGTGGAAGATGCGCATCCGGGCGGGTTCAGCCTTGCTGGAGCAGGCGGGCCGCGTCGAGCGCGAAGTAGGTGAGCACGCCGTCGGCGCCAGCGCGCTTGAAGCCCAGCAGCGCTTCCATCATCACGGCGTCGTGGTTGAGCCAGCCGTTCTGGGCGGCGGCCTTGATCATGGCGTACTCGCCGCTCACCTGGTAGGCGAAGGTGGGCATGCGGAACTCGTCCTTCACGCGCCGCACGATGTCCAGGTAGGGCATGCCGGGCTTCACCATCACCATGTCGGCGCCCTCGGCGATGTCCAGCGCCACCTCGCGCAGGGCTTCGTCGGAGTTGCCAGGGTCCATCTGGTAGGTCTTTTTGTCGCTCTTGCCGAGGTTGGTGGCCGAGCCCACGGCGTCGCGGAAGGGGCCGTAGAAGGCGCTGGCGTACTTGGCGCTGTAGGCCATGATGCGCGTGTGGATGTGGCCTTGCGCCTCCAGCGCATTGCGGATGGCGCCGATGCGGCCGTCCATCATGTCGCTGGGTGCCACGATGTCCACACCGGCCTCGGCCTGCACCAGGGCCTGGGCCCGCAGCACCGCCACCGTCTCGTCGTTGATGATGTAGCCGCTGGCGTCCAGCAGGCCGTCCTGGCCGTGGCTGGTGAAGGGGTCGAGCGCCACGTCGGTGAGGATGCCCAACTCGGGAAAGCGTGCCTTCAGCGCCCGCACCGCGCGTGGCACCAAACCCTCGGGGTTGGTGGCTTCGCGGCCGTCCGGCGTCTTGAGGGCCGGGTCGATGACCGGGAACAGTGCCATCACCGGCACGCCCAGCTTCACGCACTCCTCGGCCTTGGCGAACAGACCGTCTACCGACATGCGCTGCACGCCCGGCATGCTGGCCACGTCTTCGACGCGGCCCGCGCCGTCGAGCACGAACACCGGCAGGATCAGGTCGGCTGCTGTGAGGGCGTGCTCGCGCACCATGGCCCGGCTAAAGGCGTCACGGCGCAGGCGGCGGGGGCGGGCGGCGGGGTAGGCTGGATGGGTCATGCGGGGAGTCCTTGAGGCGCTGCGGCCGGTTGTCATATTTTTGGCTAAATGTCCCACATCGGGGTCTTTACTGGCCAGGCCCCTATGGTACAGACCGCATATGCGGTGTTAAAGTTCGTATCGAGCGTGGCCCGCGAGGGTTGTGCTCCCTGCTTTTCCTCCCTGAGCAGGTGCCTTCACGTGATGACAGCGTCAAGGCTTTTCAGCCCCGGCCGCATGGCCGGGGCTCTTTCTTTTGTGCCGTCCATAATCCGTCGCCATGAGCAACGCGTATCTTTGGGTCAAGGCCTTCCACATCGTTTTTGTCGCCAGCTGGTTTGCGGGCCTGTTCTACCTGCCCCGCATCTTCGTCAACCTGGCCATGGTGAAGGCCGACAGCCACGCTGAGCGCGAGCGCCTGCTGCTGATGGCCCGCAAGCTGTTCCGCTTCGGCACCGTCCTGATGGTGCCGGCCCTGGTGCTGGGCTTCCTGCTGTGGCTCTACTACGGCGTGGGCCGCGGCCCGGGCAGCGGCTGGATGCATGCCAAGTTGACCTTGGTGCTGGGAGTGGGGGCGTACCACTTCTACTGCCGACGGCTGATGCACGACTTTGAGCAGATGGCCAACCGGCGCAGCCACCGCTGGTACCGCGTGTTCAACGAGGTGACGGTGCTGCTGTTCATCGCCATCGTGCTGCTGGTGGTGGTCAAGCCGTTCTGAGCGCCGCCGCTCAGTTCCACACCCCATGGCCCGGTTGTCCACGCGCCATCGCAGTTCGGCCACGGGGCTGGCCCTGGTCTTCACCGCCCTGATTGTTTACGCCAGCCTCTACCCCTTCAAAGGATGGCACTGGCCTGCCGGCGCCGCTTGGCATGAAGTGCTTGCGCTGCCCATGCCCAAGTGGCGCATCGCCTTCGACATGGGGTCCAACTTCCTGGGCTACCTGCCGCTGGGCTTTTTGATGTACGTGGCCGGTGTGCGCAGTGGCTGGCGTCCATGGGGGGGCTGGTGGTTTGCGGTGTTGTTGCCGGCCGGGCTGTCGTACAGCATGGAGGTGACCCAGCAGTTCCTGCCTGGGCGTTACCCCTCGCTGCTGGACTGGACGCTCAATGCCGCCGGCGCCCTGGCCGGGGCCGTGCTGGGTGTGCTGGTGCAGGCCTTGTCGCTGATTGACCATTGGCAGGCCACCCGCGACCGCTGGTTCATCCGCCACAGCGCAGGGGCGCTCACGCTGCTGCTGTTGTGGCCCGTGGGCCTGCTGTTCCCATCGCCCATCCCCCTGGGCCTGGGTGTGGGTTGGGAGCGCTTGCAAGATCCGCTGGTGGGGCTGCTGCTGGACGTGTCCTGGGCGCAAGGGCTGTTGGAGGCGGTGAGCGACGTGCCCCTGCCCTCCGGCCAACCGGTGGCCGTGGTGGAGGCGGCTGGCGTCACGCTGGGCCTGCTGGCGCCTTGCCTGCTGGCTTACTCGGTGATGCGGCCAGGTTGGCGCAGGTTGCTGCTGGCCCTGGCGGCGGCTGGCGTGGGCCTGGGGGCGGCCACGCTGTCGGCGGCCATGAACTTCGGCCCCGCCCACGCGCTGGCCTGGATCACGCCCGAAGTGATGCCTGCCATGGCCATGGCCCTGGTGGTCTGCGTGCCCCTGGTGCTGGCAGGCCAGCGGCTGAGCGCGGCCCTGGCGGTGGTGTGCCTGTCGGCCCTGATCGTGCTGGTGCTGCAGGCCCCGGCCGACCCGTACTTCGCCGAAAGCCTTCAGGCCTGGCAGCAGGGTGAGTTCATCCACTTCTACGGTTTGGCGCAGTGGATAGGCTGGCTGTGGCCCTACGCCGCCCTGGTCTGGCTCACCGGCCACCTTGCGCGCAAAGCCTGAAGCCGGCGGGCCGGGGCACCCGCTGCCTACAATTCAGGCATGAGCTACTACAAGCACCATGTCTTTTTCTGCCTGAATGAGCGCAGCAACGGCGAGGCCTGTTGCGCCCAGCAGGGTGCCCAGGCCGCTTTCGACCACTGCAAACAGGCGGTGAAGGCCGCAGGCCTGGCGGGTCCGGGTGGCGTGAGGGTGAACAAGGCGGGTTGCCTGGACCGCTGCGCCGGTGGCCCCGTGGCGGTGGTGTACCCCGAAGCTGTCTGGTACACCTTCGTGGACAACGCCGACGTGGACGAGATCGTCGAGTCGCACCTGAGCAACGGCCAGCCGGTGCAGCGCCTGATGCTGGCGCCGGATGTGGGCCGCTGAGCCGCGCCGCAGCGCGGACGAATCCCTTTGACCTGGCGGCGTACAGCCCACCCGCGGCCAAACCCGCCGCCGCACCCGAGCCCGACATGAATTCCAACACCCGCCGCATCCACGTGGCCGGCCCCGCCGGCGTGCTGCACGCCGCCATTGACGACCCTTCCGGTGGTGCCGCCGCAGTGGGTGTTGCCGTGGTCTGCCACCCGCACCCCCAACATGGCGGCACCATGGACAACAAGGTGGCGCAGACCTTGGCCCGTGCCTTTGTGCAACTGGGCTACCGCGCGGCGCGCTTCAACTTCCGCGGCGTGGGCGGCTCGCAAGGCGTGTGGGACGAAGGCCGTGGCGAGGTGGACGACGCGCTGGCCGTCATCGCCGCGCTGCGTGAACCTGGCCTGCCGCTGGTGCTGGCCGGCTTCTCGTTTGGCGCTTACGTCACGTCACAGGCTGCGGCCCGCTTGCCCGATGATGCCAAGGCCCAGCGCCTGGTGCTGGTGGGCCCGGCCACGGTGAACTTCACGGTGGCACCCGTGCCTGCCGACACGCTGGTGATTCACGGCGAGGCCGACGAGGTGGTGCCCTTGTCGGCCACTTTCGATTGGGCCCGCCCGCAAGCCCTGCCGGTGGTGGTGGTGCCCGGCGTGGGCCACTTCTTCCATGGGCAGCTGCCGCTGCTCAAGTCCATCGTGGTGGGGGCGTGGCAGCGTTGACGCTGCGGTCCTGCCGACCTTTTCCTTTGTCTCAAAGTTTCTCAATGACCCGAATCCGTTTCCTGTTGGCCACCACGGCCGTCCTCGTTGCCGTGAGCTTGCCCGTGGCCGCCCAGGTGCCGCAGCCGCCCGAGATCGCTGCCCGCAGCTACCTGTTGGTGGACATGACCGCCAACCAGGTGCTGGCCGAGCGCAATGCCGACGCCCAGGCCGAGCCGGCGTCGCTCACCAAGCTGATGACCGCCTACATCGTGTTCACGGCGCTGAAGGACAAGAAGATCGCGCTGGACCAGAAACTGCCGGTCAGCGAGCGCGCCTGGGCCGAGCGCAAGGGCGGCGGCTCGCTGATGTTCATCGACCCCAAGATGACGCCGACGGTGGACGAACTGCTCAAGGGCCTGATCGTGCAATCGGGCAACGACGCCGCCGTGGCCCTGGCCGAGGGCGTGGCCGGCAGCGTGGAGCGCTTCGTCGAGGTGATGAACGCCCAGGCCCAGGCCTGGGGCCTGAAGAACACCAGCTTCAAGAACGTGGCGGGGCTCACCGTGGCCGGCCACCACAGCACGGCACGCGAACTGGCCGAGATCGCTCAGCACCTGATCCGCGAGTACCCCGAGCGCTACGCCACTTACTACTCGATGAAGGAATACACCTTCAACAACATCCGCCAGCCTAACCGCAACCTGCTGCTGGGCCGCGACCCGACGGTGGATGGCATGAAGACCGGCTTCACCGACGCCGCCGGCTACTGCCTGATCGCCTCGGCACACCGCGAGTTTCCCAATGGCCAGCGCCGCCTGCTGTCGGTGGTGATGGGGGCCGAGTCGATGCAGGGCCGGGCCAATGAAAGCCAGAAGCTGCTGAACTGGGGCTACACCAGCTTTGACGCGGTGCGCCTGTTCGAGGCCGGCAAGCCGGTGACCACAGTGCCTGTCTGGAAGGGCGCCCGCAACACCGTGGACCTGGGCGGCTCGGGCGCGCTCTACGTGGCCGTGCCCAAGGGCGAGGGCGACCACCTCAAGACCAGCATCGAGCGCACCGACCCACTGGTGGCACCCCTGGCCAAGGGCCAGCGCGTGGCCACGCTGAAGGTCTCCACCGCCGGCGGCGCGCCTGTGGCGGCGGTACCCCTGGTGGTGCAGCAAGAGGTGCCGCTGGCCGGCATCTTTGGCCGCGCCTGGGATGCCATTCGCCTCTGGATCAAGTAACCTGAACCACCCGCAACTGAGAGGTGCTGCCATGACCACGCTGCCCGACACCCTGTGCGACCTGAACGGCGAGCTGCAGCCGCTGAACCAGGCCAAGGTCTCGGTGCTGGACCGCGGCTTCCTGTTCGGTGACGGTGTCTACGAGGCCATGCCGGTCTACGGCCGCAAGCTGTTCCGCTTCGACGACCACATGGCGAGGCTGGCGCGCAACCTCGACAAGCTGCGCATCGCGTACCCGGTGGACCGCGACGCCTTGCTGGCCCGCGCCCGGCGCATCATCGCCGCCCACCCCAGCGACGACCAGGTGCTGTACCTGCAGATCACCCGCGGCGTGGCGGTGCGCGACCACGTCATGCCCACCGGCCTCGTACCCACCGTGTTCATGATGAGCAACGCCTACAAGCCTGTGCCGGCCGAACAGCGCCACCTGGGCGTGGCCTGCGTCACCGCACGCGATGTGCGCTGGGAGCGGGGCGACATCAAGAGCGTCTCGTTGCTGGGCAATGTGCTGGCGCGGCAGGTCTCGGCCGACGTCGGCGCGGCAGAAACCATCTTGTTCCGCGACGGTGCCCACGGCGGCCCGTGGCTCACCGAAGGTTCTTCCTGCAATGCCTGGATCGTTCATGAGGGCGCGCTGCTGGGCCCGCTGATGAACGAGCACGTGCTCGAAGGCATCCGCGTGAAGCTGCTGCGTGAGTTGTGCGCGGAAGCAGGCATCGCCTACAACCTTCGCCCCATCAGCGAGGCCGATGTGCGCGCGGCCGACGAGATCCTGCTCAGTTCCACCGGCAAGGAGGTGCTGGCCGTCACCCGGCTCGATGGCGAACCCGTGGGCCACGGCGCCCTGCGCGGCAAGCCGGGCCCGGTCTATGGCCGCCTCTTTGAAGCCTACCAACGCGCCAAGCGCGACCAGTGCATCTGACCGACATGAGTGACATCCCCCCCGAACCATCGCTGATCGAGTACCCCAGCGCCTTCCCCATCAAGGTGATGGGCGCGCATGTGGACGGCTTTGTGCACGCCATGGTGCAGATCGCGCAGCAGTTCGACCCCGGTTTTGATGCCGCCACGGTGGAGCTGCGTCCCAGCAAGGGTGGCAACTACCTGGGCGTGACGCTCACCGTCACCGCCACCAGCCGTGAGCAGCTCGATGAGCTTTACCGCACGCTGTCCACCCATCCCATGGTGAAAGTGGTGCTCTGAGCACCGCTCAGACGCCTGGTGCTTCGGAGGGCATGGCGTCCAATTCGCGCAGCTTGGCCGGGGCCGCCTCATCACCCTGGCGGGCGGCTGCGGCGTACCAGTAGCGGGCCAGGCGCAGATCGACGGCGGTGCCGTCACCCTTCTCGTACATCGAGGCCAGGATGTACTGCGCCCCCACATCGCCCGCGTTCGCTGCCAGCCGGAACCAGTGCAGCGCCTGCGGTGAATCGGCGGGCGTGCCCCGCCCCATGAAGTACGCGGTGGCGGTGGCCACCTGGGCGTCGACGCTGCCGGCTTCTGCGGCCTGCTCGTAGGCCAGCAAGGCGCGCGGCAGATCTCGCCGCCCCAACCGGCCACTCTCGTACAACTCACCCAGGGCGTACCGGGCGGTGATGAACCCCCGTGCGGCCGACTGCTCCAGCAACGCGCGCGCTGTGCGCACGCTGGGGTGGGGTACTTCGCCGCGCAGGTGCATCACGGCCAGGTTGTGCAGGGCGGTGGCGTTGCCCCGGCGGCTCAGCGCTGCAAAGCCGCTTTGCGCACGGCGCCAGTCGCCGCGAGCATAGGCGGCCAGCGCACGGGCCAGGGCGGGGTCCTGGATTGGCACGGCCGCGCCGGCCCCACGGGCCAAACCGAGCAGGCACAAGGCCATGAACAGAAGGAGTGCGCGGTGCAGCAAGGGCATGCCCACACGATACGCGCCTGGCCCGGCCTCGCCGACAATCGGGGCATGTCGACCGCCATTTCGCCTGCCATCGTCTTGCGCCACCTGGGCCATCGGCCCTACGCCGAGACGTTTGCCGAGATGCAGGCTTTCACGGCCGCGCGCACCGACAACACCCCCGATGAACTGTGGCTGGTGGAGCACCCGCCGGTCTTCACCCAGGGCGTGGCCGGCAAGGCCGAGCACGTGCTGCTGCCGGGCAACATCCCGGTGGTGCAGAGCAACCGCGGCGGCCAGGTGACGTACCACGGCCCCGGCCAGGTGGTGGCCTACCCGCTCATCAACCTCAAGCGCCTGGGCATCTACGTCAAGGAGTACGTCTTTCGCATCGAGGCCGCCGTCATCCAGACGCTGGAGCGCTACGGCGTGGTGGGCTTTCGCGTCGCAGGGGCTCCGGGCATCTACGTGAACCTGGCCGACCCGTTCCGCGCCGGCCAGGCCACAGGCCCGCAGCAGGATCCGTTTGCCGGTCTGGGCAAGGTGGCTGCGCTGGGCATCAAGGTGAGCAACCACTGCACGTACCACGGCGTCTCGCTCAACGTGGCCATGGACCTGTCGCCGTATGACCGCATCAACCCCTGCGGCTATGCGGGCTTGCGCACGGTGGACCTCGCTACACTGGGCGCCCCCGCCGAGCCGGCCGCCGTGGCCGCCGTGCTGGCCGAGCGCCTGATGGCCCACCTGGGCCACGATGTGGGCGCCCCCGCCCAACCCTGACCCGCAGCACCCAGCATGTCGAACGACAACAGCAACACCACCCGCGACGCCAAGACCGGTGCCGACTACGATGCCACCGCCAAACAGAAGGCCCAGGCCAAGACCGCGCGCATTCCCATCAAGGTGGTGCAGGCCGAGGTGCTGAAAAAGCCCGAGTGGATCCGGGTGAAGGCGGGCTCGCCCACCACGCGCTTTTACGAGATCAAACAGATCCTGCGCGAGCACAAACTGCACACGGTGTGCGAAGAGGCCTCGTGCCCCAACATCGGCGAGTGCTTTGGCCACGGCACGGCCACCTTCATGATCATGGGTGACAAGTGCACCCGGCGCTGCCCCTTCTGCGATGTGGGCCACGGCCGCCCCGACCCGCTGGATGCCAACGAGCCGGCCAACATGGCCAAGACCATCGCGGCGCTCAAGCTTAAGTACGTGGTCATCACCAGCGTCGACCGCGACGATCTGCGCGACGGCGGCGCCGGCCATTACGTGGAATGCATCCAGCAGGTGCGCGAGCAATCGCCCGCCACCCGCATCGAGGTGCTGGTGCCCGATTTCCGCGGCCGCGACGACAAGGCGCTGGAGATCCTCAAGGCTGCGCCGCCCGATGTGATGAACCACAACCTTGAAACGGTGCCGCGCCTGTACAAGCAGGCCCGCCCAGGGGCTGACTACGCCTTCAGCCTCAACCTGCTGAAGAAGTTCAAGGCCATGTTCCCCGAGATCCCGACCAAGTCCGGCTTGATGGTGGGCCTGGGTGAGACCGACGAGGAAATCCTGGAAGTGATGCGCGACATGCGCGCCCACCACATCGACATGCTCACCATTGGCCAGTACCTGGCGCCCTCCGGCCACCACCTGCCGGTGGTGCGCTACGTGCACCCCGACACCTTCAAGATGTTCGAGGCCAAGGCCAAGGAAATGGGCTTCAGCCACGCGGCTGTGGGCGCGATGGTGCGCAGCTCGTACCACGCAGACCAACAGGCCGCCCAGGCCGGCGTGAATGTCAGTGACTCGAAGTGAGTGAGAAAAGATCGAAGTAGGTGAGAAAAAGTCGAAGTGATAAAAAGGCCAAATAGCGCCTTTCTCATAGGGAAAATGGCCAGCAAAGAGCGGCCGATTCAGGGACGTTCAGAATGGTATGGGAGCAGGCTGGCGCCCCTGACGATGCGCGTCGGATAACGATCTGGGGCTTCCCTGAGGGTGGGGATCTGTGGCGGGTCAGTTGGTTCGGCCCAATAGCCTTTCCCAATCGATACGCCAAGCGAAGCGAGCCTTCGGTGTTGGTACATCTCTCCAAGGTGACCAACCCGGCGGTTATGGGAGATCCCACTCGCCCCGTCACGCCGGCTTCAACTGCAGCCAGATCGGTCAAACGGTGGCTGTCCATAGGGCAAGCGGTGTTGCTGCGCATAGGAGACCTCTGGCAGGGCCAGCAGTGGCTCAGCCGACCGGCGTATCAGGAGGAGAAGTTTTCGGGGCTGGAAGTCTCGTTGGCAACTACCGCCATCATCAAGGCCGGCTCCAGTCTGGATTCCGGCGGCTTTCTAATACCGATGGGCGAGCATCCGTGGCACATGGAGAACACGCACTCGTACTGCCTGCGCGTGACCCTGTCAGGCGGGCGCTATCTGGTCTTGCCTGCGATGGAACTGATCAGGTTCTATTTCGGATCCTCTAGTGCGCTGCTGAGCAAACTGTTCAGCCCACCGCTGCAGAAGGAACATCTGTTCTCCAATTTGCGCCGAACAGTCGGCGGCCGGCACATGTACCTCGACATTGCGGACGGCATTCCAAAGCAAAGTGCGGCAGACATCGCCAGGATTGCCGGCGACAACAAAGCTTGGTTTGCTGCCATGAACATCGGCCGGTCCTGCCTAGAGGCCACGACCAAGGGGGCGGATGCCTATCCGGTCGGGCTGTTCCCGTTCGAAGGTATGACAGACCTCGCAGTCAGCGGGCAGTGGCTCTCGCAGAACGGGACCGAAGGCAAAACCTTTCTAGTGTTTCGAATCATGTCCTGCTCCCACGAGTTCCCGTTTAGCAAACTGACGGCGCGGTGCGGATCAAGACCCAGGCGCGCAAGCCGCAACATCCGCTGCGCACCAGGTGACGCAAGTGTCAAACCGGTTGCTGCGGCCCACCGACCTGGAAATCCCCGACTGGTTGAAGCAGACGGCTCCACCAAGTTGGAGCGGGGCAACTATCAATTTGAGTCGGATCGAGTGTTTCCAGATCTGCTGCGAAAGCCTGTGGTGAGACGGGTTCGGCTGCACGAGGGATCGGCTGTTGCTGTTCAAGGGCGCCCTGCGGTCCCGGATGTTGCCACTGGGGAGGAGGGGTCTTCAACGCGAGTTCGGACAGTGACATTGGCGGAGCAACTGGGTGGCAAGACTCAGCCACCACCGGCATTCCTGCAACCAGTCTTGGATGCATTTCTTCAACTCGAGGGCGTCGAGGCTCATCTTCTAACGGACAGTGATGAAGACGGATGGTCGATCCCGATTTCGACGCTGTTCGATGAAGATGGCGTGATTGAGGCCCGACTCATGCTCGAACAGCGGGGGGCGATGCGGCCTCGCAGGCTCAGCGCCTTTTTGTTGAAGAGTGGACGTGATCGATTGACCACTGTGTTCGTTGAGTCGGAGCCGCTGTTTCCATTGGCGTATCCAGCGGAACTCGGCGATGCTGATGAGGCCTACGCAACCATGGTGTGTGCAGCGAAGGATTTCTTGCGGCGCCTTCTCATTCCGGGGCTAGGATTTTCAGTCGAGATTACCGAAGTATTGACCGAGTCTTCGGTCGAGGCCATTCGAAAGTGGGCAGGCGAATTCTTCCAGTAGGGAACTGCCTATCTGGATCGTAATGAGCCTATTGCACCTTGCCACGCCGCTCACGACGCGTCTGTTTCACATCAACACCAGCCTACATTCTCACTGGCGGGGCTTCATGTTCACACATTGAGGCTGGCAGCCGGCGCATCCCGGTCTCGGCGCTGCCCACCGTGGCGCGCACGCTGTCGGTGTCGCTGATGGAGTTGTTTGGTGAGGAGCAGCAGGGCAAGGCTGCACGCGGCGTCAGCGGCAAACGCGGCCCCATGCCGCAGTGGCAGCAGCACATCGAGGCCATCGCCAAGCTGCCGCGCAGCCGCCAGCAGTTCGTGGCCGAGATGCTCAAGAACGTGCTCGGCCAGGCTGCGCAATGACGGCGCTGCAGCCTCTCATCGGCAGCCGCATCCTCACGCTGCGCGAGCAGCGGGTGATGATCGACGCCGATCTGGCCGAGCTCTACGGCGTGGCCACCAAGGTGCTGGTGCAGGCGGTCAAGCGCAACCTGGTGCGCTTTCCCGAAGACTTCATGTTTCAGCTCTCGGCCGATGAGTTCGCCGCTTTGAGGTCACAGTCTGTGACCTCAAACGCCGGCAACCCACCCGGTCGCGGTGGCCGGCGCACCGCGCCTTATGCCTTCACCGAACAGGGCGTGGCCATGCTGTCTTCGGTGCTCTCCAGCCCGCGTGCCATCGCGGTCAACATCGAGATCATGCGCACCTTCGTGCGCGTGCGGGCGCTGGCGGCCACGCATGGCGATCTGGCTCAGCGGCTGGCCGAGCTCGAAGACAAGACCGAGGCCTTGGCGATCAACCACGACACTTTCAGCCGCAACACGCGCAACCAGTTCAAGCAGGTTTTTGATGCCCTGCGCGAACTCATGGTGCCGCCCGATCCGCCCAAGCGGCCCATTGGCTTTGTGACCCATGAGGACAAGGGCAGCAAGAAATCATCCACGGCTGTGCGCAAGTAGAGCGAGGGAAATGAGCAGCTTGAACCCAGCGCCTGTACCGCTTAACGGTTGGACTCCTGTTCAAGCGGAAGCCTTGCCCCACGCTGTTGCCACCACCGCATCAGCAACAAGGCAATTAGCACTATCTCCGGAATATCTGGCACCAGATCGGCGCCCTCGCTGAGGCGAAGCTTGATTCGATCCCAACCAGCAATCTTGTAGCTCCATAGGTAGAGTCCCAGCGCGCCCGCAATGAGCCAGGCAGGCGCAGGCTTCGCGCCTGCCGTTGCCAAGAGTAGTGCTCCAATCACAAGTGCGGGCACCAGCAGCCACATCGAGTTTGATGCCGCAAAAAAGAAAACTCCGAACATCCTGAAGAGCACAACTGCTACGCCAACCAGGGCAAGCATGAGGAAGGCGTATCGAGACGTCATCGCTATGCCTTGCCGCGTTACGGTTTGCCCGCAGGTTTTCCTGCATTGCGATAGGCGTCATCGCCGAACACATCCACAGCTCGGTAATACAGCCAAGGAATCGCTGGCATGGAGGGCCGCTCTTGGTACATGTCCATCAGGAACCTGCTGTCGCAATATGCCTTTCCGCACTGTTGTTCGTAACAGCGATCATGCGCAGCACAAGCCTTGGGGAAGAGGTCTGGAATGTTCTGATCGGAATCCTTATCTCCGCAACCCGCCCCCCACGGCTGCCCATCTGGACGGCGAGGCGGTCGCGGGGCATGATTTCCACCGCCACCCATTAACCCCATCGGATCAACGTAGCTGATCGGATTCCCACCCACATACGCATAAATGATCGACCCCGACGACCATCCGTCGTAGGTCGAGCCCATTTTGCTAGGCGCCTCAAGGGCTTGCGGGCGGATGAAGAAGACGCGCTCCCTGCGGTCGATGGTTTTTGCTCTAGAGG